>Ga0157369_10000815_pt1 | contig 39822 bp, 31 predicted proteins | sample C25metaG_FD_113461 | JGI IMG/M metagenome (GOLD analysis project Ga0157369, IMG submission 113461) | Corn rhizosphere microbial communities from Kellogg Biological Station, Michigan, USA - C2-5 metaG | ecosystem: Host-associated > Plants > Roots > Rhizosphere > Soil | place: USA: Michigan... | reverse complement strand
GAATCTGTTCTTCGCATTTATTTACAACGTTTTGGGAATTCCGTTAGCTGCGGGATTGCTATACCCCTTCTTTGGGATCTTATTGAGCCCGATGATTGCAGCTGCAGCAATGAGTTTCAGCTCAGTTTCTGTGATCCTGAATTCTCTGAGACTGAATAATGCCAAACTCGATATTTAAAAAATGACCGCAAAGTCACAATAAAATTTAAAGTTAGTTGTATTAAAAGTTGCCAAGCATAATCATAGCTTTGCGACTTTTTTTAATTTAATACATAAAAAAAACGGCATCGAGGAAATCCCCGATGCCATTTCAAAACAAATATAAAACCTTAAAATCGTCTAATTAAAAAGAAACCGTCAGCTTACTGAACACATATCGCCCGTTCTGCCCAAACTGAGCCGTAGATCTGGAGTAGATAAACTGGTCATTATTGGTAGAAGCTGTAACATTCTTTGTAGGATAAATATCAAATAAGTTATTGGTACCAAGAGTCAGGTTGAAATTCTTGCTGATGTTATACCCAATTGACAAATCTGTGATGATCTTATCAGAAACCAGCTGATGTTCGTTTAATAATGCGATGCCGTCATTATTCAAATCAACACTATCAGCACCATAAACTTTTCCGTAATAGGTATTTCTTAGATATACGGTGAAGTCATTCCAACTCAAACTGTGAGACAAACTTGCTTTTATTTTAGGAACTGAATCTTCCAGATAAACTCTTGATTTTTCCCCGAAATATGTATTTTCCAATCCTGCATTTTTCAATAAATCCGAAGCATGAATATCACCTACCTTTTTTGTTCTATTGAAGTTGATTGCAAAATCATTATTAAATCTAAGATTTTCTCTTTTATAAGAGTGACTGATCACAACGTCCAAACCTTTTGTTTCTGTATCAATAGAATTCGCGAAAAACTGAGCTGCATTTACATTATTTCTATCAAGCTCATCTCTTACAGCTTGTAAATTTGGGTTTGCCTGAATTTGTAAATCTGTAGGTCTTGCAAATTGATCTGTCAATACAATTCTGTCATCAATTCTTATAAAATAAGCATCAGCGGTAAAATTCAAATTCAAAGCAGGAATTCTGTACGTAAAACCAGCACTGACCGATTTGGATGTTTCCTGTTTTAATTTATTAATTCCCAGTCCCCTTGCTACCGCAGAATCATTGCTGAAAGTTCCCACTTCTACCAGTGATGGTTGAGGGTTTGGATTCTCCGGTGTTGCAGGAAGCGTTGTAAATAATGTAGATGTCGTGTTGTAATAAATCTGGTGGATAGATGGCGCACGGAAACCGGTAGATCCTGCAAAACGGAAATTAAGATCATTTGAAAGTTTGATTCTGGAAGCTAATTTATAATTAAAGGTAGAACCAAAATCAGAATAATCTTCATAACGGACCGCCGCATCTACCAAAAACCAATTAGTAAAATTAACTTCCACATCTGCATAGCCTGCATAAGAATTTCTGTTTCTATTAGTTGCATTTTCAGCTCTGAATCCAGAAAAAACTTGTGAGCTTCCCGCTAATGTTGCTCCGAAAAAGTCTGTAGGCTTCAAAGAATTTGGTGTTGTTGGCGTCTGCACGTTTCCGTTGATATCGTAAGCTGTATAAGAAGCTTCTTCACCTGGTGTAATCTTGAAATTCTCGTGACGCTGTTCTGCTCCGAAAGCCACATTAATTCCTTCCAAAACATTGAATGATTTGCTGAAATCCAAATTAAGAGTATTCTGTAAAAACTGCAATCCGCCAGCTTTGAAAGAACTTGGAGAATTAAATCTCAAACTCGTGTTTCCAGTATTTTCAATGGTATAATCAAAACTGTTTTGTCCGAAAGTGTTACTGAAATCTACATTCCATCCGTCCCATTCTCCTTTGATCCCGGCTGAAAATGAAACATCCTGAATCTTGGTATGAATCTCCGGCAAATAGCCATCAAGATATAAACCGGTAAACGTTCTGGCTTGGTTTGGTCGTCTGTAAAAACCTCCTGATGCACCATCTCTTATTGAGTAACCTCCAAAAGTATAAACTTTCCAATCATCACTAATTGGCACTTCTATATTTGCAAACAATTGATGGTTATTAAGTTTGGACTGTCCAACCTGCTGATTGAAATCTTTTCTTGACTGTCCTCTGTACGCCAATTCCTGATCGGTTAAAGCATTTAACTGAGCTGTAGAAAAATCCAGTTTATTTTTATTGGGATCCAAAACATTTTGCAGCGCAGTTATTGAGTTGGCAGATTGTATTTTAGTTTGTAAATCGGAAGAGAAATATCCAACACCCTGCGAATATTGATGAATTAAATTCACGAATTCCTGCTCACCAGGCGTTCCTTTAAGATTACCTATATTATTGAAATAAGAAGAAAGATTCACACCGTTTTCAGCTGCTCTTTTCTCGATGGCGTTGTAAGCATTGTAAATTGGTGCACTTTCTGTTCCGGCTCTTCTTGTAGGATCACGGAACTGGGATGACCAGGTTAAGTTAAAAAAACCACCCTTGGTTCCAATTTTGTTTCCGTAGTTTAAATCCAATTGATATTGTTGTCCGTCATAATTTCCTGTGTGATCGTTGGCTGCTTTGGTCAGATAACCGCCGTAGTTTAATTGTCCCGTCAATTTTCCGGTGTCTCTTTTCAACTGAAGATTCATCACACCAGCAATCGCATCAGAACCATATTGAGCAGACGCGCCGTCTCTCAGAACCTCAATTCTGGAAAGTGCAAAAGCCGGTATGGCATTAAGATCTGTTCCAACGGTTCCTCTTCCCGGAGCTCCGTTTACATTCACCAAAGCAGAATTATGTCTTCTTTTTCCATTCACTAAAACCAAAGTCTGATCTGGTCCCAAACCTCTCAACTGTGCAGGATCCGAATGATCCGATCCGTCTGCGTTGGTTTGAATTGTTGATGTAAAGGATGGTGCAATTGTATTAAGAATTTGATTGATATTGGTTTGCGGCAAACTCTGCTGAATGTCTTTCAGATTGAAAACATCCACAGGAACCGGACTGTCTGCTTTTGATCTTCCGCCGCTTCTGGATCCTACCAAAACGACTTCTTCGATTTGTTTATCAGATGTAGAATCTTTTACAGTTTTGGTTTCCTGAGCCTGCGCAAATGAAATTCCAGAAAAGAAAATGACAGCCGCTGTGAGTGCAATTCCTTTCCCTGAATTAATAATAGTTACTTGTTTCATATATTTAAAATTTACGTTTATAAAAAGAAAAAACTTCTCCCAGACAAGTCTGAAAGAAGTTATATATGGCGGCATTTAATCCGTTAATAAAAACATTTTCAACTTATCTTTCCTTTTTTCAAAGGCTGAATGCAACACCTTTCCTTTCGGCAGGTTGTTAAGACGTCAACAGGTCAGTTCCCTCGGTCTTTCTTAATAAGTATGACAGCAATTCGTAATCACAGGGCAAAAATAGAGGGAAAACATTTATGTGTCCAAATTTATTTCATACTAATTTGGTATGATAAATATCATATTGAATTTAATTAACTGATATAATGATGATTGGCACAGAAATTAATTATTAATAAAAATGAAAACTTCGAAGACAAAATACCATATCGGCTGTTCCGGATTCTATAATGCAGATTGGAAAGGCTCACTTTATCCGGCAGATTCTCAGAATAAAGATTTCCTGAAACTGTATTCTCAAACATTTGATATTGTTGAAATTAATAGTACGTTTTATAGAAAACCAACTGCAAAAACTCTTCAAAAATGGGTAGATGAAACGCCGGATCATTTTAAATTCTTCATTAAGATTCCAAAAACGATTTCTCATCAGAAACCTTTTGAAAACAAAAAAGAAGAGATTTTGGAATTCTGTAATCATATCAAAACTCATCTTGGAGAAAAACTTGCCGGATTCCTTTTCCAGTTTCCGCCGTCTTTTCATAACACGCAGGAAAATATGAATTGGCTTAAAGAAAATCTACTTTACGATCATTTAATCGTGGTTGAATTCCGTCATGTTTCCTGGTGGAATGATGAGGTTTTTGGAATATTCAGAGAAAACGAATGGATTTTCAGTGGCACCAGTTTTCCCGGAAACCTGCCGGAAGATGTCATCGTCTCCAATCCAAACATTGGTTATTATCGTCTCCATGGTAAACCAACGCTTTACAAATCGCCATATTCAGAAGAATTTTTGAAAGATCTTGCTGAGAAAATTAAATCAACAAAAAAAGAATTTTATGTAATGTTCAATAACACCTGGGGAACATCTGCGATTGAAAATTCATTATATTTAAAGAAAATTTTGGATTAATGAAAAAGAGACTGGTCGTACTATCAGGTGCAGGAATTTCAGCAGAAAGCGGCATCAAAACCTTTCGGGATTCCAACGGACTTTGGGAAAATCACCGTGTGGAAGATGTAGCTTCGCCGGAAGGTTTTGCGAGAGATCCGCAATTGGTTTTGGATTTTTACAATGCCAGAAGAAAACAGCTGAAAGAAGTCGAACCCAATACGGCTCACAAATTGCTTGCAGAACTGGAGGATTTCTTTGATATTCATATCATCACGCAGAATGTAGACGATCTCCATGAACGAGGCGGTTCAACCAAAATCATTCATCTTCACGGAGAATTAAAAAAAGCAAGATCGGTTGATAATGAAAATGAAATATTGGACTGGGAAGATGACATTCATTTAGGTGATCTCCATACAGATGGCTCGCAACTTCGGCCTCATATTGTTTGGTTTGGCGAGATGGTTCCTGAGATGGATAATGCCATTAACATTGCTTCAGAAGCTGATCTGTTTTTGGTCATCGGAACATCGATGCAGGTTTATCCGGCAGCTTCTGTCATTAGGTATGTTCCAAGTCATTGCGAGATTTTCGTGATCGATCCAAACCTCGAAAACCCAAATTCATTTACCCGAAATGAGAATTATTTCAAATCCTCAGCAACGGAAGGAATGAAAAAACTAAAAAAGATATTAATAGAAAAGTACAGATAATGCAGGTAGAAATAAGAAAACTAAGCATAGATGACTACGATGAACTGGCAGAAGCAATGCAGAAAGCTTATCCGGATATTAACGACAATGTCTGGAGCAAACGGAATATTCAAAAGCTGACTTCCATTTTTACGGAAGGTCAGATCTGTATTATTGTTGATGGAAAATTGGCCGCTGCAGCTTTATCCATCATTGTTCAATATGAACTTTACGGCGATCAGCATACTTATAATGAAATCACGGGAAACGAATCGTTCAATACGCACAGCAACGTTGGAAATGTCCTTTATGGAATTGAGGTTTTCGTAGATCCGGAATTTCGTGCTTTGAGATTAGGAAGACGTTTGTATGATGCAAGAAAAGAACTTTGCGAAATCCTTAATTTAAAATCAATAATAATTGGCGGCAGAATCCCGAATTATCACCTTTACAGTTCCGAATTGTCGCCAAGAGAATACATTACAAAAGTCAGGAACAAAGAGATCTTCGACCCGGTTTTGAGTTTTCAGATCGGGAATAATTTCTCCCCAGTCAAAATTTTAAAAGGCTATCTGAAAGGCGACACAGAATCCGAAGAATATGCGGTTCTTCTGCAATGGAACAACATCTATTACACAGCCAAGAAAAACACGATGCAGGACAGCGTCATCCGTCTCGGGCTTATCCAATGGCAGATGCGCCCTCTAAAAGATATTGAGGAGTTTTACAAACAGGTTGAATTTTTTGTAGATGCAGTTGCCGGTTATCAATCAGATTTCTGTCTTTTCCCGGAATTATTTAATACGCCCTTGCTTGCTCCTTTCAATCATTTAAATGAAAGAGAATCAATGGAAAAGTTATCTGAACTGACGGAAGAGATAAAAGAGAAAATATCTGAGTTTGCCGTAAGTTACAATGTGAATATTATCTCCGGAAGTATGCCGATTCTGGAAGAAGGAAAACTTTACAATGTGAGTTATCTCCTCCACAGGGACGGAAAAATTGATGAATACAGAAAAGTCCACATTACGCCAAACGAAAAAAAATACTACGGAATGACCGGCGGAAATGAGATCAAAGTTTTTGATACAGACTGCGGAAAAATCGGTGTGATTATTTGTTACGATGTCGAGTTTCCGGAACTGCCGAGATTACTGGCAGATCAGGGAATGAAGATTTTATTCGTTCCTTATCTCACAGATACTCAGAATGCTTACACACGCGTGAGGCATTGCGCGGCTGCAAGAGCTATCGAAAACGAATGTTATGTAGCGATTGCAGGTTGTGTCGGGAATTTACCGGGCGTTAACAATATGGATATCCAATACGGACAAGCGACAGTTTTCACACCTTCGGATTTTGCTTTTCCTTCTAATGCGATTAAAGGGGAAGCCACGCCTAACACCGAAATGACGATCATTGTGGATGTGGATCTCAATCTTTTGAAAGAGTTACATTATAATGGAGCCGTAAAAACTTTGACGGATCGCCGACAGGATTTGTATGATGTGATCTTGAGAAATCAATCTTAAATTAAGATCAATTTATTTTATTTCGATTGAAATTTAACATCAGTCGCTTTAAATCATCTAATTTTATATAAAATTATAAATAATGAAAAAAACGATTTTCTTAGCTGCTGGTTTATTATTTTCAGTTTCTGCACAAGCACAGATTTCTGACCTTTTTAAAGCTGTAAAAGATAAAACCGGTATAGATTTAAGCAATCCAAACACTAAAACTACTACCAATACACCCACTACAACCACCACTACAAATTCGAATATCAATCTTGGGAATCTGACGTCAACTCAGATCTCATCAGGATTAAAAGAGGCTCTTAATCTTGGAGTAAAAGAAGGTGTACAAAAACTAGGCGTGACCGATGGTTTCTTTAAAAATGAGGCAGTAAAAATATTAATGCCTGAAAAACTTAGAAAAATAGATGCTACCTTAAGAAGCGTCGGTTTGGGAAGTCTTGCAGATCAAGGCGTAAAATTACTGAACAGAGCTGCGGAAGATGCAGTCACAGAAGCAACTCCTATTTTCGCAAATGCTATTACATCAATGACAATAACGGATGCGAAAAATATCTTGCTGGGAAGTAATAATGCTGCAACCAATTATCTTCAGACCAAAACCCAGACACAATTGTTTACCGCTTTCCAGCCAAAAGTTCAAGCTTCATTAAACAAAGTTGGAGCTGACACAGTTTGGAAGAATATCATCTCAAAGTACAATACATTCACAGGTCAGGCTGTAACTACGGACTTAAATGAATATGTGACGAATGAAACCATCAATGGTGTTTTTAAAATGGTTGCCGAAAAAGAAACAGGAATCCGAAATAATTCTGCACTCAGAACCACTTCTCTTCTTCAAAAGGTTTTTGGTGCGGTTAAGAAATAAATTTTAGTTGAGAAATCGAACACTAAAATTCTTAATTATAAAAACATAATTATAAAGTGAAAAACAAAAAAGTGTCAGAGATTTTCTGACACTTTTTATTATCTAACAATTGATTTTTTCCATTCTTCAATTTGTTCTTCAGAACTTTTAGGTTTTTCTTTTGGAAGTTTAATTTTCTTTGGATCTAAAGTCAATGTCAAAGGAATTTTATAAATATTTGTATGATATTCACCTTCTGAGTCTTTCACTTTCCATTTTGCGTCACGGAGATAATAGTTCTCGTTATCAGAAAGTTTTACAAAATCTGCTCGTGTACTAAACAATTCTACATAGGAAAATGCTCTTAAATCCGTATCAATATTGATAAAATCAGCAGTCATTTCTACATCTTGTTTTTTAGCTTTAGCATTTTTGAATTTTTTCAAAATCATTCTTTTACCTCCAGGAATATCTTCCAAAAAAGTATGTGTATAAACTGGTGCTTTCTGTTCTTTTTCTAAACTCTCATTTGGAAGGAGATAATCTGAACTAACATACACATATTTAGAGCCATCACCTGGAGATTCTGTTTTAGTAATTCGAAATGTATGCATCAAATTACTTTTATAATCGTAAACAATCAGATTATATGCTTGCTTATCAAGTGCTGGAGAAAAACTTCCATAATAAAATAACTCCTTAGAATTAACGAATTGGTCATTGGATTTCGCATAACCATTCTTATGATTTGCCATAGCATACTTGATAAGATAATCAAAATTATAAGTTTGTGAGAAAATATTGTTTGAAAAGAAAATAGCAATAACTATTATTAATATTTTTTTCATTTTATAATATAAATTGTTTAACATCTTACAACGTTTCCTTCAGCCAGTCAAAGAACTCTCTTTGCCAAACCAAACCGTTTTGCGGATGGAGAACCCAATGGTTTTCATTCGGAAAGTAAAGGAATTTTGTTTTCAGACCTTTCAGTTTTGCAGCCTGGAAAGCTTCCTGCCCTTGCTCGTAAGGAACACGGAAATCTATTCCGCCCTGGATAACCATAATTGGTTTGTTCCATTTGTCAACAAAATTACTCGGATTAAATTCTGAATAAGCTTTCGGAGTTGGCTTCTGCCAATAGTTGCCACCCAAATCCCAATTGGCAAACCAAAGTTCCTCGGTCGTCCCATACCAGGATTTCATATCGAATAATCCGTCGTGCGCAATGAAGGTTTTGAATCTATTCTCATGAACGCCAGCCAGCATAAATACGGAATAACCGCCGTAACTTGCTCCAACAGCAGCTAATCTACTTCCGTCTACATAAGGTAAAGTTTTAGCAAAATCGGTTGCCGACAAATAATCTTTGATCGGTTGTCCGCCCCAATCTCCGCTGATCGCTTCATTCCATGCCACGCCCCAGCCTGGCATTCCTCTTCTGTTCGGAGCAACAACGATGTAACCGTTTGCTGCCATCAAAGCGAAATTCCATCTTGTGGAGAAGAACTGCGTCAATCCAGATTGTGGTCCACCCTGGCAATAAACCAAAGTCGGATATTTTTTAGACGGGTCAAAGTTTGGCGGATAATGGAACCAAACGCCCATTTCTTTTCCGTCCGTCGTTTTGACCATTTTAAGTTCAGATTTTCCGAAGGTTAATTTGGCGTAATTATCTTTATTAACGTCTGTAATTTGTCTTAAAGATGAGTTTTTTAAATCAACTTCAAAAAGATCTGCGTTATGATTGATATCGGTTTTGGTAACCCAAAGTTTCCCTTTGTTTTCAAGAACGATTTCATTAATGTCAAAATCACCTTTCGTAATTTGTTTTACGGTTTTAGATTTAACATCAATAGAAAATAATTGTTTCGTTCCTCTGAAAGCCGAAGTAAAATAAATCTGTTTTGCGTCCTGACTCCAGGCAGCATCACCCGTTAAACTCTCGTCCCAGGCTTTGGTAAGATTTACGGATGTCATTGCTTTCCAATCCATCAGTATAATGTCGTTCTTATCAGCTTCGAAACCATCTCTTTCCATAGAGTTCCAAAGCAGGAATTTCCCATCCGGACTGAATTTCGGGTTCACATCATAACCCATCATTCCTTCTGTGATATTTTTGGTAACACCGCTCGCCAGATCATAGCAATAGATGTCTGTATTGGTGCTTTGCGCATATTCTGCACCGCTTTTCTTTTTGGAAACGTATAGTAGTTGCGAAGAATCTGGACTCCAAACGAAATCTTCTGCGCCACCAAATGGTTTCTGAGGCGAATCGAAAGGTTTTCCTTCGAGTAGATCTTTTGCTTTATCTACAGATTCAGAAGTATTAACCGTGAAAACGTGGTTGTAAGAACCTTCATTCCAGGCATCCCAATGACGGTGATTCAGGTCTGTGTAGATTTGAGCCGTCGTTTTTGGCATATCTTTATACTTATCCTTTCCCATTAGATTTTCTATATGAACAGCTTTGCTGAATGCCACTTTTTTACCGTCAGGAGAGATCACGATGTTATCAACTTCGCCAACATCATAGAATTCTGTCCAGGTTTTTCCGGAATCTTTTGATAAAAATATTTTATTGCTTTCCAAAGCATAAATTCCGTTTTTGTCCCATTGGATCAGACTTTTTTTACCTAAATCAATTTTGGTAGATTTCCCGGAAAGATCCAGCCAAAATGCTTCAGAATTTGATTTTTCGGTTTTGAGATCTGTTTTGCTGACTTTGTAAATTAATGATTGATGATCCGGAGAAACAGACTGAACGCCTAACCGATTGAGCGTCCACATAATTTCCGGCGTCATGACCTGTTGTGCATTCATCATAAAAGGTGCTGCTGCCACTGCAACAAGGATATGTTTTAAATTCATTATAAGTAATTGATTTTGAAAAAACTCGGACGAAGTTATTAAAATATTATGTAAATTTCGGTTTAACAAATTAAAACTAATTTTCATGAAAAAACTCTTACTCTTTTCTTTATCAGTAATTTCTCAGTTTATATCTAGCCAAACCACGAAAACAGCTTATTTCAAACCACCTTCCACTTGGACTTCCGCTTGTGTATGGCCAAATGTGATAGATCCAGAAACAACTGTTGATTTTTTTTCACCTCCGCCTATGATAAGCACTTGCGAGGGTTGGTACAAATACAGTACTACGTTTAATAAAGCAGAATTTACTTTTAACAATTGCAAATATGTATCAGGCGCACCGCCACATCCTGATTATTTATCCGTATCTATTATTACAGAAGACACAATCTTCTATGATTATTCCGCTGGGCCTATATCCAACCCGCCAGCTTGTCTATTAGCTGTGAATGATCCATCTAAAAAAGTTGCTCTTATAAAAATATTCCCAAATCCGGTTCGGGATTACGTAAATATAGAATCTGATAAAAATTTTGTTGCTTACGAGGTTATTGATGGATCCGGGAAATTGATTCTTAATAAAGATTTCAAAGGAAGCAAGATTGATATCAGTAATCTGAAAACCGGCGTTTATTTTATTAAACTAAAATCGCTGAGCAATGAAACTAATATTGTGAAATTTATTAAGAAATAAGTTTTATTATTGATTAAAATCCATATATTTGCGCTTCAAAATTTATTACTAAGACTATACTATGAGCACAATATTTACGCTGTTTATGATCCTGATTATCATTGCTAGCATCTTATTAGTTATCATCATCATGGCGCAAAATCCTAAAGGAGGCGGGCTTTCCGGAACTTTCGGTGGTGCATCTGCTGCTAATTTCGGGGTTCAGAGAACCAATGATTTTATGGAAAAAGCAACCTGGACTCTTGGAGGAACTATTGTTGTTTTGATTTTCCTAAGCATCATCCTTACAGGAAAACCTTCTCAGGTAGCTCCAACAATGCCAACACCTGTGAAGTCTGAAGCACCAGCAAATCAAGCTCCAGTTAAAACTGCTCCAGCAACTAAATAACAGAAGATTATTCTAAATATAAAAAACGCCTCGAAAATTTCGGGGCGTTTTTATTTATGATTAATTCGAATTTCTAACTATTTTATTGTCATCCAGACATCTGTCCATCAAAACCCTGAAACATTCTCCGAGATCATCAGAAGCTCTGCAGATAGCGGTTTCCAACATTTTTCTTACTTGTTTCTCTGTAACACCAGATTCGGTCCAGCTTTTTGCCGAAGTATGAGCATTGAGGATGAAAGGCATAATCCTGTCTATGGCACAGGCAAAAATTGCATCCGGTGTTTTTTCTTCTTCGAATTCTATCCAAAGGTTGTAGAACTCTGTGGAAAGAGGCTCATCCAAGATTCCGAAAATCTTTTTGGCAGCCAGTTTTTCACGTTCGAATTTTCCCTTCATTCCTTCTTCGTCAAACAAAAAAGTATCGCCTGCATCGATCTCTACCAAGTCGTGAATCGAAAGCATTCTTATGACTCTTAATAAATCTATTTCCTGATTATCCTTAGCATAAGGAAAAAGCACTTGTGCCAGGACAACAATCTGCCAGCTATGTTCTGCGGTGTTTTCTCTCCTGGAATCGTCTGCGTTGTAATTTCTTCGGTTTACATTTTTAAGTGCATCAATCGCCAGGATGAAATCTATTTCTTTTTGAATTTTCATTTTTTAATCTTTATAATAGTCGTCTGTTTTATACTTTTTGACTTTGCTGACCCATTTATTGTTAATAAGATTTCGGGTAGTTACTTTTACGAATTCACCGCCTCCAGTTGCATCTTCTTCCATTTCATAAACTTTCTGAAGTCCTTTTTTCGGTATCACAGCATATTCTGTTGTAATGTGCCAGCAACAGCCGGATTTCGCGAAAGTGATAATGCGTTTTCTCTTGTGATCTGTCTGGAACATTCCTAAGTTTTCATAAGCCAAAGATGTCAATTCATCACTTGGAACAAATTGTTTTTTGGTTGAATTAAAAACATAAACATCATAAGAAGGTCCGCCGTAACCACTTTGATTTCCGTTCCTTATGGCAATATCTTCTGAACCGTCAAAGTTGAAATCATCAAAGATCAAAGGACTCTGCTCGTTATATAACTGAATAACATTAACAGTCGGTTTTTGATCTTTGTCCAAATAAAGGGTAAGGTCGTCTGATGTCAGGGTTTGGAAAAGCTGTTTTGTTTTTTTATCTATTAATTTTATAATTCCTTTTCCGTAACAATCATCGCCATCACAAGTCTGAACTGTGATCTGTGCATCAAAACGTTTTGATCCGTCCTTGATTACATAATTAGTCTGAGACAAATAAAATTGACTAAATGTTATTAATAAAAATCCGACAGTCTTTTTCATTTTAATTTGTTTTATAATTCGGTGCCAGATTCTATTTCGTAAGTTTCTTTTCCTTTTTCGAAGATCTTTGTAAGTTCTGATCCTTCTGTTGTGACTCTGTTTCCGATTCTTCGGATCCAGTTTCCTTCCCGAAGTCCAACAACTTTGATATCATTTTGAGTCAGGAATTCTTTGATTCTGGTTTCTCTGGTTTCTCCATTGTGTCTGATCTCCGGGTTTGGGTCGAGATAATGTGGATTGATATTGAAAGGAACCAATCCCATACAGTCGAAGCTTGATGGATAGACGATAGGCATATCATTGGTGGTTTTCATATTGACGCCGCCAATGTTGCTTCCTGCGCTGCAACCAAGATAAGGTTTATCTAACTCTATATTTTCCTTCAAAACTTTCATTAATCCTAATTCGTGAAGGGTTTTTACTAAAAGGAAGGTATTGCCACCGCCTGTAAAAAATCCTTGTGCCGAGTTGATAGCTTCCAATTTGTCATCAAACTCGTGGAGTCCTTTTACATTAATATTAATTGTGGCGAAAAAGTCTTTTGCCTTCTGGGTGTAATCGTCGTGGGAGATTCCGCCGGGTCTGGCGAATGGGATGAAGATGATTTCTGATATTCCTTCGAATAGTTTTATGAGTTCAGGTTTCAGATATTCAAGATATTGACCACCGAAAAGTGTGGATGTAGATGCGAGGATAATGTTCATATTTGGTATTTGATGATTCAACTTTCGGGAATTGTTTTTTGAATCGGGATATAATTTCTCGCATATCTTACGGAGTGAGCAGATTTTTTTTATTAATGTACTTTAGAATCTAAATTTATTATTAAAATATTTTTATTGATTAATCTCGCTTTATAATCGACAAAAGTAAAAGTATGTCCGACATTGGTAATATCATAAATGACATAATATTACATCTATATTCACCTAAACAAAAAAAGCCCGCAAAATGAATTGCGGGCTCAAATAAATTTGATTTGATATGAAGAAAAAAGAAATTACCTGATTTGTAATATTTTAGTTAGTAGCATCTGCAATATCAAAACTAGTAAGACCTGTCCAACCTTTTGCCCATTCTGGCAAAGCTGTACCTGCGCCTGCGCCTAAAGCAGCAGCGTTTTCTGTAAAGATCCCGGAGATATCCACAGCAGTACCTGCTGTATTCTTAGCTTTAGACTTGGTTGCGATGTTTACAAATCTTAGGTTTGTCATACGAGCTCCACCTTGAAACCAAGCTAAAGTTCTGTCTGTCTCGAAATCCAGACCTGTAGCATAGTTTGCCATAACAATGTTATCGAAAGTACCATTAGAACCGGCTCTCACTTTCAAAGCCTGAGATTCTGCTCCTGCCGTATTTCCCAAGAAAGTAGCATTTTTTACAGTTGGATTAGAAACTCCACCGTTTGCTCCATTGGTTGTATTTGCGTTTGTATCCTGAGAATCTGCTTCGATACCTCTGTTTCCTGGTTCTGCAGCAGTCTGGAATTCTTTTTTCCTTGCAGCGTAAAGATAATCTACAGTTCCGCTCCAGCTTTCTGTCCAGTCAAAAGAATCATCACCAACACCTGTTACCACGATGTGATCTACGTTTACGTTTCCGCCGAACATCTCTACACCGTCATCTGCACCGTTTGTTACATATACGTAAGAAACTTTGGTTGCGCTACCAACTCCGAATAGAGAAAGACCGTTGAATTCTTTTTCAGGATTGTATTTGTAACCTGAGTCTTTGATCACTACGTAAGTGATAGATCCAGAGTTATCTGCTTTGTCTGTTCCACCGTAAGTAAGCTCTCCAAGTTCTGAAGTAGAAGTTCCTGCAGCACTTCTGTTTGATGGTGCATTACCAAGAACTACGATACCTCCCCAATGTCCTTGCTTGTGAGTAGTACCTTCGAAAACTACCGGACTGGCAGCGGTTCCGTTGATATAAATTTTTGCTCCTCTCTCCACGATCAGGTAACTAACAGCTTTTACTGTTCCATCACTGTTAAGTTCTCCTGCTGTAACCTGGAATTTTGTTCCTGCAGGGATTGTAAGAGAAGCACCAGCTTTAACTGCTACTTTACCTGTGATTGTATAAGTTTTAGACGGATCCAAAGTTACATTGGTAGTAATATCTCCTTTAAAATTACTAGGTTCTACTGATGATGTATTGTCGATTGTTTCATCATCATTATTACTACAAGATACTACAGCTACTGATGTTGCAGCTATCATAGATAACCCAAGAATTGCTTTTAAAAATGTCTTTTTCATTTTATTTTAGATTTAAATTAATTGTTTATTTACTTTGAAAATTTATAAGATAATGTAAGTCCAACCTGACGGCCCTGCGTGTAATCTTTGTGGATGAAAGTTCCTGCATTGTTCACCTGTTCTATTTTGGAATGTGGATTTAAGAGATTTTTTGCACTGACGCCGATTGCGATTTGTTTCAGTGAAATATTCAGATTAAGATCAAGAATATCCCTTGCCATTTCGTAAAAATTACCACCGTCATTGGTTCCTAATGCATAAAGATTTTTTCCTACACGAGAATAAGATACTACAAAGTCTAAAGTATTGCTTCCATCCCATTTGTAGCTGTAACCCAAGTTTGCATTTGCAAGGAGATCTGCAACACCTTGAACATCATCTTTTTTCTGTCCGCTAAACTGTGCTGTTTTCCCGTTGTTTTCTTTTGCAATTTCGTCTTCAGTTTTCAATTCTTGCTGAGAATGCATGTAGGTTCCGTTTACGAAAGCATAGATTTTGGAAGTATTCCATTTATAAATATCTTTTCTGATCTCTGCCTCCGCTCCATAAACATAGCCCCAATTTGCAATATTGAAATACGTCATATCACTTGGTGAAGCGGATGAATATGTACTTCTTCCTATAGGATTAAGAATATATTTTCCGAAAGCAGTTACTGAGAATATTTCGCCGGAATTTGGAAAGAATTCCCATTTCAAATCAGCATTATAATTATCCGAAGGATACAAATAAGGATTACCATATACGTTTGTCGTTACATCATAATAAGGAATTGGGATCAATTCTTTCGGTTGTGGCAAAGTGTAAGTTTTTGATGCTGCAAATCTTAAATTCTGCTGATCATTAATACTGTATTTTGCATTAAGGGCAGGCAAGAACTTGTTGTATTGTTTTGTTTTTGAACTACTTTCAAGAATATCATTCCAAGTATTATCAAAATTGATATAGTCAAATCTTCCTCCAATCTGCACAACAAATTTTTCAGAAAACTTGATATCAAGATTTGCAAAACCAGACTGGATATTTCTTTTGATGGTATAACTGCTTTTTTGAACATTATAGTTAAACAAACCATTGTTATATGAATTGATAAAAGCATCTATATCTTCAGGATTTACAGGAATAGACAGATTAAAATTCATCCCTAAAGTCGTCTGATCAAACTTTCTGTCTTTGTAAGAGCCGTCATATCCGAAAACCAACTTATATCTTTCACTAAATTTTTTGGTAAGATAGAGATGTCCCAAATATGTTTTATCCTGCAAATCATCAAAATATCTGTGATTACTGATTGCGCTGCTTGCAAGAAGTTCATTTGTTTCTGCATTGATGGTATTTTGCAAACGATCTGGTCTTTTGCTGTTAAGAATATTATATCCTACGCCCCAGTCTGCAAGCCACGATTCACCAATTTTATGATTACCGAATAATTGGTTAACCCAAGTATCCGTAAGTTTGTTATCACCTCTGTTGATGATTACATTTTTATCTACATCATAAGAATATCCTTTATAAATTTTCGCTTCCTGCTGGGAAGAATGAATGTAGTTTGTTGTAAATTTCAGTTTATTGTTGCTGTTCAGTTTGAAGTCAACATTCAACAAAGCTGTAGTATTGGTTTTATAATCCGAACGCTGAACATCTGTAAAATTCTTACTAGGTGTTCCGTCTGCAAAATAGAAACCTTCTCTACCATCGCTGTATTCGTAAGAATTATCAAAACCCGCATATCCGAAGAAAGCAAATTTCCCAAGAGTTGCACCACCTTCAAAACTCATGTTTGAGTTAAAAGGATTTTTTGCATTTTGAAAATTCCATTTTGTTGTGAAAGGATATTGTTCGAAAGGATTTCCTTTTTTGTAAGTTGTTTCCTTATAACCAAAAAAACCTGGTCCTCCGTCCTGAAGTTTGAAATTACCCTTATCAAAAGTCTGAAGGTTGAGAGAACTTCCCATTCCTACAACGAAATAAGGTTTCCCAACGTGAGTTTTAGAAACGATATCGATGTTAGCTCCACCGAAATCTCCTGAAAATCGTGGATTATAAACCTTGTCAAGAGAAACATACTCAATCATTGAGGTTTTGAAGATCTCAAGATCTACATTTTTGAATTCAGGATTTTCTGAAGGGATCTCAAGACCATTCAAAGTAGTTCCGTTGTATCTGTCTCCCAGACCACGAACGAAAATCTGCCCGCTTCCTTCCTGTTTTTGAGTTCCTGTAGCTTTCGTTACGGCAGTTGCCACATCTCCAACACCTTGTTTGGATAACTGTACGGCTCCTACTCTCTCGATTACTTCTACGGATTTTTTCTGAGCCGTGATGATATTGGCTTCGGTACCTTTTTTAGAATTTCCGATGATCTTCACCTCATCGATTTTCTTCTCGCCTTTCAGCGTATCAGTTGTAGTTTGTGCCAACAACATAGTGGTTGACATACAAAGAAACAAAGCACTTATGCTTATTGTTTTTGCTTTCATTTTTTGATTTCCTTTTTTCTTCGTTGCCAAAGAAATGATTTGGAAAGCAATCCGAATGTATAAGAATTAACAACTATTTTTTAACATCTTGTTACAAAATTCGACATTATGTTAAATCCAGGTTAACAGGTTAAGGCTATTTAAAAGTCTGTTCATTATTTGTTAAATTTGCACCAGATAATTTTAACTGCGGAAATTCATTAAAATATTTAAAATACTATAAATCAATGTTTTGAATTTTTAAAAATGTGTTAACATTCGAATTTTCCCAAAAACAAGACTCAAAATGGATTTTACCCAAGCCTTAGAAACTTTACGCTCCGGCGGAACGATACTTTACCCAACAGATACAATTTGGGGAATCGGCTGCGACGCTACTAATATAGAAGCCATCAAAAAGATCTTTGATATCAAAAAAAGAGAAGCCAACAAATCTCTTATTATATTGGTAGAATCTGAGAAACGACTTCAGGATCTTGTAGATGTTCCTGAAATAGCCTGGCAAATAATGGATGTCAGCGAAAAGCCAGTAACTATAGTTTATGAGAATCCGAAGAATCTTCCGAAAGAATTATTGGCTCAAGATGGCAGCATCGGAATCCGCCTTGTGAAAAATGATTTCTGTAAAAAACTAATCACAAAACTCAACAGACCATTGGTGTCAACTTCTGCTAATCTGAGCGGACAAAAATCACCTTTGAAGTTTTCTGATATTTCTGATGACATTAAAAATTCCGTGGATTATATAGTAGAAGAATTTCACGACAAAGTTTCGGAATATCCCGGATCTTCTGTGATCAAGATTTGGAACAACAGTCAGATCAAAGTTCTTCGAGAATAAAAAACCAGCGGATGACCTTTTGCAAGATCATCCGCCGGAAAAATAAACTATGAAAAAAAACTACTTTTTGTATTTATTCTAATCACAAAACAAATACCGAATCTATTTCACGGCCATTATTTCCTGATTTCAGGTTTTATATCGAAATTAAAAGTCAAAATGTCTTGATTACTAACAATTTGGGCGTATCTCCATATTTTTTCCAAAGCTAATGCCTGCGCAAAAAAATAAGGCGACCGCGCTATCCACTAATATCTTTCTTATGGGCTGGCAAGCCCACAAGAAAGGATAACCGCTACTATCGCTTACGCAGCTTCGCATAGTAGAAACTTTTCCCAAAAGAATTATCTTTGCCAACATAATTTGACTTTTCCAATTATTAAAGAATTTTTTAATCCTTTAATCTTTTAATTATTTAATGATTATCAACTTAGCTCAAAATAAAAACCTTAAACTTTTCAAGATCATTTCTGAAGTCGCCTCCAGAAACGGGCAAACCGTTTACGCAGTTGGTGGATTCGTGCGTGATCTGATTATGAAAAGAAAAGTTCCTACTGATATTGATTTCGTTACAGAATCCAGCGGAATCGAGCTTGCAGAAAGTATAGCCAAAGAAATTGATCCAAAAACAAAAGTGGCGGTTTTTAAAACTTATGGAACCGCAATGTTCAAGTACAAAGATTTGGAACTGGAATTTGTTGGTGCCCGAAAAGAAAGCTACAGCGAAGATTCCAGAAAACCATCCGTTGAAACTGGAACGATTGAAGATGACCAAAAGCGCAGAGATTTCACCATCAATGCAATGGCGATTTCATTGAACAAAGAAAATTTCGGCGAACTCATTGATCCTTTTGATGGTCTTCAGGATTTGAACAAGAAAATCCTGAGAACGCCACTTGAACCTCATCAAACCTATTCGGATGATCCGCTTAGAATGATGAGAGCGATTCGTTTCGCAACAACTTTAGATTTCAAAATCGAAGAAAATTCATTGAAAGCAATCAAAGATGAAGCTGAAAGAATGAAAATCGTTTCGATGGAAAGAATAATGGTTGAATTCAACAAAATAATGCTTTCCGAAAGACCTTCAAAAGGTTTGAAATTATTAGAGGAAACTTCACTTTTAAAATACATTCTTCCCGAACTTACCGCTCTGAAAGGCATCGAAGATATTGATGGACAAACGCATAAAGATAATTTCTATCATACTTTGGCTGTTGTCGATAATATTTCAGAAAGTACAGATAAACTCTGGCTTCGTTGGTCAGCTCTACTCCACGACATCGGAAAAGCACCGACGAAAAAGTTTGTAGAAGGTATCGGCTGGACTTTTCATGGTCACGAATTTCTGGGTTCTAAAATGATAAAATCAATCTTCAAACGGTTGAAACTTCCGCTAGGACAAGAACAGAAATACGTTGAAAAACTTGTTAGAATGCACGCAAGACCGATTGCATTGATTACAGATGATGCTTCGGATTCTGCTTTGCGACGTTTGCTTTTTGATTCGGGAGAGGATCTGGAAGACCTTTTCACACTTTGTAAATCCGATATTACGACCAAGAATTATTCTAAGCAAGCTAAATTCAAACAAAACTTTGAATATGTTGCCACGAAAATCAAAGAAGTTGAAGAAAAAGACCAGGTTAGGAACTTTCAACCACCAATTTCCGGAGAAGAAATTATGGAATTATTTGGTTTGAATCCTGGCAGAGAAATCGGAATCTTGAAAGAAAAAGTGAAGGAAGCGATTCTGGAAGGCGAAATCCAAAATGATAAGGTTGAAGCTAGAGAATTTGTAATTAATGAAGCTGAAAAATTGGGATTGACTTTAATTAAATAATTGATGAAGAAAATATTTTTACTCCTTATATTATTTTTAGGTTTTCAAACATTGTTTTCTCAGGACAAAGCTCTGACGGCAGTTATTGGAAAGTCAAGTTCGAGATTATTGTATTACGAAATTCAGATCAATGACGTTCATTTCCAAATCAGTGAATCCGGAGATTATATGGGATTTTATCTCGAAAACAGCGAGGGAAATTTTTCTTATTATGATGATTTCAATAATGAAGCGACATACGGAAAGCTCAAAACTCAAGGAAATAAAAACATCATCTATTGGGATAATTATAATTTCGATGGTGTAAAATATGGCAAACCAAAATCTATCGCTGACATTAATCTTGATTATTGGAGAGACGAAACTTTTGATAGAATAAAATTCAAGAAACTGAAAAATATTGGTTCAATAAAAATCGAATATTTCGACGACGAATTTGGCGATAAACATAACTATGGAAAAATCAGAAAAATAGGAAATATCGTTATTGGTTACAGAGATAATTACATTTTCGATTCCTCGAAATATGAGCAAATTCAACAAATTGGAAATACAACTTTTGAATACTGGGATGATACTTTTGATAACTCTGTGAGTGGAAAACTGAAGTCTATCAACGGGAAAAATTCCAACGTAAAAATCACTTTATATTAAATGGACAAGGCTTCTCTACTTATTGCAATCAAGGCAAAACTCTCCGAAAAAATCGATAATTTCGAAAAACTGATTTCAGAAACCCGTGCATCGAGTAACGACACCAAAAGTTCTATGGGCGACAAATACGAAACGGGAAGGGAAATGCTACAGCAAGAAATCAATAATCTCCAAGTTCAACTGAACGAAATTCTGAAACAAAAGGATTTCTTAAAAACTGTCTTACCAAAACCTTCTGATAAAGCCGAAAAAGGAGCAATTATAAAAACGGAAAAAGGTTTGTTTTTCATCTCTGTTTCTTTAGGTGAAATCAAAATTGAAAATGAGAAAATCATTTGTATTTCTCCGGAATCTCCGTTGGCAAAAGCGATGAATGGCAAACAGAAAAATGAAGTTTTTTCTTTGAATAATATGAGTCAGAAGATTCTAAATATTGAATAAATCTAAGTTCTAATATCTAATTTCTCTTAAAGACTCTTTCCTCCAATATATTCCATCAACGCGTCTTTATAATTTGGCGCAATCACGATTTGTTCTTTTCCAATGACGATGTGATTTCTTTCAATCGCTTCGATTTTTTCGAGAGCAATAATATAAGAACGATGAATCCTCATAAAATTGTCCGAAGGTAACTCTTCCTCCAACTTTTTCAGGCTCATCAAAGTTAAAATAGGTTTCGGATTGTCTTTCAAATAAATTTTCACATAATCTTTCAAACCTTCGATGTAGAGGATTTCGGAAAAATTGATTTTGATTTGCTTGTATTCAGACTTTACGAAGAAAAATTCTTGCTTTTTTTCTGGTTTTGATACAGAAGCAGATTGCTGCGATTCGAAATAATTTCTGGCTTTTGAAGCTGCGCTCAGAAATTCATTATAATCAAAAGGTTTTAATAAATAATCCAAAGCATTGACTTTATAACCATCAATTGCATATTGGTCAAACGCTGTAGTAAAAATCACTCGGCTGTTTTGCGGAAGAAGTTTTGAAAATTCCAAACCCGTCAAATCCGGCATTTGAATATCGAGGAAAAACAAATCGATGTCTTTTTGTTCTTCCAAAACCTGCATTGCTTCGATGGCGTTGTTACATTTGGCTTTCAGTTCAAGGAAAGGCGTTTTCAGAACATAACTTTCGATTAAGCTCAAAGCCATTGGTTCGTCATCGGCGATTAAGCAGGTTATTTTTTTCATTCTATTTCGTTTTCAATTTCACTTCCGCAATGTACATTCCGTCATTCAAACAAGAATGAAACTCGTGTTTTTCGTGATAAAGCAAGTTAAGTCTTTTCTGCAGATTTTCTACGCCAATTCCCGAACCGCTTTTGTCAGTATCTGTTTTTGGAAAATTGGAATTGGAAGCTGTAAAGTGAATTTCTTCCTCAATAATTTCCATTTTAAAACTAATGTCCGAATGTTGCGTTGCAGAAACGCCGTGTTTAAAAGCATTTTCCACAATCGAAATAAACAACAACGGTGCAACTTCCAAACTTGGAATTTTCGTTGGAAAATTAGTGTAAACTTTTGTTTTGTCATTCAGTCTTAATGACATCAAATCAATGTATTTATTAAGAAAATCGATTTCTTCTGAAAGACTGATTTTATCGACATCGGTTTTGTACAAAAGATGTCGCATCAGTTTGCTCAAACTATGAACACTTTGTTTCGCTTTCTCCGAATCGAAATCAATCAATGAATAGATATTATTAAGAGAATTGAAGAAAAAATGGGGCTGTAACTGGTATTTCAGATGTTTAAGTTCCGATTGCAGTTTGATGTTATCGGCTTCAATTTTCATTTCCTCTGCTTTCTGCATTCTTTTGCTGGCATTGATGGCTATTGAAAACGCAACAGGAATCAGGTAAATCAAGAAATCGAAAAAGTAACGCATTCCGTCCGGCGGACGTTTCCCAAACATTCTGGGTCTTTCAGGTTCAAACCATTCGAAAATCTGATTTTTAATGAAAATCAAAAAAAGTAACAGCAATGCATTTGAAACAAAAAACCAAACCCTTTTATCATCAAAAAGCCATTTTACAAGAATAAAATAATTGATGTAAAAAATGATTGCCAAAAAGAATAATTGCAGCCAAAAATGTTTGAAAATCGCATTCCAATCTGTTTCGGAACCAATGGTAAACGCAGCAGGAAGGAAAAACAAAACCAACCAAATCAAAAGATGAAGGCTGATTTCTAGATTTTTATTTTTTAGGTTTATCATTTTTAAAATTAAGCGATTAAAGAATTAAATTATTAAAAGATTACCAGTTTTGAGATTCTTTTAAAATTTAAATCTGTCCAATCCTCTGAAAATTGAGGATTTGTGAAAGTTTCTAATAAGTGAATTTATGAATTTTTCTAGCATTGTTATTTTTCATTTTAATTAAACACCGATAATTTTTTAATTACTTAATCTTTTAATAAAACTACTCATATCTCAAAGCTGTAATCGGATCCGCCTGAGCCGCTTTTCTTGCAGGATACCAACCGAAAAACATGCCCGTAACAGTACAAACTACGAAAGAAATCACGATAGAACTCATCGTAATACTCACCGGCCAACCTGCAAATTGCCTGATGCCAAAAGTCGTTAGCAATCCAATAATAACGCCCAAAACCCCGCCTGTAATTGAAATCAGAACAGATTCTATCAAAAACTGCATCAGAATATCTTTGCTTTTTGCACCGATTGCCATTCTAAGTCCAATTTCACGCGTTCTTTCTTTGACAGAAACATACATAATATTCATAATTCCGATTCCGCCGACAACTAATGAAATACTTGCAATAGCAACCAAAAGAACGGTAAGCATTTCACTCGTGGAACTGAAAGTAGAAATAAGTTCCTGTTGGGAAGAAACGTTGAAATCATTGTCTTCATCAGCTTTTATCTTATGCTGCTTTTCCATAATGGCTTTGATTTCGTTCACCGATGCTTCAGAATTTTCCTCGCTCAAAGACGATGCGACAATCGACTGAAGATAGGTCTGAGCCAATATCCTTTTCTGAACTGCCGTGTAAGGTGCAATGATAATGTCGTCCTGATCTTGTCCGAATGTATTTTCGCCCTTTTCCTTCAAAACGCCAATCACTTTGAACGGAATATTTTTGAAACGAATCATTTTTCCAATCGGATTTTCATTAGGAAAGAGATTTTCCTGAACAGTTTTCCCGATAACGGCAACTTTCGCATACGATTCGATGTCGTCTTCTGTAAACATTGAACCTTCATCCACGCCCCAATCAAGGATTTTCAGATATTCCGGAGAAGCGCCGTAAATGGAAGTTGGCCAGTTGTTGGAACCTGCAATACTTTGTCCGTTTCCGTTGACCAATGGTGAGATCTCTTTAATTAATTTTGCCTGAGATTTCAGAGTGTTATAATCTGCCATCGTCAAGGTCTGGGTATCGGATGCATCAGAACGAACGCCGCCCATCATTCCCGCTCCGGGACGAATCGTAATAAGATTGGCGCCCATACTGGAAATATTTTTCTTGATGCTTTCTTTGGAACCTTCTCCAATCGCAAGCATTGCAATCACGGAAGCCACACCAATGATGATGCCGAGCATTGTCAGCATTGCTCGGGTTTTGTTGAGGAGAATGGCTTTCCAGGCTATTTTTAATAAATTAGTGAAATTCATTTTGATTATTTTTTAGGCTTCGACTCCGCTCAGCCTGACAATGCTAAAAGCGACTTAATTATAAGAGATGTCACTCTGAGCGGAGTCGAAGAGTTTTTGATTTTTGTTTAAAAAAATTTTTTGCAAAACTGCTTCTTCATTGTCTTTTTCATTGTCGGTTTCATCTGTCTGCTTCATTGCATTTTCATTTCCGTCTTCATTTCGGTTTTGCAAAAAGTTACTTCATTAATCCGTCTTCATTTAAGGTCAAATTGATATAATAATTGATTATTTTTTCTAAAAAACTTTTGCAAAACAGCCTTCTTCATTTCCATTTTCATTTTCATTTTCAATTCTTTCTTCATTTAGTTTTGCAAAAGTTCACTTCATTCATCCGTCTTCATTGAGATTTCTAAATATATAATTGAACAGGTATATTATTTCGTTGAATCACTCGCAGCCCGACTTGAACGGAGCTCATTTTTTGCGTTGGATTTAGCTTTGGCAAAAAATAGCGGGAGTGGAAGGCGGATTAAGCTGCCCAAACCTAACAACTTGGTTCGACGTAGTCAAATTATTATTCTGCTTTTGGAAGTTTTAATAATTCGTCTTTGGCAATCAGTCGGTTTTCTACGAACTTATCTTCTTTGATGATTCCGTCCCGCAAAATCACGGTTCTTTTACTGAATTTAGCGATGTCTTCTTCGTGCGTTACAAAACCAATCGTAATTCCTTCATCATTAAGTTGCTGGAAAAGATTCATCACTTCGTAGGACGTTCTTGTGTCGAGATTTCCTGTTGCTTCGTCTGCCAAAAGGATTATCGGATGATTGACCAAGGCTCTCGCAATCGCAACTCTCTGCTGTTGTCCGCCGGAAAGCTGGCTCGGAACGTGTCCCATTCTGCTTTCCAGACCGACTTGTTTCAAGGCTTTCACAGCGCGCTCCCTTCTCTCTTCCGCCGACACTTTGGAATTGTAGAGCAAAGGCAGTTCTACGTTTTCCAGCGCGCTGGTTCTGGCCAATAAATTATAAGACTGGAAAATAAATCCGATTTTGGTATTTCTGATTTCCGCCAGTTGGTTTTTGTTTAAATCTTTTACCAAAACGCCGTCCAGCTCGTAAGTTCCTGAAGTCGGCTGGTCGAGACATCCCAAAACATTAAGGAACGTTGATTTTCCCGAGCCGCTGGTTCCCATAATCGTCACAAACTCGCCTTCGTTGATGGTCAAATCTATGCCTTTCAAAGCGTGAACGATTTCGTCGCCCATTTTGAATTCGCGTTTCAGGTTTTCTATTTTGATGATGGGTTTCATATTATAAATGATTGTTGATAAATGATAATTGATTCTCAAACACTCTCACGCTCCAACTCTCTAACTTTAATTCGGCGGACCTTGGTTTGAACTTGATTTTTTGTTGTTATTGTTTGGCCTTTTCGGCATAAACGGACTGCTTCCGTCGGATTCTGATTTTGCAACTGCTTCCGTTTGTTCATCCAGTGAGGTTACGATTTGTTCGCTTCTTGTTAATCCACTTTTTACTTGGATGTTGATTCCGTCATTGATTCCGATTGTGATTAATTTCTGGGAAAGACTTCCGTCATTATTTTTAATCCAAATGTATTTTTCCTTGTTCTTTCCGGTTTTGATTTCAGGAATTTTTGCGCTGATTTGATTCTGCTGATAATATTTCTGCAAAGTTTCCGTATCAGGACTGAAAGCAATTGCCGAAGCTGGAACTGTATTGGTATCTTTTAATTCCTGAGTGAAAATCGTGATGGTTGCCGTAAGTCCTGGTTTCAATTTCTGTTCAGGGTTATCTGCATCAATGATTACTGTATAAGTCACAACATTTGATTCTGTAATTGCCGACAAACGAACCTGGCGAACACGACCGCTGAAATCTTCCTGAGGGTAAGCATCCACCGTGAAACTTACGCGCTGACCAACTTCCACTCCACCGATATCAGCTTCATCCACATTGGCTTCCACCTGCATTTTGGTAATATCTTTTGCAATGGTGAAAAGCGTTGGTGTCGTCATACTTGCCTGTACAGTTTGTCCTTCTTCGACTTCTCTACTTAAAATAATTCCGTCAATCGGAGCGTAAATATTAGCATAACTCAAATTGGTTCTCGCCTGCGCCAAAGCTGTTTTTCTCTGACTTACCGTTTCCTGAGAATTCTTAACCTGATAAGCTGCCTGCTCGTAATCTGCTTTGCTGATGACGCCTGATTTGAACATATTATTTTGACGGTTGTAATTCTGCTGATAATAATTAAGTTCGTTGAGCGATGCATTATATTGAGCCAAAGCATTGTTCACAGATTCCTGAAGATTGGTCTTGTCCAGTTCCGCTAAAAGCTGGCCTTTTTTCACAGGAGAATTGTAATCTGTGTAAATATGATTGATGATTCCCGAAACCTGTGTACCCACATCCACCTGATCAACAGGTTCTACAGTTCCCGTTGCAGTAACGGAAGTCGTGACATTCTGCTTCGACATTTTCACGGTTTGGACTACAATATTGGCTTCTTTTTCTGTTGTAAAATATTTGTAAACAAAGAAAATAACTACCGCCGAAACAAGAACGATTACGGAATTTTTGAAGTATTTTTTATATTTTGGATTCATAATCTTGATATTTGATTCGTTGATTATTAATTAGTAGTAAGTGCTTTTCCCTGATAAAAATTCAGTAGTTGAGTGTATAAAACTGCCATATATTTTGACTGAAGATAGGTTTGTTCATTGGTTAGATAAGTGTTTCTGCTTACCGAAAGCTCCGTAGTCGTCAAACCTCCGAATTCATATTTTTTACTTGATAAATCATAAGCGAGTTTCGCATTGTCTCTCGCCACTTTTGATGATTTTTGTTGTGCCTGATTGGAGATGGCATTTTGCCAGGCTGTTTCGATGGATGAATACAAAGTTTTGCTTGCACTGATTTTGTCGAGTTTATTTTGTTCGATATCGATTTGAGCGAGTTTTACGTTCGTATCATTTTGCTTTTTCGAGAAAATCGGAACATTCAGAGATAAACCAACCGACTTGTTAAAATTGTTTTTAAACTGATTGAAATAACTGAAATCCTGTGTGCTCGTAAAACCTGTATTCAAACCGGCGGTTGCGGAAAGTGTTGGTTTGTAACCTGCTTTTGTGATTTCAAGGGCTTTTGCAAGAATTTCTTTCTGAGAATCATAAATTTTCAAATCCGGAAGATTTTCTATCGCTTGAGCAAAAACCTGTTGCTTATCAGGAATTGATTCCATCAAATCTGTCAGTTTTATCTTTTCGATTTGAAATTCAACGCTTGGGTCAAGCTCCAATAATTGTTTCAGTTTTAAAACCTGCTGATTGTAAAGGTTTTCGCTGTTCACAACCGTGTATTTATTTTGTGCATCCTGAGTTTCCACATCTGCCAAATCTAATTTTGAAATCGCTCCGTTTTTGTATTTGGTCTGAGTCAGTTTCAATTCCTGAGATGAAGAATTGGCCGTATATTTTGCACTTTCGATTCCTTCATAATAATATAAAGACTGGAGGTAAGCATTCAGAACATTCAAAACGATATTGTTTTCAGCTTGTTTTTGATATAAGGAAGACTGGTCGAGAATCATTTTGTTCTGCTCGATTTGAAGATTCAATTTATTTCCCTGATAAATCGTCATATTTCCACTCAAACCAAAACTGTTTGACAAAATATTCTGATTCACAAATGAACTCGTAATCGGATCGACACTGGAACCATTCGTCAAACCTAAAGAAGTTGTCCCGTAGATTGTCGGAAGCTTGTTATTCTTCTGTTGTTGGTAATTAAGTGATGCAGTTGTTTTTTCTAAAACCGTTTTCTTTACGGTAATGTTATTTTGTACAGCGTAATCAAGACAATCCTCGAGAGTCCAGACTTTTTGAGCCGGAGCAAGAATGCTGATGAAAAATAATATGCTGATATATCGTTTCATTGTGTCTGTTTTACAAAGCAAAATTGCATCAGACAGAAACCAATATCAAATCTAATAGACAAACGGACAGATTCTATAGAAGAAAATCAATATTGTTTCGATGGAAAACTAAATCATTGTTTCATATTGAATCATTTATGAAATTATTAACTTTTCATAATTCCGATTTGCATATTTATTGTTGCTTATTATTGATAATTAAACAATTCATTTATTATGAAAATTCTTGACAACAAAGTAGCTTTGGTTACAGGCGCAGGTTCCGGAATCGGTCTTGCTATCGCAAAATTATACGCTAAAGAAGGTGCAAAAGTTATTGTATCTGACATCAATGAAGAACACGGAAAATCGGCCGTTGAAGAAATAAAATTAAATGGAGGCGAAGCTACTTTCGTAAAAGCAGACACTTCAGATCCTGAACAGGTTGAAGCCTTAATAAAATCAACAGTCAAAGCTTACGGAAGACTGGATATTGCCTGCAACAATGCTGGAATCGGTGGTGAAGCAAATCAAACCGGAGATTATACTTTGGATGGCTGGAAGAAAGTCATTGATATCAATCTTGACGGTGTTTTTTACGGCTGTAAATATGAATTAACACAAATGGAGAAAAATGGCGGAGGCGTTATTGTAAATATCGCATCCATCCACGGAATGGTTGCGGCGCCACTTTCTTCAGCTTATACTTCAACAAAACACGCAGTTGTTGGTTTGACGAAAAACATTGGTGCCGAATACGGACAAAAAAATATCCGCTGTAATGCAGTCGGACCGGGTTATATAGATACTCCATTATTAAATCAGCTTGATGAAGAACATAAAAAAGCCTTGATTGCAAAACATCCGATGGGAAGACTTGGAACATCCGAAGAAGTTGCGGAACTGGTTCTTTTCTTGAGTTCTGATAAGTCTTCTTTTATGACAGGTGGTTATTATCTTGTTGACGGCGGTTATACGGCGGTTTAAAATTTAGAAATACATATTTTAGGAAGCATTCACTTTTTGTGGATGCTTTTTTCTATCACTAATATTTGTGTTTTTGAATGATTTTTAAATTTAAAATTCTTTATTTTGTAATCCTAATTATTAGCTTCAAAAATGCAAAACTACCTAGATTTACTTCAGCATATTTTAGACAACGGAACCGATAAAACCGACAGAACCGGAACGGGAACACGCAGCGTTTTCGGTTACCAGTTACGTTATGATTTGTCTAAAGGTTTTCCTTTGGTTACAACTAAAAAAGTTCATTTGAAATCTATTATTTATGAATTACTGTGGTTCATCAAGGGAGATACAAATACTAAATATCTGACTGATAATGGTGTTTCCATATGGAACGAATGGGCTGATGAAAACGGCGATTTAGGTCCTGTTTACGGTGCACAATGGAGAAGCTGGAGTGGCGCAGACGGAAAAGTGGTTGACCAGTTTTCTGAAGTCATTGAGCAAATCAAAACAAATCCGGATTCCAGAAGATTGATTGTTTCTGCCTGGAATGCTGCAGAAATCCCGAATATGGCCTTGGCGCCTTGCCACGCCTTGTTTCAGTTTTATGTAGCGGATGGAAAATTGTCGCTTCAATTGTATCAGAGAAGTGCGGATGTTTTCTTGGGCGTACCCTTCAATATTGCGAGTTATGCGCTTTTATTGATGATGGTTGCACAGGTTACAGGTCTTGAAGTTGGCGATTATGTTCACACTTTTGGTGATGTTCACATTTATAACAATCATTTTGAACAAGTTAACAGACAGCTTTCCCGAGAAACAAGACCTTTGCCTACAATGAAACTGAATCCTGAAATCAAAGATATTTTTGATTTTGATTTTGAAGATTTTACTTTGGAAAACTATGACCCGCATCCGGGGATCAAGGCTCCTGTGGCAATATAAATCAGGCGGGAATTTCCCGCTTTTTTTGTAACAATTCTTTCAAAATCAACACTTATCTCTTTTAAAAAAATAAATCAACGATATAATTCCATAAAATGAAGAAGATATTCATTGCTGCACTTTTTCTGGGTGCAATCTTTAATTCAAATACAATCTTTGCTCAGACGGAAACTTCTGGCAGAAATCCTGTTTACAGAGCAACACATACCAAAGTTACAGAACTTAAACACACCAAACTGAAAGTCAGTTTCGATTATCAGAAAGAGCAGATGAATGGCGAAGAATGGCTGACGGCAAGTCCTTATTTCTATGCAACAGATGTTTTGGAACTTGATGCAAAAGGAATGTTGATTCACGAAGTGGCTTTAGACAAAAACGGTTCGAAATCACCTCTTAAATTCGATTATAAAAATGATGTTCTGAAAATTACACTTGATAAAACTTACCAGAAAAATCAGGATTATACCGTGTATATTAAGTATACAGCGCGTCCAAATGAAGTGAAACAAGAAGGAAGCGCAGCAATCAATGATGCCAAAGGTCTTTATTTCATCAATGCTCAAGGCAAGGACAAAGACAAACCAACTCAAATCTGGACACAAGGCGAAACCGAATCTTCATCGGCCTGGTTCCCAACAATCGATAAATCCAATCAGAAAACAACTCAGGAAATCTATATGACCGTTCCTGATAAATATGTGACCCTTTCCAACGGAATACTGAAAGATTCTCAGAAATCCGGAGACTTGAGAACAGACCATTGGGTAATGGACAAGAGACATTCCACATACCTTTTCTTTATGGGCGTTGGAGATTACGCTGTAGTAAAGGATAAATGGAGAAATATCGACGTCGATTATTATGTTGAGAAAGAATACGAGCCTTACGCAAAACAGATATTTGGCCTTACACCAGAGATGATGGAGTTCTATTCCAAAAGATTAGGCTACGACTATCCTTGGTCAAAATATGCACAGATTACAGGAAGAGATTATGTTTCAGGAGCGATGGAAAATACAACTGCAACGCTTCATCAGGAATCGGCACAGCAAAAACCGGGCGATCTCATCGATGAAAATAAGTGGGAAAACACTATCGCCCACGAGCTCTTCCACCATTGGTTCGGCGACTTGGTTACGGCAGAAAGCTGGAGCAACCTGACCGTTAATGAATCTTTCGCTAACTATTCAGAATATTTGTGGCTGGAACATAAGTATGGAAAAGACGATGCCGACTATCATTTAAGACAAGACCTTTCGGCTTACATTCACAATCCTGCTTTATTCAACAAAAATTTGGTAAGATTCGATTATGAGTCTCGTGAAGATGTCTTCGATGCTATTACTTACAACAAAGGTGGTGGAATCCTTCATATGCTGAGAAATTATCTTGGCGATGATGCTTTCTTTGCCGGTCTTACAGATTATCTTAAAACTTATGAATATCAAAACGGAGAAGCGCATCAGTTAAGATTATCATTAGAAAAAGTGTCCGGGAAAGATCTTAATTGGTTCTTCAACCAATGGTATTTCGGAAGCGGAAATCCGAAGTTGAGCTACACTTCTACTTACGAGCCTGTTAAAAAACAAGTGACTGTTGTTATCAGCCAATCGCAGGAAACTCCATTTGAATTTCCTTTTGCTATTGATGTTTATGACAATGGTAAACCAAAAAGATACAACGTTTGGGTAAGTGCAAAAGCGAAGAACACTTTCACTTTTGATTCTTCTAAAACTCCTGATTTGATTAATATCAATGCGGATGGAATCTTGCTTTCCGAAATTACAGAAACTAAAACTCCGGAACAGAGTCTTCTTCAGTTTACCAATTCAAAAGAATTCTTAAGCCGCTACAGCGCATTAAATTCAATCAAAGAAGCGGACGCCAAGAACCCTGCGGTTATCAAATTGTTGACGGCAGCAATTAAAGATCCTTTTTTCAGAATCAGAGAACAGGCTTTGGAACAGATTGATTTATCAAATACAGATCAGGCAAAGGCTTTGACTTCAGAAGTAGAAAAACTGGCATCCAATGATCCTAAAACATTGGTTCAGGCAGCAGCTATTTCGGCTTTAGGCAAAACAAAAAATGCAAAATACAGTTCAGTTTACGAGAAAGGAATCAATGCGGTTTCTAATGCAGTAAAAGGTGCTTCATTAGCCGGAATTGCTGATTTGGATCCTTCAAAAGTAGTAGGATTGGCAGACAAAATTGATTTGGATAATGCATCAGAAGATCTCATTTCAAAACTCCTTCCGATTATTGTAAAGAACAAGATTGAGAAACAAATGCCAGCCATTGGAACTACCGTTGCCTTCTACCCCTTCATCAAGTTTCAAGATCCAGTTTTAGGGAAATCTGCAGAAGAAGGTTACAATTGGATTATGTCATCTGACAATCTGAAAGCGACCGAGAAAGTAACCAAAGTTCTCGTTCAGGCCAAATCCCAAATGCCTGACAATCCACAAGTGAAAATGATGATCGTGCAAATGCTTAAAGACGGACTTGCCAAGAAAATGGAAGTTCTGAAAAACAATCCGAACAGCCCGACCATTCATCAGCAAGTGGACGCTATTAATAAGACTTTGGAAGCATTCAAATAATTATTAATTCATACCTACATAAATTCATAAATAAGCCATCTCGATTGAGATGGCTTATTTTGTTATTAGGTAAAGTTTTATAAATCTCGCAGACCTTGCACGGCAACAAAAAAACAAATGATGGATAATTACACAAACTAATTTGCTTGATCTGCGAGAAAATAATATTGATCCTAAAGCTCTTCAGCTTAACCTTTCTTTTTAAAAGATGCCAGCTTTAGAGCATCTTTGATCATTTTGCCCGGGCGGAAGACAGCTCTCACACTTTTGATACTGGCACTGTTAACATCCTTTTCTTTCTCTTCTCCAACACTGGATCCGCCGGCTTGAAGTGTGAAATATTCTCCGACATAGACAATCTTACCATCGGCAACATCACTTGCGATTTTACCGAATATACTTTCCATAACGGCTACAATATCGGCTTTGGAAACAGTGGACATTTCTGCCGCATACCTGGCTAGATCTTCCAGTGTGGTTTTACCATCGCCCACGATATTGGCGTAATACTTTCCAGGTTCATCTCTTTTTTGCGGGTTCGCTCTTTGAACCACATTGAATTTTATTGACAACTTTTTGTGTTTTTATGTTAAAAAATTAAACTTTTCGAACGTGATAAAAGTAAAAAAAATAATTATCCCACAAAATAATTTTATAGAAATATTTTAACTTATACCATAGCACTATAGACTTTATATCAAAACTAACGAGAGTTTCATTTAAAACACACGTGTCTTTTGATCAAAACTCTCGTGTCTTTTTGTGAAAACACACGTACGTTTTCAAGCACCACTGCAGATCTCCTATTCATAGGACTTGCAGAAAGGTCGTTTCTGAGACTTATTTTTGTTGATTTTTATGGTATTCTATCTTACAACCGGGCATAAAAAATCCCTTAATCAATTAAATTAAGGGATGATATTGATGTTATAACTCTTTCAAAGGATCCCAAAAGAGCGTTTTGAAATCTTTGATCTTCCAGTTTTCCTGGACGATTACATTTTCTTTTTCTAATCTTTCCCTAAATGAAGGAACAGATAACTTTCCTGTACTGCTGATGACTCTATGTGCGGGAACATCTTTCGGACAGCTTCCCATCGCATTGCCAACGTGGCGGGAATGATTGGGATAACCAACAGCTTTGGCTACTGCGCCATAAGTAGAGACTCTTCCTTCCGGAATAAGCTTCGTGATCTCGTAAACCTGTTGTTTGAATAGATCATTCATTTTATTTAAGACTATTTTAAAGTTTAAAATTAATGAAAATTAAATATTAAAATTCAAGCAGTTTAAATTTCAACTGAACTCCGAAATTATCCTTAAAGTTACTGGTCGCATAATAACCTACTCTGTAGAAAAATGCAAGGTTGAATCTTGAACTCAGGAAGTTATTATATTCGAATCCAATTTCCTGATAAAGATGATTCAGGGGGGAGAAATTCTCTACAACGTGGTATTCCGGATTCTTCAAATCGCCCACAATCCCTCTGTAAATCACATCGAAACTGGAAGTGTTTTTCCCGAAACTTTTGAAATACCAGGGAATACGGTGCGAAACGTAGTAGCCTGCAAACTTGTCGTTAAAATATTTTCCGGATGTCATCGTCGCGAATCCCAAGTAACTTGTCAAGGAGAAGTTAGATAAAATACCAGTCCCACTATTAGCGTCCAAACCGCCCATTTCGAACAGATGCCACATTGGTGCTTTACCAACGTAATAACCTCCGTAAACGCGAGCCAAAGTGGTACCCCAAGAGCTACGGAACTGATGCGTGATCAAGGCATCAATCCTGCTGTAGTTGAACTCGCCACCTAAGCTTTTGTAACCTTGCTCATAATTAAGAAAAGCTTCCGGAAAGTTCTGTTCGTAAGTATATTTCCCATAAGGTGTCATAATATTCCGGCTGTTAGGCGAGAACTTTATAGTTGCCAAAGAGCTGAAGTTCTCAAACTTTCTGGACATCCCCATAAACTCATAAGGGTAACCTGATTCTTCGTTCTGTTTTTTGCCGGAGACATCTAATGTAAGAGAATTAGTAAGATCTACCTGATACCCAAATCTGAAGCCGTCGTATTTGTAATATTTGTCATTTCGGATGGTCATTCCACTATTATTGATCGTCATTTTTGCACTCCAGAGATTCTGACTGAAACGTCCTGAAGCTGCAACATCATTGAAATATTCGAAGCGGAAGAAGGAATTTCTGTTCAAAGTAGTCTTTACATCCAAACCAGCTCCATACTTGAAGCCCCTGTCTTTGAAGCCATACGCTAAATAAACATCGGGTGAAATATATTTATTGAATCTTTCATTCAGTTTGAAGCCTGCCCCCAATCTTAAACCTTCGTATCGGTTATATCTGGTTTGTAATGGATTGATATCGACCATTCCTACCGTAAATTTAGCTCTCAACAAGGCTGTAAGCACCTGAACTTTTCTGTCCAACGTATATTTTTTACCGAGGCTGTCAATCTTTACATAAGTGAGTTTTTCTCTTGCGGAAAGACTGTCTGTTCTGTATTTGTTTAGTAATGAGCCATCGGTATTCTCAACGCTCATAGTATAGCCGCTGAATTGAGATGACTTAAAATCCACAGGGGTTTTGAAATCGAAATAATCGGCTTTCATGTAAGCATAATTCCCAAATTTTTTAACTTGATCCAGTCTGGCTTTTTTCTCTTCGGCTGTTTCGTTTGGTTTCTTCTGAACGGTTTCAAACTCAGAAACACCCATTTTTATTTTAAGGTTTTCTGTCTTCAAAAACCATTTATCATTAATAGGAATCCAAATCGAAGTGATGTTACCGTCGGATTTCACTTTGCTGTTACTTTCTATCTTTTTGATGGCGTAGGAATCTTTGTCTATGTAGAGATAGCCGTTGTATTTTCTTCTGTTGATAGGCACTTTGTAATCTACCTGTCGGAATCTGATAACGTAATTCATTCTGCCTTCGATCTCGATGGAGTCTGTAAGGAAATATCTGTAAAGGCTTTTGTTTTCCGGCAGAATTTCTCTTGGAATTTTATCTCTGTTCGATCTTAATGCTAGCATTTCGTAAACCGGATTCTTCAAGCCTGAAATTCTATTATCCAAGATATTAACTTTCTCGCCATACTTTTTGGAATAAAGAAATTCCATCGCACGTTCCCATAAGAACAACTTGCTGTCTTTGGCAACGGACATCATTTGCTCACCTTCTATAGAGTCTTTTTTGTCCTTTTCTTTCTTAGGTAGCAGTCGGTTTGCAGCTCGTGAAAGCGAATCTTTTCTAGCCTCAACGAATCTCGAATAATCCCTGATACTGTCTTCATCCAAATCGAAAGACATTTTCTCGTAAGATTTATAGGAATAAGAATCCAATGCATTCGGGGAATTATCTTTGAATCTTCGAAACGTTTGATCGATGATTACTAAAGCCCGTGGGTCACTTTCGTTGGTTAAGACAACACCTTGTATTTGACCTGGTTTTATATTATCTCTGTCAAGGGCGAGTTCCATTACTTTATCAACCACCACTTCATCGCCAATATAATTATCGATTTCCACATCTACTTTGGGACATTTTGTTGTAAAAGTGACAGTTCCTTTTTCGTTTGTTCTGCCCAAAACTCTTCCATTACAAGAGACTGCTGCACCTTTTATGGGTTTTTGATTGTCGGATCTGGTAACAGTAAGTGTGCTTTGGGAATAAAGCATTGAAAAAGAAAAAGAGAATAAAAGCAGGTAAAGCAATCTCATCATAGTATCAGTTATTTTAAAAGTTTAAATATTAACCTTAGTCTGTAGGCAATTTTTCAGCCAAATGTTTAAATTTAGTAAAATAAAAAACATCTCACAGATAATATGAGATGTTTTTGAATAATTTATTTTGGGTTTATCAATTCAGTTCGAAGTAATTAAGGTTTGCATTACCGGCTTCGAAGTACAATCGAAGTTTATTTTCTCCGGCATTTAAGTTTATACCATTTACCGAAACCGTCTTCCAAACATTTTTTCCTGTTGGCGGTAATTTTATTTTTCCGAGATCATCGCCACTTTCGGTTTTAATAATTATTTCAGAATCCTGTTTTGAGTCATTATTATATCTGATGCTGAGTTTGTATTTCTTTGCCTGAGCGCTTTTCAAAGTATATTGAAGCCACTCTCCTTTTTCTGTTTTTCCAACGTAATATTTATTCGTGATCTTATCATTACAAAGATAAATATCAACGCCATCATTTCGCATTTTGTTTCCGGAATTCCATTCTGTACGTTCTCCCGAACTCACCCAAACATTTTGGAAATCATTATCGGAGTATGCACTTCCAAACCTTCCTAAGTCATAGTTTGTTGCAAATATTCTTCCCGGAACAACATTTCTTTTGTAAGGTTTTGTAGCTTCATCATTTACTTGTCGGAACATTGCATCGATCACATCTTTTTTGACCTCCACATTTTCCATTTTGTAATTATCCGCAATCTTCATCAAGGTTTTTTTAGCAAATTCCTTTGTAGGCTTTTGCCCGCCGTTTTTCCAGTAATCCAATAATTTTTGATAATCTGCAGTGATTTTTACATTGGTTACACCCGCGATATTATCAATTTTTTTCATCGGCCAATAAGCATAACCGATGTTGTTTTTCAATAATAACTGATTGAGTTCTGTAAACCAAACATTGGAATTCTCTCCAGTTTCGCCTAACCAAACCGGAACATTCAGTTTTTGTCTGAGATCTATAATATTCTGAATAGATTCTGTTGAGTTGGTCGTCCAATATTTATGAAAACTGAGAACCATATTGTCGTCCCAAAGTTTTGGCAAACCGTTGTAATTATTTCCCCAACCGTTACCTTCAAGAATAATAATGTGGTTTTTATCGACTTCTCTGATAGCTTCCGCAATCTCTTTCTGAAGTTTCCAAAGTGGTGCATTGGACATTTCGTCTGTTCCGTTTGGATTTTTCCCTGTGAAGCCATAGTTCGGCTCATTAATCATATCATAACCCGCAATCCATTGTTTGTCTTTATACCGTTCTGCCAGTTTTTTCCAAAGTGCAATGGTCTTTTTCTGATTATCCTCGTTTTCCCAAAGATTAGGTTTTGATTTGTCGTTATCAGAAATATTGGCATCATTGCCTTGTCCACCGGGAGCTGCGTGAAGGTCTAATATCAAATAGATCTTATTATCTTCACACCATTTCAAAAGATCATCCGTCATTTTGAAACCTTCTTCCAGCCAGGTATTTTGGCCTTTGACTTTTTCATTCTCAATCGGTAAAGTATAAAGATCATAATGCATTGGAAGTCTAATGGAATTGAATCCCCATTTTGCTAGAGAATCGATATCTTTTTTGGTAATTCCGTTTTTGAGATAAGCTTTGTAAAATTCATTTTTACCATCTTCTCCTGCAACTTCTGCTATCTTTTCTTTGATTTTGAATTGAGGTCCGGCAAAATCATCAGTCTTCAGCATATAACCTTCCTGAAGCATCCAGCCGCCTAATCCCAGACCTTTCAGATAAACATTTTCTCCTTTGGAATTAATAATTTTTTGCCCTTGGGTTTTCAAAAAGCCCTGAGCTGTCCCAAATTGAGACAATAATAAAGCACAAAACACGGTATATCGCATCATAATTTTGATTTTTATAAAGATAATAATATTTTTCTATCGGAAAAGGAATTTAGAAAAACTATAAATTTTAACTGAATTTCATATTTTGAATTCGTACCGCATTGAGGATTGCAAGCAAAGCCACACCAACATCTGCGAAAACCGCTTCCCACATATTGGCCAATCCGCCGGCGCCTAAAATCAACACAATAATCTTAACGGCGAACGCCAAACCTATATTCTGATAAACGATTTTCTTCGTGGCTTTTCCGATTTGTATCGCTGTAGAAATCTTTGAAGGTTGATCGGTTTGTATGACAACATCAGCAGTTTCTATCGCAGCATCTGAACCTAATCCGCCCATCGCCATTCCGACATCACTCAGTGCTAAAACCGGCGCATCATTTATTCCATCGCCTACGAAAGCGACTATTTCTTTAGGATCTTTTTTAAGATTTTCCAGCTTCTCAACTTTTCCTTCCGGAAGCAAAGCTCCAAAAGCAGAATCTATTCCTAACTTTTTAGCAATGTTTTGAGTCAGTGCATCTTTGTCTCCGCTCAGCATCATTGTTTTTACGCCGGCATTTTTTAGATTTTTGATTGCTAATTCTGAATCTTCCTTCACTTCATCAGAGATCACAACGTAACCTTTATATTGATTATCGATTGCCAAAACGACTGTTGTTTCTACAATCTCATCTAATCCTGAAGGATAATTGATATTAAAACTTTTCAGTAATAGTGTATTTCCAGCGAGAATTTGTTTTTGATTGATGACAGCCTTGATGCCTTTTCCAGAGATTTCTTCTACAGTTTCCGGAGTTTGGTCTGATGGATGAAATTGTGAAATTGCTTTTGCGATTGGATGCGTGGAATGACTTTCTACAGAAGATAATATTGATAGAAATTCGGATTCAGAAATATCATTGCTTACGACTTTTTGAACTTTGAAAACACCTTTGGTCAATGTTCCGGTTTTGTCCATCACAACGGTTGTAACGTTTGAAATTAAATCAAGAAAATTAGAACCTTTAAACAAAATTCCGTTTCGCGAAGCTGCTCCAATTCCACCGAAATAACCTAATGGAATTGAAATCACCAAAGCACAAGGACAAGAAATCACAAGGAAAACCAAACCTCGGTAAAGCCAATCTCTGAAAATATAATTATCGACAAAAAAGTAAGGAATGAAAGTAATTAATAAAGCCAAAACAAAAACAATCGGCGTATAAACTTTCGCAAATTTTCTAATGAACAATTCGGTTTTAGCTTTCCTCGAACTTGCTTCCTGAACCATTTCTAAGATTCTGACGATAGAACTATTTTCGAATAATTTGGTTGTTTCAACTTCAATCACTTGGTCGAGATTCAACATTCCTGCGAGAACTTTATCTGATTT
>Ga0157369_10000813_pt1 | contig 39875 bp, 34 predicted proteins | sample C25metaG_FD_113461 | JGI IMG/M metagenome (GOLD analysis project Ga0157369, IMG submission 113461) | Corn rhizosphere microbial communities from Kellogg Biological Station, Michigan, USA - C2-5 metaG | ecosystem: Host-associated > Plants > Roots > Rhizosphere > Soil | place: USA: Michigan... | reverse complement strand
TTGCTAGATGAGCCGGCACTCAACGGCATCAGCGTGCAGCGCGCTTCCGACCCGGTGACAACGCCATGAGCGGCACAGGCGAAGTGAATGTCGAGTTGATATCCGACGTCGACAACGCACCGAGCCCTCTGGCGCCCGTCGAGCCGACTAGCGGAGACGACGATCGGCATGGATTCCGCTGGCTCGTCGTCGTAGCCGTAGTGCTGGCGGTCATCGCCGCTGCGGTGTCGATTGCTTTCGTCGTACGTCCAGCGCCTAAGCCGATCCCACCGACGGCGACAACGCGTCCGATTCCCGATGCACATGCTCAGTTCCCGTACGAGACCGCGTCCGACGTTGTCTCGTACGCGGATCACGTCGCCATCGTGACTGCGGTCTCGCAACGCGAGGCGCCGCGGAACGAGCAGCCGGAAGTCGGCGCCCCTAGCGACAGCATTTCTCGAGTGGTGACCTTCCGCGTCGATGACGTGCTGTGGAGCCGAGCAGGAGCGCCAGCGGCTCCGAGGAAGTTCACCGCGCTGTGGTGGGGCTGGCTGGCAAAGGGGCGTCAGCAATTCGTCATGGACGGAACACCTTGGGTGTTCATCGGCGGGCACTACGTCGTGCCGATCGCATACGACGGCAAGGAGTTTTCGCTGACCCAGCCGTACGCGGTGTTCCGCTTCGACCGGGGCGCCGTGACCCTGGAGGAACAACACACCGCACTGGCCCGAAGCCTCGACGGCGCTTCCCGAAGGGCGGTGGCGAAGGTGTTCGCCACCGCCAAGCCCGATCCCTTAGCTGTGCGGTTCTTGAACCTGCTTCCGCATGACCGCCTGAACGCGGTGATCGCGACACGGAAGTCCTGACGTCCGGACCGATCAAGGGTCGCGGGTAGTGGCGGGCCGCGCATTTTGCGGGGCCGCCCCTCCAGCCTCAAGGGCGCTCGCTCCGCTCGCGTCGCTGCGCGACCGCCTGCGGCGGCCCTTGACCCCGGAGCCCCTAACGGTCAGGAAGAGCGGGCAGGGACGAGCCCTGCCCGCTTGGCGCGCGGCCCGCGACGGTCGAAAGTGGGAGCCAGGTCCGGCGCCCCTCTCGTGCGGAAGGATGAATCCCATGACCGCACAGGACGCCGGCGCCATCGAGGCAATCTTCCGAGATCATTTGATCGGGCGAGCGATACGGGCGTTGCAGGTCGTTGGCGTCAATTCTTTGAAGACGGTGACTCCTGGGCCCGAAGCAGTGAGCGGCGCGGATATTTCGGCGGTTCGCGTTGAGTTGCCGGCGATCGAGATTGCCGCCGGGGCGTTCAATCTGCACGTCCACCTCGCCCGCACGGGACGAGTCACTTGGCTAGAGCAAGCCGGCGAGTGGTCGGCCTCCGAACGCACTCCGCCCCCGACTATTCGTCTCCTCATCGACGCTGGGGGTGCGCTCGACTTCAGGGAGCCGGCCAAGACGAAACGCATCACCGTGTCGATCTTGGACGCGCCATGAGCGCTCGTTTCCGCAACATTCCACAGATTGCCTCTGGGTCCTCCCCCCACCGCTTCCGGCGAGCTACCTTGGATGCGGAGATCCGAGCAGAGATCGGGGACGATCGCATGACCAGAGGCACGACGGCCAAACCGGACCTGGTGGTGGCCTCGACATTTGTACAGGCGGCAAGAGACAGCGGATACGTCAGCCTCGCGACTGCTCTCGGCGAATTGATCGACAACTCGATTCAGGCGAGCGCTACAAAGATCGATCTGTGCGTCTCCCGCCCCGATCCTGTCGCCGGCCCGACAGTGACAGTGGCCGATAACGGGCGGGGGATGACGCGAGCCGAACTCGCCGCATGCCTCAAGTTCGGAGGCACATCGCGATTCAACGACCGCCAATCCATAGGGCGGTATGGCATGGGACTGCCAGGTGCATCGTTGAGTCAGACGCGGAACGTCATCGTTGAGTCGTGGCAGTCGGGCGAGACTTCGCTGGCAGTACATCTGAACGTGGAGGAGGCTGTAACTGGAGATTTGATGGGCTTGCGCCCACGCAAGATCGCCGACGCCCCACGCGGCGTCGAAACGTCCGGTTGCCGCGTCACGTGGACCGACTGCGATCGGATCGAGTACCAACGCCTCGGCTGGCTCGAGCGATCGCTGGCCGCCGATCTTGGGCGCATGTTCCGCAGGTTCATCAACGCAGGCGTTGTCCTGACGCTCAACGGCCGGCGGATCCGGTGCCGAGATCCGCTCCACCTTGACGCCGAACATGAGGGTCACAGTGCAGCCGTTCCGTTTGAGCCAATGCAATACGAAATGATCGGTGCTGACGGAGAGCCCTCGATCATCTCCATGCGCTTCTCCGAACTTCCGGTCCGACATTGGCATCAGTTGGATTCGCTGACCAAGCGGCGCCTCGGCATAGTCGGACATGCCGGTGTCTCGGTGCTCCGCGCCGGCCGGGAGATTGCCTATGGCTGGCACCTCATGGGCGGCAAACGAAAGGAAAACTACGACGACTGGTGGCGTTGCGAAATCGAGTTCGAACCGTCACTCGACGAGAAGTTCGGCATCACCCACTCAAAGCAAGGAATCCGCCCGACTTCCGAGTTACGAGAGGCGCTTGAGCCCGATCTGGAGTCGATGGCGCGACTACTAAATGCTCGCGTACGCCAGGCGTTCGAAGCCGTGAAGTTCGAGAGTGCCGCAGACCGCTCGTGTCGCCTAGCGGCAGAGGCGGATCCAGAACTTCCGGTCATCCCCGCGCTGAGACGTCGACGCCGACAGGCGGCGCCGCTCGCGTACCGGCTTGAGACCGCGGTGTTGGAGGACAGCCGGCTCGTACATGTCAAGACGCAAGACAATGTTGTGAGCGTCACGATAAACACGGAACATCCGGGCTACGAAGCGCTGTACCAACCTCTCGCGGCGATGGCGAGCGCCGACTCTGAAGGCATGAGGCTTGCGGTCGAATTGTTGCTCCTTGCTCTAGCGCGGTCGGAACTGGTTCTCAGTAGCTCACGCACCGAGTTCTCTGAGCAGCATGCCCAACTCTGGAGCGAGACTTACGCCAAGATGCTTCGACGAGCATGAACGAGACGGTGTTGCTTCCGCTGGACCTTCCCGCGGAGGCGTCTAGGTCGGAACGGGCCGGCTACCGGCGACTGTGTCGTGTGCTGTCGACTGCGGATGCCGCGACCATGCGCCGCGACGAAATCGTGACTTCCTCGGAGATCGCGAACCTGTACGACTTGCCGATCCTGGCCGCTGCCACCCACACAGCAATCGACCTGGTGCACCAAGGGTGGACGGTTCTATTGGACAGACAGGGTCCGCTTTTTCAGCCTCCGGACGTAGAGCTCGATCGCGTCGCCGAAAAGGAACGGATTCGCCGGCAAGAACTAGTACGCCGCGACCAGCAACTGCAAAGCGCGAGCGTCAGGCGATTCGTTCGCGACATGGAACGCCGCAGAATCTTCCGCGGCCGGCCTGTCTCAATCTTCGATTTGATGCGTGACGGTCGGGACCTGCTTCGTGCCCTCGACGAACAAACGGACCACGCCGATGTCCCGGCCGTCGCGCCATACATCCAGGTCGCCGATGACAGTTCGTGCGAACACACTGGTCTGAGGTTGCTTGACGTATGGCGGTATTTCCGCCACACGTGGTCCAACGCGTACTCGTCTGTACCCGGCCGGACGATGCCTCTGCTCATCCGGGATGCCGCTGCGCCGAACCACCCGGTGATAGGGCTCGCAGCTCTCGCGAGTCCGATTGTTCAGATAGCGGAACGTGACAATTGGATTGGCTGGAACACCGACGTCTTCCTCGCTGACGCTGTGGCTAAGCCCTCACTCAAGGCGGCACGATGGATTAGTCGGCGATTGACGGCTCAGGTCAAGGGCATCCATGTTGCTGACTTGCTTGCCGACGGCATCATCAAACCCGAGGATCTTCGATCACCGACGCCGGAGGCGCTCGCGCGCCTCCGCGCCGACGCTGAACGCTATCGCCGCCGCCATCACCGATACGGCAAGATTCGCAAGGTTCGAGCAATCTCAGCAGACGCGTGGGTCGAACGTGCGGAGACGGACCTGTTTCGGAGCAAGAGATCGTCGGCACTCGCTGAAGCTCTGGAAATACTCGCCGGCCTCGAACCGTACTTTCGTCCGAGACCTTCACTGGCTGGGCTCAAACGCGCGCTCGAAGATCCGCAGGCGCGTCCGCTGTTACGGCGTTTAGTCCGCCGCGCGCGCGGCGAACGCGTTGGAACTGTTGTCGCTGACCTATCTGTCTGCGGCGCAATTCCGCCGTACAACGCGTTGGCGGCTGGAAAGCTCGTCGGGGCGCTGGCTGTGTCGCCATCGGTGGTCAGCGCGTACCGGTCGCGCTATCAGCGCCCGAGCGAGATTGCTTCGGCCATGGCAGGCAGGCCGGTCACCCGCGACTCGCGACTCGCATTCATAGCGACGACATCTCTATACGGCACCGGTTCCAGCCAGTACAACCGGCTCTTCTGGCCCGCCGAGGTGATGGGAGGCAAGGAGGGCGAGCGAATGGGTTTCCACCCGATAGGTCGTTCACGTTCATTCGGGACGTCACACTTCTCCGACGAGTCGGTCTCAGCGCTCGTCCGAGTAGCTGAACTGCAACGCTCACGGGTGCGAGTGAACAGTCTGTTCGGTGAGGGTGTGTCTCCACGTCTCCGGAAGGTGCGGATCGGGCTGGCTGCGCTGGGCTGGCCAGCCCATGAGCTACTGCAGCACGGCAGGTTCAGGCTCGTCTACGGAGTGCCTTTGGTTCGCAACCTGCGCGACTTTGCGCTTGGACTAGATGAGCCGGAGTATCTCGTCGACCTGTCGAGAGATGATGCCGGGGCGGAAGTCGCAAGCTGGTGGCTGCAGCGCTGGGCGCTGCCTCGCAGCAAGCAATCGGCCGTTCGCAAGGCAGTGAAGTCTCACCGGCTAACCCGCCCCATTCGCCACGGGGCTCGCGTGCCGCTACCGCCCTTAGCGGAAGGTGATGCGGAGGGGACACTGGAGTTCGGCTAGCTCAGGGCGATGCGCTGGAGAACACCTCAGTCGACGCGGTGACGGAGACCACCGGCATCGGTGTGTCGGGATCGTCGATCTGCACCAGGTTGAGGAATCTCACGGTCGCGGCCGTCTCGTAGGCATCTGCCTCCTGCTGTGTTCTCAGCAAGACGACGTCACCCGAGCGCGCCTCGCGAACCCTCCAGCTGCGAGCGCCATTCCGCCCGAGTACTGCGCCCTCAAGGTCCATGAATTCACCTGCTGGGACAGCGCCTGGTCGCGGTGGCTGCGAAGCCCAATACTCCGGGCAGAGCTGACGCACGTCACAGTAGCGGCAGATGTCGGGACCAGGACGCGCCGCTGGTGGACGCTCCTCGAGCGAAGCGGTCGCGGCTTCTGCTCGATCGACCAGGCGGACCGCGAGCACCTCGAGTTCCGCCGTAGTCGGCGGGGCTACGGGTTCATCCTTGTGCGGGTACGACGCTGTCAGCGAACCCACAGGTGTCTTATCGGGGTTCAAATCACTATCGCGGTGCCAGAGCAAGGCATACGTACGAAGCTGATCGGCATGTTTTGGCGAGGGGTCGCCGGTCTTGTAGTCGATAATTGAGCAAGCTCGGTCGGACAACCACAAGAGGTCGACACGCCCCGCGAAGCCGAGGTCGCTCGACCGCAGCTCTACTTCGGGGTAGGAGCCGGGCACCAGGGGTAGACGTTCGGCCGCCAATGCCGACCCGACGCCAGTTTTCTCGGTGGTGGCCTGGAACTCGGCGCGGCTGATCATCTCCTGAACACGCATACGCATGTCAGGGACCTCCGCCCGCAGCCGGCGTCGGAAAGTGGGTAGCGCGTCCTGGATTCGCGGATTGGCTTCAAGCGCCGCCAGTTGCTCGTCCAATAGCCCTTCGACGAGACCGCTGTAACCACCGAGGTCACGAAGCACGGTCACGGCCGCGGGGTCCTTCACTGAGGCACAGCCGGCGTCGACCAACGCAATCAGAATTCGCTCAAGCGCGCGGTGGATGATCTCGCCGCGTAGGCCAGCTACCGACGGTCGTGGCGGGTAGCCGTGCTTCTTCCACAGCTTCGGGTAGGTCGCTCGACGCAGCGCCCATCGACGTGGACAGGCTTCGGCTTCGTCGAGACTGCTGAAGCTCCACAGGTCCGGCGGTGAGGGCCAGACTCCAACGACTTCGTCAACCCCCGTCGTAAACGAGTCGTCTCCCATCGCTACTGAATCGCCTCGATCACTTGGCCGCTCGCACGCGGGAGGTTCCGGGAGATCACGATCTCGTCCACCAGTTGAACCGGCACCGCCAGTCCAACATCCTTCGCCTCACGCAAACGCTCGTCCGTTGCGTGATCGGGAGTCAGGGGCCCATGCAGCCCAACGATGCGGTCTCCATGCGGCCCACGCGCGAGGATGGGCGCCTCGACGGTTCCGATCCCAGGTAGGTCGATCTGCTCATTGCGATGGAAGGTGACGTCCGACAGCCCTTGCCTACTTAGATCGTCGAAGAGTCGGTCGAGAGCGCTCTCAATCCGTGCCTTGTCGAGCGTCGGCTCGTCGTCGTGAAGCAGATAACGCAGCAGCGACGCACCTAGATGGCGATCGAGCAGGTCGTGTTCAAATCGGTTCTTGAAGCTCCGAAGGCACCGGTAGCAAGAGCGATCGCAGTTCGCCGGACAGTCCTGGAGCAGTTGCAGGGTGTCTTCGAAAACGACTGGACCCAAATCTCTGACGCGGCGCGCGAAACCCGCACCTCCAGCGAGCGTGTCGTAGATGTAGATCTCGGCTTCGAGGCCTTCGTGACCGCCGGGCGTAAGGGCTGGCCGATATTCGGCCTGTAGTTCTCCTCGCTCGATCTCGAGTCGTTTCGCGCCGGCAATCGTCAGGGCTTCCGACAGTGTGCGGAGGGCGACATCCGTAGCAAGAAAGCCCGGCCGCAACGCCAGCGGCGGGCTTACCTTCAGTCCGACGAGCAACACATCCGATATGAAGTCCGTGCCGAGGACCATGCCGCGCGTCGACGCAGACCCGGGGCAGTTCGGCTCCTTTTGATCGGGGTACGGCTTTGGGTGTGGTCCGACGACCGTGTTACTTGGGATCGACGTTGGCTCGATAAGGCCACACTTGGTGCAGTAGGTGTACCCCTCGCGGCGCGGGCCCGAGTTCGTGACAAGGAGATGGGTCCGCCTGTAGTACTGACGAATTCTCTCAGTTACAGGTCGCCATTGACTTGGATCTGCAGGCCCAGGCGCGACGAGCTTTGCCCGGGTGGCGTAGCTGCGCGCAGGCTGGTCATCGAGGGAAGTCCCCTCTTCGAGCGACACCGGATGCGCAAAGCCCGGCGGCCGTATCCAGTTCTTCGCGACACCAAATGTGTTCTCCGACCCGCACGCTGGGCAGTCCCGCAAATCACCCCGGCTCGCATCCTCGTGTGAGTCGGTGCGGGCATAGCGGCACACGGAGCATTCGAAGTACAAGCGCCGCTGCTGCCATGCCTGAAACCGATCCTCGGACATTGGCGAATAGATGGCCCCTGATGTCCAGAGCTTTCCGTCTATCCAAATCTCCTTGCCCGGCGCGTATTGCGTAAGCGCGACGGACAGGCCTTGGCTAGGCGCGTATCGATACTCAGGTCGATAGCGATTTGATCGTTCGCGGTCGAACACGTAGAACGACACGACGTCGGTGGGAAAGGCGTACCGGGGAAGCACCCCTCTGTACAACAGACGATCGAGGAGGTTCTCCTTGACCCGACGAGGATTGGCCCGTTCCTCGCCTTCTTCGGCCTGGCCTTCGATGACAGTGACGTCTGTACTGTCGTCGCTATCGGTGCCACTTGGGGCTGGCGTTTCGTCGAGTGGCGCGTCCTCTATGTCGGCTAGAGCGCCGTCGACGTCGCGCAGCGTCTCGACGATGAAGCACTCAAGGAGATGTTCGCGGTCGTGCTCGAGTTGTGTCGGCAGCCAATCCGATAGATCTCTTCGCAGTTCCGCCTCGTTGTCACGCAGCCAACGTTCGAAATCCTGTCGGTTCAGTGTTCCTGAACCGACAAAGTCTTCGGCTGTACCGAGCACCTCGAAGAGCTGGGGCTGCTCCTCAGGGTCGATCGCCGGCAGCTTTGCCTGGTGGTAGCGCTGGAAGAGAAATGCTGTGATGTGCCGAGCGGCGATTTCCTCGTTGTCCAGTGTCAATACGGGATCGTCAACCGGGCCACGAATCATGGCTTCCGGCTCGCGAAAGTACTGCTCGTCATGGCTGTCGGCGCTACCGAAAGCGATTACCGTCGCTACGGTGTTGCCTCGGCGACCGGCGCGGCCCGCTCGTTGCTGATAACTCGCGCGCGAGGGCGGCAAATTGCGCAGTGCGACGCCGGAGAGAGTTCCTATGTCGATGCCCACCTCCATCGTCGTCGTGCACGACAGCACATCAATCGCAGCCAGCGGCTGCTCACCAGGCGCGGGTATGCCTAGATCGACATCTTGGAACAGCAGTTCGTGTTCCTCGGCCTTCGAGAAAACCTCGTCAGATTGTGCCGAGTTCAACTGGGCAGTGTGCTCCGCGGCAATGATGCTCATCGGCGGTTCGGCTGGTTCTTGTAGCGCCCTGACCGCGCTGGCCCGGTAATAGCCCTTCCGCGCGCGGAACACCGTGTCGGCGTCGGGATCAATGGAGACAACCATGTCGCGCTGACAGTTGATGCACCTGCTACTTCCTTGGAATGGGCGTTGCGTCGTTCTGCACCCTTGGCAATAGGCCCACGCGCCGCCCACTTCAAGCGCCAGATTGCCAGCACGAATGCGGTACTTCTTCGGCGCGACGTTCTCGCAGAAGACCTCAAGGAGCCGCGGAATCCATTCCTTTTCGAAGGCCTTACGAGCCTCCTTTGCTCCGATCCACCCGTCGAGTTTGGCGAACTTGCCTGAGTGCGGTCGGACCCCCTTGCTCGTCTGCCACCAGCCGACATTCATGTTGTTGAACCAAATGCCGGCAGTCGGACTGCCCCAAAGACGGAGCCACGACCGCACGAGGGCCAGTCGTTGCTCGACATCCTCGGCAACACCCGGGATAAACGGAAGGTCCGCAAGCCGCGGTTGCAGATTTGCGCGCTCCCTCAGTGAGGCGAGCGCGAGCGATTCGAGTCCGTAGTACCGATCCGTGACCGTGACGACGATTCCGCGAAGGAGAGATTGAGGCGTCGGTTCGCCTCCGACGGTTCGAAGCTGGAACAGCTCGGCTGGGTCGTCGAGCGCGTTCCGGCCGACCGCCTCGCCGACCTCCTTGGCGGCGTGCATCGACTCTGTCCCTTTGAGTTCGGGACGTAGGCGGACCGACAACAACCGAGCACCAACCAACACAGCCAGGTACAGATCCTCAAGGCTCAAGGAGGGCGCGAGAACGGCCGCAGCGTCTAGTCGCTGCCAGCCGCGCAAGATGACTGGACGAAGGACGTCCTGCATCGCGTATGTCTGCAGATTCGGCGCCAGTCGCGCGGCAGTCTGACGAGAGTCTGAGAAGGCGAGGACCTTGCGTCCACGCAATGGTGCGAAGTCCGAATAAGGCTGCGTGCCCGCCGGCTGGACGGCCAGTTGGCGCGTCACCAACGCCTGGAACGGCTGGTCACCCTTGGTTTGGTGATCCTGGACCGAGGGTCGACCGTATCCAGCCGTCGTATTGCATACACCGCAAGGTTTGAACTCGCCGCTCGCGTCGCCGGCGTCTTCGTCGTCGGCTTCCGCGGGCGCGGCTTGGCCGACTCGATCCTGGCGGAGAAAGACTTGGCGAGTGCGGTCGCCGAGCACCATCGGATTGAGGCGTCCGGTGACTAGATCGAGATCAGCAGGTTCGGCCGGTGCCGATGGCTGCTCAAGAAGCAGATCGAGTGGCAACAGTTCGAGAACAGGACCGCCGACTGAGAGGAAGGTACTGCCGGGCTCGTCCCAGAGGAAGGTCGGACGCTCGAGGTTGTCTGTATACGCGCGCGCATATGCGGTGCCGCAGTTCCTGCAGGTATATAGCTCGAACACCCGCGCACCGCACAGGCAGGTCACCTGTGGTTGCGAGTACAACGCGCCGACGGGGCTGGTCCCGGCCGGGTGACCAGATGCAGGACATTGGTTGTCGAGACAGGCCCATAGTCCAGGCAAGCCCCGAAAGAATGTGTGGACCCGGCATGGCAAGAGTCCCGGCTCGCTGTCGGTCCTGCGTGCAGCAGATCCAAGGGCGATGAGAGCCGTGACCGCTCGAGCCACAAGACCTTCCTGGTCGACACCAGGGAAGATGCTCGCGCCCAACTCGTCGAGGGGCATGGCCTGTTGCATCGTGAGATTCACGAGCTGATTCATTGGTGCGAACGATTCAAGCGCCGAGTACAGGGTTGCTGAAAGCGATTCGCCGCTTGGCGTCTTTCGGTAGTCGACGAACGGGCGCACTGCCGTTGTACGGGCCGCTTCGTCCTCTGCCTCGTAAAACGCGTGCAACTGCACGGCCGCGAGTGCCTCCGCATCGGCCTGGGAGCCGGATGCAGCCGGTTCTCTGAACGCGAGGTTTCCTGGGACGGCTACGAATGACTCCTCATCGCCTCCGACTAGCTCTGCCGCGAACCGGCGCGCGTACTCGCGATCGTCGAAGCTGGCGCTGGTACAGATCGCTTGGATGCGCTCAGCGGGAACCCCTAACCTGCTGCGCAACCGACGCAGCAGTAGAGCCACCTCAGCACCAGCCGCACCGCGATACAGGTGAGCTTCATCGACGATAAGCATGAAGCGCTGGTCCGGGTTCTCTTCGAGCCATGTGCGCGTAGCGTCGTATATCGGCCGCTCCAGCGGTCTCATCAGCGTGTACTCCAGCATGGAGTAGTTCGTAATGAGAAGGTCTGGCGGTGCGGCAAGCACTTCATGTCGGGTGAATAGCTCGGGGTCCTCCGGACCCACTACAGCGCGTACGAATTCCCCTGCCCGGTTCTGCCATCGGGTGCCACTTGCACCGAACCACTTACGCAAGTCTGGCTTTGCCGGCCACTTGCCTCGCGTACGGAGCTGCGAGATCAACGCCTGTGCTCTCTCTTGGTTGGGCGAGTAGTCGTCCGACGCTTGATCCAAGAGCGTGATGTAGAACCTCTCGATTGACCGCAGCCTGACTTGGTCCTTCTTTGCCGTACGTACACCCGGATACAACGTCCGGCTTGTGTAACGAGCGAACCGCGCAGGGCGACCAGCCCACGCCGTGAATTGGGTTGTAACCCTCGGATCCCCGAGGAGCGTCCGGAGGCGACCAAGTTGGTCATTCACTAGCGCGTTCATGGGATACAACAGCAGCGCGCGGACCGCGGGTGGAGCGAAGGATTCTGGTGAGGTGGCGGCTTCGCCTGCGAGCTTCGCCAAGATGGGTAGTAGGAAGGACTCGGTCTTGCCCGAGCCTGTACCAGTCGTGACGACCAGGTTCATGCCGTCTCTAGTGGTGGCCTCAAGCGCCGTGGCCTGATGCTTATACGGCGGGTCAAACAACAATCGGGGTGCGGCATCTGAGGCCTGCGTAAGAGACGTGAGCAGCTCTCGCGCCGAATCAGGGATGTCTAGCTCGGCGAACGGACGACCGATCTCGTATCTTGGCGTGCTCTCGAGATATGGGGCGCGAAACAGAACGCCCTCGCTCTCAAGCAGCGCGCGGCGCTGCTCAATGAGGACAGGATGTCCGACGTGATACGTCGACTCGATGTACTGCCGCAGGGCCTCACGAATCTCAGAGACCGTTTCCTCAATGGTTAGCGTCCCCAGTGACACGGACTAGGCCCTCACTCCCTGCTCGGACATCCATAAGTTCTCTTCGAGGAATTGCAAGACGGAGGCGGTGTCAGTTGTCGCCAACTGGTAGCTGAAGAGAGCGCCGCCCCCGGATCGCAACAGTCGAATTCCGACGAGGTCGACGTAACGCTGTGCCCAGCCCGGCAACGGAGAGTAGAAATGCACTATCCGCGAATCCGGAGTAGCGGCGGCCTCAAGTCGGTACTGCTGAGCCTTACCAGACGCGGCGTCGATGGCAGCCTGCAAATACCAGGCCTCGTCACTGCCGGTCCCTAAGGGGTTCAGGACCGGCAGATCCAACACGTGCACGATCTCGCCTGAGACGACTTGCGTGTAGCACCACAGGGGACTTCCGAATGCCTGCGGTCGTCGGAGAATGAAACGGCCTGTGTCGCCCGATTTCAAGGCGCGCCATCGGCCTCGGTAGTACGTGACTGGTGACTCGGGATCGAGTAGTGGGACCAGCCCGAGATCACCGCCGGCCATCGCACCCGTAAGCCGCAGATCGAAATCCGCGACGACATCTTCGGCGACACGTGATCGAGGGGCAGCGACCCATTCGGTTGGTTGCAACTCGAGGAAGCCCTGCTGTCGAAGTGACTCAGCTATGTCCGCCACATCGTCGACAGTGATGGTGCGGACATGACCCTCGACGGTCATCGCTGCTTGTAGTTCGGCCTCCAGAAGCGGACTTCCATCAGGTCGAACGCCCATGACGAAGAACGAGTTCGCGCCGCGCGGAACAAACGCAGGAGGCGCGAGGAAGACCTGACGTACGCCGTCTTCGCCTTCCAACTCGAGCAAGTCGTGGTAGGCGAGCAGCGCGTCGAGCATCGTTGCCACCCCCTCTCGCATGTCGTCGTGCCAGCCGGGGAGCCCGTCTAGGACTTCGATTACTGCGTTTCGCAGAGCACGCTTAGACAACGGCGCCAGGAAGCTCGCCGCTCTGCGCAGGGAAGCGGCGATTCCCTCAGGCGATAGGAGATCGGCGCCCGAGTCCGCTAAACCCAGCGCCGTGGTGGCGGCCTGCACAAGGTCCTCCGGATCGACGACGACTACGTCCATGACCACCCCGTATACGTCGCGTCGTCGTCAGCGTTTAACGCGGAGTCGACCGCCAGCACGATCAACCGGGCGGCCCGGGCCAGGACCGGTGACACGAGCGAAATTCCTATCAGCGCGTCCGAGTCCTCTGCTGGCCACGCGATGAGGGTCCCGGGGTCGCTTGCAAGCCGCAGCAAGAACTCCGCCGCTCGACCGGTGTCGTTACGCAGCCCCACACGTCCTGCGACGACGTCGAGCGCTTCCGCGAAGGCTTCCGCTCGCTTGTCGGGATTGAGGTGCTGCCACTCCTCCAGCCGCGGCGTGATGTCGTTGGCGAGCTGGCGCTGCCATGGCTCGTCTCCGACCAACCTCGCTAGTTCTCGGATGTGCGGGACGGGTTCTGCCGCCGACTGTTGCTCCTCTACGTGCCGCCACCGGCCCCCGGCGATGAGCGTGACGACGACGCGGGTGAGTGTGCGCAGAATCATTCGACGCTGGGTGCGTACAACAGGATCGCCAGGGAGCTCTGCCGTATGCCACAGGGAACTGCTTCGGATCAGCCGAGTGACTTCGGCGGCTGTTCTTGGACCGGTCTGTACTGATGCAGGGGCGAGCGCCGCTTGGAGGCTGGGCAGGTCGTGTACTTCAACAGGCAAAATCACTGCTGCGTTGAATCCGCTAACCGAGGCTCTGAGAAGCCCGCCATCCCCCGCAGCGACCGCACCGTTCGTGAGCGTCACAGGTCTCGGCGTTAGTGGATCCTGAACACTAAATCTCTCGACTTGGTCGGGCCCAGCGCCACTGTTGTCCACGAGGACCGCGAAGCCGGATCTGTAGCTCCACCTCAAAGGGGCGAACTCTCGCTCACACGTCAATGAGACGGACCCAATTGAGGGCGCCGAGAGCGTGATTTCACAGATATCGGCGTCGTCATACGCGCTGGCCAGCTGCTTCGAGCGGAAGTGCTCTTTTGCTAGCGCGTTCCAGCGCGCAGACGACATGGGTAGGTGAACACGTCGATCAATCCTGTTCTGCAGTCTGCCGCGTCGATCGCTGAGCTGTAGGCGCAATATCGCCTCGGCTCCGGGTGGTCCGAAGGCCTCGATAGAAGCGCGCCCTTCCCACAGCTCGTTGAGAGTCGGTGACGCTGGTGACGCAACAAGTCTGAGACCTTCTCGGAATGTCCCCGACTGAGGCCGGATCTCGGCGAGGCCAATTGTGGCTGTGAATGCACCCTCGGCAACAACGTCACCCGGTGTTCTCGGGAGAAGCGAGAATTCGATGCGGTGCTGTCCCGGCCCAAGGCCGCGCAGTTGGAGAAACATCTCTCTCGCGTCCGCCGACCACTCGAGGACGCGAGGGGTGCCATCAACTGTGTAGACGCAGTTACCGATCTCGCGCTCCGACGCGATCGCGATCAGGACCGGGTCGTCCGCGAGCCAAGCCGCCGCTCCTTCACCGTCCCACGATGCAGGCACGAGTCCCGCGGGACGCACGATCACGTCACCTAGGCAGCCAACGTGCAGGTTTCGGATGAACGCTAGCTGCTCGTCAGTGAGTTGATTCGGCAGCGTCATCCTGTACGCGAGCACGCCCGCACATTCGAGCGGAAGAGGCTCGAGCGCCACCGCACCTGTGGTGACTGCAGCGCTTGTCGCCACGAGCACATAATCCTGGGCCGGGCGGACCGTGCGACCGCGTACAAGCTCGGCCGCTCCGGTGTCGCGAACACGGAACAACCATGGCGGGCCGGGAGGAAAAACGCATTGGTCGGCGAGGAGCGCGTTTACGCTGGCCGACGCGCGCTCCAATTGGAAGAGAGGGCTGTCGTAGGACGGCCAGGCGTCGAGCCTGACCTCGCGCCCTGGAAATCGAAGCTGCCCGCTCGCCAGCGGCGGACCGCTCATGCCAGCAACCCGTACGCGAAGACGGCCCAACTCTTCGTGAACCTCAGAAAGCCGCTCCGCTAGCGAAGATAGATCGGGTAAGCGCAGGTACAGTCGCCAGCCGTCCGGTCCATTCCGTAGGGTCAACTTCGGGTCGAGCGAAATTCGGCGCTCAAGAGCGCCGCCGGATCCAGTGTTGGGCCTCGTGACCATCGACTGCAACCCAGAAGCGCGCACTCGGCTCGCGGTTGACTTGGCGCCCCGAAGCCAGGTACGTGATTGGTGTTCAGCGCTGAGCGCCTCAACAAGTCGGTGCAGTGTCGGGGCGAGCACGAATGGAGAAGTCTCACCTTCGCCTACGAGTAGAGCCGACGCGACCTGGCCGAGAAGGGCTGAGTTCTGCGCGAAGTTCTGGAACCGTGACGAGTACTGCCATGCCCTTGCCGATAGGCGCCGGCCGAGTAGCGCCGGGTCAGCGAGCATCTCCGATGTCAAAGAGTGCCGGTACTCGAACAGAAGTCGTGCCAACTGCCGTTGTAGGTCTGTCGGAAGGACGGCATGTGTGATCGGCCAGCAGATGATGGAGAACTGCCTCGCCCATGCACCCGCCGGCCTCGCGCCGTTGTAGGCGGATGCGAACGCCTCGAATTGCGATCGCAGGTAGTGCGCATCCTTGCTGTAGTTCCAGCCGGGAGTTCGGGATTCGAAGGTTGGCCAGTACTCATCCCCTGAGTAGTCGTAGCCAACCTCTGCCGCGTACACGACGAAGGGCAGCCAGGTGTCCCGAGGAAACTTTCGCGATGCGACGCTCTGTCGCACGGCCGCTTGCAAGAGCGCGAACTCGCTTGGCGGCAACGCGTGCTCTAGCGCGAATACGGGAGCACCGGGGGCAAGGAGTTCACGCGCTTGCCGCACGGCCTTGAAGTGGTCATCCAGCTGGTCGTGCAGGACCTTCAGCATCTCGGCAGGACTGGTCACGGACGACATGGCTGCCCGCTACCCCTGAGCGGGACCTCCCGCTCTTCGCCCCCGTGACTAAGCATGCGCAGAGTGTGACGCGAGCGGACGACAGTTCTTCGGCGCTCATCGATGGCTGGCACATACCGAGGAGTCATGTACGCCCCATCGCCATCCAGGATGCCCAGAAGCCAAAAGGACATTTGACACCACAACGGGCGGATCGCACCAGTGCACAAGCAGGCTCACCGAGGAAGCGCCTTCCTAGCAAGCCGATGGGCGGGACGCGAGCGAGCGTCGCGGGCCGCGCATTTTCCGGGCCCGCCCCTCCAGCCTCAAGGGCGCTCGCTCCGCTCGCGTCGCTACGCGACCGCCTGCGGCGGCCCTTGACCCTGGAGCCTCTGCGGCCCCTAACGGTCAGGAAGAGCGGGCAGGGACGAGCCCTGCCCGCTTGGCGCGCGGCCCGCGACGCTGCTAGTGCATGGACCAGTACGACTCGCATAGGTAGCTCGTCCGGTGGCTGGCTTGCCGGGCCGCCGGCGGACCTACTTGGACTTCCGCGGCCGCTTCACCTGTGACAGCGCCGACCCTGCTGCTCTCTTGCTGGCTGCCCCGGTCCGTTTGTCGCGGAGTACTTTGCTCGCGGCGGTGGCTGCAGCCTTACCCGTGGTCTTGTTGTTCTTGCTCATGTGCACCTCCTTCGTGAGCCTCGAGTGCGATTACGCGCGGGTGTCGGGTGGCCTCTCTGCAGTGCGGCTTTCATGCCTGAAGGACCGCGAGCGGATCGCCGCGACCTTCCTCGGCGCATGCCGGGCAGTCGTCCCGTCGACCCGGAAGATCGGTAGGCGTCAGCTCGCCACTGCGACCCTCGTACTGCCATTGTCGTGCCCCGCGCCGGCCTCCGCTGTAACCGGTGAGGAGGTCGAGCACGCAGTTGCATGCTTCCGAGGCGAGCACGCCGTTCATGGAGACCACTTGAGGGTCGCCCGGTGCGTCTGGATTTTGGTCGTAGCCGGGCGGTCGGTTCACTCGTTCCCACTCGAGGACGGCGTCGGTTAGAAAGAAGCACCGAAGACACGTCTTGCCGGGCAGGGAAACAATCACCTGGCCGTCGGCGATGGCCAGTTGCTCACCGGTGGACCGGATCGACATACCGATGTCGACGAGCGGAATGAGATAGCGGCGACAAAAGGCGTTGACGGCGGCGCGGGCATCGAAGCGGTCGAGGCAGGCGACGATGACGTCGGCCCGCTTCATCGCGGCGATGGTGTCGGCGGTTGGGAAACGCTCGGCGATGTCAGTGACGACGATGTCAGGGTCCACGTCGCGGGCGAGCCGCTTGGCGATCTTGACCTTCAGGCTACGGCCGATATCGCTTACGCGGGCTCCGACGTGGCGACCAAGGTTGGTTTCGTCGAGCACCTGATCATCGACCGGGGTGAGCGACCCGATTCCTTGGTGAGTGAGCTGCTGAAAGACGTGGGAGCCGCCGCCTGACACACCGACGACCGCAACGGCTGACGTCTTCAGCTTCCGATCGCTATCCGGGCCGATCGCAAGTGTCTGGCGATCGAGTCGATGGCGCGCCGTTGGCTGAGGGGATGTCCCGGCGGCGTACCAGTAGCTGACGGTCTCGCCGATGACGACCGAGTCGTCGAAACAGCATCGGTCCGTTGTCGCCGGCGAGCCAAAACGATCCAGCGGCGTCACCTTCGCCCAACAGGAGCGTGCCCGTGGGCAAGGGATCGAGGATGCGACTGAACGCGCTGAACAGCGCACGTTCCTTCTCGCGGTCGTCGTTGGAGAACTTGGGCCTGGGGGTGCCGTGCGAGTGAACAAGCACTGCGGTCGCGTCGAGGTCGACAGCGCGCTGGAGGACGTCGGAGTTGAATTCAGCGCTCCAGGACAGGACCGATCCGTTGGCGTTGCGTTCGATCGCCGCGTCCGGAACGGGATGCCACTCCCGGGCAAGGAGCACGTCGCGGTCAGGGAGCCGGCTGAGCGCACAGATTAGGAAGCCGGCTTCTTCGCCTCGGTCGAAGTTCTCCACGTGTGACCGAACTTCGCTAAACAGTGCGGCGGTGATTCGTAGGTCGACAGTCCGTGCGGTGGGTACGGGCGTTGGGGTCGATCGTCCGCGGGCCCACTGCTTCAAAGGTTCCGCCGCACGCCGCCCCATCCGGCTGAACCAGGACATCATGCGCGTTCGACCGTGAACCTCGTCAGCCACAGCTGGGCGGCCCGGACAGGGTCGCTGCCGGACCAGGCGAAGTGGTAGCTGAAGCCCCGCCAGCTCTCACCGAGGAGATAGACATTGTTATTGCTGCGCGGCGGCTGGCCGCCTTCGCCGACAACCTTCTGATCGATAAGGAATTGCGGTCGGCTGGTGGGCCAGTCCTGCCAGACCGTGAGGGCACGGGTTGGCGAGGGTGTCCATGGCTCGGGTAGGTCCAGTGACGGAAGCAGGATGTGGGCCGGCTGACCGTCGCCGGGTGTGACGTCGACGGCCTTGCCGAAGGCAGCCGTCAGAGCACGGACGAGAGACTTGCGCTCGCTCTCGGTCACTTAGCTGATCCCGCCCCGAACCAGCGCCTCGTACCGGTCGCCGGCCTTGACGTTGTGGGTCTCGTGGTCGCCGAGTTGCTTCTTCTTCTCGGTCTTCGAGATGAGCCACAGGGCGCTCTCCGCAGGTACCCCGAGTTCGCTCTTGAGCTCGGTCACCTTTGTCGGGCCCTGGGGGATCTCCTTGTCATCCGTCTGCGTGTGCCCCTGCTGGTCGCTGAGCACGACCGTGACCGTCACGAGTTCGGTCTGGGGCCGGGTTGCCTGCATCTTGCTGCTCCCTTCGTACCGTGTCGGTATACCAGCGTACACCTTCCGGCAAACCAAAGATGCTAAGATAGTGACACGCGGAGATACCGATCGGACGTCCGATGAGCGAGCTGCCTACTACTGTTGGTCACGCGATGGCCTTCGATCCAAAGGAACTGGGCCGGCGAGTCCGCGAGGAGAGAAATAAGGCAGGACTCTCTCTGGCGCAGCTCGCGGACTTGAGCGGTCTGACCAAGGCGTACCTGGTAAGGCTGGAGAACCAGACAGCGAACCCCTCGATGGACGTGGTCTCGCGGATCGCGGACGCCCTCGAGCTGACCATCGCCGACCTGGTCGGCGGTCCTGTCATCCGCTACGTCGGAGATGACGCTGACGTTTCCCCGTTGCTGCGCGCATTCGCCGACCAGGCCGGACTGAAGAGCGGCGACGTAAGCATGCTTGCCTCCATCAGGTGGCGGGAGGGGGAGCAGCCGCGAACGCTGGAACGCTGGCAGTACGTGTACCGGTCGCTGAAGATGAGTCGGGAGATTGACGCGGAGCACGGTGATGAGGACTCGTGACTGGCGTGAGCCGCTCGTTCAGCGACTGATCGACGCCCACAGCGGACAGCGCCCCGAATCCATCATCGAGGAACACGCGGACAAGCTGCGTGACGCTTCCGATCAGCACGCGCTGCCGGTACGGCCGGATCTCATCGCGAGTGTCCACGGAATCCGACGCCGAACCGGCCCGCATGACTTCGCTGGGCGCATCTACGCCGAGCCCAACGGTCAGCTCGTTATGGACATCAACGACCAAGACTCGGAAGAGCGCCAGCACTTCACCGAAGCGCATGAGCTGATCCACCCCGCGTTCCCCAACTTCGCCGTGGAGAGGCGCTACCGACTTGACGCGACGATGGATCGGCACGCAGAGAACCGCGAGGAAGAGTATTTGTGCGACTTAGGAGCCGCCGCACTCCTGATGCCGGCGGAGCTTGTCGCCGAGGAATACACCGTCCGGGGCGGTCTGGCGGACGTCGAGGAACTCAGCCGTGACGCAGAGGTCAGCATTGAAGCCGCGGCAAACCGAGTGGTGACCCTCGCGGACGAACCAGCTGTGCTCCTCTGTCTCACCTTGTCGCACAAACCGGCGGACGCCCCGGCACTGCGGAAGGGCCACGACGTTCCGATGGCCCTTCGCGTGCGATATGCCGTTAGTAAGCACCTGAACCTCTACGTGCCGAAGTTCAAGAGCTGCGACGAGCGGAGCGTGTTCTATCGCGCAGCCGAATCGTTCGACATTGAGTCGTCTATCGATGCGCTGCCCGGCGTCAACGGCGCCGGACGCTTCCGTATCGAGGCAAAACGGTATGGCACTGGCAGATTGGAACGAGTGCTGGCGATCGCACGGCCTACGGCATGAGGCTGCCTCTGCCGAGCGCGGGGACACTCGCCGTCCGAGGCCGCTCCGCCCCTTGCGGCGACCTCGACCCGTGGGGTTGCGCTGCCGTAACATATTTGCTACGGTACACACATGCCAACGGGAGTACGCGCGGCCACAGGCGCCAAGAAGTCGACCTCAGCCTTCTGGGACGATCTCGCGCGTGATCTTGAGGACCCGGAGTTCATGCGTGAGTACGTGATCGAGACGGTGCGGATTGCGACCATCGATGCGGTGGTCAATGCGCTGGATGACGCGCGGGAGGCTGCGGGGCTGTCAAAGGCAGGCCTCGCCCGGGCGATCAGCGCGGAGCCCGCGGTGGTGCGCCGGCTGTTTTCTGCAAGCGGGGTCAATCCCACGCTGGGCACGCTGGCCGAAGTTGCCGCCGCGCTGGGCATGCGAGTAACGCTGGAGCCACTGCCGACCCCGGAGCGCAAGACGCTAACCGAGCCACTGCTCGAGGGGCGCGCCGCTGACACGAAACAGCTTGCGAAACATCTTTCGCAGCTGCGACGGGCACGTCGCCCTGCCCTCGTGAGCTAGTCACGCGATCGATCGAGGGTTGCGGTTCCGGTACTCGTCTCCCAAAGCCCTCACGGCGGCGTAATCCCCCGCAGAGAACTCAGTCCGGAATGGTTTGTCGAGTCCGGTGACTACAACAAGCAGTGGCTTGTCGCGCCCTTTCGCCTCGTAGTCGAGCAAGCAAAACAACCGGTAATGGTGCCGACGAGGGCCGTCGACACGAACCTCGAACCAGCCGGCCATGTCACCCTTCATCGCCTCCCAGTAGCCGCCGCCAGCGAATCTCTTGGGAGGGGCGGTGGCGACGGCAACGAGGACCGCCCGAAACTTCGCACGGACGCCGGTCGGGCACGCGCCGAGGAAATCGCGCGCGGGGCAGAGTTCGGCGCTGTCGTCGGACTTGTGCCGGCGAAAATAGACGATCTCGTGCGGGTCATCGGGCGACGGCGATGTGCGCACTTGCGCGGGGCGCGACGCTCGTTTCGGTGGGGTCTTTCTGCGTCGGTCAGCGGCCACGGGGGCGAGCGTATGAGGTACCGGCCGGTCCTGCCTCGTGGGCTGGATCGGGGCGCGACGAACCCATCGCTCAGGACTCGAACCGGATTTCCCAGTCCGGAAGATCCGCGGGGTATACGCCGATCGGAGCCACACCCCCCGCCTTCGGGGGCGGACCGCCCAGAGGGAGCGTCGGTTGAGACGGGTGCAGCAGTATTTCGGGGTAGATCGTGCTCTTGGCGGCAATGCGCTCCGAGACGGTCAGCTCGATGTCGAAGATCTCATCCATTCGTAGGCCTGCATAACTGTCCTCGTCCACATACACGAGCCCCCCGGCGGACAAGCTGGCCACGACAGTCGCGTTGGCGGTGTTGATGAGGACCGGAATGTTGAACTTGGACTGTCTCTTGTCGAGGCTCGCGAGTAGAGCCTGAGGGTCAACCTCGGCGTCCACACGCTCTCGATCGAGGACGAAATCCACCGGTTGTATAGGCCCGGCGGTCGACATTCTGGATAAGAATCCGAGCGCGATCCGGGTTTCGAGGTCCTCGACATCCCGCAGGAGGACGAGACCATGTGCCCACCCAGGGATAGCGGATGCGGCCCGATGGTGTCTGAACATCTCACCGAGCACCAGTAGGCCGTGGAAGTAGTCGACTTCCATCGTGAATCCAGCGTCCGCCTCCAGGAACAACCCCTGCCTGGCCGGCTCGGCGAAGTTCCGCAGATCGGGCACGTCTTCGAAGTCGGTCGCAGCTGCGGGGTCGAAGAATGCCCGCGTTTCGTGAACTCGCACGTCTCCATGAGGTTTGCTCTTGGAGACGGTGATGCTGAGTCCTTTTTCATGGACCCAGCCGAAGTTCTCGCCGTTCGACCTATAGGTAAAGCGGCAGCCCGGATACGTGGCACCGCCTGGCTCACGCAGGCGGAGGGTCTCATCGGCTGTGGTCAGGAAGCCGCCAAGGACGAACGGCTGGGGCAGTCGTTCGAGGCTGTCGACGATCCCGGTGCGTAACACGAGGGACGCCAACCGCTCCTGCTCGAGATCTGGGATGCCGAACGTCGACTCGTAGAGTCGCTGCTGGTCGTCCTCCGTCTGTAGCTCGAAGTAGTTGTAGTAGTTGAGAGTGGTGACGACGGTGAAGGCGCCGGCGCCGGTCTGGATTACGTCGATGGTGGCATCGGTGAGATGTTCTGCGAGGCCGGACTCCGCCAGCGCCACCTCGATGACGTCGCGTGCGCCAGGTTGCGCCGCCTTCGCAAGTTCGGCCCTGAAGGCCTCTTCGGGGAGACAGTCCTTCGGGCGTAGCGAATGAGTCTGCTTGTCGCCCCGGAGGAACGCCGCAAGTCGTTGAGCCAACGTTTGGTCAACGAATTGGATGTAGCAAAGATCGCCCTCTTTCGTCTGGTGCACCAAGCAGACGAACATGGGGTTACGTGTCCTCAGCAGGTTCTGTGCATCCGCGCGCGTGATGGTGATGCCGCCGAACTTCTTCTGGCTCGCTCGGACGAAAGCCATGACGGGCGTGTCCCCGATGGGGCTCGAACCCGCCGCGTTCGGGTCCATGTCGACTTGGCAGTAGAAGTCGGTCCCGTAGTCCGCCTCGACCTTCGTTGGGATGAGCCCCTGATGCTGCGCGAAGTTGCGGAAAGCAAGCTCCCCACCCTCGCCCACCCTCTGCGCGAATGAGCGCATCTTGCCGCTCGGTTGCAAGCCCACCTCCGTACAGCGGACCACAGACGTGGCGTCACGAACGTTCGACGCACTGAGCCAATCACGTGGCCGCAAGCCAGCCTCTGCGGTCACATTGCGGTCACATGTGACCGCGGATCTCCCCGGATGGAGCCGGACAAGCCAAGAGCCGATTTTGCAAAACCGCAGGTCAGGCGGGTTGTCACCTACTACCCCGGACTGCCTCGGATGGCGGTCAGAGCCCTGCTAATGCGGTTTGGGTTTATCGCCCATCCGGGGTTCAAATCCCCGAGCCTCCGCCATGACCTGCGGTTCGCTCTTTCCGCAGGATGCGCGCATGACTGAAGTTGCGCCCAGGCCGCCTTGCTCACATCCCGCTCGGCTGCGAACGCTACGGAAGCATGGAGACCCCGGTGCCATGAGCGGTGCTGATCGAGGTAAGGCATGTCCCGTCCGGCGTCAGCACCTCTGCCTTCGCGAGGTTCAGTCCGGCGATCACGTAGACGCTCCCCCCGATGACCACCGTTTGGGTGCCCTCGGTAAGGATCGCCGCCGCACACGACCCGAAGTACGACATCGTGACCGCGCGCGCAGGCTCATTCGTCACCTCACCGCGGAACCTCATGGCGCAGGTCCGGATCCGACTTGACGAGGTAGACCAGCGGGCAGTCCGCTGGACCGGTGACGTCGAGCTGGCAGAGCGTGCAGGGATCACCGGGTCGCACCGGACACGACGCGTCGGGTCGGCTGCGCGAGCTCATGGAAACAGGGTCTACGGCGGCGCCGGTGGTCGGTAGGGCCCAAAGTCATGCCGCCGTACGAAACCTTCCGGTCGTGCGTAAGCGGCGGGCCCTGCCGGCGGTATGAGCAGTAGCGGCTAACCGAGTCCGCAGGTGAGGAGATGGCGACGATGCACGTGTTCTCGTTCCCCCGGACCAGGGTTTCGCTCGTCCGATGGGTCGCCCTCGTCGGCGCGCTCGGCGTCGTTGCGCTGGTGCCGATGACGAAGGCTGTCGCGGCCGGTACCGGCGTGGAGAACTTCACCGTGAACGGCTCGTGGTCGTGTACGTCCAACTGCACGTTGCGCGGCACGTGGGGTATCGAGGGTCACGCCGCCGTCTGCCTGGAAACCGAGGCCGAGCTCGAGTCCGGCGTCGACGCGCAGCCGGCGCTGCCGTGTTCCGGCGCGTACTTCACCGGCACGGTCAACAGCACGTGTGTGCTGAACACCTGCGTCGAGCAGGGCCAGGTCGACTTCTACCTGCCGGATGCGAGCGACCCCGGTACGACGGTCGGCCCGATCAGCGTGGGGATCGTCGGTACGGCTCAACTCGCATCGGTCTCCGTGGGCGTGACGCGTGAGCAGGGGTTCGTGCTCGCCGCCGCGTTCGAGTCGCTCACCCAATCGGCCGGGCCTGAGGTCGCGTCGACCGCGGCCGGTGTGCTGGCCGGCGCCGGCTGCACTGGCAGCCCGTTCGGCTGCGAGTTGCCGCAGACCTTCGACGCCGCGCTCACCGGAGTCCAGGTCAACGGCTAGCGACCGCTGTCGCGAACTGTCCGGTTCCCGACAGGCAGGCAGTTTGTCCTGGCCCGCCCTGATAAAGGTCGGTATGAATTCGCCCTAGAGGCCAGCCGGCCCATAGGGAGGCCAGATGAACGGCATGCACCAAGACCAGACATGGTCGTACACCACCGGCTCGGACGACTACTCGATCACGTTCGAGGACAGGTTCCCGCCGACGCCGACGTGCGCTCAGATCAGCGTGGGCCACTTCTACGAGTTCGACGACCAGAGCCATGCCGACGTCGCGTTCACCGAGTGCGACTTCGTCGACGACTCGGGAACGCAGCGGACCGACCATTTCCTTGACGTCGACGCCGTCGGCGCCACCAACCTCTTCGCCCGGATGAACCTCGTCCGCGCCGCGGGTGAGGTTCGGGTTTCCAACCTCTCCGCTTCGACAGTCCGCAACTACTTCTTCTGGGGCAAGGTGTCATGAGTCACACAAGTCACGCCTCGACCGGTGGCGACGCGCCCACGCTGGCGAGCACCAAGGTCGTCGCCCTCTACGACAAGACCGACGGGCGCATCCGTCACCTGCACATCGTCAACGTCTTCGACGGCGCCGCTCCGGTCACCGAGGACGAGGCCGTCAGCACGGCTCAGCGGCTGGCCGCCCGACGCCAAGGGGATATCGCCGCCTTGGGTGTCGCGGTGTCCGGCGACCGCGAGCACGGCCAGCTGCCGCATCGCATCGACCCGGCCTCCGGTCGGTTCGTGAAGATCGCCGCCAGCCGCCGCGGCTGACGACCACCGCGTCGTACGGCGCACGAGCACTCCGCTCGCCTCCGGCACATCGCGACCGCACGAAACCTCAACGCGAGGTGGTCACTACGTGCCATTGCCGCCGACGCCCGACGTCGCAACGATGTCGGCACGTCGGAATGTAGACGGCGCACAGGCCGGGCAGACGGGGGTGCGACATGCGACGAGTCCGTAGGACCCTGGTGGCAGCGACGGTGATGAGCCTCACCGCGATCGCGGCCCCGGTCACCGCAAGCCAGTCCGCCGCAGGTGCGGCAGAGTGTCCGGGCCTGCCCGCCGGCGTGCACGTGGTCAAGCCGCCCAAGGGCTTCAACCCGCTGACCGCGTCGGCCGCCCAGCTTCGCGCGCTGAACTTCCCGGCGCGCCCCGCCCGCGGCAGCGACGCGTCGTGGCTGAAAGCGATGTCGCACGCGACGCACTTCGTCTGCCCGACGATCACCGGCAGCAACGAGTCGGCGACCGCGGCGACCGGGTACAAGCAGACCAGCCCCAACTGGGCCGGCAACCAGGACACGCCCGACTGGTACTACGAGTCGTGGGCCTACTGGGTCGTCCCGTCGGTGAACCCGGCGAGCACCAGCCTCGACGGCTACTCCGTCATCTGGACCGGCCTCGGCGGCGGCACCAGCACGTCCGACGAGCTGGTGCAGGCCGGCACGAAGCAGTACGCCTACGTGAGCGGTTCGCACACCTACAACTTCTGGTACCAGATCACGCCCGGACAGTCGCTGCAGAATGTCGGCGGCTTGAGCTTGATTCCGGGCCAGCAGGTGTACGTCGACGTTTGGTACAACGGCACGACGACCGCGCACTTCTTCGTGCAGAACGTGTCGAGCAACCACTACACGACGATCACCGAGGCCTTCAACGGCAACACCGGCGCCTGGGCGGAATGGATCGTGGAGCGGCCGAAGATCAGCGGCTCACTGCCCTCGCTCGCGCGCTGGGCCGGCGCGATCAACATCACCGACGCCCGCGCCGAGGACAAGTACACCGGCGTCTACAACTGCGCCGGCACGCAGGTGCACGACTACTACGACATGTACGCCGGGAGCGCCGAGCTGGCCTACCCGAGCTCGTGGACCGACGGCCAGTACTGCAACTTCCCGACGTACCGAACGAACAACTGACGGCGGTCAGGCAACGCCGGTCGGCAGCGAGATGTCGACCGCGGCGCGCGGCGTCGGCACCTCGTCGATGAACTCGCGCAGCAGCGCGACATGCAGCGGGGGCTGCGCCGCGGACGCCAACTCGCGCGCGAGCCGCTGGCACAGGCTGGTGAACCCGCGTGGCCGGCGTACGGTGTGCGCCACGAACAGCGCACCGTCCACGCTCGGCAGCCGCGCCATCGTCCACGACGCGACCTCGCTCATCGGCGCGAGCGTCCCGGCGAAACGTTCGGCATTCTGCGCGCAAAGGAAACCGTCCGGCTCCTCGGCCAACCCGAGCACGGCCTGCGCGATGGACGACGGTGACTCGCGTGGCTCGTACTCCTCGCGGGTCACGAGCTGGAACCGTCCATCCGCGAGTACGACGACTGCCAGCTCGCACGACAACGCATCGACTGCGACGTTGGCGATGTGGTGCATCGTCGTCGTCACGTCCTGCGCGACGACGGCCGTCACCTTGCGCACCGCCTCGTAGATCTCGAGCTCGTCCGACAGCCGCTTCACCGGTGTCACCGACGTCAAGGCCTGGACGTGTGCCGTCGCGAGCGCGCGCAGCTCGGCGTCGTTGCGCGACGTGACGCCGCGGTCGGGATCGGCGAGTACGGCAAAGACGTCGTCGTCCACGGCCACGAGCGCCGCGTCGAGCGACCAGTACGGCCCGACGACCTGCTGCGCGACCTCGGCGCGATGCCGGACGATCGGCTGCTCCGGCGTCGGCAGCGGCACGCCGACATCGGCCGTGCCGTCGGCGACCTCGACGATGCCGGCCCATCCGTCGCCGCGACCGCGACCGCCGATGTGCGCGTAGCGCCCCGGCGCGACCCGGCGGAACACGAGCACGTCGGTCGGGTACTCCGGCGCCGGCGGCGTGTCCACCGCGTCGCCGGTCGCGGCTCCCACTTGTGCCGCCGCACGCTCCGCGAGCAACGTTCGCAACCGCTCCGCGGGCATCGGCCGGGCCAGCAGGTACCCCTGCACCTGGTCGCACCCGAGCATCCGCAGCGCCGACAGTTGCTCGTCCGTCTCGACGCCCTCGGCGATCGTGGTGAGCTGCGCCGCGCGGCTCAACGCGAAGATCGCGCCGATGATCGCCACACCCTCGTTGGTGTCGAGATCGGTCACGAAACTGCGGTCGATCTTCAACGTGTCGACGGGGAGCTGCCGCAGCCGGGCGAGCGACGAGTAGCCGGTGCCGAAGTCGTCGATCGCGATCCGGCACCCCATCTCGTTGAGCTGCGCGAACACCGACGTGATCTCGGGCGAGTCCATCATCGCGACGCCTTCGGTGACCTCCACCGTCATGCGTCCGGTCGTGAACCCCGACTCGGCGACCAGCCGGGCCATCCGGCCCGGGAGGTCCGGACCCACCTGCGACGGCGAGAGGTTGATCGTCAGCCTGACGTCGTCGGGCCACGTCTGCGCCTCGGCGCAGGCCTGCCGCAGCACCGCCTCGCTCACCGCGTTGATGAGCTGCGTCGCCTCCGCAACCGGGATGAACTCCGCCGGGCTGACCTGCCCGCGCTCCGGATGGTCCCACCGCGCCAGTGCTTCGATGGAGGTGATCCGCCCGGTCGCGAGATCGATGATCGGTTGGTAATGCACGTGAATCTGGCCGTCGGTGATGGCGCGGCGCAGGTCGTGCTCGATGTTCAGCCGAAGCAACGTGCGGCTGTGCATCTCCGGGTGGAACAGCGTGTAGCGACCGCCGCCTCCGCGCTTCGCCTCGTACATCGCGAGGTCGGCGTTGCGCAGCAACGAGTGGATGTCGTCCTGGCCGTTCCAGACCGCGATCCCGATGCTCGCACCGACGTCGTGGTCGCGGCCGTCGAGCGACACCGGAGTGCTCAGCCCGCGATGCAGCCGTTCGGCGACGTGCCGTACATCGGTGTCCGCGGTGAGACCTTCGACCAGTACGGCGAACTCGTCGCCACCGAGGCGCGCGATGGTGTCCGACGGCCGGATCTCCTCCGCCAGCCGGCGTGCCACCGCGACGAGGAGCGCATCGCCGACGTCATGGCCGAGGCTGTCGTTGATGTGCTTGAAGTTGTCGAGGTCGAGGAACAGCAGCGCGATCGTCGAGTCGCCGTGGCGGCGCGCCTTCGCGACCTGGTCGAGCCGGGCTCGCAGCAACGCGCGGTTCGCCAGACCCGTCAGTGGATCGTGCATCGCGTCGTGCTGTGCATCTTGCAGCGCGCGCCGCAACGCGTCCGCCGTACACGCCTCGCTGATTGCGAGGCTGGCATGCGCCGCGAAGGAAACCAGCGTCTCCTGCTCGGCCTCGCTGAACGTCCGGCCCGGCTGGCAGCTTCCGACGGTGAGGCAACCCACGACGACGCCGTACTCCCGGACCGGCGTCGACATTCCCGCCTTGATGCCGAAGGCGCGCGTGGTCTCGTGCGAGCGCTCGTCGGACTGGTAGTTGTGCGCGACGATGAGCCGCTGCTCCGCGATCGCCTGCCCCGAGATACCGGTGTCCAGGCCGATCTTCGTCGCGATCGGTGAGCGCGGATCGTGGCCATCGCTCGCGACGATCACGGCGGCGTTGTCCTCGTCCATCCGCCGCAACGTCACGACGTCGCAGCGAAGAAGTTCCTTGGCGCCGGCGGCGATCGCGTGCAACACCTGCTGAAGCGGTGCGCCCGTGTTGATCGACCGCAGGATGCGGGTGAGCCGTTCGAGCAGCGCCTGCCGTTCCTCGATCGCGTTGATGAGCTGGCGGTACTCCAACGCCTGCCGCTCGATGTCGCCCCGCCGTGCGCGTTCGTGTTGCAACTGCTCACACGAGCGGAGGCTCAGCGCCATCACGCGGGTCATCGCGCGCAGCAGGTTGCGTTCCTCGTAGGAGAACGCGGTGTCGCCGATGCGGGCAACGACGAGTACCTGCTGCCGCTCTTCATCGACGGCCGCGGCGAAGATCCGGCACTCGCCGAGCTCGGGCAGTGACACCATCTCGCCGGACGCGCCGACGTTGCCGGCCAGTACGTCGCCGGGTGCGCGGCCGGCCGGCCAGCCGATGACGGAACGTACGACGCCCGCCTCGAGGAATGCCGCCGCCTCGGCCTCGACCGCTTCGGCGGCGAGATCGACCGCGCGTTGCGCAAGGACGTCGAGGTCGGTCGCGTTCGACAGTGCGGCGAGAAACGCCGTGAGCTGCTCGGCCGCCCAGCCGCCCGTGTCCATGGGGTCAGGCCTCACGAAAGCCCGAGGACTACAAGGGTCTGGTTGTGAAACCCGCCGGTGCCTCTCGTGCGGGCGATCTCGCCGTACGTATAGAAACCCGCGACGGCGGCGCCGTCCGCGGCGGCTCCGATCAGCTCGACCTCCGCGCCGATGCCGACGTCACCGAGGACGCCGCGCCGGGCGATGCAGTCGAACGCCAGCATCGCGACCGGCTTCGCGCCGTCGAGCGCCTCGACCGCGTCGGCGCACGCTTCGCGGGTCGCGGCGAGCACCGAGGAGTCGTCGCCCTCCATGATCCATACGACGCCGCCCTGCGGCACCTGCGCGATGCACTGGATGGAGCGTTCCTCGAAGTCGGCACCGGCGATGAAGCGCACCTCTTCGCCGCTACGGCGGCTCATGCCGATCGGGTGCGTCATCGCGAACTCGGTGAACGCCACCGGATCGGTGCGCACGTGCTCGGGCGCATTGAGTCGGCGCAGGTACACGTCGAGCGCCGGTTCGTCATCGATGGAAAGCACGCGGGTACCGCTGCTGCGGGTGACCAGCATCGCGTCGCCGATGCGCCGCCAGCCGTGCCGGATGCCGATGCCGAACGGCGCGGGCGATCCGACCGCCACGCCGACCACCGCGTCGGTCACGACCCGACCGCCCGAGATGACGAATGTCTCGCGCATGTGGCCGTCGTCGCCCGCGCAGCCACCGACGAGCGGAACCATCGCGCCGGCGACGTCGTAGGCGCCGCGCACCAGTTCCTGCAGGTCGCCGACGAGGCCGTCGGCGAGGATCATCAGCACCCGGTTCGGGACGTCGCCGAGGTCGTCGAGCGCGCGCGCCACTTCGGCGCCGGCCGCGCGTACGTCGGCGGAGGCGCCGGTCGCCAGCCGTGACGTTGCGACGAGCCCGTCGCCGCCGATGGCCATGACGACGAGACCGTTGCCGCGCGCACCGCCGGACCAGATCTCGCCCGCGGTTGTCGCGCCGGCGACGACGACCGACGGCGGTACCTCGGCGCCGACGGCCGCGGCCAGCGCGTCGAGGTCGATCGTGGGTGACGTGAAGACGAGCAGGAGCGTCGGCGTACGTCCCGAGGTTGCCTCCGCGACGAGCGCGCGGAACGACTCGGACGACACCGCGGGGTCGTCGCTGCGCGCGACTCCGGCCCACCTCTCGCCCGTCGATCGGGCAGCGTCGACCACTGTACTTGCGAGAGAGGTCACATTCGTCCATCGGATGATCACGGGCACGCTTGACGGCCGCGCGCAGAGATGGCCTGTTCGAGCTACCGGGTGCTCAGTTCGGACTAGTCACGCGCCGGCAGGCCGGCCAGCCGCCGTACGACGGCGAGCCCGTCCGGCGAGCCCGGCCAGTGCCGCTGCAACGGTTCGGGGCCCGCGGCCCGTACGACCGAGCGCAGCGTGAGCGCGACGATTAGCGCGTCGTCGGCGTACCCGATCACCGGCACGAAGTCGGGCACGATGTCGATCGGCGACGCGAGGTAGCCGAGCAGCAGCCACAGCCGGATGCGGACGCCGCGCGGCAGCGTGCCGTCGCGGGCCAGCCGGGACACGAGCCGTACGACGTCGGGCAGCAGCCGCGCCGCCTCGGCGACGCCGCTGAAGCCGCGCCCGGATCGCCACAGCATCACGAGCAAGGCGAGCCAGGTCACAAGCATCGCGGCGCCGAGCGAGATCAGCAGGTCGGCCCACCACGGCATGCGCCCATGCTGTCAGCCGCGCGGTGCGGCGCTGGCGCGGCGCTACCGCGGATAGTCGACGACGATCAGTACGTCGGTTTCCGCGCCGGCTCCGGTGATCTCGCCGGTGAGCCGCCACCTGGTGCGCGCGGGCGCGGCGTCGACCGTCCCGCTCGCGCCGGTGCAGGTCATGTGCCGGGCCCGGGTGCCGCCGGTCAGCGTCATGCTGCCGAGGCCGTACATGTCGCAGGGCAGCCCGACCGACGCGACGCTGCCGTAACGACCGCCGGTGATCTCGCCGCCGCGGTAGGTGCCGGCGGCTTCGTGCTCCGCGGTGACCATCGTGCTGCCGCGCGAGTTGGTGGTGGTGAGCTGCTGCCACGTCGGCGTCCACCGGTGCACCTTCCAGCCCGGGCTGGTGAGGCGCAGCGTCGGGGAGCGGACATGAAACGCCGCGACGTAGACCGTCGACGTGAGCGCGCGGTGGTTCGACGTGACCGGGATGGTCCACTGCCAGCCGACCGGGCTGTCGCAGGCGGCCGGGCACTGCACGGACGGGACCGGATCCTGGTTGACCCGGGCCCATTGGTCGCCGCCCCAGGACGCGGTCGTGGTGGTGAACCGGTAGTCGACCCGCCGGTTCGCGCCGCGGCCACTGGCCGCGAACATGAACACGCTGGACTCGTCCGACACGGCGGAGGCGGCGAGGCTGCCGTCGATCGGCTCGGCCGCGCTGCCGACCCGGGTGAGGATCCAGCCGATCGCCTGCTCTCCGTCGGCCTGCGCCATGGGGACGAGACTCGCGGCGACCAGCACCGCGCCGAGCAGCATCGCGACGAGCCCGCGACGGTGGGTCACGGCGAATCACCGGGGAGACCGGGCTCGGAGCACGTCACCGTGTACGGCGGGATCAGCACGCCGACATCGACGTACGCCTCGCAGGTGATCGCGTCGTAGACGTGGCCCAGGTCGTCTTCGGCCATGCCGGTCGTGCCGACTCCCATGTCCAGCGTTGTCGCGCATGTCGCACGCGCGCCGACGACGCTCTGCGTCCACCGGGACACGACCATCAGCGGGCAGTCGAGGTTGGAGATCACGCCCTGCGAGACGTCGCAGATCACCTTCACCGACTGCGGTGTCCCGGCGGGGCCGCTCGACTCGGACCGGCAGTACAGCAAGCCGTCGTAGGTCCACGCCGTCTGAACGCCGTCGCCCGTGTTGCTGATCGTGATGCTGCCGTACGCCGGGACGTCGGCCGTGCCGGAGGCGTGCGCGGCCGGAACGCCGCCGGCCGTTGTGGCCATCAGCGCTGCAACGACGGCGATGACGCGCTTTGCTGTTCGCATCGTGGACTCCTCGCGCTCACGAACCCTCCGCCGGTAGATACCGGAAAGAAGGCATCGTGCTTACGCGAAAGTAGCCAGAAATTTTCCGGCCGAGCCCGGGGTGTCCACAACTCGACGGGTGACGTAGAGACGCCGTGGGGTTCCCACACCCGCGCCGAAGCGCAGGCATGGGAACCCCGACGACAGCGTTCGACCGCTACGCCGTGACGGTCCCGCAGGAGGACGCGTCGAGCTGGTCGATGATGAACGGCAGGTCGAGCGGAGTGGCACCCGGACCGGCGATGATGTCCGCGTTCATGCTGATCCCGCTCAGTGTCGCGCCGGCCGACAGACCGGTCGCGGCGTCGAACGAGGTCAGCGGGATCGTCACCGTCACCGTGTTGCCCGACGTCGACACCGTCGGCGAGCCACCGAGGTCGTTGAACGACGCGTCGACGAGGTGAGCGGTCGTCATGACGTGACCCGCGCCGAGAACGCCCTCCACCTCGAAGTGCGCCGTACCGGCGTTGAAGTCCCAGTCGTACTCCTTCGCCGCCGGCGTCGCCGACAGGTTGCTCACCGTCGACGTGAACACGAGGTTCGAGCCGACGTCGCCGATGGTCGCGGCGGTGAGGTCGACGTCCGCCGGGAACGGAGTGACGTCACCGCGCGGGTCGGAGTACGAGCCCGTGGCGCCGCAAGGGTTCGCGCCGGCCGCGGTCTGCGTCTCCGTCGTGTCCGACAGCGTCGCGTCCGAAGTCGCGACCGTCGTGGTGCTGCCGGCGATGTCCAGCGTCAGCTTGTCGCCGACCGCGACGCCCAGACCGTTGGTGAAGTCCCAGCCGGTGGGGTTCGCCGGCGTACGCGGCTGCGCCGTCCACTGAACGTTCGTGCCCACCGAGATGTCGGTGAGGGCGTCGAGCGTGCCGCCGTTCTCGAGGTTGTAGATCAGCGGCGTCGCGAGGCCGAGCGACGTGGACGAGGCAGCCTGCACCCGCACCCACATGCCCGCCCACAGCGGCGAGGCCAACGACGTGCCCGCGCCGAAGGTCTGCGTGCCCGTCTGGTCGTAGGTGGCGTAGCCGTCGGTGAGGATGTCACCGGACAGCGCGGAGACGTCCGGAACGCCGCGGCACGGAACGTAGCCGCTGACCGGGGACAGCGTGTAGTCCGTCGTACACGGTGCCTTGATCAGCGTGATCGGCTTCTGCCAATCCGGTGCCGGGATGAACGAACTGGTGCCACCGCCGCCGTGCGTCCATGTGTACTCGAGCGTGCGCTCGCCGGTCGTCGGGCTGGTGTAGAGGACGGTGCCGCCGACGCCGATGACGGCCTCGGACGTCGAGGGCCACTGCGGGTTCGGTACGCCGGTGTTCTCGACACCGTTGAGGTTGATGAGCGGCGAGAACAGGCAGGAACCGCCGGTGTCACCGGTCGAGACGAACAGCGAACGACCTTCGAGTGCGCTCTGCTGCAGCAGCGGCTCTTCGACCAACGTGGTGCCGAGCGCGAGGTTGAGGGTTTCGCAACCGCCGATCGACATGTTCGCGATCGACGCGCCGGCGGTGTCGTTGACCCACGCCGAGATCGCGTTGCTCACGGTCGAGAGGTCCTGCGACATGTAGAACTGGAGCTGCTCGAGGTCCGGCGCCATGCCGGTGATGGCCTGGCTGTCGAGCTGCCATTCGCCGTCGCCGCTGCTGTCGGTCTTGTCGTCGGAGACGAAGACGCTGCGCGTGGGCACGGTCCGCAGGCCGTAGACGGTCTCGAACTTGTGCAGTGCCGTGACGACGTTCGCCGTCTCGCCCTCGCCGATGACGGCGGCGCGGATGCCCATGCCCTTGTCGCTCGCGGGCAGGTGGTAGGCCTTCCAGAGGTCCTGCGGCGTGTACGACCCGATGCACTCTTCGATGCAGATGTCGTTGGCCGGCTTCGTCGCCGTGTCCTTCGGCAGCACGTAGTTGCTGACGGTCTGCAGGCCGAGCACCGCGTCGACGCCGGTGGGCGCGAGCGCCGGTGCCGGGTTGGCGCGGAAGTCGTGGCCGCCGACGGTGTAGTTGTTCAGCGTGACGTCGAACGTCTTCTCCGCCTGGGCGACGGTGCCCTCGACGAGGATCTGCGTCCGGGTCGGGTTCGCGTAGCCGACGGTCATGCCGTCACGGGTCAGCCAGCCGCTGATCCGGTCGTAGTCGGCGGCGCTGACGCCGAACCGCGACGCGTACTGCGCCGGAGTCAGGAACCGGTGGTACGCCGGGCTGCTCTTGTCGTACATCGCCTGTTCGAGCGACCGCTCGCCGGCGGCGTCGGGGTGCGCCAGGCCGACGGTGACCTGGATGTGCTGCGCGCCGGGCACCGCGCCGAGCACCGTCGCGCGCGCGAGGTTCGGTACGACGGTGTTGGCGAGGCGCACCGTCGCGGGCGCACCAGCCGTCGTGGTGGCCTGCGCGAGCGGCACGACGAGTGTCGTGAGCCCGACGGCGAGGCCGCCCATGAGAAGTCGTTTCACGTGCTCTCCCTTGTACGAAATTCAGCCCGGGATCTCGACGAAGGTCCGGTGTTGAACGCCGCCCGCTCCCGACATAGCTACCGGTCCGGCAAGCATTTGCTTACGGGTGAATTTTCCGGCCGGACCAAAGGGCTGCGGCCTACGCGGCAACCGCCGTACCGTTTGCGGCGTCGTACTGCTCATGAGCACGGGGGAACACGTGAAGCGCGGTCTCGTTGCCGCGATGGTCGCGGTCGTCGCGTTCGGCGCCGCATGCACCGGCTCGGCGCGGCCGGCATCGACGGCGGCATCGACGGCGGTGACGCGTCCCGCGCCGCCGCCGCGCCCGGTGCTGTTCGGCTTCGACACGTACGTCGACCGGCAGCCCGATGTCGAAGGGACGCGGCTGGTCCGCCTCGACCCGGTGTCGTTGCGGGACGAGCCGTTCTCCAGCCTGAAGCTCGGCGACACGACGACCGGCCACGTGCTCAGCCCGGATCGCCGGTCGTTGGCGCTCGGCGCCGAGAACGACCGCGACCTGGTCGTGGTCGACCTCGTCGGCTATCGCGTCGCTGCGACCGTGACCGTCGCGCGCCCGTCGGCCTCCGGCTGGCCGACGCCGGTCTCCGTCGTCTCGTGGCCCCGGGCGGATCGCCTGCTCGCCTACACCGAGCCGGTCGCTGCGCACACGAGCTACCCCGCGCAGCTGGTCGTCGTAGATCCGGGCCAGGGCCGGGTCGTGCGGGCCGACCCGCTCGGCGGCTCGGTCGTCGCGACCGCCGCGATCGGCGACGGAACTGCCGCCTTCCTCGTCGCGCCTGCCGGCCGGGTCGGCACCAGCCGGCTCGTCATCTCCGATCCGGACGGCAACCTACGCGCGGTCACGTTGACCGGAACGGCGGGCGGCTTCGGCGCGGGCCGCGACGAGGAGCCCGGGCTCGCCGTCGCCGGCGCTCACGCGTACGTCGTGGGGTCCTCGAACTCGATCGCCGACGTCGACCTCGGCACCGGCCGCGTGAGCTATCACGCCGTACCCGGTCTGCTCGCCGACCGGGTGCCGGACGGACCATCGACCGACCCGGGATCCGGCGGCATCATGTCGAACGACTCCCGCACGGTCGCCTCGCTCGGCGGCGGCCTGCTCAGCGTGGGCGGCTACACCACCCGGCCGGCGCACGGCGGCACGCAGAACCAGAGCGCCGTGCTCTCCGAGCAGATCATCGACACCGCCTCGTGGACCGTCCGGCGCACCCTCCACGACGCGACCCGGCTCCTGGCCGCGCACGGGCTCTACTACTGCTGGGTCGGCAGCGGGCTGTACACGACGTCGGTGTTCGAGGCGTTGCGGCCCGATGGCACGGTCGCCTTCCGCCGTACGACGCGCGACGCCGGCTGGGAGATCTCGGCCGGGCGGCTGTTCGAGACGCAGGGTGACGCGGGCGACGTCGAGCTGGATCCGCTCACCGGGCGGGTGCTGCGACAGGTCTCCACTCCCCAGGCCGACCCGCTCGACCTGCTGCCCTGGACGCGTCCCTAGATCAAGCAGTCCGGCCGACCTGCCGACATCACCTCGTGCGCAGTTGCACGTCGTGCGGCGCCGCGTTGCCGCCGACGGCGACGTGGTGCGCCTTGTGCTTCGCGCCGTTCGAGCAGGTCTGGTCGCCCGCGCCGGTCCCGTCGTACGACGGACCGCCCGCGCCGGCGCCCGCAGGCCGGATGCTCTCCAGGCGGGCGTTCTTCCTCACTCTCGCCGCGACCGGCGTCGGCGCGCTGGCGATGCTCGCGTCGTACCGGCTGTCCCGCTCGGCGCTCAGTGAGGCGACGTACATCCGGTACGCCGCCGTGCTCACGATGGCGGTGTACGCGATCGTCGGCGTGCTCGTGGTCACGCAGATCACGCCGCGGGTCCGGTTGCGCTGGGCCGTCGGGTCGCCGGTCGGTGGCGTCGTCCTCGGCCTCGTCGTCGGCGCGGCGCTGTCGGGAGCGATCCTCGCGGCCGTGTCGCAGGCCGCCGGCTATCTCAACCCCGATCCGCGCATGGTCGCGATGATGAGCGAGGGCGACGTACCGCACCTCGCCGCGGCGTTCCTCGTCGGCTGCACGGCCGCGCCGCTGGTCGAAGAGGTGCTGTTCCGCGGGCTGCTGCTGGAGTCGTTCCGGTCGCACGGGACTGGATCGCAAGGGACTGGGCTCGCGCTGCTCATCTCGGCGGCCGGGTTCGCGGTATGGCATCTGAGCTTCAACCTGGTGCCGCTGCTCTACTACTCGCTGCTCGGGCTGTTGCTCGGCTGGCTCTACCTGCGGCGCGGGCTGGTCTGCTCGATGGCGGCGCACGTCGGGTTCAACGGTGTCCTCGCGATCGCGGCGGCGACGGTCGTGCTGGGCGGCGGCGGTACGGCGACCAGCGACGGCCTCTCGGTGACGCTGCCGCAGGGCTGGACCGTCGACACGCACGCGCTGCCGTCGGTCGCGTCCGGCGGGCACCCGGCGATGTTCCTGACCGGGCCGTCGGGATCGTCGATCGCGGTGACCTCCTACTCGACCCCGAACGGGCCCAGCTCGGAGCGGCTCAGCGACCAGATGCGCGACCCGCGGTTCGCGACGGCGAACCCGGGCGTGAAGCCGCTGACCCTGCGCGAGGTGTCGTTCCCGGTCGGGCGGTTGCTCGAAGTGGACATGGTCACCGGCCGCGACCCGTCGGTGCTGGTGTTCGTGCTGCGGCCCGGGACGTCGTACGAGCTGGTGTTCCGCTCAGCCGGGAGCCCGAAGGCGCTGGCCGACTTCGGCCCCATCCTGCGCAGCCTCACCGTCGGCTAGTCCGGCCGCGCGAACGCCGACCTGCCGCCTGGTATTGGGTGCTCACCTCTATTGACCGCGCTGGTAGCAGCGGCGATATCCTGGTGAGTTACTGATAACCAGCTGATGGTCGAATGGAGGTTGGCATGGCAACCTCTACCAGCCATCAACCTAACCCGGGTCGCTCCCTTGCCACCCGATTGAGCAGTGCTCGGAGTGTCACGGACCACAGCCAGGCGTACGTCGCCCAGTGGGTGAGCGTGCGAGCAGGGGTGCCGGTCGGGCAGTCGAAGATCAGCGCCTACGAGCGCGGCACCATCAAAAAGCCGTCCCCGGCCGTACGGGAAGCGATCGAGGCGTACTGCCGCGAGGCGGAGCTCACCGCCGCCCTCGCTGCGCCCGAGTCACTCAACGGCATGGACGCCGAGTTCCAGGCGATCGTCGCGCCGCTCACCAACGAGCCCGTGACCGGTGACAAGCAGGCGGCGTTCGTCCGGTTCCTGCTGGGCCAGCTCAGTTCGTCCGAGCCGCTCGACCCGCAGAAGGCCGCCATCGTCAGCATGCTGGCGAAGTTCCTCCGTATCGGCGACGTGGAAGTGCCGACGGCCGACGGGACACCCGCGCGGACGAGAGCCGGGCACTCGGCCGCTCCGCTCGCCGCGTTCTTCCGGGGTGTAAGTGCCGCGCTCGACGCGGCCGCCGACGGTGGCGATCCGCAGACGGCGTTGCGATCCATCCGGCAACTGCATCAGCAGACCCGGGACGCGCTGCTGGAGGAGAGGTTGGCCGATGCTGAAGCTGCGGAGTAAAGCGAGGCTGTTCGGCCGCCACGGGTCCGCACCGCCGCGCGGGCCAACCGGGTCCGAGAACGGGTTGGGGGCGGCGTGTGCGACCACGCCGCCCCCGGATAGCCCTCCAGGACCCAATGGTCAGGTCACGGCACAGAAGGCTGCGAGCAGCGTAAGCGAGGGGGCTGACAGTCAGGCCTCGTCGGCGTCCGGATCCTTCGGCGCGACAGGCTTGTCCGCGCGCAGCGATGCGACCTCGGAGACCGACAGGCTCGCGGCGGAGCTGATTCGTCAGGCGGGCCTCGCGGGGGTCAGTCCTGATGACTGGTTCGCCAAGAGACTGAGGTGGCTCGTCAAGGCGAGGCTCCTCGTTCAAGCCCTCGGCAAACTGCTAGCCACTGTCGCGCTCGTCGTGGGCTTTTGTTATTCGGTGTGCCTGGTCATGCTGACGGGTCACGTGCCGCCCGGTTGGGACTACCTCATGGGCGGCAGCGGTATCGGCGCCGGGGCGGTAGGTGCCATCGGTGTCCGGCAAGCCGTCGCCGCCAGATGGCGGAAGAATGGTCCGCCGCCGGACGACGCGAGCTGACGCCTTGGCGGAGGATGCGAGATTCGAACTCGCGAGGGGTTGCCCCCAACACGCTTTCCAAGCGTGCGCCCTAGGCCAACTAGGCGAATCCTCCGCCGGCGAGTCTAGTTGGCGCGCGGGCGACTGTGGCGCGGTCGTTCCACTGCCCGAGCCGGGCGGTTTCGGGCCGTCAAGTGACCGGGCCGGGCGAGGGCCGACCGGCGGCCACCCGGCGCTGTGGACGGGGTGCGGGCCGTCGTACCCGCGGACTACAGTGGGCGCCGACCCCTCGTGTGGCGTTACCCCGCCCAACCCCCCCAGGGCCGGAAGGCAGCAAGGGTAAGCGGGCTCTGGCGGGTGCGCGAGGGGTCCCACATCACAACCAGGATGGCCGCCGGTGTCTCTCGCGCTCTACCGCAAATACCGGCCGGGCAGCTTCGCCGAGGTCGTCGGGCAGGAGCACGTCACCGAGCCGTTGCAGACGGCGCTGCGCACCGGCCGGATCCACCACGCCTATCTCTTCAGCGGCCCGCGCGGCTGCGGCAAGACGTCCAGCGCGCGCATCCTCGCCCGCTCGCTCAACTGCGCCGAAGGCCCGACGCCGACGCCGTGCGAGAAGTGCGACTCCTGCGTCGCACTCGCCCCCAACGGCCCGGGCAGCCTCGACGTCATCGAGATCGACGCCGCCTCGCATGGCCTGGTGGACGACGCCCGCGATCTGCGCGAGCGCGCGTTCTTCGCGCCCGTCTCCTCGCCGTTCAAGATCTACATCATCGACGAGGCGCACATGATCAGCCAGGCGGCGTTCAACGCGCTGCTGAAGGTCGTCGAAGAGCCGCCGCCGCACGTGAAGTTCATCTTCGCGACCACCGAGCCGGAGAA
>Ga0157369_10000811_pt1 | contig 39942 bp, 29 predicted proteins | sample C25metaG_FD_113461 | JGI IMG/M metagenome (GOLD analysis project Ga0157369, IMG submission 113461) | Corn rhizosphere microbial communities from Kellogg Biological Station, Michigan, USA - C2-5 metaG | ecosystem: Host-associated > Plants > Roots > Rhizosphere > Soil | place: USA: Michigan... | reverse complement strand
GACGGCAGCTGGAGCGTAACCGTGACCTTCGCCCCCGATGCCGAGGTCACGCAGGCGGTGCGCGTCGTGCAGGAACTCGGAGCCGGAAACGTCACGAGCGTCACCCGCACGATCACGCTCCCCCCGGGGAGCCCGATCGTGTTGGCGAGCCCGACTGACGGTCAGACGATGCTGTCGCGAACGTTCGACGTTACCGGTACCGCTCCCGCCGGTTCCCACATCACCGTGGCCGACCTCACCGGAGTGAGCCTGGGCCAGACCGACCTCGCCGAGGGCGTCACCCGATTCGTGATCCCGGTCACCTTCCCCGACTCCGCCGCCACCGGACAGGGAATCGTCGTCAGCGGGCAGCGCAACGGCGAGAGCCTCCACCCGGTGACGGTGCACGTGGCGTTGCCCGCAGTTCAGGCTCCGGCTCCGGTCGAGACACCACCGCCTGCCCCGCAGCCGAGCCCGGAGCCCGCTCCCGTGCCGGCCCCGGCTCCCATGCCGGCCCCGGCTCCCACGCCGACTCCGACTCCCGCTCCGACCCCGACCCCGACTCCCGCGCCGGCCCCGCCGGCCCCGCCTGTGGAGCAGCCCCAGCCCGGCGTCCCTGATCTCATCGCGGCTCCGGTGATCACCAGCCCGGTGGGCGGCGCCTTGCTGGCCGACGCAACAGTCACCTTCGCAGGCACGGGCGTGCCGGGCACCAACATCGCGCTCGCCGTCGTCCCCACCGAGCTGCTCAACCGCGTGATGGGCACGGCTGCCGCCGGTCAGGGCGGCGTGCCTGACGGGATGACGCGTCTCGACACCCCAGCGAACGCCTCCCAGCCGATCGTCGTGGATGACGCCGGCCACTGGAAGGTGCAGCTGCCGCTTCCCGACGGCGAATACACGGCGACGGCCGTGCATGTGCGCCTCGACAGCCAAGGCATGGCTGCCGCAGCCCTCTCAGCTCCGTCAACTCCGGTCACTTTCCGGGTCGCGGTCGCTCCCGCAGGATCCGGGGTGACGCCGCCGCTCGGGAGCACCCCGGCGCCAACTGCTCCCGTGCCGTCGAAGTCGGCGAGCGACACCGAGAACCTCGCAGCCACGGGCGTGGACGGTCCGGGCGCCCTCGGGCTGGGTCTGCTGCTTGCCGTCGCGGGCTGCGGCCTCCTGGTGCTGAGGCGCCGGCACGCACCGAACTGATTGTCAGGGGGGCCAAGTACCATTGAAGCGTGGTCACCGCCCTATACCGCCGCTACCGGCCCGAGACGTTCTCCGAGATGATCGGCCAGTCCCAGGTGACCGATCCGCTCATGACGGCGCTTCGCACCAATCGCGTCAACCACGCCTACCTGTTCAGCGGACCCCGCGGCTGTGGCAAGACCACCTCCGCGCGCATCCTCGCCCGCTGCCTCAACTGCGTCGAGGGCCCGACCGATACCCCCTGCGGCGTCTGCCCGAGCTGCGTCGAGCTTTCGCGCGACGGGGGCGGGTCGCTCGACGTGGTGGAGATCGACGCGGCCAGCCACAACGGGGTCGACGATGCCCGCGACATCCGCGAGCGCGCCATCTTCGCGCCCGCCCGCGACCGCTACAAGATCTTCATTCTCGACGAGGCCCACATGGTCACGCCGCAGGGCTTCAATGCGCTGCTGAAGATCGTCGAAGAACCGCCGGAGCACATCAAGTTCATCTTCGCGACAACAGAGCCTGAGAAGGTTATCGGCACCATCCGCTCGCGCACCCACCACTATCCGTTCCGGCTGGTTCCCCCGGCGCAGATGCTCGAGTACGCGCAGCAGCTGTGCGACAGCGAGGGCATCCAGTGGCACCGGGTGTGCTGCCGCTCGTCGTGCGCGGCGGAGGCGGCTCGCCCCGCGATACCCTGTCGCTGCTCGACCAGCTCATGGCCGGGTCCGAGGGTGGGTCGGTGGAGTACGAGCGGGCCGTCGCCCTGCTGGGATACACGCACGGCGCGCTGCTCGACGATGCCGTCGACGCTATCGGGGCCCGCGACTCGGCGCGCGCCTTCGACGCGGTCGACCGCGTCATTCAAACCGGGCAAGACCCGCGGCGCTTCGTGGAAGACCTGCTTGAGCGCATGCGCGACCTCATCATCGTCGCTGCCACCTCCGTCGAGGGGGCCGCGGCGGTTCTCCGCGGTGTTCCGCGGGAAGAAATCGACCACATGGGTGTGCAGGCCGCGGCGTTCGGGCCGGCCGAGCTCTCGCGCGTCGCCGATATCGTGAACACGGCACTCACCGAGATGACCGGCGCGACGTCTCCGCGCCTGCACCTCGAGCTGATGATCGCCCGCGCGCTCGTGCCTGCCATCGACGACTCCGCCCGCGGCGCGCTCGCGCGCGTGGAACGGCTCGAGCGCCGCGTCGGGGTCGACGGCCCGGTCGCGGCCGGCGCCGCTGCCCCTGCTCCTGCCGCTGCCCCTGCGCCTGCCCCCGCCCCCGCCCCTGCCGCTGCTCCCGCCCCCGCCGCGCCGGCGAAAACAGCAGAAGTCACCGAAAACAGCGCGAATCGTGCTGGTTTCGGTTCCGGCGGCCCGCTTGACGCTGTTTCCGGTGACGTCCGCAGCGTCGAGCACGCACCGCAGCGCGATGCCGCCTCGACGACAGCTACTGCCGCCCGCCCCTCCGCTGCTTCTGCCGAACCCGGCACCCCGAAGGCCGCGCCGGCGTCGGAATCGCCGGCACCGACATCCGCTGTCGGCCCGGTCACCCTGCAACAGGTGAAGGATGCCTGGCCGCAGATCCTCGAGTCGGTCAAGTCGGCGAAGATGAGCGCCTGGCTCGTGGTCTTCACGGCGCACGTGCTCGATCTGCGCGACGAAGACATCCTGGTCATCTCGTTCCCGAGCGAGGCCGATGTCGCGAGCTTCAAGGAGCAGGGCCCGGGCAAGGGCACCAGCGAATACCTGCGCGCCGCGATCATCGACGTTCTCGGCCTCCAGGTGCGGTTCATCGCGCGGGTCGAGCGCCCCGGTGACTCGCAAAGGGCAACGGATGCTCCCGCTCCCGCCGCCCTCACCTCCGGCGCTCCTGCCGGCGGCGCTCCTGCCGGCGCTGCTCCCGGCGCTGCTCCCGTTGGCGCGGCTCCTGCCGGCGGCGCTCCTTCCGGGACCGCCCGCTCCGCTGCGGCGCCTGCCCCGATCTCGGCGGCCGCCAGCGGTGCCGCCGCAGGCCGGGCACCCGCCGAGACGGGCTCCGCACCCGCCGCAACGGGCTCCGCACCCGCGCGTTCCACTCCCGCAGACGGCAGCCCGTCCGGCCAGGTCGAGCCCGCCGGCCGCGCCCAGAGCGGCGAGCGCGCTATGGGCCGCGGCGCTTCTGCCCCGGTCAACTTGGGCCGCACCGTCTCGACCCCGGCGGCCCCTGCTGACGGCGGGTGGGCGACGGTTGCCATCCCCGGATCCGCACAGGCAAGCGCCACCGCCACCATCGACGAAGAGCCGCCGCCGTTCGACGACGACATCCCGCCCGAAGACCCCTACGCGTCCTCAGGCGTGCAGACCGGCTGGGCCGCGACGGCGCCGGAACCCGATGTGCCCACATCGTCGGTCCCGCCTGCATTGTCGGCGCAGACGGCGCCGTCGGCGCCGACGGCTCCTGCGGCACCGCCGGCAGCTACGCCCGCAGCAGCAACGGGGGCCGCAGTGCCGACCGCATCCCGACCGCCGGCCGCTCCGGCCCCCGGCCGTGCCGGCTCCCGCGCGCCGGCATTCGAAGAGAAGCAGCGCTACGGCGAGGCCGTGGTTCGCGAGATCCTCGGCGCCACGTTCCTCGAGGAACAGCCCTACGCCGGGCAGCGAACGAGGGGTGACTAAAGCGTGTACGAGGGAATCGTCCAGGAACTCATCGACGAACTCGGCCGGCTGCCCGGGATCGGCCCCAAGTCCGCTCAGCGCATCGCGTTCCACATCCTGCAGACCCAGGCCTTCGACGTCACGAAACTCGCGAACGTGCTGCTCGAGGTGCGCGACAAGGTGCGGTTCTGCGACATCTGCGGCAACGTCTCCGAACAAGACACCTGCAGCATCTGCCGTGACCCGCGCCGCAACCCCGCCTCCATCTGCGTGGTGGAAGAGGCGAAAGACGTCGTGGCCATCGAGCGCACCCGCGAGTTTCGCGGGCTGTACCACGTGCTCGGCGGCGCGATCAGCCCGATCGACGGCGTCGGCCCCGACGACCTGCGCATCCGCCAGCTGATGCAGCGCCTCGCCGACGGCACCGTGCAAGAAGTCATCATCGCGACCGACCCGAACCTCGAGGGCGAGGCGACCGCAACCTACCTGTCCCGGCTGCTCGGCGTGCTTGAGATCCGCGTCACCCGGCTCGCCTCCGGACTCCCGGTCGGCGGCGACCTGGAGTACGCCGACGAGGTCACCCTCGGGCGGGCCTTCGAAGGGCGACGGGTCGTCACCGGCTGATACCCGTAACGGATGCCGCAGCATCCGCTCGCCGCTCGCTGGCACGTCTCAGCAACTCTCGCCACTGCCCGTTCACCCGCGAGCCGTCACCCGCTGCTCGTTCACCACTGCCCGTTCACCCGCAGGGTTCACCCGCGAGCCGTCACTCGCCGCGTGAGCCCGAACCGCTCCGCGTCGGCACGTTCCCGCCCTCGTGCTGGCCCACGTTCAGGTTGTTCCCGCCGTCGATCTCCAGCGACTCCGGCAGGATCTCGCGGTGGATCGACGTGGCCAGCGGCTCCTCCTTGAGGAAGCAGAGCAGCACGAGAGCGACGAGCACCAGCGGCACCATATACAGGAACACCGGGGTGAGGGCGTCGTTGTAGGCGCCGATGATGATGCCTCGCACGGGGCCGGGCAGTTGCTGCACGGCCTGCGGTGTGAACGCATTGCTCGAACCCGCTGCACCGGATGCCGCGGCCGGCATCCGTTCTGACAGCAAGCTCGTCAAACGTGCGGTGAACAGGCTGCCGACGACGGCGGAGCCGAGGGAGGCGCCGATCTGGCGGAAGTAGTTGTTCGAGGCCGTCGCCGTGCCCACCTGCTCGATCGGGAAGGTGTTCTGCACGATGAGCACCAGGATCTGCATCGACAGCCCGAGTCCCAGGCCCATCACCGCGAGGTAGGTACAGATGAGCCAGACCGGCATGGTCGAGGTCATCGTCGACAGCAGCATCAGGCCCGCCGCCACGATCGCCGAGCCCAGTATCGGCGCCCACTTGTAGCGCCCGGTCTTGCTCACGATCTGTCCCGACCCGATCGAGCTGAGGAGCACGGCGGCCATCATCGGGATCATCAGGAATCCCGCCTGCGTGGCGTTGGCGCCGGTGACCATCTGCAGGTAGGTGGGCAGGTAGGCGAGGGCGCCGAACATCGCGATGCCGGTGATGAGGCCGGCCGTGGTGGTCAGGTTGAAGTTGAGCTTCCTGAACAGGTGCAGGGGCATGATCGGTTCCGCGGCCCGCCGCTCCACGAGCACGAAGATGACGCCCGCGACGACGGTGCCGGCGATGAGCGCGATGATCGTCGGGGAGTTCCAGTCATAGCTGGTGCCGCCCCAGGTGGTCAGCAGCACCAGGCAGGTGGAGGCGATGGCCAGCAGCGCCATCCCGATGCCGTCGAGCCGCGGTCGTCCCGTGGGGCGTTGCGGCAGTCGGAGGAAGAACGCCGCCGAGGCGATGGCGAGGATCCCGAGCGGGATGTTCATCCACAAGCCCCAGCGCCAGCCGATGCCGTCGGTGAACCAGCCGCCCAGCAGCGGGCCGGCGACCGATGAGAGGGCGAACACCCCGCCCATGACGCCCATGTACCGGCCGCGTTCTCGGGCAGGCACGACGTCGGCGATGATCGCCTGCGAGAGGATCATCAGCCCGCCACCGCCGAGCCCCTGCACGCCGCGGCCGGCGATGAGCCATGCCATGTCCTGCGCAGCGCCCCCGATGATCGATCCGATGATGAAGACCGAGATCGCGCCCATGAAGAGGCCCTTGCGCCCGATCAGGTCGCCCAGCTTGCCGTAGATCGGCAGCATGATCGTGGAGGCGAGGATGTAGATCGTGATGACCCAGGCCATCTCGTCGACCCCGTGAAGTTCTCCGACGATGGTCGGCAAGGCCGTGCTGAAGATCGTCTGGTCAAGCGACGCCAGCAGCATCGTGACCATCAGACCGGCGAAGACCAGCAGAATGTGGCGCCTCGTCGGGTTCTCGTCGGTCGTCGTGCGTGGGATGTCCGTCATCTCGGTCCCTCAATTCCAGCCGGGTCATTGCGCCGGCACGCGGACCCCTCCTCCATAGTGCGCTCGCATCCGGAGCCCGTCGATAGGTCGCCGCCGATTGCCTCGTGCATCCTGCGCCGCCAGCGCATCACGGTGGAGGCATGCGCCAGCATTTAGGATGGAACGTGGGCCAGTCCCGCGTACCCAACCCCAGGAGTGCTACGTGAGCTTGATCGTGCAGAAATTCGGCGGTTCATCCGTTTCCGACGCCGAGAGCATCAAGCGTGTGGCCAAGCGCATCGTCGACACCCAGAAGGCCGGCAACGAGGTCGTCGTCGCCGTCTCAGCGATGGGCGACAGCACCGACGAGCTCCTCGACCTCGCCCACGAGGTCACCCCGATCCCCGCGCCCCGCGAACTCGACATGCTGCTCACCGCCGGGGAGCGCATCTCCATGGCGCTGCTCGCGATGGCGATCAAGAGCATGGGCTATGACGCCCGTTCCTTCACGGGCAGCCAGGCGGGCATGATCACCGACGCACGTCACGGAGCCGCGCGGATTGTCGACGTCACACCCGGTCGCATCCGTGATGCCCTCGACGAGGGTGCGGTCGCGATCGTTGCCGGGTTCCAGGGCTTCAACCGCGACACCCGCGACATCACGACACTCGGCCGCGGCGGCTCCGACACCACCGCCGTCGCCCTCGCCGCGGCCCTCGGCGCCGACATCTGCGAGATCTTCACGGATGTCGACGGCGTCTTCACCGCGGATCCTCGCGTCGTTCCGCGCGCACGCAAGCTCGACCGCATCTCAAGCGAGGAGATGCTGGAGCTCGCCGCCGCCGGCGCCAAGGTCCTCTACATCCGGGCCGTGGAGTACGCCCGCCGCCACGGCGTCACCCTGCACGTCCGCTCGTCGTTCAACAACAACGAGGGCACCATCGTCTACAACGCCGCCACGGCGAAAGCGAACGGAGAGATCGTGGAAGAGCCAATCATCGCCGGGGTCGCCGCCGACCTGAGTGAGGCCAAGGTCACGGTTGTCGGCGTTCCCGACATCCCCGGCAAGGCCGCCCTCATCTTCAAGATCGTCGCCAAGACCAACGCCAACGTCGACATGATCGTGCAGAACGTGTCGGCCGCCGCAACCGGCCTCACCGACATCTCGTTCACGCTGCCCAAGTCGGAGGGCCAGCAGGTGCTCACCGCGCTGACCAACGAGAAGGACAACATCGGCTTCGTCGGGCTGCAGTACGACGACCAGATCGCCAAGATGGCTCTGGTCGGCGCGGGCATGCGCACCAACACCGGCGTCTCGGCCAAGCTGTTCGAGGCGCTCTACGAGGCCGGCATCAACATCGAGATGATCTCCACCAGCGAGATCCGCATCTCGGTCGTCACCCGCGCTGACAGCATCAACGAGGCGCTCCGCGTGGTGCACACCGCGTTCGGCCTCGACGGCGACGACGTCGCCCAGGTGCACGGCGGCACCGGCCGCTAAGCGCCGCGGCCGCCGCGTCCCCGCGCGTCCCCGCTCGCCTCGCCCGGTCCGCCTCGCCCGGTCCGCCTCGCCTCACCCGGTCCGCCTCGTCTCGTCCGGCCCGCCCCGTCTCGGCCGCCAATTCCGGTAAATTTCGGCGCAGGGGTCGGATTCGGCGAAAAACCAGCCGGGCTTGCGAGAATTTCCGGAGTTAGCACCCCGGGGGAGCCAGCAGAGGGCCGCCCGTACCTCTGACAAACCAACCGCCAGAACAGTAAGGAACCGAACAGTGAGCAGCACGGCAGGAATCAACATCGGCGTCGTCGGTGCCACCGGACAGGTGGGCGCCGTCGTGCGCCGCCTCCTCGAGGAGCGTGACTTCCCGGTCGCGAGCATCCGTTTCTTCGCCTCTGCGCGTTCGGCCGGCACCACCCTCCCCTGGAAGGGCGAGAACATCGTCGTCGAGGATGCCTCCACCGCCGACCCCACCGGCCTCGACGTGGCCATCTTCTCGGCTGGTGCCACACTCTCCAAAGCGCAGTCCCCGCGCTTCGCCGCCGCAGGCGTCACCGTTATCGACAACTCCTCGGCCTGGCGCATGGACCCGGAGGTTCCGCTCGTGGTGAGCGAAGTGAACCCCGAAGCCATCGCGCAGGCCGCTAAGGGCATCATCGCCAACCCGAACTGCACGACCATGGCGGCCATGCCCGTGCTGAAGGTGCTGCACGACGAGGCCAGCCTCGAGCGACTGATCGTCAGCACCTACCAGGCGGTCTCCGGCAGCGGGCTCGCCGGCGCCGAAGAACTCGCCAGCCAGGCGCGGGCCGCGGTCGAGGGCGACGACCTGCTGAAACTCGTGCACGACGGGTCGGCCGTTGCGATGCCCGAGCCCGTGAAGTACGTGCGCCCGATCGCGTTCGACGTCGTGCCGATGGCCGGCTCTGTCGTCGATGACGGGTCGTTCGAGACCGACGAGGAGCAGAAGCTCCGCAACGAGTCCCGCAAGATCCTCGGCCTGCCCGACCTGCTCGTGAGCGGCACCTGCGTGCGCGTTCCCGTCTTCACCGGCCACTCGCTCTCGGTCAACGCCGAGTTTGCGCGCCCACTCTCGGTCGAGCGCGCCGAGCAGCTGCTTTCTGACGCCCCGGGCGTTCAGCTGACGGATGTTCCCACCCCGCTGGAAGCGGCCGGCCACGACCCGAGCTACGTCGGGCGCCTGCGCCAGGACCCGGGCGCGCCCGACGGGCGCGGCCTCGCGCTGTTCATCAGCAACGACAACCTGCGCAAGGGCGCCGCCTTGAATGCGGTGCAGATCGCGGAACTCGTGGCCGCTGACGTCGTCGCACGGCGGGTGACCGCCTCGGCCTGACCCGCTTAGCGCACCTCGTTCGGGGGAAGACACGATCGTCGCCCCCAACTCGGGGGCAGTCGGCCTGTCTGTCGGCCTTTACGTATCGGTCAGTCCCTCTCCACCGCTAGTCTGGCGAGAAGGTGGAGGGGGGCGCGATGGCTGTGAGCGCACGGCGCCTCGGTCTTTGGGGGTTCGCCGTCATCGGTGGGGTCCTGATCGTGCAGGCGCTGCGGTTGCTCGCTGAGAGCAGCGGCTTGGATTGGGCGATCGCCGTGATGGCGCTCATCTGCGTTGCCGCCATCGAATACAACCGCTTCCCCCTCTCGCGCGCTCCGCACCGCACCCCGGTTGTCAGCCTCCCTGTCCTGGTGCTCCCGGCGTTGTCCGCGACCGTTCCCCTCGGAAGCGCGGCGGGCCTCGTGGCCCTCGGCGTGATCGTCGCCCTTGTGCGCACCCGGCGACGGATGGTGGTGCTTTACGGCGCCGGCCTCGCGGGCGCCGGCACCCTGGTGGCCGTGGGAGTGTCCCTGCTCGCCTCCGAAGGCGGGATGCCGGGACCCGTCGCCGCCGCCGTGGCGACCCTCGCCTACCTCGCGTTCGTGCTCGTGGTGGAACTGCTGCGGCTCGGATCCTTCCGCAGCACGCGGACGGAGGCCGCCGCCGACCACCCGACGATTATGGGTGACACCGAGCTCCGCGGCGGCCTGACCACCATGTCACCCAAGCGCCTCGGCACCGTCGCCCTGGCCGGCATGGCGGTCTCGGCACTGGCCGACTACGCCAGCAACAATGGCGTGCCGTTCTTCGCCCTCGGCAGCGCGGCGGAGAACTCCGTCGTCGTGCTGGTGCTGCTCGTTCTGCTGTCGCTGCTTGCGCAGCTCGCCATCCGCAGCGTGATCATGCGCCAGCGGCTGCGCGGCCTCATCGTCGGTGCCATGCGCCTCTCAGAAACCGGCCGCCACTCCACGCCGACCACCATCGACCTCAGCGACCCGAACGCGGCGACGCCGAGCGTCATCGAGACCCTCTACCGCTCGGTGATGAGAAGCGTCGGCGTCGAACAAGTGGGACTGCGCGACACCCCGCCCGGTCCCACCGAAATCGGCGCACGCATCCGTCTCACCAAAGAGGTCACCCGCTTCGTCGTCGCCCGCCGTGACCCGATGGACAAGCCCTTCTCCGCGGAGGACAGCGATCTGCTGAGCGCTCTCGCCTTCACCGCCAACGTGGTCATCAAGGACCGCTACAACATCGGCGGTCTGACCGCGCGCGCCAACACGGATGCCCTCACCGGCCTGCCGAATTACGGCGCCTTCAAAGCGGCGCTGGCCAACATCAACGACCACCGGCAGTACTCGGAAGCGCTCGCGGTGCTCTTCATCGACCTCGACGACTTCAAGCTGCTGAACGACCGGTACGGCCACGATGTCGGCGACCGGGTGCTGAGCGAGTTGGGCCGGCGGCTGGCGAAAGTGGTGCGCGCCGGTGACGTGGTCGCCCGCGTGGGCGGCGACGAGTTCATCATCATCCTCACCCGCCTCATGTCGCTGGCGCAGGCCAAGCTTCTCGCCGAACGCGTGATGGAGGAGACCAGCCGCCGCCTCACCGTGGGACCGGTCACCTTTTCACCGGTGCTCAGCATCGGTCTGGCCTACTCGGCGCACCGGGAGACCGACGTCAGCCAACTGGTCAAGGACGCCGACCACAGCATGCTCGCCATCAAGAAGTGGCGGCGCAGCAGCGGAGGGGTCGCCGAAGAGAGCACTCTCAATATCTCCGCCCACCGCTCCTCGGAGATGAACGACATCGTCGCCCAGGCGATCGACGACGAGAAGCTCGAGCTCGTGTTCCAGCCCATCGTCAGCCTCATCACCGGTCAGATCTGGGCGTTCGAGGCGCTCGTGCGCTACACCCACCCGGTGCTCGGCATCGTCTCGCCGGCCTCGCTGGTGCAGAAGGCGAAGGACATCGGCAAGCTCGACGACCTCACCCGCCAGGTGGCCAGCAAGGCGATGCGCGCCGCCGCCGAGTTCCGGCTCGCGCAGCCGAGCATCGTCTGTGTCACCGTCAACATCGACGCCAACCAGCTGATGCCCGAACGCGTCGGCTCGTTCATCGAGTCGCTCGCCGTGGAGTACCCGGCGCTCTCGCTGTGCCTGGAGCTCAACGAGCGGTCGGTCAGCCGGGTGTCCGACGCGGTGCGCAACCAGGCCGAACGCCTGCGCGACATGGGTGTGCTCGTGGCGCTCGACGACTACGGTTCGCAAGGGTCGTCAGTGGATGCGTTGGTGCGGGTTCCCATGGACATCCTCAAGATCGACCGCACCCTCGCCGACAACCTCACCGACGTGCGGCAGCAGGAGATCCTTCGGGCACTTCAGGGCTTCGGCGACAACCTGGAGTACTCGATGATCGTCGAAGGCGTGGAGAGCGCGGAAACGGCCGCCCGCCTGGCAAGCCTCGGCATCCGGAGCGCGCAGGGCTATTACTTCGGTTCCCCGCAGGGCATGGAGGCGACCCTCAACCGGTTGGAGGCGTTCGGCGCGGCCGCCATCGTGCCGACCGCCGCTGCGCACGAGAAGCCGGTCGAGCGTGCCGTCTCCGACAATGTGTCCACGGCCCCCATCGACCAGCCGGCCGGGAGCCTGCCGATGGGCATGCAGGCAGCAGAGCAGCTCGCGGTCTTCGCGGTCGGTGCCCGGTCAGCGGCGCAGGCGGCAGACGGCCCGGCGCGTGAGGACTCCGCGTCCGCCTAGCCGTGGCCCAGCAGGCCCGAGCGGCCCTGGGCGCGCAGCCACGGGGCAACGTCTTCATAGGGCATCGGGCGAGCCCAGTGGTAGCCCTGACCGATCGGCGCGCGGAGGTGCTGCAGCACCGCCAGTTGCTGGGGCGTCTCCACGCCTTCGGCGACCACGGTGAGGCCGAGGGCCTGCCCGAGTGAGATGATCGCCTGCACGATCGGGCGCGCGTGCTCGTCGGCCGGCCCGCCGAGCCCCTCGATGAACGTTCCGTCGATCTTGAGCGTCGTGACGGGCAACTGCCGCAGGTAGCTGAGCGACGAGTAGCCCGTGCCGAAGTCGTCGATCGCGATCCCCACGCCGAGCCGGCGGAGCCGGGTCAGGGTGTCGAGGGAGCTGTTGACGTCATCCATGAGCACCGTCTCGGTGATCTCGAGAACGACGGCGGCAGGGTCGATGCCCGATGCGGCGAGGGCGCCGGCGACCATGGCGACCAGCCCCGGATGCTGCAGCTGGCGCGCGGACAGGTTGATCGCGATCCGTAGCGTGTCTGCCCCGGCGAGGTTCCTGCGCCAGTACTGAACGTCGGTGAGGGCCGTGGTCAGCACCCACTCGCCGATGCTGACGATCTGTCCGGACTCCTCGGCCAGGGGAATGAACTCATCCGGTGGCACGAGCCCGAGCCCCGGGCGTTGCCAGCGCACCAGTGCCTCGAAGCCGTGCGTCGCCCCGGTCTCCAGGCTCACCAGCGGTTGGTAGTGCAGCCGCAGCTCACCCCGCTCGACGGCCCGTGGCAGGAGCGTCTGCATCTCCATGCGGGCGAGGGCGCCGCGGTGCATCTCTTCGTCGAACAGCACCGCCTCGTTGCGGCCCGACCCCTTCGCCCGGTACATCGCCGCGTCGGCGTGGTGCAGCAGCACGCTCGCGGTGTCGCCCGGGTTCGACAGCGCCATGCCGACGCTCATGGTGACGAACACCTCGCGGTCGTCCAGCTCGAACGGGGAGCGCGCGGCCGCGGCCAGCCGTTCCGCCAGCCGCTGGGCCTTCCGCTCGGTCATGTCGGGGCACACGACCACGAACTCGTCACCGGCGAACCGCGCAAGGGTGTCCTCGGCGCGCATGTGGCCCCGCAGCCGGTTGGCCAGCTGCACCAGCAGGTCGTCGCCCGCGGCGTGGCCCATGCCGTCGTTGACCACCTTGAGCCGGTCGATGTCGAGGAAGAACAGGGCCACCTGCTGCCCGTGCGCATCGGCGTCGCGGAGCGCCAGCTCGATCCGCAGGGTGAGCAGCGCCCGGTTGGCCAGGCCCGTCAGCGAGTCGGTGTACGCCTGGTGCTCCAGCGCCGCCTCGATCTCCTTCGTCGAAGTGATGTCGAGCGTGGTTCCGGTGAGGCGAATGGGAACGCCCGCCTCATCGCGCTCGGCCGTGAGCCGCATGTGCACCCAGGTGAGGCGGCCATCCGGTCTGACAACGCGGTAGGTGAAGTCCGCAGGCGTCCCCTGCTCCCACGTCTCCAGCACCCGCTGGCTGACACGCAGGCGGTCGTCGGGGTGCAGCGCGCCCTGCCAGGCCTCCTCCAGAAAAGCCGAGCCGTTGGGCAGCCCGTGGATGCGGCAGGCCTCATCGGAGCACCACTGCTCGCTCGTGGCGAGGTCCACCTCGATCGAGCCCACGTGGGCGACCCGCTGCGCCAGGTTGAGGCGGTCGCGTTCACGCTCCACCTTGGCCAGCAGGCGCTTGCGCTCGGTGATGTCCTTCGCAATCGCCGCGGTGCCGGTGCGCCGCCCGTCATCGTCGAAGGTGGCGGTCAGGGTGAGGAGCACGTCGAGCCGGCTGCCGTCTTTGTGCCGGCCCTCGGCATCCCGCTCCACGATGGGCTCGCCGGCCTCCAGGCGCGCCTGGAACTCGTCGGGACCGTCGGCCTCGCTGTAGCTCAGCACGCTGACCGGCTGGCCGATGATCTCTTCAGCGCTGTAACCGTAGAGCCGCTCGGCTCCGCCGCTCCAGCTGGTCACGTTTCCGTCCAGGTCGAGTTCGTTCAACGCATAGTCGGATGACTCCACCAGCTGCACGAGTCGGCGGTGGTCCTCGTCGTCCCGCTTGCGACCCGCGATATCGGTCGACGCCACCAGGATCGCCGCCGGCCGGCCCTTCTCCCGGGGCACCTGCGTCAGCGAGACCTGCACGCGGAGCCGCCTGCCGTCGCGGTGCCGGGCCCGGTGCTCGCCCGTCCAGGGTTCGCCGGCGCGCACGGCCGCCTGCATCCGAGGAAGGTTGCTGTCCGTCGGGTCGGGGACGCCGAGGTCGGAGAAGCGTGCTCCGACGACCTCCTCCGCCGACCAGCCGTAGAGCTCCTCGGAGGCCTTGTTCCAGAACACGACGACCCCGTGGGTGTCGAGGGCGATCACCGATTGGCTGACGGCGTCGAGCAGGTCGGACTGGAGGCGCAGCATCTCCCCGGAATTCGGCTGCCGCTTCCGCAGTCGCCGCTTCTTGGGAAGCCTGGGCGTGCCCTCGGGCATCGTCGGCTTTGCTCGCATCAGGAATCTCGGAATCCGGTTGGGGCGTTCCCCCGGGGCAGGGGCACTCCCCATTGTAGGGACGTCCTCGTCCCCGGCATTGCTGCGAGCGGCCATCACACCAACTGTTCGTTGTGTTCCCGGAGCCAGCCGGGGACATCCGTTGGGCGCAGCGGTGTCGACCAGAGGTACCCCTGCCCCTGGGCCGTGCCGAGGCGGTGCAGCTCGGCGAGCTGGGCGGCCGACTCCACTCCTTCGCCGATCACCCCGAGGTTGAGGTCGCGGGCCATGGCGACGATGGCGCCGACGATCGCGGCGGCGTGCGGGTCGTCGCCGCCGAGGCCGTCGATGAAGCTGCGGTCGATCTTCAGCAGGTGCACCGGCAGCTTCTGCAGGTAGCCGAGCGACGAGTAGCCGGTGCCGAAGTCGTCGATCGAGAGCCGCACGCCGAGCGCGCGGAGCGAGACGAGGTTGCGCACGGCGAGGTCGACGTCGCCCATCACCATCGACTCGGTGACCTCCAGGTGCACCGCGGCGGGGTCGATCCCGGTGCGGTCGAGCGTCTCGGCGACGACCTGCACGAACTGGGTGTCGCGCAGCTGCCGGGTGGAGAGGTTCACCGCGATGGAGAGGTGCTCGGCACCAGGAACATCACGGCGCCACAGCTGTAGTTGCGCAAGCGCCTCGCCGAGCACCCATTCGCCGATCAGCAGGATCTGGCCGGTCTCCTCGGCCACGGGGATGAATTCGGCCGGGGACAGCCAGCCGCGGTCAGGGTGCTCCCAACGCACCAGCGCTTCGAACCCGGCCACGCGCTGGTTGGCCACGTCGACGATCGGCTGGTAGACGACGCGCAGTTCATCGCGGTCGAGGGCGCGGCCGAGCTGCGATTCGATGTCCAGGCGTGCGGAGGCCCGCAGCTGCATGGCGTCGTTGAAGATCACCACCCGGTCGCGCCCGAGCTCCTTGGCCTGGTACATCGCCACGTCGGACTTGCGGAGCAGGATGTGCGCGTCGTCGTCATCGCGGGCCAGAACGACGCCGATGCTCACCGTGACGAACACCTCGTGGCCGTCGACCGAGAACGGCTCCTTCGTCATGGCGATGATGCGCTCAGCGACGCGCTGTGCGCGGTCGGCGGTGATGCTGTCGCACACGATGACGAACTCGTCGCCCCCGAACCGGGCGAAGGTGTCGGTGTCACGCAACTCGGCCTGCATGCGCTTCACCAGCTGCACCAGCAGGCTGTCGCCGGCCGCGTGGCCGAGTCCGTCGTTGATGACCTTGAACTGGTCGACGTCGAGGAACAGCACGCCGACCTGCCGGCCGTTCGGCCGGGCCTGGGCAAGCGAATCGTCGATGTGCTCCGTGAGCCGGGTGCGATTGACGAGCCCCGTGAGCGGGTCGTGGAAGGCCTGATGGGCCAGCAGCGCCTCGGTCTCCTTGCGCGCGGTCACGTCTTGCAGCTGCAGGTAGAAGTACGAGGGGCTATGGTCGTCACCGCGCACCAGGGAGGCGAACTCGTGCCCCCAGAAGACGGTGCCGTCGGCGTGGAGGTAACGCCGTTCCGTCTGCACGTCGTCGGTCACGCCGTTCAGGATCCGGAGGGTCATCGACTCGTCGTCGCCGTGGTCGAGCGGATGCAGGAAATCCTGCGTCTGCCTGCCGAGGATCTCGGCCTCCGTGCGGCCGAGCATCTGGCACAGGGCCGGGTTGACGCGCCGCAGCCGGCCGTCGAGGTCGGCGATGCCGGTGCCGATGGGGGAGCGCTCGAAGCCGGCGAACGCCATCTCCTGAGCCTCCACGAGGCGGGCGCGGCTCGCTGCCGCCTCGGCCCGGTTGGCCTCCGCCTCCGCGCGGCTCGCTTCCGCTTCCGCCTGCTGGCGCTTGGCCTCGGTGATGTCCCGGGCGATGCCCGAGATCCCGGTCACCTGTCCGGGTCCGCCGCCGAGGGCCGACAGGTTGAGCGAGATGTCGAGGGTGCTGCCATCTTTGCGGATGCCCCAGGTCTCGAACGCCGTGCTCTGCTGCAGCAGGGCGTGCATGGCGGGGCCGGTCGTCTCCGCCATGATCGGAAGAACCCGGCCGGCACCCTGGCCGATCATCTCGCCGGCGCGGTAGCCGAACATCCGCTCGGCGGCGCTGTTCCAGGTGAGCACCGCGCCGTCGACGCTGCAGGCGATGATGGCGTCGCTCGAGGACTCGACTAGCGACGAGAGCGTGCGCATCTCGGTCTCGATGCGCTGCCGGTCGCTGATGTCTCGAATGGAGCTGTACGCGAACGAGCCGCTCGGGGTCATGATCGGAGCCAGCGAGATCTCGATCGGGAACTCGCTGCCGTCGCGTCGCCTTCCGAAGAGCTCGAGTCCTGACCCCATGCGGCGGGTCGAGGGGGCGCGCGAGTACGCGGCCCGCCGGGCACGGTGGTCCTGACGGAACCGCTCGGGCAGCAGCACCTCGATGGTCTGTCCGATGAGTTCGTGCCGCGGGTAGCCGAACAGCAGCTCGGTCTGCTGGTTCACCAGCACGATGCTGCCGGTGTTGTCGACGATCACGACCCCATCCGGCGCGGAGTCGACGAGCTTCAGCAGCGGCGTTCCGGAATGGAACAGCTCGTCGAGCGGGCGCACGCGTGCGCGCTGGGAGAAGGCACCGTCGTCGACGTGCTCGAAGAGCTGCATCCTCACACGCTTCGCAGTCGCGCCGGCATCGACATGATCCGAAAAGTAGCACAGGGAGCCGCCCTCGCCCGGGCGGCTCGCGGCTCGTGTCTTGGCCGGGCAACGGATGCCGTGGCCGGCACCGCGCGCGAGTGGCGGCCGCCCGCCCGCCCGGCACGGCGGCATCCGTTGGCCGGGATAGACTTAAGAGCGTGAATTCTCAAGCTCCTGTCGACGTAGTACTCATCGGGGGCGGCATCATGAGCGCCACGCTCGGCACCCTCATCAAGCGGGTACAGCCGGACTGGAGCATCCAGATCATTGAGCGGCTCGGCTCGGTGGCGCAGGAGAGCTCGAACCCGTGGAACAACGCCGGCACCGGCCACGCCGCCCTCTGCGAGCTGAACTACATGCCCGAAGCGCCCGACGGCTCTGTCTCTCCCGACAAGGCCGTGAGCATCAACGAGCAGTTCCAGATCAGCCGGCAGCTGTGGGCGCACCTGGTGCGTACGGGCGCGCTGCCCGAGCCCGAGAAGTTCATCAACCCCACCCCGCACATGACCCTCGTGCGCGGCAAGGCCAACGTGCAGTACCTCAAGAAGCGCGTCGCGGCGCTGAAGGGCCAGCCCCTCTTCGCCGAGATGGAGTACAGCGACGACCCGGCCACCATCGCCGAGTGGGCACCGCTCATCATGAAGAAGCGCAATCCCCGGCAGGTGATCGCGGCGACCCGCAACATCTCGGGAACCGATGTCGACTTCGGTGCGCTCACCCGGTACCTCATCGACGACCTGCAGCGGCACGATGTGCAGCTGCGCCTGAACACCCAGGTCACCGACATCACCCGCGAGGATGACGGCACGTGGAAGCTCCGGCTCCTGCGTCATGTGGGCAACGCGCGCAGCACCATCCGTGCGCGCTTCGTGTTCGTCGGGGCCGGTGGCGGGGCGCTCGCGCTGCTGCAGCACAGCGGCATTCCCGAGATCGAGGGCTTCGGCGGGTTCCCGATCAGCGGTCAGTTCCTGAAGACCACGAACCCGAAGCTCGTCGCCCAGCACCACGCGAAGGTGTACGGCAAGGCGTCGGTGGGGGCGCCACCCATGTCGGTACCGCACTTCGATACCCGCATGGTCGAGGGCGAGGCCTCGCTGCTGTTCGGCCCCTATGCCGGGTTCACCCCCAAATTCCTGAAGACGAGCACCTGGTTCGACCTGCCGTTCTCGGTGCGCCCGCACAACATCGGACCGATGCTGGCCGTCGCACGCCACAACTTCGACCTGGTGAAGTACCTCGTGGGCGAGGTGCTCGCCGGGCGCAAGAAGAAGCTCGCCGCGCTCCGCGAGTTCATGCCCACGGCGAAATCCGAGGACTGGGAGCTCATCACGGCCGGCCAGCGCGTGCAGGTCATGAAGAAAGACAAGGAGAAGGGCGGCGTGCTGCAGTTCGGCACCGAGGTGGTCACCTCAGCCGACGGCACGATCGCTGGCCTGCTCGGCGCCTCGCCGGGAGCCTCGACCGCCGCCCCGATCATGGTCGACCTGCTCAAGCGCTGCTTCCCCGAGAAGTTCGCGTCGTGGGAGCCGAAGCTCCGCGAGATGATCCCCTCGCTCGGCACGCGTCTCTCCGACGACCCGGCCGCCGCCGCCCAGTCGCTGGCCAGCACCGCCGAGGCGCTGCACCTGCCCGCCTAGGCGCTCCCTCGTCGCCGAGACCGACCGCTCCGGTCGAGGCAGTCCGGCGCGCCGGTCGGTTTGGTCCGCAGCGGGCGGTCTCGGCACGCTGGCAGCGGATGCCGCAGGTTGCCGCTTGCTCGTCACCCGAAAGTGTGTTCGAATAAGAGCATGCGGTGGAGTGGTCAGGAGTTGCAGACCGAGCAGCCGGGCGCCCTGCCCGGCCTCGCCCGGCTGAACAACCTCCTGCGCAGTGTGCAGACCCCGGAGTTCGCCGGTGTCACCTTCCATGAGATCCTCGCGAAGTCGGCGCTCAATCGCGTTCCCGGCCAGAGTGCCATGCCCTTCGGCTGGACCATCAATCCCTACCGGGGCTGCTCGCATGCCTGCGCCTACTGCCTCAGCCCGGAGACCAGCATCCTGATGGCCGACGGCCGGCAGAAGCCGCTGTGGTCGGTCCAGGTGGGGGACTCCGTGATGGGCACCCGCACGGACGGGCGCTGTCGACGCTATGTGCCAACAGCCGTGCAGGCGGCCTGGAACACGCGAAAGCGCGCCTACCGGATCACCCTCGCCGATGGTACGGAGATCGTCGCAAGCGGGGACCACCGCTTCCTCACCGAGCGCGGGTGGAAGTACGTTACCGGCGCGATGACCGGTGAGAACCAACGCCCCTACCTGACGACGAACAACAGTCTTGTTGGTTTCGGGTTGAACGGTTTGGCCGAGACGTTGCAACCGCAATACTTCCGCGAGAGCTATCGGCGCGGGTACCTGACCGGAATGATTCGTGGCGACGGCATGATGATTTCCCGGAACTATCCGAAGCGCAAGGGTGGTGGGAGCAAGGTGCGCCTCTTCCGGTTCGCCCTTGCTGACATCGAGGCGCTCAACCGCTCACGTCTTTTTCTGGAGCAGGAGGGAGTGAGCACCAACACCCGCCCATTCGTTGCTGCGTCTGAGAACCGTCGGGCTATGACGTCCATTTACTCCGGCAAGTCCGCGTCCTTCGACCGCATCAAGCAGCTCATCCGCTGGCCTGATGCTCCCGATCTCGATTGGCACGCGGGCTATCTGGCGGGCATTTTCGATGCCGAGGGAAGTCACTCCAGAGGAGTATTGCGCATCAGCAATAAGAATTCGGAGATCCTCGACAACATCCAGCAATCCCTGTCGGTACTCGGAATCAGCCACGTCCTCGAAGGCGCGCGAGAGAACGGGGTGCAATGCGTTCGCGTGACGGGCGGGCTGCCGGTTCGGGCAAAATTCTTCAGCCTCGTAGGGCCAGCTATTCAACGCAAGGTCTGGGCCGACGGCGCCGCCGTCAAGTCGGACGCCAAACTGCAGGTCGTGTCGATCGAGGATCTCGGTGCCATCATCGACATGATCGACATCACGACCGGCACCGGCGACTTCATCGCCAACGGCGTCATCAGCCACAATTGTTTTGCCCGGCCGACGCACACCTACCTCGACCTCGACGCCGGCAAGGACTTCGACAACGAGATCATCGTCAAGGTGAACGTCGCCGAGGTGCTGCGCAAAGAGCTGGCCAAGCCGACCTGGGGCAAGCATCCGGTGGCCCTCGGCACGAACACCGACCCCTACCAGCGGGCGGAGGGGCGCTACCGGTTGATGCCGGGCATCATCGCCGCGCTCGCCGACAACGGCACCCCGTTCAGCATCCTCACCAAGGGCACCCTGCTCCGCCGCGACCTCGATCTCCTCGCTGAGGCGAGCGAGCACGTGCCCGTTGACCTGGCCATGTCGATCGCGATCTACGACGATGCGCTGCAGCAGGCCGTCGAGCCGGGCACCCCGAGCACCAAGGCGCGCCTCGCCACGGTCGCCGCCGTTCGCAACCACGGCCTCGACTGCTCGGTGTTCCTGATGCCGATCCTGCCGTTCCTGACCGACACGACCACGCACCTCGACCAGGCCCTGCGGCAGGCGAAAGCCGCGGGTGCGACATCCGTTCTCTACACCGCCCTGCACCTCAAGCCCGGGGTCAAGGACTGGTACCTGCAGTGGCTCGCCCGCGACCATCCCGAGCTGTTGCCGCGGTACCGGCAGCTCTACGCGAAGGGCGCTTACGCGCCCAAGGAGTACCGCACCTGGCTCGCGGCGCGCATCAAGCCCCTGATCCGCAAGCACGGCCTCGAGCGCGGGCGTGAAGACCCCGCGACGGGAGGAGTTCGCTCCAGTGCTCTGGGCCGCCGGCGGGAGGCTCGGGTTGTCGACGCCGACGCTGCCCGTGCACTGAACCAGGTGGGGGAGCCGGCCGCGCGGTCCCTCATCGCCGAGGAACTGCCGCCGGAGCTGGCCCCCACCCTGTTCTAGGTGGGGGCGGAGCTACCCGGCCACCGCCAGGTCGTTCTCCAGCGCGTAATAGACGTCCCAGGTGCCGTTGAATGAACGGTTGGGAAGAGTCTGCAACAGCGCAGCGCTCTCACCGTCGAGTCCGCCACGCCGACCCAATCGCACGAGATCGTCGCGCGTGGCCGGATAATCGATGTCGTTCAGCAACTGCGCCAGAGGCGCAAGCCCAGTCTGGATCATGAGTATGCCTTTCCCGAGTCCACCCCATGTGGCGGGGTGCAGCTGTTTAAGACCGTAGACGGGCACCGGCGTGCCAACAAGGGCTTCACAGCTGCATGACAGCTGATGACGAAACAGCTCCGGGCGCACTCGGTAAACTCCTCGGGTGGCGAAACTTTATTTCCGATACGGGGCCATGAACAGCGGCAAGAGCACCGCGATGCTGCAGGCCGCGTACAACTACGAGGAGCGCGGCCATGAGGTCCTCCTCGCCAAGCCGTCGATCGACACGCGCGGCGACATGGGCATCCTCTCGCGCCTCGGCGTCACGCGTGCCGTCGACTACCTGATCGCGCCCGAAACGGATGCCTTCGCCGCCTTCGAACAGCACCGCCGGCAGACGAGGGCGCGCGTCGGCCGCGACGTCAGCGCGCTGCTCGTCGATGAGGCCCAGTTCCTCACCGAGGTGCAGGTCGACGATCTGCTGCGCATCGCGATCCTCGAGAACGTCCCCGTGCTCGCGTACGGGATCCGCACCGACTTCCAGACCGTCGCCTTCCCGGGCTCTCGTCGTTTGCTCGAGGTGGCCCACAGCCTCGAGGAGCTGAAGACGATCTGCCGTTGCGGGCGCAAGGCGGTCTTCAACGGGCGAAAGGTCAACGGTGAGTTCGTCTTCGACGGCGCTCAGGTGGCCATCGACGGCACCGAAGTCACCTACGAGTCGCTCTGCGGTGCGTGCTACCTCGAAGAGAGCGGCGGGGTGCTGAACAAGCACGCCCGCGCCGCCGCCCGCCTGCCCGTCTGACCGCGCGGCGGCACCCGAAAATGCGGTGCGGCCCCCGCCTGCCCGTCTGACCGCGCGGCGGCACCCGAAAATGCGCCGCGGCCCCCGCCTGCCCGTCTGACCACGCGGCGGCACCCGAAAATGTGTGGCGGCGCCCACATTTGCGGGTGCCGCGAACCATTTCCGGGTGCCGCGAGCCCCCGCCGACCCGTAACTCGCCTTAACGGGGCCTAAAGGATGTCTGAACATGGTCTTAGAGTGGAGGCTCGGGCAGCTGCATCTCAGGGAAAGGCCGGTTGTGGGTTACCGCGTCGCGCTCATCGATGACCACGAGATCGTGGCGCGTGGGTTCGCCGCGATGTTCTCGAGCATCCCCGATATCGAGGTGACGGCATCCGTTGCCACCGTCGCCGAACTGCTCGACGCGACGGCCGGTCACGAGCGGGTCGACCTGGCCATTCTCGACCTCCGGCTCTCCGACGGGTCCAGCGTCTACGAGAACGTCGAACGCCTGCGGGCAGCGGATATCGAAGTGCTCGCCTTCACCGCCGGCGACGACGCCGGTGCGATGCGCGCTGCGGCCCGTTCGGGTGTGCTCGGCGTGGTGGTCAAGTCTGAGCCGGCCGCCGTGCTGCTGGAGGCCGTCGCCCACGCCGCAGCCGGCGAGCCGGTGGCGTCGACCGCGTGGGCCGCGGCGCTCGACGGCGATCCCGAGCTGGCCGATGCGGGCCTCAGCCCCCGCGAGCGCCAGGTGCTCTCGCTCTATGCCTCGGGCGCGCAGGCGCCGCTCGTGGCCGAAGAGACCGGGCTCTCGGAGTCCACGGTGATCGACTACATCCGGCGGGTGCGCTCGAAGTACGGCAAGGTGGGCCGCGAGGCGAACACGAAGGTCGACCTGTACAAGCGGGCGCTCGAAGACGGGATCCTGCCGGTGCCCGGTCAATCGTGAGCAGGGAGACCCCCGGCATCGGCGACTACCCGCACCAGCGCCGGGATGACGAGGTCAACCGGCTCACCCGGCTGATCTACCTGGTTCTCGGCGTGTGCGCGGTCTTCTTCGGCGCCATGTCGCTCCCGTTGCTCCTCGCGCAGTCCCGCGGCCCCGACGGCCCGCTCGTCGTCGTGTGCTGGCTCCTCGTCTTCGGGCTCCCGGTGGCCATGGGGGTGCTCTTCCTCCGAGCGCCGTTGCGGGTGCTCCGAGTCCTGGTCACCGCCGAAGCCGTGGTGTTCGTGCTCGCGATCGCACAGTGGCTGGTGTTCCGCGACGGGCGCCTGCCCGCGGGGAACGACATTCCCTGGGTGATCACGTTCACCGCCATCCCCGCCGTCTCGGTGGCCACCGTCGCCCGGCCGGCGCTGGCCTGGAGCTACGTGGTCCTGGTGTCGGGGCTCAGCGGCTGGGTGCGCGCGTGGAGTTCGGCGGGTGCCGACGTGCGTCTGATCGGGGCCAAGGACGCCCTCTACACCCTGCTGCTTCTCAGCGTCTTCGTCGGGCTCACCATCGTGGTGCGGCGCATCGCCGCGCGGGTCGAGGCCGAGGCCGAAGCCGACCGCGCCGCTTATGCCGAGAGCGCCGCGCGCCTCGCCCGCAAGCACGAGCGCCTCACCGTCGACGCCCTCATTCACGACAGTGTGCTCTCGGTGCTCCTCATGGCCGGCCGCGGTGGCATCGACGCGGCCGCTCTCGCGGTATCGGCGCGGCAGACGCTGGCGAAGATCAACGGCCTCAATGCGCCGCCGCCGGCGACGCTGGTCAGCGCCTCCGAGCTGGAGTACCGGCTGCGCCTGCTCACGGCCGAGCTCGCGCCCGACGCGAGCTTCACTGCAGACTTGCCGCCCCGGCTCCTTCCCGGACCCGTCGTCGACGCGTTCGTGCTGGCCGCCGGCGAGGCGCTGCGCAACTCTCTGCGCCATTCCCAGCCACGGCATCCGTCGTCGCAGCCCGTCACCCGCGCTGTCGAAGTGAGCGACGAGGGTGGCACGGTGGTCGTGCGGGTGCGTGACGACGGGGCAGGGTTCGATTCAGCGGATGTCGCTGCCGACCGTCTCGGCATCGCCCGCAGCATCGTGGCGCGCATGTCGGCGTTCGTCGGGGGCAGCGCGTCGGTCTCGTCGCGCCCAGGCGCGGGCACCGAGGTGACCCTGTGCTGGACGGCGGACAAGAAGGCGTCTGGCGGCGAGAAGCCCGCCTCGTTCGCGACGACGTTCTCGATGATCGCGCCGGTGGTGCGATTCATCATCGTGCTGTTCATCGTCGTGCACGCGGTGCTGGCCTTCACCGGGCCGAGCGCGCAGACGTGGTTCCCGCTCGAGTTCCTGGCGTTCCTCGCCGTGAGCGGTGCCGCGGTGCTCAGCACGCGCACGGCAGAGAATCCCCTGCCCGCCCGGCACACCTGGGGCACCGTCGCCTTGCTCGCGGTGGCCGACCTCCTGATGTGCTTCGAGGTGACGCCCCAGGACACCGCCGCCTTCGCCCACTGGTACTTGGGGGCCATCACGCTCGTGCTCCTTGTTCTCGCGATGCGCAGCCGCAACCGCGTCGCCTGGCTCTGCTACGCCGGCCTGTTCCTCACCACCGTCAGCTGGGCGGTGCTCTCTGGGCTGACGGTGGCCGTGGGCGTGGGCCTCGTGATCCGCCACGCCGGCACGCTCCTGGCCGGCACCCTCTGGGTGTTCGCGGCCCGGCGATCGATGGCGGCCCTCGCCGAGCTCAACCGGCAGCGCACGGTGCGTGACGCGGGGGAGCTCGCCGAGACCACCGCTATCGAGGAGCGCCAGGCGCAGCTTGCCCGCCTCGGCAGCCTCGCGCGGCCGGCGCTCGAACGGCTGGCGCACCCGGAACCGCTGAGCGCCAAGGAGCGGGCGGAATGCCTGCAGGTGGAGGCCACCCTTCGCGATGCCATCCGTGCTCCCAGCCTGTTCGTGGAGCCGGTGATCAAGGCGGCACGGGCCGCGCGGTCGCGCGGGGTAGAGGTCACCCTGCTCGACGACAGCGCCGACCAACCGCCGGCCGACATCGACTCCCTCGCAGCGACCGTCGCCGACGAGCTCGCCGGTGTCGACGCCGGACGAGTCACCGCCCGCGTGCTTCCCCCGGGCCGTGAGGCCCTCGCCACGATCGTCGTCGATTCCCACGAGCGCCGCATCGTGACCGTCACAGCCGACGGAGTGCTCTGAGGCGGCTCACCCCCTGATTGCGGGGCTGCCGCCGCCGACGTGGGGCGCTTAGCATGGGCCAGTACGACTCGGCTTGGCGGAGCATCCGTTGGTGCATTTCGCCGTCACGGAAGTCGGGCGCCGGTCGCAGTCGTGGAGGTTCGCGTGGCATCCCTGACGGAGATCCTGATCCTGCACGGTCTCCTGCCCATCGAAGTGCTCGACACCCTCATGGCGGGCGACCCCGCCGACGAGGCCCCGGTGCGCGAGCTGGTCGCCAAGGGCATGATCAGCGAACTGCAGTTCGCCAAGGCCCGCGCCCAACAGGCCAACCTGCCGTTCGTCGAACTCATCGACTACCCCGTCGACTCCCTGGCTGTCTCGCTCGTCTCGCCCGCGATCTGCCGCCATCACGAAGTGCTCCCGATCGCCATTCACGACGGGCATCTCGTGCTCGCCATGGTCGACCCGGGCAACGTCTTCGCCCTCGACGACGTGCGCGAAGCCTCACGGATGCCGGTCTCGCCAGTCGTGGCGGAACGCTCTGACCTGCTCGCAGCGATCACCCGTCACCACCGCGCCGACGACGAACTGAACAACCTCACCAACACGCTGGAGGAGGAGAGCGCGCCGGCCGAGCAGACCGACTTCGGGCTGTCGGAGTCCAGCGACGACGAGGCGCCGATTGTGCGATTCGTGAACCTGCTGGTCAGTCAGGCCATCCAGGACCTGGCGTCTGACATCCACATCGAACCCGGCGAGCACACGCTGCGGGTGCGGTACCGCATCGACGGCGTGCTGCACGAGATGCCGAGCGCTCCTAAGAGCATCCAGGCCGGTGTCATCTCCCGGCTGAAGATCATGAGCGACATCGACATCGCCGAGCGCCGCAAACCGCAGGACGGCCGCATGTCGGTGAGCCACGGCGGCCGCAAGATCGACCTGCGTGTGGCCACGCTGCCGACGGTCTGGGGCGAGAAGGTCGTGATGCGCATTCTCGACAACTCGAGCACCAGCATGGACCTGGCCGAGCTCAATCTGCTCGACGCCAACTTCGCCGCGTTCGAGAAGGCATACACGAAGCCGTACGGCATGATCCTGGTGACCGGTCCCACCGGTTCGGGCAAGTCGACCACGCTCTACACCACGCTGAACTCCGTCGCGCGCCCCGAGATCAACGTCATCACCGTCGAAGACCCGGTCGAATACCGCATGGCCGGCATCAACCAGGTGCAGGTCAACCCCAAGGCCGGACTCACCTTCGCAAGCGCCCTGCGCTCCATCCTCCGCTCCGACCCCGACGTCGTGCTCCTCGGCGAGATCCGCGACCACGAGACGGCCCAGATCGCCGTCGAGGCCGCCCTCACCGGCCACCTCGTGCTCTCCACCCTGCACACCAACGACGCTCCGAGCGCGGTCACCCGGCTCACCGAGATGGGCATCGAGCCGTTCCTCGTCGGTTCCGCGCTCGACTGCGTCATGGCGCAGCGCCTCGCACGCCGCTTGTGTGATCGGTGCAAGACAGCGGATGACCGCGCCCCCGAAGACCTGCTCCGCATGCGTTTCGCAAGCCCCACCGAGGGCGAGATCCCGACGATCTACCGCCCGGTGGGGTGCATGAGCTGCTCCAACACCGGCTATCGGGGCCGCATCGCGGTGCACGAGGTGATGACGATGTCGGAGGAGATCGAGCGGCTGACGGTGGCGCGGGCATCCAGTGCCGAGATCGCTGATGCCGCACGCAGGCAGGGCATGCGCACCCTGCGCGAGGACGGCTGGGCGAAGGTGCGTCTCGGGCTGACGTCGATCGAGGAGATTCTGCGGGTGGTCGCATAGTGACACTTTTTGAAGGGGGAGACCCGATGGACGAGTCGGTGTACGAGATACCTGTGGCACGTCCGAGGAAGGTGTACTCCCTCGACGAATTCGCGCCCACCGAGCCGGCGTATGCCGAGGCGTTCCCGCCGCCGCAGCCCGAGCCGGTCGCGCCGCATGTGGCGCGGGCCGAAGCGCGAATGACCGAGGCGGAGCGGTTAGCCCTCGCCAACGCCGACCGTGATGTCATCGCGGCGCTGGAGGCCGTCGTCGCGTTGGGGGCATCCGACCTGCACATTACCGCGGGCGCCCCGCCGAGCCTCCGCATCGACGGCAGCCTGCGCCCCCTCGAGGGCGCGGTTCCGTGGAGCCAGGAGAAGGTGACCTCGGCGCTCACCAGCCTGCTCCTGCCCACGCAGAAGGAGCACTTCGAGCGGGAGCTTGAGCTCGACTTCGCCTATACCGCCGGCGGCGCTCGTTTTCGCGTCAACTACTACCAGCAGCGCACGTCGGTCGGTGGAGCCTTCCGTCTGATTCCACGGGACATCAAGCCGCTGGAGCAGCTTGGGGTTCCGACCACCCTCAACCGGTTCGCGAAGCTTCCACGCGGACTCGTGCTGGTGACGGGCCCGACCGGTTCCGGCAAGTCGACGACGCTCGCCGCTCTGATCGACCTGATCAACCGCACACGCGCGGACCATATCGTCACGGTCGAAGACCCCATCGAGTTTCTGCACAAGCACAAGAAGTCGCTGGTCAACCAGCGCGAAGTGGGCCACGACACCCACAGCTTCGGAGCGGCACTCAAGCACGTGCTGCGTCAGGACCCCGATGTGATCCTCATCGGCGAGCTCCGTGACCTCGAGACGATCTCGGTCGCCCTCACCGCCGCCGAGACCGGCCACCTGGTCTTCGCCACCCTGCACACGCAGTCGGCGGCCCAGACCATCGACCGTGTGATCGACGTCTTCCCGCCGCACCAGCAGGGGCAGGTGCGCGCGCAGCTGGCGGCCACGCTGCAGGGCGTCGTCTGCCAGACACTCGTGAAGAAGGCCGGGGGAGGCCGCGTGGTGAGCACGGAGGTGCTGTTCACGACCTCAGCGATCGCCAACCTCATCCGTGAGGGCAAGACCTTCCAGATCCCGTCAGCGATGCAGGCGGGACGAGCGCAGGGCATGCACACCATGGACCAGCACCTTGCGGACCTCGTCAACGAGGGGGTCATCACCCTCGAGGCGGCCGAGGAGAAGGCGCAGGACCTGGAGGGGCTGCACCAGCTGGTGCGTCGCGGAGGCACGGCGGCATCCGCTGGCATATCGGGCGACGTCATCGACTTCGGCGACTCGTTCTCGAGGTCGCTGTAGATGCCCACCGCACTGGAGTTCGCCTACAAAGGCCGCGATGCCGCCGGCAAGGTCGTGAAGGGCCGACTGGATGCCGCGTCTGAGTCGGCCGCGGTCGCGCGGCTCCGCGGCATGGGTCTGACGCCGATCGAGTTGACTGAGGTGCCGGAGGGGACCGGCCTCAACCGGGAGATCACCATTCCCGGCTTCAGCAAGCGGGTGGGGCTGAAGGATCTCGCCGTCATGAGCCGCCAGATGGCGACGATGGTCGGCTCCGGGCTGTCGTTGCTGCGCACGCTCAACATCCTCGCCGAGCAGACGGAGAGCAAGCCGCTTGCCAAGATTCTCGGGCAGGTGCGCGATGCGGTTGAGGCGGGTGCGTCGATTTCGACGGCGCTCACAAACCATCGGGATGTCTTCCCGCCCATCATGATCAACATGGTGCACGCCGGCGAGACCGGCGGCTTTCTCGACGGCGCCCTCGAGTCGATTGCGCAGAACTTCGAGAAGGAAGTGAAGCTGCGCGGCACGATCAAGTCTGCGCTGACCTACCCGGTGATCGTGCTGATCATGTCGCTGGTGGCGGTCGTCGTCATGCTGATCTTCATCGTGCCGATCTTCGCCGACATGTTCAAAGGCCTGGGCAGCGAGCTGCCTGCCCCGACCCAGCTACTCGTGACGGCGTCGCACGCGATGGTGTGGCTGCTCCCGCTCCTCCTCGTGCTCGGCATCGCCTTCAGTATCTGGTGGGGGCGAAACAAGAACAGCGAACAGGTGCGCAAGGTCGTCGACCCGATCAAGCTGAAGCTGCCGGTCTTCGGCCTGCTCCTGAAGAAGATCGCCGTCGCGCGCTTCGCGCGCAACTTCTCCAACATGATCGGTGCCGGCGTGCCGATTCTGCAGGCGTTGAAGATCGTGGGGGAGACCTCGGGCAACTGGGTGATCGAGAACGCCCTGAACAAGGTGGCGGAGTCGGTGCGCCAGGGGCAGTCCATCTCCGGCCCGCTCCTGCAGCAGCCCGTCTTCCCGCCCATGGTCACCCAGATGATCGCGGTCGGTGAAGACGCCGGCTCTCTCGAGGTGATGCTCGACAAGATCGCCGACTTCTACGACGACGAGGTGCAGACGGCGACCGAGCAGCTCACGGCCATGATCGAACCCCTCATGATCGCCTTCCTCGGCGTGGTCATCGGAGGCATGGTTGTAGCGCTCTACATGCCGATTTTCAGCATCGCCACGGCGATCAAGTAGCAACTCGCCCCCGCACTGGGGGTAGAACGGGCGCCAATTACCCCCGTTTGAGGTAGGAAAATCGCCGTTTGACCTGCTTATCCTTGAGATCCGGTCGGACCCTGAACGCCGGAGTCCCCTGTAACCGATTGATTGGAAACACCGTGATCTCTCGAATCACCACCGCACTCAAGTCCCGCCGGAACGAGCTGGGCGAGAACGAAAAGGGCTTCACCCTGATCGAGCTTCTCGTCGTCGTCATCATCATCGGCATCCTCGCCGCCATCGCGATCCCCGTCTACATGGGCATCCAGAACAACGCGAAGGACTCCGCCTCAAAGAGCGACCTCACCGCGAACAAGACTGCTGTTATCGCCTACTTCACTAACGACCCCGCAGCGACTGCACCTGCTAACTCGTCAGCTCTGGTCAGCTCGGGCTGGGTCCAAAGCGGAGGCTCGACCTCCAGCATCGTCCGGATCACCAGTGCCAACGACTTCTGCCTGGAGTCCGTCAGCGGCTCGGGCACCCCGTGGTACATCACCGCAACCACCGAGCCCTCCAAGACGGCTTGCTCGTAGCGGTCTTGCTGTCGGCCGGCGGAGATCTCCCTCTCCGTCGGCCAACGGCCGGTGGCGGATAACCACTGCTGCACCTGGCGCCATCCCGTTGCTTCATCCCCGGCCGCCCAGGCAGAAGCGAGAGGAGATAGATCATGGCTGTGCTCTTCTCTCAGCTGCGCTCAGCACGAAGCAGTGAATCAGGCTTGGGTCTCATCGAAATCGTGATCTCCATGTTTCTCCTGGCGCTACTGGCCATAGCGATTCTCCCGTTGCTTATCAATAGCCTGCAGCTGGGGCCGAAAAACGCGGCAGTCGCAGCCGGGAATCAGCTGGTCGCCGACGGTCTCACGCAAGCGGGTGCGCAGGGTCTCGTCAGTTGCTCCAGTGTGCGTTCCCTTGCCTCGACCTTTCCTGCCGAGGCTGGTTCGACGACGTCTGCGACCGAATATGGGATCACCCTGGCTTTCGTACCCGGGGCCTGCCCTCCCGGTCCGGTCGACTATCCGGGGACGGTCGAAGTGACGGTGAGTGCCGTGCAACATGCTGGTACAGCCGATGAGGCCGCCCTGGCAGAAGCGCGTCAACTCATCTACGTGGTGTCACCATGAGCGGACCTGATCGCGATCGCGGTTTCACCCTCGTGGAGTTGATCGTCTATATGGCGCTGCTCGGGATTGTACTGACCATTGCCACAACGCTTCTCCTCAATGCAACTCGCACTCAGTCCACCGTTCAAGGGGCGTCAGTGGCAACGAGTACCGGTCAACTCGTGCTTACTTCCGTGAAGACGGCGGTACGTAACAGTACGGGCCTTCAGATCTCGGATAACGGCAAACTGCTCATCGCTCGCGTGCCGGATGGTGACAGCTGGGTGTGCCAGGCGTGGTACTACGACGCGTCCAAGGGCGGCAGTGTCTACACGACGACCAAGGCGTCGCGATCGGCGATCAACACGGCGAGCGCGGGCTCTGACTGGACTCTGCTCGCAAGAAAAGCTGGCCATGGTTTGTCGTCGATTTTCGCTCCCATCACCACCGATGCCCCTACCGGCGCAGCCGTGACCGTGAATCTCAACATGGACACCAGTGGCCAGGAGGCCATTGCGCTTACCACGACAACCGTGCCACGGCTCTTTAGCCCCGAACATGGCACCTGCTTCTAAGCATGGGAGAACGCATCATGCTCGAGAACTTCTGGCGCCGCTGGCGCAATGTGAATGATCACGGCAGCGCACTGATCGCGGTCATAGGGGTGATGGTCGTTCTCGCTCTGGTCGCGGTGGCGGTGGGTTCCGTCTCACTTCACGCGCTTGGCCAGACCACGATGTCGAGGGCAGGGACGCAGTCAATAGCGGATGCTGAGAGCGGCGTAAATTTCGCGCGGGCTGAGATCGCACGGGGAGTGGCCCCGTGCTCAATCGACTGGACACGTGCCCCATCCGTCACAGCGACCGTTGAGCAGTCTCCGGACGGGAAAACCTGGAATGCATGCCCGACGCTCCTCTCGACCAAGTTCGTGCGCATCAAATCGACAGGGCTGGCGTCGGCCAAAGGAGTGGCGGGAGCCTCGGCCAAGGACACCAGCACGGTTGCGGCAGTCTTCGACTACGTACCTGGGATCGGCCCAGTGACCCCGAGCGGCGCCGGCATCTTCTCGTACAACGATTTTTCGGTCGACAAGGGCGAGTTGACGGTCGACCCCATCACGTTGACCGGCGGAGGCGCAATCATCCGCAACGGCGACTTCAATTGCACGAACCCGAACGGCACAGTGCAGGGCAGTATCTGGGTCTATGGCGACTTGGACCTCGGAAAATGCAAGGTAACTGGCAACGCGTGGGTGCTCGGGAACGCGAAGGAAGGAAGCTCGAATGTCGACGGAATAATCTGCTCGGGCTCGGGAGTCAGGAAAAACTGCCCCGCCGGTTGGACGATGCCGACCTCGCCCCCATGGGTTGACATCTCGTACGCTCCGAGCGCATGGGTGGACACTGACGGCCTTCCCTACGACGTCGTCACTGTGCCTACTGGGCAGTGCGATGTAGACAAGGTGCTCGATGCGGCGAAAGCGCGCACCTCCGCAGGAGCTGGGCTCAGACCGGCTATCATCAACACCTTGGACAGCTGTCCCGACGGCGTTCGCGTCCGGGGCGACATTACAATCCGCCGCCACGTGGCGGTGTTCGCTCGTACCTTCCTGCTCGACCAGAACGAGACCACGTTCACCTCGCCAGACACCCGACGGCTCTGGCTCGTGACTCCCGACTCGGTCGATGACAACGCTCCGAGCTGCCCCGGCTATCCAACGTCGGGACATTCTGCTCCGGCTTATCCCGACGGCAAGAAATTCCAGTGGGGTATGGGGTGGGACGGCACTAACAACCTGTCCATCGAGATCAACGGAAATCTCACAGCCATGCTTTACACTCCCTGCGCGCTCAAGATAAAGAACAACTCCAAATGGGACGGCCAGCTGTACGTCGGAGGCACGGACGCCAAGAACAACTTCGACTTCAGCTACTCACAGATCGGCATCGGTGGTGCAAACCTGAACACCGGCGAGGAGTACAACGCGACGACACCGAGCGTCAGGTTGAAGTCGATTCGCGACTTGGCGTCGAATGGTTAGCGTTCTCGCCGGAGCGGCCGGCGTCTTCGGCCTCCTCATCGGCTCCTTCCTCAACGTCGTGATCTTCCGGGTGCCGGCCGGCCGATCGATCGTGTCGCCGCCGAGCGCCTGCATGGGATGCGGCAGCCGCATCCGTGCCTCCGACAACATCCCCGTGCTGTCATGGCTGCTGCTACGGGGTCGTTGCCGCAACTGCGGCGCGAGAATCTCGCCGCGGTATCCGCTGGTCGAACTCGGCACGGCTGTCGTCTTCGCCCTCGTCGCGTGGTGGGTGATTGCGTCGGTGCGCGCTGCCCTTCCGCTCGCGCCGCTGAACGGGAGGCAGATCGCGGCCGCGGCCTTCGCGCTGCTGGCGTTCCTCTACCTAGCCGCGGTCAGCATCGCGCTGGCGATGATCGACATCGACACACACCGCCTGCCGAACCGCATCGTGCTGCCGGCCTACATCGTGGGAGCCGCGCTGCTCGCCGCGTCAGCGCTGCTTCAAGGCGAGCCCGGCCGCCTGCTCACCGCGCTCGCCGGCGGAGCGATTCTGTTCGGCCTCTACTTCGTGATGGCGCTCGTGTATCCCGGCGGCATGGGCTTCGGCGACGTCAAGCTCGCCGGCGTGCTCGGCATGTACCTCGGTTGGCTCGGCTGGGGGGCCCTGGCGGTGGGCGGTTTCGCGGCGTTCCTGCTCGGTGGCCTGTTCGCCCTGGTGCTGCTCGTGCTGCGCTGCGCGGGTCGCAAGAGCAGCATTCCGTTCGGCCCATGGATGCTGCTCGGCGCCTGGGTGGGAATCTTCGCCGGCAACGCCATCGCGCAGGGCTACCTGTCGTTCTACGGGCTGGGCTGATGACACGTTTCGAGAAGGAGCAACAGTGAGTTCGAACGTCGTAGGGATCGACATCGGCACCGGCGGTGTGCGCGGTGTCGAGGTCGCGCACCCAGGCAAGCCGAAAGCATCCGTCGTGCGTTATCACGCGGTGGCGCTGCCGGAGGGCGCCGTGGTGCGCGGCGAGGTCGTCGAGCCGAACACCGTGGCCGGCGCCCTCAAGCAGCTGTGGGCACAGGGCGGCTTCAAGAGCAAGAACGTCGTGCTCGGCATGGGCAACCACCGGGTTCTCTCCCGCGACCTGACCATGCCCCGGGCGTCGCTCGCCCACATTCGCGAGTCGCTGCCGTACCAGGTGCAGGACATGCTGCCGATCCCACTCGAAGACGCCCTGCTGGACTTCTACCCCGTCGCCGAGGGCGAGGGGGAGAGCGGCCCCGTGGTCAGCGGTCTGCTCATCGCTGCGGTGCGGGAGGCCGTGAAGGGCAACGTGCGGGCGGTCGAGCTGGCCGGCCTGTTGCCGCTCGACGTCGACCTGATGCCCTTCGCGCTCACTCGCGTGCTCAACCTGGGCGACCGCCTTCCCGGCACGGTGGTGCAGGTGGATGTCGGCGCCGCGACCACGTCGATCGTCGTCACCACCGACGGCGTTCCCCAGTTCGTGCGGCTCGTTCCCGCCGGCGGGGATGATGTGACGCGCGCTCTCGTCGACCGGTTGGCGATCGCCCGGCACGAGGCCGACAGGCTGAAGCGCACATTGGGCATGAACGCCGCCCAACCCTTGGCCGCGACCGCGGCTGTGATCAAGGCTGAGCCCGCGACGGAGCCTCTGCTGGACCCCGAGCACCAGCCCCAGATTCCGCTGGAGACCGGCCTCGAGACCGAAGCGAAGCCCGAGTCCGAGCCCGCTGAGGGCCAGCAGGCGGAGCGCGACAAGGCCGCGCTGGAGCGCGACGCCGTATCCGTGATCCGGGAAGTGACCGGCGAGCTGCTGAGCAGCGTGCGGAACACGGCCAACTACTTCACCAACACCCGGCACACGTCGATCTCGCGCATCGTGCTCACCGGCGGGGGTGCTCAGCTGCCGGGCTTCGCCGAGGGTCTCGCGGCCCTGACGCACCTGCCGGTCGCCCCTGCCGAGATCTCTCGCATGGTCGGTTACTCGCGATCGGTCAATCCCGCAGACCTCCGCGGAAGCCAGAGCTCGTTCCTCGTGGCGCTCGGCCTGGCCCTCGGGAGCGCAGCATGAGCCGCGCCTCGGCCGCAGCGCCCCTCGTTGTCGGCGGCGAACCCCGCATCAGCCTGCTGCCGCCGGAAGTGACGGCGGCCCGCAAGGGGCGCGCCAACCGGCGGCTCCTCGGCTTCGTTGTCGTGGGCGTGGTCCTCATCGTCGGCGCCACCTGCGGAGCCGTTGTCTGGCAGTCGATGCAGGCGCAGGCCGCGCTCGCCAGTGCGCAGGAGCGCACCACTCAGCTTCTCCAGGAGCAGCTGAAGTACTCCGACGTGCGCAGCGTGCAGGAGGAGGTGAACCGCACGGTCGCAGCCAGGCAGGTGGGGGCATCCACCGAGGTGGACTGGAAGGCGTACCTGCAGGGCATCAGCCGCGTGCTGCCCGGCAACGTGACGATCAACACAGTGACAGTGGATGCCGCGTCGCCGCTGGCAGCGTACGACCAGCCGACCGCGCCCCTGCAGGCGCAGCGCGTGGCCACGCTCACTCTCACGATCACCAGCCCCAACCTCCCGATCGTGCCGGAATGGCTGGAGGCGCTCAAGACGCTGCCCGGGTATGCCGACGGCACCCCCAGCGCAATCACGCAGGACGACAGCGGCGCGTACACGGTGAACCTCACGATGCACATCAACGAGGGCGCCTACTCGCACCGGTTCGCTGTGGAAGAGGGGAAGTGACCATGGACCGCAACCGACTCTGGGTTCTGGGTTCGATCATGGTGATGGTCGTCGTCGTCGTGCTCGGCTGGTTTCTCGGCATCTCGCCGGCGCTGGAGAGTTCGGCGGCCGCGGACGCGAGCCGGACCCAGGTGGAAGCGCAGAACGCCGGGTACGAGCAGCGGCTCGCCACCCTCAAGAAGCAGTTCGAGAACATCGGCGCCCTGCAAACCGAGCTTGCTGCCCTTCGTGAGGCGGTGCCCAGTGATGCCGACATCCCGGCGTTCGTCAGACAGCTCGACGTCATCAGCAAGGAGCACGGGGTCGACCTCACCGATATCTCGGTGAGCGACGGCGAGGCCTACACGCCGCCGACGCCGGCCGCCACCCCCGCGCCGGCCACGCCAGCGGGAACTCCCGCGGCAGGCGCACCCGCACCTGCGCCCGCCCCCTCCGCTGCGCCAGCCCCATCGGCGCCCGCAGCGGCCACCAGCAGCCTGGTGACCGCCGACAACTTCGTGGCCATTCCGATCTCGGTCACCGTTCACGGCGACTATGGGCACGTGCTCGACTTCATCGAGGGCCTGCAGAAGGGAACCCGACTGGTGCTCGTCACGGGCTTCAGCACCACGGGGGAGCCGTCCGCCGGCTCCGGCGGGAACAAGCCGGCATCGGGCGGTGCGGTCACCGCGAGCATCTCGGCGTACGTCTACGTGCTCCTCGACCCGGCCAGCGCCCCGGCCACAGGGGCCCCCGCGGCGCCCGCCTCGGTGCCCGGCGGCGAGACCCAGGCCGCCGGCTGAACCAGCGAATTTTCGACATATTCCCGTGCCCGTATGCTCGGTGACCCGGTCCCGCCGCGTCACGTTGCTAGGGTGGCACTCACATTCACTCCTCGAGGAGGCGCACGATGAGCGACACGACGCCCAACACCGAACGGCCCACCGACCCATCGAACGAGCAGGAGCCGGCCGCCGTGAGGTACGAGCCGGGACTCGACGAGGGCGCCTCTGAATCGCCTGATGAAGCGCTGGGTGACCACTCGAATGGCGGCGCTGTCACCGCGGAGGAGGTGCTGGCCGACCCGCCCGTGACGGCGGAGCCGCCAGCGATCGACGGGGAGGTCTCGGACGACGACGTGCCCACCAGCACCCTGGCCGACGGCAATGTCGCCCACACCAACCCCGTGTACGTCGAGCGCGACGAGAGCGACGAGCGCGACCGCGATGAGCGCGACCGCGATGAGCGCGACCGCGATGGCGACCAGCGCGATGAGCGCGACCGCGACCAGTCTGAGACCGTTCCGCTCGACGACACCGCGCAGCGGAATGACGAGCACGACAGCCGCCAGAACGATGCAAGCGTCGCCGCCGTGCCGGTCGTTGCCGACGAGCAGTTGTCCGCCGACCGTTACCGGCCCAGCGAGCCGGCGTCCGCGGCAACCACCGCGTCCGCGGTAAGCGACGAGTACCGGCCCGGCGACCGCTACCAGCCGGGCGAGCCCGCGCGCGAGCCGGCGCCGGCGCCCACCGCGCAGTACCCCGCGTACCAGCCGGTTGCGCAGTCGCCGATCTACGTGCAGGCTCCGTTTCCGCCGAAGAAGCAGGGCAACCGGGGCGTCGGCATCCTCATCGGACTGCTCGCCACGGTCGTCTACGCGCTGATCTATGCCGGGGTGGTCTTTCTGATCGCTGCGGCGACGAGCACCGCGGCATCCGCTGTCGTAACGAACTTCACCGACTACCTGGTGCGGCCGGTGTATTACGTGCCGGTGATCTTCTTCTTCCTGGCGTTCACCGTGCTGGTCGCGATCGTCAACCGCGGGGGCTGGTGGGCCTACGTGCTCTTCGGCTTCCTCGTGGCCGTGGTCGTGTACTTCTCGTACATTGGCGGCGCGCTGCTGACCGTGCAGGCCTGGAACTTCACGCCCCAGCAGGCGGTGAACTTCCTCAGCACCCGCTGGCTCGACCCGGGCGCGATCGCCGCGGCGGTCGTCGCGCGCGAGGTGCCGATCTGGGCCGGCGCGTGGATCGCCCGTCGTGGCCGCGCCGTCACCGCCCGCAACGCGGAGGCCCGGAGCGAGTACGAGCGCCGGCTCGCCGCGGGGCCCCAGCTGCGCCAGCCCGCCTGATCGCCCCCGCCCACCTCTGATTTCACCCCGCGCCCAGCCCCGAACTCAGCCCCCGCCCAGCCCCGAATTCAGCCCCGCCCAGTTCCGAATTCAGGCCGGAGCCGGCGTGTCGCGCCCGGCCCCGCGACTTTGCGGGGTCCGGGAATCCGACACGCCGGGCGCTTCCTGAATTCGGAGCACGCACAGTCCCGGAGCGCGCGCAGCCGTGAGCGCGCGCAGCCGGGAGCGCGCGCAGCCCGGAGCACGGGCAGTCCTGGAGCACGCACAGCCCGCCCGCCGCAGCCCGGCATCGCCCGCCGCACTCTGACCCCATCGGCGAGCAAGCGACTACTGTTGGCAGCATGGAGGGGTCCATCGAGTCGCGGATCAGCCACGAAGTCGAGAACTGGCTGCGGTGGCTCCCGCGGTGGCGGCCGGGCACGCACCGCGGTCGCACCCGCCTCTGCCGGCAGTGCTTCGGGTCACCGGTGATGGCGGCCGCGGGCCTCGACACCAACGTGCCGCATGCGGTGCAGCATGCCATGGCGATGCGCGTGAAGCTGGTGATCGACGCATCCGTTGAGGAGTACACCGAACTCAACCTGCCGCTGCTCAGCCGCGAGATGAAACTCACCGAGGAGCGCAAGGCTGCCGCGAGCTACAAGCCGACCGAGGGCCTCGAGCCAGAATACGAGGGACTCGACCTCGACCCGCCGCCCGCCCCCGGGGCTCCCTATCTCTTCACCTTCGCCGAGCTGGCCGAAGACGGTCCAGCGGATGCCGCCCCTCCGCCGCCGCCGCCGCTCACGGCCGAAGAGAAAGCGGCTATCCGGGTCGAACTGAAGCTCGCCGACGACTACGCCATCCAGGTCGGGCGCCGCGCGTGCGCGGAGCTGGTGCAGCACCGCGAGCGCATCGTCGCCGCGGTCGCCGAGTTCGTGGAACCGCAGGTGCAGGCACTGCTTGCCGACCTCGACAATTCGCTCTCCGGCTTCAGCTGACGCCGCTGCTGCGACCAGTTGACCGCAGCCCGCTCGCGGGTTAGTATTTTCCGGTGTGCGCTTTGTCGTGCGCTTGACTCATGCCGCCGAAAAGCGGTCAGGTACCAGGCACTCCGACACACCATACATGCAGGGTTTGCTCTCCGAGTAGCCCCCACGGCATACCCACCTGAGGTCACAGATCGCTCCGTGATGCGGGTGGGTCCAGATGAACTCGATGCTCGCTTTCAGGCTGGTGTCGAATGCTAACCATCAATCCGCTGTCACCGTGCAGCAAAATCAAGGAGTAATTAGTGCCAACCATTCAGCAGTTGGTCAGGAAGGGCCGCAGCCCCAAGGTCACCAAGACCAAGGCTCCCGCCCTGAAGGCCAACCCGCAGCAGCGCGGCGTGTGCACCCGTGTGTACACCACCACCCCCAAGAAGCCGAACTCGGCGCTCCGCAAGGTCGCCCGCGTCAAGCTGTCGAACGGTACCGAGGTCACCGCCTACATTCCCGGTGAGGGCCACAACCTGCAGGAGCACTCGATGGTGCTCGTTCGCGGCGGTCGTGTGAAGGACCTCCCCGGCGTTCGCTACAAGATCGTTCGCGGCGCGCTGGACACCCAGGCCGTCAAGAACCGCAAGCAGGCTCGCAGCCGCTACGGCGCGAAGATGGAGAAGAAGTAATGCCTCGCAAGGGTCCCGCTCCTAAGCGTCCCGTCGTCGCCGACCCGGTCTACGGTGCGCCGATCGTCAGCCAGCTCGTCAACAAGATCCTCCTCGACGGCAAGAAGGGCCTCGCCGAGCGCATCGTTTACGACGCACTCGCCGGTGTCGCCGCCAAGAACGGTGCGGATGCTGTTGTCACGCTCAAGAAGGCGCTCGACAACGTGCGCCCCACCCTCGAAGTGCGTTCGCGCCGCGTCGGTGGCTCCACCTACCAGGTTCCCGTCGAGGTCAAGCCTCACCGTGCGAACACCCTGGCTCTCCGCTGGTTGACCAGCTATGCCAAGGCTCGCCGCGAGAAGACCATGACGGAGCGCCTCACCAACGAAATCCTCGACGCGTCCAACGGCCTCGGTGCCGCTGTCAAGCGTCGTGAAGACACTCACAAGATGGCCGAGTCGAACAAGGCCTTCGCGCACTACCGCTGGTAGTCGCACGCCGGCCGGCCACGCGCATCCGCTGGGCCGGCCGGTTCACCTGCTCGACTTCGTCACACCAAAAATCTCCGGAGGACCCCCGTGGCACTTGACGTGCTCACTGACCTGAACAAGGTCCGCAACATTGGCATCATGGCGCATATTGATGCCGGCAAGACCACTACAACTGAGCGCATCCTGTTCTACACGGGCGTCAACCACAAGATCGGTGAGACGCACGACGGCGCCTCGACCATGGACTGGATGGCGCAGGAGCAGGAACGTGGCATCACGATCACGTCCGCTGCGACCACCTGTTTCTGGAACGGCAACCAGATCAACATCATCGACACCCCCGG
>Ga0157369_10000810_pt1 | contig 39943 bp, 63 predicted proteins | sample C25metaG_FD_113461 | JGI IMG/M metagenome (GOLD analysis project Ga0157369, IMG submission 113461) | Corn rhizosphere microbial communities from Kellogg Biological Station, Michigan, USA - C2-5 metaG | ecosystem: Host-associated > Plants > Roots > Rhizosphere > Soil | place: USA: Michigan... | reverse complement strand
GGTCTCTCCAGCTCGCCGAGCCGCCGGCCCAGTAGAGGACAACCCCTTGACTAGAGCAGGCCCAAACTGCCGCATTGAAGGCAGTACCGGGAGCCAAACAGTGTCCTGTGCCTGCGCCAAAGTTCAGCTCCCTTGTTTAGTTATGTGTTGGCCGCGGCCGCCCTTTGTTGGGCTTCCTCAACCTCCGCGAAAAGAGCGGACATCTTCTTCTCAGACCGACGCTGCGCAGCCCGTGTGAAGGCTGTCTCCGGACGAGTTGCCGGGCGCGTGCGCGGGGCCTTGCCGCCGTTCATGCGGACGGTTGTTGCGATGAGCTCCGTGAGGCGGTCCAAGATGGCGTCCAGCCGGGCGACTTCCGCCGTGTACTCGGACAGCTTTGGACCGGAACTCTTTGACGGCTCCTGGTCACTGAAGGACTCGGCCAGCTCGTCATCATCCGCCATCGCCTCAGTTGTGTGGGAAGACGACGGAAGCTGGCGAACAAGAGTCGCCAGCTTCCGCCATGAATGCACGCCACGGAAAAAGTCGAGCAAGTCCAACCCCATCTGGTGAAGGTCGTACTCGATTTCCGCCCCGTACCTGTCAACAACAGTGACTAGGTACGGGAAACGGCTTCCCCCTCCGGGCGGTATCCCTTATTCAGGAGTGCGCGGATCTTGCGGGGGTCCTTCTCTGTGATCTTGCCGCCGCCCGGGCCAACCAAGGTGACATCTTCCGCGAGGTCGAAGAAGATCATCATGTCCGTCACAAGGTTGCTCATTGCTTCGTGTCCGGCCTGCGAAAGGAGCTCTTCGACTCGCTTCCACTTGTCCCCACAGATCGTGACGAGCATGGCCTCGATGTCCTGGGACCGGTAGGCGCGGGCCCACTGGATCAGGGTTGCGCCAGTCGGGGCCTCGATGATGATCGTTTCGTCTTCGGAGACGGGGAGCTCGAACGGGTCATGCGCTGCTTCGGCAACGTAGTCGTCCCAGCGCTTGAACGTTTGATTCTTTGCCATGGTGGTGGGCCTTTCGTTGATGGGTTACTTGTTAGATGCTGGGGTTGCAGCTTTCGCCGGCTTATCGGCCTCGGCCTTGGACTTCCAGCCCTGAGCGCGGAGGTTCGTTGCCTGGACAGCGGTCTCGGGATCCCATTCCCGGCTGCCATCAGGCGACACAAGAGTTTCGAGTTTCTTCGTGGCCATGAGGATCACCTTTCAAAAGGTCAATGAATGAGGAAGTGGGCCAAAGGTGAAGGCGGTCCCGGCTGGCCCACCAAGGAGCCGGGACCACCAGTCATTAAGGGGTCGGAGCCGCGAAGCCCATCGCCACATGATCGACACCAGGGCCCCCCCAAATCTCACGGTAAGAAGTCCCGAACTGCTCATCGGTCTTACCGGACAGGGTTGCCGGGTACTTGATCTCGTCACCCTCAGACCAAGCCTGTTCGCCGTTCTCCGTGACCTGAGCCTTAGGCAGCCACTTGGCGATGTAGATTGCATCGGGGCCGTCGCCGTCCTTGCCGAGCGCGAGGACACGCCACTTGCGGGAGACGGGGCGGGAAGCGCGGTCAAAGTAGAAGTTGCCTTGCGCGTCGGTAGTTACCGCGGTCAGATCGAGACCGTGATAGACCTCCATGCTTAGCTTCTTGGATTCCTGCATCGTGAACGCCAAACCGGTGACGTCCTTGATGATGTCCGAACGGCCGGGCTCGGAGTAGCCGTAGGACTCGACGTCGCTGGTTTCCTGGTCACGAGTCCACGTCGCGCCGTCACTCTTCGTGGTTAGGCCGACAGGCTGGTAACCAGTGGGGATAGTCAGACCAGAAGCGCCCCAAATGGACGTGATCTCGGTGTCATCGTCCTCCCACGGCTTCATGAAAATAGCCATCTCCAACACCTTCCGAATGTTGGAAGGGTTATGGCCCTTAGCTTCGGTGAATGTCACCATTGTGGGTCTCCTTTATTTTGAGATGCCCCACAATGGGGGCGTTTGTAATTAGCCGTGCATTCTTACTGAGGTTGCATTTCAAATGCGTCATCGCGACATTGTCGAGAGTGTGGGTTCCGCCCTTTGACAACGGGACGACATGATCTAAGGACGGTGATCTCATATCGGGCCACCGCAACGTGAAGTCGATGTCCAGCCCGCATAGGTAACAACAGTCACCAGTACGAGCCCGCACATCGTCCTCACTGAAATCCTCAGTAGCAGTGCCGAGCACTAACGCACGCCGTTTTGCACTGTGCCGTCTTCCGAGCTCTCTATAGCGGTCGGCGTTCTCTTGCTGCCAGATGATGACGTTGCATTTGTCAGAGCAACATCTCTGCGCTCGGTTTCGGCCAGTGAACGGATCGCCGCATGCTGCACACTGCCGCGCCTGCCATGATTCCCACGGTGCTTCAAAGTCGCCCAAGTTACGGGCCCGTTGATAGTGCTTCCTGCAATAGCCCCTGCCCCATGATTCGGTAGCGCAGGAAGGCCATCTGCAAGGTACTGCATCAGAAGTTCGCCCATCGATCCAGCCGGCCCACGGCGATTCAAAATCACCAACCTTACGTGCGCGGTAGTAATGCGTTGGGCAGAATCCCCTCGTCGCTGCTGCACTTAGGCATTCCGGCCATTTACAGGTGGAGGTTGGCACGCAACCTCCCTATTCGTTTGGTTGGGTCAGTACGTTTGGCGGAATTCGAGCGCATAAGACGCCACGAACCTGTTAGTGCCTGGGTTTCGGTAGTCCACCCATGAGGGCGCTACAACCGTCCGAACCCGATCCACTTGCACGCCAGCGACCTTCCGGCCATTGAGCGAGTGGAACCATTGGCGGGTGCTCTCAGCGAGGGCGGCCGCGGTCTTGTAATCGTTGGAAAAGCACTCAGCATCCACGATTGGTGCGTCAGTGATCATGTCGTCAGTCCCCGGGCCGCGTGCCAACCGAACGAACTTCGACAGCAACTCAACGTTGTCCGGGACCTTCGTGCCGGTTTGGGTGCCTGTGGCCTCACGGTGCGCTTTCGTCAGCGCAGTCTCAATGTCAGGCCAGCTCATCCGCCGGCCCCCGCCCGCCCAAGGATCCGGAACCGACCCATACGGCTCGTCCCGAACTCCTGATCAGCGTTATCACCGACCACGTTCACGAACGGGCGGCCACCAGGACGCACACCAGACTCCGTGGTCACACGCATGTCAACGCCATCACTGTCAGCCAACTGCTTCGCCCGGGACTTGACCCGGTCAGCAACCGCCTGCAACGCCTTAGCCACGCCCGGTTGCCGGGCCGCCTTCTGAATGAACTCGTAACTGATCTCAATCTCAGCCATCAGCCAGTCACCTTCTCCACAGCCGCTTTGATGAAGCCGGGAACAATGAAGCCGCCCGGCTGACGGCCAGGCTCACCAACCACCTGATACTCAATGCCTTCGATGACCACGGCGTCCGCCGCGGAGAGTGGAGCCTCAAGAGGCAGGTTCACCCAGTACCCAAAGACCTGCTGATCCTTGGCTGAGGTGTCCTCGCCAGATGTTCGCGGCTCGTACCATGCCTGCCATTCCTCATCGTGGGGAGGGCCAACGACAGGATTCCCATAGTCGTCGTACTCACCCTCAACGGGCTGTCCCCTGAAGCGGAGCGTGAGCGTCTGATCCATAAGGTTCATCAGGGACGCTCCGGAAGTTTGTACTTCGCGACGCTGTTCTGGCCAGCGTCCGGGCCTGTGTCGAGCTGAATGGATCGGCCCGCCAAGGACTCGGCCTTGACGCCGCCGCCCTTTATCCTGCGCGCTCGGTCAGCCACTACAGAAAGCAAACCGGCCGGGCATGTCTCGTAACCGTGAGTGAACTCGACTTCGATCTCTTCAGGCCAGCACCCGCTGGTACGGCGAAGCACGCCGTTCGGTTTGACTTTCCAGCCTTCGATTGCGTTGCCGTCACCATCACGGACGGCAAGGACTTCCTTTACCTTCAGTGATGGCAACAGCGTGACTGCACCGCGGCCAGTAGAAACCGTGATCGTCTCGGTCACTTCAGGGGCGATATGCCATTCGCACTCGTCCCGCACCTGCCCAGCCGCCGAGTTGACGACTGAGGCAGGGAAAGGAGCGCCAGGGAAACCTGTCAATGCTGTTGGGTCTAGCAATGGCTGTTCCACCATGGCGCCCCTCCTTCCTTACTTGTTTTCGGCAGTCGCAGCCTTGTTGGCAGGACGGGCCTGCTTGACCTCAACTGCGTCTTCGCCATAGCGCTCCGCATCCTCGGCGTTCAAGAGCAACGTGTGCTCAATCCCGCTGATGGTCACGGTGTAGGGCTTCCTGTTATCAGCCATTTCTGAGTTACCTTTCGATTAGGCCGGCGGCGTGTTGGACAGGGTGACCTTCACGGTCGCAGCGGGGATGCGGTTGGCCAGGGCCACGCGCTCTTCGATGCGGGTCGTGATCAGGTTGTTGGTGAAGTCCGATGCGTGGGAGTTGGTGGACTCCACGCGAACGCCGCCCTTGCGGTACACCGTCGATGCGGTGTTGAAGGCTGCCACAGCAACCGTGCCAGCCGCGACAGCGGCCGTGACGATGGTGCTGATGCCCCACAGCGGGGGCTGCCACTCGATGTCACCGTTGCCGTACTGGCCTTGGAAGAAGCCGCCGCCGAAGTACTGGCCGTTGCCGTCCTTACGGAGACGCAGAGCCTGGTAGTCAACGGGGTTGATGGCGATGCCGTCAGCGGTCAGGCCGGTTGCGGTCTGCACCTTGGACAGTGCGCGGTAAATGGCGTCGGCGTTGTCCGTGTTGTTGGCGGCCGCCTCGGTCTGGATGCCGGAGCGGTTGAGCAGGCCCAGCACGTTGTTGCCGGTGCCGTCGCCGTTGAGAAGCTGGTTCTCTTCGGCCAAGGCGAGCAGGTACAGGCCGCGCTGGTTGATTTCCGAGACCCAGAATTCGGCGTCTTCGGCCATCTCGTCCGTGAACTTCAGGAAGCCGGCGATCTTCTTGAGAGCGTCGGTTCGAGTCGTCGGGTCAGTGAGGTGGAACTGAGGCTTGGCGCCGCCTTCAGCCACCGTAGCGAGGCTGCCTTCTACGGCGCCTTCCACGAGGTAACTGACCGCGTTGGATCCGGCACCCAGCGTTCCCTGTCCGAGCAGGTCGGAGATGACCGGGCGGCGGAAAGCGCGGACGACGGTGCGGTCAAAGGTGGTCAGCCACGGGGCGAGACTCGCCGGCGTGGCCTGCGTGTCCGTTGCAGCCTTGGCGTTGGGGGACCATTCCGGAGCTGCGACGGTTGCTCCGCCAATGGTCTTGACGCGCAGCAGTCCGTCTTGGCCCACGGTCTTGACGAAATGTTCGCCAAGGGACTTGGCAGGAGCGGCCTCGCGGTCGCCGTCGCCAGCCTCCGGCGCCCCGTAAGAGCCGAGGCGCTTCATGAGGGCATCCGACTCGCCGGCAGCCTTGATCTTTGTGTCGAACTCGTCCACCTCAGCGAACTTCGCCTCGACCGTGGTCTGCTCTTCGGCCGTGAGGTCCCGGCCAGCGGCCTTAGCCCCATCAATAACATCCTGCGCCGCCTTCAGCGCGGCGGCGCGCAACTGCTTGAGGTTCACAGGGAACCCCCTTCTGCGCTCCCAGTGAGCGCGTAGATTTTTGCTTGTGCCGCCAGGCGTTCAACGGACGACTTGGGCTGCTGTTCCTCGCCGGACGCGGACGACTTGCCCCCTAAGGGGTCCTCGTCGTTGGCGTCAGGCTTGACGTTGGCTTGGTCGCTGGCCTTTTCCTGGTCGTTTGCTGCCTCGGCCGCTTCGATAACGGCGCCGATAGCCTCCTGCGCGGAACGCAGGGAGTCGATGTGTTTGGAGGCCAGAACTCGGCCTGCCTTGAATTCCGCCGCGGCTGCCTCAGCAAGAGCCTTCACAGCAACAACGGACGTATCTTGATTAGCCCCAATCGGAGTGAAGCTAAATTCGTAAACCTTCAGCCGCAAGAGCTCGTTCGCCTTACGTCCGTCCTCAAGCGTGACTGATTTCGCATCCAAGGTGTCATACGCGAAAGAGAGCTGATTCAGCCGGCGGCCCTTGACCAGTCGGTAGACCTGCGGGCCCTTCGGAGACTCAAGGTCAAACTCACCCTTAACCCACCAGCCATGTTCGTCCTCACCCATGTCCAAGGCGCCAGCCACAAAGAAGTCCGGGTCATCCATGCGGTGCCCATACAGGCCAGGCAAGGTGTTCCCGGATTCCTTCCACTCCGCGATAGTGTCCAGGAACGCGCCCTTGGCAACGATGTCGCCGTAGGAGTCCGGTTCCTTGATGAACGTGGACGGGTAGACAATGAACTGGCCTTCCTTGAGGCCATCTTCGGGTCCGGCTTTCACCTGCCCGATGGGCACATTCTTGACGTGCATGGTGTTCCTTCCATTGGTCAGGTGATGATCACGACGGAGCACTTGCAGCCGGCGACCTCGTCAACGTCCCCGCTGAAAGATCCCGGCCACTTCAGCCCGTTGCTGAACTTCTCATCGATGGGGACTGTCTCGCCGTTGATGCGCTTGTGCGAGGAACGGGAGTTGCCAGAGTTGGTTTTCCACCGCTTCTTAGCTTCTGGCCGGGCCTGCTGTGCAGCCTCAACCATGCCGAAGCCAAGGAACGTGGCAGCCGCAGTCATGCCAGACTTCGCCGCTCTGGATTCCTCAGCCACATCAAATACATGGGCAAGGTCAGGCTCATCCTCAGCTTGAGCATCTTCGAGCGCTGACAGCGTCGTCGCGTTGACCTGCCCCGCGATCCTCTCGGCAACCTTCGCAAGGAAAGCTTCCGTCTGATCCACGTTGTAGGCGTACGCATCCTCACCCATGGCATCGAGCGCTGACAGAGCAGCAGCCTTGGTTACCTTCAGTGAAGCGGCCAAGATGTCAGCGGCGAGTTCCTTGTCCCAGCGTTCCGAGTCCCACCATTCGGGAGCTTTCGCGCCGACCGCGGACAGGACAGCCTTGCGCTGCCGGGCGAAGAACTTCGAGAACACCTCAGCCATTGCCTTTTGGTGATCTTCCGGAACTTCCTCCGGGGCCTTGATCTCATACTCCGTTTCAGAACCCTTGACCACAGCCTTGACCAACTGGAACTGAGCCGACGCGAGGTTCTGGGATCCAGAATCAGACGGGGACGCTTGACCGCCAGCAACCACGTTCAGCGGCACAATCAGATCGTCGCCGCCCTCAAGCGCTGGAAGGTTCCGCATTGCACGGGCCTCGTTGCGAGTCATCCACGGACCACCAGTGGCGGTCTGCAGAATCGCGCCCTGTTCCTCGAAGTTGCCTTGAAGCTTCTCTTCGATGTTGAACTCAACGTAGAAACGGCGCCGTTCCAGACCCATGCGCGGGACCAGGAAGGAGTTGATGCGGTTCTCAATCTGCGCCACCAAAGGGCCGAGCGTGTCACCGTAGAGCATCTTCCGGAACTCGCGAACATTGGAATAGTTCGCGCCGTCGTTCTGCCCGATCATCGTCGGGTTCACATGGAACGCAGACGCTACCGTTGTCAGTGACAGCTTGGCCGCCTCAACATACTGCTGCTCAGTAGCAGAGAAGTCGATCCGCTTGAGCTGCATGCCACCTTCGAGGATCGGCGTACCGCCAGCCTTAGAACCGTTACCCGTGTACTTGGAGTACCAGTCCTCACGGAACGCTTCACGCGCCCCATCAGACCACTGAGGGGCATCCTTTGGCCGCTCGATGACCGACGAAACACGTCCGCCACGCTTCCATACCTGAGAACGGTACATCGCAGCCTCAACCTGCTCCTGCAACGTCTCCCGCAGAGCGTCCACAGTCGGGGAAGAACCGTGCATACTCCCTGGGTGATAGCCAGGGAAAGCAAGGATCTTGTCCTTCGGGATCGTCTCAAACTTGCCCGGCCTGACGTAGACCTTGTATTCCTTGATCTCCCACGGGTTCGCCATCACAGGCTCAACCCACGTCGGAGGAAGCCGGCGAATCATCCAACCGGACGGCATCTCTGAAGAGGGCGCCGCCCACCAGTACGCCCGGTCATACATCGCAAGGTCGCCAACAAGAGCGAACACAAGCTCGAAAGTCGTCATCTGGCCATCGACATCTTGAATCGACTGAGCCAGGACCCCATCGCGGTCACGGCGCCGGTCAGTCTGATCAACACGCTCAAAAGTGTGCAAACCAAGCTGAGCGATGTTGCGGGCCAGGAAAGAAACAACAGTCCGGAAATGCGGTTGCGTGTTCCACATCTGGGCTGCAGTGAGGTTCTTCAGACTCGCCGGGCTGATAACGTCGGCAAGATCCGAGCTCCCAAGATGCGTAACCCTCGGAGTGAAGAAAGCCGAACCACCTGAAACGTTGGAGAGGATATTCTGCCAAAAACTCATTCGGCCTCTCACTCTCCTTTGCTAAATAGACATAACGCCCTGCGTTTCGTAGTCGGATTCGGTACTCGCAGGGGTGAACTCCACGCCTGTAGCCCACGCCGCGAACATGGCAGCCTCAAGGGTTGAAATGTCCGACTCAGCGTTCTTTCGGCCTAGCGCCGAACGTTTGCCCACGTCTCGTTTCGTGGCTCCGGCGGCGGCATCATCAAGTTCTTTGGCCTCGACGTAGAGGAATTCTCCCTCTTCGACTTTCGTTTCCAAGTTCGCGAACGCATCAAGCGCGTCACCTGTCGAAGCTGTATAGACGCGAACGTCAGCCTTTTCCAAGTCTGGGATCAGGAAAGCGCCAGGGCCGCGGCCGTCCACAACAATGTCCACGTCGTATACGTCCTGCAGTTCCTTGCAACGCTTGACCACGCCAGCAGTTCCGGGGCCGTAGTGCAGGGACTTAACCCACACGCCCTGATCATCCGAAGAAGCAGCAACGATGGCAGAACGCTTAAGATCGAAGGACACAGCCAGTGCCAGGGCTCCAAGAGTGAGATCCGCTGGCCGCTCATCGCGTTTACCGGCAGCCCAGTTCTCAAAGATGGTCACATCCGACTCGTTGTCCCACTTGCCCATGGCCTCACGACCAAAGGACCCCGGGACGTTCAAAGCCTTCTTCATTCGAAGCATGGCCGCGTCATCCGTACGGTCAGGGTAGGAAGGGTTCGCTTTCTTCCACTGCCGCCGGTCATTGTCGCTCGAGCCAGGATCCGCCGAGAACTCGACGTAGACCGTATCTTCATCCTCACCTGACAGCGCCTCGCGGCGCTTGCCTTTGAAGATTTCACCCGGATCCTTGGGCCGTGGAGGCGTGCCGATGAAGAACAGCAACGGGTTCGGTGCGACGTTCGTCGCCGGGACCATGTCCTCAACAGCGGCCTCAGTGAGGATCTGCGCCTCATCGAACACTTCAATGTCCACGTTGTCGAATCCGCGACCAAAACCACGCTCACGGGCGCCGAACATGATCCGGGAACCGTTCGTGAAGTAGATGACCTCATCGCCCGCGCCCGTCGTCACCTTCAGGACGTACGGGGCTATCTTCTTCTTACGAGTGAAGGCCTGGAGCTTCGCGAACGTCTCGCCCGCGGTCTTCATCCGGTGAGCAGTCCAAAGGACAGTCAGACCAGGATGCAGCAGGCACAGGCTGAAGACAATGAGCGCAACCAGATACGTCTTGCCGACCTGCCTCGGAATACTGAGGACCACGCCGCCAATACCAGCCGCAAACTTCCCATCAGCCCGCTTAGCCAAAGCCAGCCGGCCGATACCTTCCTGCCAATCATCAACGCCAAGACCGATCTCAGCGGCCTTCTTCGCCACCGATGGCCAAGCCGTGGAAACAATCCCCGAAGGGATGACCACATGCCGGGCAATCTCAGATAGCTTCCGCGTCCCAGGCTTCGTCTTCGACAGGACCGCCATTTTCGATAGCCTCCTGCTTCGCCGATGCCTCCAACGCCTGAATCTCCTTGGAGATCAGGGAGAGCTGCCGGTGAAGCGCGGCTTTCGCGGGACCCTTCTCTTCAGGCAGAGACGCCACAATCTCCCGACGCTGCGCCCGAAGGATCTCCAAATACTTCCCGGAGTCGATAGCCTGCTGAAGCGTCATCGGCTCCGGCTTGACTTCCGGGACGTCCTCAGCAGTGACAGCGCGGAAAGGATTCGATGACTTGCCCACCGCGCACCTCCCGGCTTAAGAAAAAAATGGTGTGAATAGATATGACTACCGGGCGGGAGTCAAACGGGCCGGGATCCCCAGCGATGGAGACCCCCCTACCCCTGCCACTGGGTTAGGCCTTGCTCTTCTGCCCGAGGATGGATGCACCAACGATGAGTGTGAGAATGCCTGTTAGGAGCAGTTGTAGCCAGTGTTCGGGGATCCAGATGGCGGCGAGCCATAGGACGATGGTGAGCGCGAGGATGGTTCTTGCAAGGATCTTCATGGCTGGTGGGCCTTTCAAGTGTGGGAGCTACCAATCACGGGTGATGGTCTGCTTCTTTTGGTTGGTGACTGCTGCACCGTTGGCGCCGCCTGCTGCCCTGTTGCACTTGACGTGTTCGGGTCCGGTCCATGCGGTGCGGTCGTCGTTGTGTCCGAGGTCCCATGGGCCATCGGCCGCGATGTCTTCATTGCAGCGGAAGCACTTGACTCCACCAGCACGGACGATGGGTTCGAGGCGGGCTCGTTCTCGCTGGTGGGCTGCGCCGTATCCGCGTGAGGTGGTTGAGCGTGTTGTCATCTCTGCCTCCTGCGTTGGTGCCAGTCCCCGCCGTGGTGCACCGTGACGGGGACCGACGTTGCCGTTCTCGTAACCCGGGGACGGCGCCGGGGTTTGGTGATCTACTTTGCGAGGCCGCGTTTTCTATTGTTGGTCGGCGTGCGTTTCGATCAGTGGCAACGTCAGGACTTGAACCTGAGACCTTCCGCTTATGAGGCGGACGCTCTACCTGCTGAGCTACATAGCCGTGGTGCCGGCGTCGTCACGACGAGCGGCGGTGTCCGTATCGCTGGACTGCGAGATGTGTTGACCTCCACTGGGGGAATGAAAGGGCAAACAAAAAAGGTCCCACCGTGTTGGTGGAACCTGTGTGTGGAGCCAGCTGTGCCGTGCTCTACCCACACTTTAACAGGACATTTGAGTGTGGGCAATTACATTGGTGTCATTTCCTTCCTATGCGTTGCCAGACGTCGATTACTTCGGCTGGGTGGTAGGCGGGTTGGCCGTCGTTGCTGTGTGCTCTGAGGTGTCCGTCTCGTACCCAGTCGCGGATGCGTTGGCTGATGAGGTGTACGCCTGCTTTGTCTCGGAGCCATGGGAGTAGTTGTCTTGTGGGCATGGGTTGGAGGTTGGCTTCTTTGAGCTTGGCCTTGACGGCAATGTGGTCCACGTATTCGGCTTCAGGGCCGGATACTAGGAGTTCGGCTTTGGTTACCCAGTCTTGGATGAGCCATGCTAGCCCTGCTGCTCGTTCGTCGTGGGCGTAGTCCTTGGCGCTTGTCTCGACGCTTTTCAGGTTCTCTTGGAGTTGGAGGGCGTCGAGGTTGAGTGGTGCGGCTGATCCTGGTTTCCCGCCGCCGTTCCAGCCGCCTCCTACGGGCCGTACGTGGTCGAGTTTGGCGATGGTGACCGTGAGTGCCGTGATGAGTGTTGGGACCTTGTCTAGCCATGCTTGGAGGTCTTGGACGCATTGCGGACAGAGGTAGGTGTCTGTGTGGTGGAGGCAACCTTCCGTGGTGCACTCGTGGCTCACTCTTGGCTCCTTTCGTTGGGTTGCATCCATGTGGTGGTGGTTTGGCCTTGTGGGTTGGACCATGCGCGGGAGTGGCAGCCTGGTGTGTTGTTGTGGTCGATGTCGCATGTGACAAGCTCGTAGTGTTTTTCGTCCCAGCCCCAGGCGATGACTGATTGGCCCCAGTGTTGGCAGCCACCGTTGTAGGGCTGGACTGGGGTGGGTCCACGGCCGCGGAACCAGCGCACGTTGCCCTCGGTCGTGTCCTCGATATGCGGGGCGGTCATGAATCGGGTCCCTTCAAGAATGTGATCCAGTGCGTTTTGGCTTGCTTGCCGCTTTTGTGCCCCACGAGTGGCTTCTGATCGGTGAGGGCAAGTATCTGGCTCACTGGGATCTGGGTTTCGTTCCATTTGAAGATCAGGACACCCTCGGGCTTGAGAACCCGGAAGCACTCAGCGAAGCCTGCTGACAGGTGCTCCTGCCAGTTGTCCGAGTCAAGCCTCCCGTACTTGGCGGCTTGCCATGACTTCGGTCCAGCGCGTACGAGGTGCGGCGGGTCGAAGACAACGACACTGAAGCTGCCTTCCGGGAAGGGCAGGTTGCGGAAGTCCACGATGGCGTCAGGGTTGATGTTGAGTGCCCGCCCGTCGCAGAGGACGTGCTGTTCAGATCGAATGTCACCAAAGAGGACCCTGTTGTCTTCCTTGTCGAAGTAGAACATCCGGCTTCCGCTGGCCGGGTCCAGCACAACTGGCGTGGCCGTCATGGCGTCTCCTTGGTAATGGTGATGTCGAGTCCTGGCGTGTTGGTTGCCCAGACCTTCTTGATGTCCCAGTGGACTATTCGGGCGTCGTTGGTGAGGATGCCGGCGGATTCGAGGGCGTCACCGATTGCGCGTTGCATTTTGTCGAGGTCTTTGGGCCCGGCTGGGTGGTCCTGGAATTTGGTGGTGCGTGGTTTGCGGATCCGGATTTCACCACTGACCTTCACGGCGACGTCTATCGGTTCCCAGTTGGGCCCGGCGGCCAGTTTGGCGGCGGCTTTGATGGAGTCTCTCCATGCGGGCAGTTCGTCGTCCATTTCGACTAGGACAACCTTCTTGCCGCGGATGAAGCATTTCTTACTGCCTTGGCTGGCTGGGGTGCCGTGGGCGATGATGCGGAGGCCGGTCATCGTCCGCCCCATTTCCGGCGGTCCCTTAGGAGGGTTGGATCGTGCGGGATGTTGGGCGGTGGGGCGAAGACTGACTGGATGGTTTCGAACATGTTGTTCGCTGCGGTGGCGATGTTGGACATGGCTTCAACGAATGGTTCGAGCGCGGCGCCGATGACTTTGAATCCGTGTTCTTGGGAGCGTTGGTGGCGGTTCATGTTTTCGATGGCGCGGAACTGGTCTGGCTGTGTGAATCGGACGTTGCAGAGGTCGCAGGTGTAGACCCAGCGTGCTTTGCCTTCTTTGCGGATCATGGCTTCTCCTGCCTTTGCTTCATGAGGTCATTCATCACGGCGATGATCAGAGCTTTGTAGTGTCCCCGCTCGGTGGCGTGGATGTATTTCTTGCGCTTCCGAGCGATCCGGCCTTTGGTGCTCGTAACGTGGATGCGTTCTCTTGCGGTCTGGTCAAGCCGTTTGTTGAGCTTGCGTTCGGAGTTGGCTTTCGAAGGGTCACTGCCCGTGGTCGGCACTGCTAGGCGACTCATGATTGCTCCTGTTCGGCGAGGATGAGTTCTTCGGGCCCATACCAGAGGGGCAGGGCTGATTTGAGGCCGCTGATCCGGAAGGGCCAACCAATAGGCGAGGTGGTTTTGTCTATGGCCGTGACCCTGCCTACCTCATCGAAATGGAAGCTGCTGCGGTTGATCACTCGGACGGTATCGCCAAGACGGAACTTCATCGGGTGACCTCTTTCGCGGCTAGTCGGGGTTGGTGCAGGTTGCATGGTGCGTGTTGTCCGCATGCTTGGCATTGCTGGTAGTAGCCATGGCCTTCGTCCCATCGGTGGAGCGTCCGGACGTCTTTGTGCATCGGCTCTCGGTAGGCGGTGCGTTGCGTGGCTGCGGTGAGTCCAGCGATGAAGTCAAGGGTGAGCGGATCTGGCGTGAGCGGTGCGGCTTGAGTTTTGATGCGGAGCTTTTCGCCGGCTTTCACGATCAGCCCCCAACCTTCGGGCAACTCTCCATCCTTGACGATTGATGCTTCCGATACGACGAGCCACCAGAAGTTGCAGAAGCGTTTGACGCGTTCGGACTTGGCCAGGTCCCGGAGTTCGGTGAGCCAGTCGGAGCGGGACACTTTGACTTCGTGCCCGTGGATGGCTTGAGAGCTGCTGTATTTGTCGATGGCGATGAAGTCCGCAACGCTGACGGTTTGGCGCCAATCCTGTGAGGAACGGACGTGTTCGGCTCTTACCCATCGGTCTGCGATAGTGCCACGGCGTTCGGTGTTGTATCTGGCTAGCAGTAGGTTGAGCATGTCGCGCTCAGTGGTGGTGGTCATGGTGTTCTCCTTGAAATGGCTAAGCCCCAGCGTTTGCCGGGGCTTCGTGGTGGTTGGTGCTTGTTGTGGGCTCGGGGCATCGAACCGGGGTTAGCTGGCGAGTTGGCGAGGGTTGACGCCTGGGTCCAGCGCTTTGCTGTAGTGGCCCCAGAAGGTCAATTCCGCGAGGCCTGTAGCTCCGTGGCGGTTCTTAGCGACGAGCATTGAAAGGTCGTCCCGTTTTTCGCCCATGATTTCTCGGTGCAGGAGGATGACCACGTCGGCGTCTTGCTCTACGGCGCCGGACTCTCGCAGGTCGGAAAGCATGGGCATTTTGTCTTGCCGTTGTTCGCTGGCCCGGTTGAGCTGGGATAGCGCGATGACCGGGACTTGCATGTCCATGGCCATGATTTTGAGCTGCCGTGACATGTCAGCCACGAACTCGTGCCGGGGCCTTTTGTCTCCGTGCGGTTGGGACATCAGTTGCAGGTAGTCCACAACTACGCCAGCGAGTGGACGGCGGCGGTTGACTGACCGGGCGAACCGTTTGATGTCTGTGATGGTGACGCCGGAGCGGTCATCGACAAATAGCGGAACGTTGTCCCACGCTGATCTGCGGTCGCGGATCTTCCCCCAGTCTCCTGGGGTAAGGTTCCTTTCGATTAGCCTGGCGACGTCGATGTGTAGGTCTGACGAGACCGCCCGGATCTGCACATCGTTATTGGACATTTCCAGTGATGAGAACGCCACTGAACCATGGGCGGTCAGGCCCTTAGCGAGGTTGAGTGCCACCACCGACTTTCCAACTGAAGGGCGGGCCCCGACAACATATAGGGCGCCTGGCCTAAGCCCACCGATGATCTTATTCACCGCGTCCCATGGCGTTGGGTGGTGGTTTACTTGCTCATCCAGCGAGCCCAACATGACGTCGATGGTTTCTCCGAATGACTGGACCACTGAGCCCGTAGCGCGTGAAGTCTGGTCAACTTCTCGTCGGGATGCCTCAACCAGCTCGTCAACGTCCCCGCCTGACCGTGCCAAGTCTTGGATCTTCCTTCCTGCCGCTGTTAGCCGGCGGCGAGTGGCTGCGTGGGCGACAATCTCCGCGTAGTAAGCACCGGATGATGCTGATGGGACCGTCGTGGCCAGTGTGTGCGTGTAGCCGGCCCCGCCGGTGCGCTGGATCTCACCTAGCTTCGTAAGCGTGTCGTTGACCGTGATGGCGTCTACGGGCGAACCTGCGGCCGTTAGGTCGAGGATCGTACGGTAGATGGTTTCGTGTGCCGGGCTGTAGAAGTCCCCACCTTCGAGGATGTCCGTGATCTCGGTGATTGCGTCGCGGCTGATGAGCATGGCACCAAGCACGGACTGCTCAGCCACCGTGTCATGCGATAGGGATTCTTCGGTCATTTGTGGAACTCCTTTGACCATGGGCTGTTGGTGGATGGTTTGGTTTCGTCTGGGATCTCGTCTTCCCATCGGCGGGCGTTTAGCCATGACGCTGGGAGTGCGACGTATTGGCGGTCTTTACCTGCCACTGATTGCTTGTACCGTTCAAGGCCTTCAGTGAGGTCTTCTAGGGAAGATGCGCGCCTGGCTTTGATGAACGCCTTCTTGGCGTTCTCTTTGGCTTCTTTGCGTGGGTACTTTGCGTACCACTGGTCAAACTCGTCCAGCGTGCTGGACAAGTCTTTTTTCTCTGTCTCTGTCTCTGTCTTAGCTAGGATGTTGCTACCTTTTTGCTCTAGCACTTCGGTAGCAGGTGCTACAGAGTTGCTAGCTTTGGCTAGTCCGCCGGCCCTACCAGCCTCCCGTTTTGCCTGTATATCCGCGTTTGTTGTCTGGTGCTCGGCGAAGTCGTGGATTTGGTAGCCGCCGTCTACTCTTATCCAAGATGGCTTCTCCGCATCGTTGCTGGACAGTTCATTGGCTATGTCCAAGCCCCATCTTTTGGACACTATTCGGTCATCCAGGAATCCATCGGACAGTTGCCGGCGAGAGTAAAGTGTGGACTCGAATAGGGCCCGGAAGGCGGCGTCGGACAGCAGCAGGATTTTGGGGTGGTCGTCCATGTTGATGTCGAATTTTGCGTACAGACGGCGGTCCTTTGCCACTGGGGTCACCGTCCTTTCATGAGGCTGCCCGGAGTTTCCGGTAGTTGCGGGTGTATTCGGCGCGTGCTGCCTTGCATGGCAGGCATGGGGTTTTGTTGTCGCGGATGTGCCTCTGGTAGCCGCTGTATGTGCCGCAGACAGGTGTTTCCCGGCGCGCATTCACCGGGACCGCGTTGAGCGCCTGGATTTGGAGTGCTAGTGCTTCGACGGTTCGTTTGAGGGATTCCCGTTCCTTCAGTAGGTCGATGATTCGGGCCTGAAGCGTGGGGACTGTGGCGGGCTGCGAGTTGCCCCGGATGTAGGTCATTTGCGTCTCCTTCCTGCGCGGGTCACGTTGGCGATGGCTTTGTCTTCGGTCGGCCGGCGAATGGTTTGCCGGGCTCGGTGTGCTGCTTCGTCACGTTTGTCAGCTTCTTTGTGGTGTTCGCATTGGAAGCGGGTCAAACAGATGCCGGTGGATGATTTGCAGAGGACGCAGCAGGGATCCGGGATCATGCTGCCTGTTTCCCGCCCGCGTACTTGGCCAGGTTGTCAGGGAGGAACCCGAACCAGTGGAGGTCCGTTTCGGGGTCGCCGTTACTGACTTGGACATATGGCATGACGGCTTTGGCTTGTCCGTCTGCGGCTGCGATGGCCCGGATGGAGTCGGCTGTTTTCTCGTCGGCGTTGGCGTCGATTGTCGTGTATTCGATGCCTCTGTCATCCAGCCATTTCTTGGTCATGCGGCATTGGACGCAGGGATTGGTGGTGTAGACGGTGATGGTGGTCAAGTTGTGGTCCTTTCGAAGCGGCGCCCGGCGGTGTGCCGGGCGCCACGGGCATGAAAAAACCGCCTCAGTGGGCGGCTTGGTTGGGGTTGCCTGTCAGAAGGGAGGTTCGGAGTCTGGCCCGTTTCCCCAAGTGTCTTCTTGAGCCGGCGGCTTGGAATTGTGGTTCATGCCGCCGCTTGGCCCGCCAGAGTTACCGGAGCGTTGAGTGCGGTTGACTTTGGCGTTGGCGTACCGGAGTGACGGGCCAATCTCGTCAACTTCCAGCTCTATGACGGTGCGCTTATCGCCTTCCTTAGTCTCGTAGGAGCGTGACTTGAGCCGGCCGGACACGATGACGCGCATACCCTTGGTCAGCGACTCGGCGACGTTCTCCGCGGCTTCCTTCCAGACTGATGCGCGGAGGAACAGTGTCTCGCCGTCCGTCCATTCATTCGATTGCCGGTCGAACGTCCTGGGTGTGGACGCGATAGTGAAGTTGGCCACCGCGGCGCCGCTGGGTGTGAACCTGAGCTCTGGGTCATTGGTCAGGTTGCCAATGACTGTGATCGTTGTTTCGCCGGCCATCTAGTTGGCCTCCTGGGCTATGGGGGTGAGCACTTCAACCCATTGGGCTGCGACTTCGGGTTGGATGTGGAAGAAGTTCGCGGCGCCGGCCATTTGGAGTTGGTGGCCGGTTTCTGAGTTTCCGTTGCCGGTTCGGGTGAGTGTGCCAGCTACTAGGGTGACGCTGATGTAGCCGGGGATTCGTTCGCTCATTCGGTGGGCTCCTGGTGGTTGTCTTCTCGTACGGCGGCGAGTACTTTTTGTGCGTCTTCGGGGCTGATTTTGTTGGGGTGTTCCCATGTGGTGCCGATGACTTGCCCGGCGGTGGCGAGCATTGCGGGTCCGTCGCCTTCGTATCCGGCTTCGGTGAGTGCGTTGGTGATCGCTTGCCATTGGGCCCGCCATGGTTCGGTGGCGGGTTCGGCGAGGACAGTCACTGTGTGCTGCTTGACCTTCTTTTGGCTGATGCGGACGGGGATGGTGAAGTCAGCGGCGATGTTGGACATGGCGATGACTTCAACACCGCCAACCTTTTCGCCGGCGTAGATGACTTCGGGGTTGTTGACGAGCTTCACGGACCGGCCGAGCCATACGTCAGTCTGCGTGCCCCATGCGTGGGCGAGTACCCTGAGCATCCCTTTCGATGGCTTCCACGGGCGGCCTCTCATCCCCACGAGGTGAACTACTGGCTTCGTCTCATCGCCATCAACCGCTTCGATGGTTGCCACGATTGGGTTTCCACTGAGATCTGAAGCATTCAGTTGGTCGGATTTGGCCACGAGTGCTTTTGAAATGTCCATTAGTAGGTGAACTCCAATTCTGGAAAGTGGTCGATGCGTTCGGTGTCGGGCATGTCGGCGGTTGCGGTTAGGTAGTCGCTGACCATGTTGGCGATGATGGTTTCTGTCTGGTTGGCGGCGTCGAGGATGGCGGCGTGCCATGCGGGGTCTGGGTAGACGCGTTTTGTCCAGAGCTTCATGCCGCCGGAGTATGAGACGTAATCGATCCATGGCCGGCCAGAGACAAGCGAACCCGTTTGGAGTTGGGCCATGTTCTCGCCCGGCACTTCATCAGCAAGGACGGTCTTGAGCTGTATCTTCTGGGTGCGGGACTTGATTTCGATAAGCCCGTCATCGCTAACCAAACCATCCGGTGAGTATCCGATCTTGAAGCCGTCGAACTCGCGGACCATGAATCCGAGCTCTGTCACCTTGGCGTGGTGGGTGGAGTAAGCGTCTCTGGCGTACGGCTCATCCAGCTGCCCGCGTTCCATTGCCCGGGACTGAACCGCGGGTTCAACAAAGCCGGTGATGCGTTCGGCGGCGAGGGTCATGATGAGGCCCAATGCTGTTTCGCTGGTGGTGTCCGCGGTGATTACCCTGTCCAGTTCGCGGGCTGCTGCTGCCCGGGCCGGGTGGAGTGTCTTGATCGGGTCCGGCGTGCGCTTCCCAAGGCAGGGCCCGTTAGCTTCAGCGCCGCATTCGGGGCAGTCAGTTTCGAGGGCGGTGGGCTGGCGGGATGAGACTAGGTTACCGATGACTGATGCGGTGAGGATGCCGCAGCGTGCTTGGAGCCATTCGTCAGAGCCTTGGAGCAGCTCCGGGTAAGTGTGCAGGGTCATTTCTCTCCTTGGGTTTCCGGGCATGGAAAAGGCCCCTGTTCGGGGCCTTGGTATGGGATGCCTCGTTCGTGGGCGAGGGTGGCGTATATGGGTTCTAGTCGTTTGGCGGTTTGTTGTCGTTGGTCGCGTTCTGTGTGTTCGATGAGGTTGCACATGGCGGTTCTCCTTGGCCGTGCATCGGGCATTGGGTGTTTACGGGTTTGGGTGTGCGCGGGTCGTATCGGCTGGGCGGGCATGCACAGCCTGGATACGTGTTGGTTTGTCGTTGCCAGAAGTCCGCGCCCATCCCCGGCAACAGATCAGGCATCTTGGTAGGTGATGGTGACGTGGTCGCCGTTGTGCGCGTCGAAGCGGATTGTCATGCCTTCCCGCACGTAGCGCTGCTTGTTTTCTTTGAGCCGGTTGATGCGGTCGGTGATGGCTTCCTCAGCGGTGACGTAGTGGTCCACGAACTCGCTTGTTGATTCGGTGGTGATGACTGCCCGGTGCAGTGGTTTGTCATGGCGTGGCGGCGGTGGTGGTCCTTGCCTTGCGACGCCGATAGTCCATTCCGCGGGAAGCTCGTTATGGCCGCTCATTGCTGCTCTCCTGAGGCTTTACAGTCCGGGCATCGGCAGTCTGTGGCATCGTCCATATCCTCGTCCCATGCCTGCCCGTCACACTTGTGATGGTTCCCGTCTCGGCAGTCGGGACTTACCCAGTCACTCATGCCGTTTCACCACCCAACGCCTGGGTGAGGGCGGCAACGGTGGGGCAGGGCCATGCGTCTTGGCATTCTTCGCAAGACGCTCCTGCCCCTGCTGGGATGCCGCACTCACATGCCGGGTTGTGCCCGGCGACCGGCTTGTGCAGCCCAACCACGGCTTCTATGGCTGCGATGAGCTTGGCCTGATCCGTGGGGGCCGAGGCGATGAACGTTGCGTCAGATTCTCGTGCTTGTCCAGCCTGCCCATCTGCTGGGCCAAGGAGAATGTGAGCGCCTCGCAGATCAACTACCCGAGCCTCAACGCCTTCAAACCGGCCTGACGTTACCGTTCTCGCGTGCCACGGTCCGGGTGTGGCTGCGGCGAGTCGGTCTTTCAGGGGCTGCAACAAGGACGGGATATCAGACATTGTGTTCCTCGCAGTCTTGGCAGTCGCTCTCGCAGTTTTCGCCCTGCCCGTCGTAGTGGGTGCAGTGCTCGCAAGCGCTGCAGGGAGGCCTCTGGAAGCAGGTGCATTCGTGGCAATCCATCAGAGCCCCAACCTTTCCTTGATCTGCTCCGCGATGTTGCCGTAGTTGATTCCGCCCATGGGTGTTATGTCCGCGTTGGGCTCTGTCCACAGTGCTATGAGGTTGGCGGTGCGCTGCTCGTGAGCGAGGGCGAGGGTGGCGAAGGAGTTAGCCATGGTCGCCATGATGAGCCTGTCTTCGTAGTTCCAGGCGTTGTGTTCGGATGCTTGGGCTGTGTACTGCATGCCATCGTCGGCGTACGGGTTGCCCGGCAGGTAAGCGCTCATTTGGTGGGTTCTTCTTTCAGGTCTTGGAGGATTGTTGCAAGTTCAACTTGCAAGGGGTTGCGGGCTTTCGCGGCGAGGATCGGCGGGAGGGTGGTAGCCGCTTCATCCGTGGTCATGGCTCAACCGGCTGCATGGCTCGTTCGTCAGTGATCGTGTGATGCCACTCGGTTACGCCGCGCCAGACGACGCTTGCCTCATGCCCAGCTTTGCGCATGTTCGCCGCCACAGCTTCAGCGGTCTCACGGGTCTTGGACGGGTTGCATCCCCACGGGCTCATGACACCCCATTCTGTTTTGAAGTCGCTCATGACCGCTCCCTGCCTGGCCGTTGGTCGCCGCTGATGGGGTATTCGCAGCCGGTCGCGCACCGGGATACTTGGTCGTACCACCATGCGGGGAGGTTCAGGTCAGCGGCCGCCCAACCACCCGGCGGCATGCCCTCAGCCGGGCGCTGCCTGACATGCGGGGCGCGGCGCGGATTCCGGATCACGAGCTCGTGTCCTTCCGATGTCCGCAGTGAACGCACTCTTCGGTGCTCAGTCCCCAGTCAGGGTCGTCGGATTTCGGGAAACGATGGCCCCACTTGGAATGCTCGCAAGGCACATAAGGCAACGCGTAGTAGTCATCACGCCGGTGCTCATCGAAGTGTTCCGGCAAGATCCCAAACGCGAGTAGGGTCTTATTGGACCAGTCACGCCAGTGGTGGCGGTCCCAATCGTCCAAACCCTCGACCGTCTCGCCGTATGTAGCCGTGGCGCATGGGGAGTTGTAGTAGTCCTTGACCTCTTCGCGGTTCTTGCCGCACTGCAAACAGGTGTCTATTGGGACCTGGCTCATCGTTCGCCCTTCCTGGCCGCATCCGCGTCGTCCTCGTACCGGGTGTCTTGTACTTCGGCCAGCGCGTCGTAATCGATCGGATCGCACGGTTCCAATCGGGCGTCGTGCTGCCGGGCCTTGGCGATGGTCAGTGGTGCGGCGAAGATCGTGGCCGCGAACAACAGGAAATAGATTCCGGTGATCATGATGTTTTCTTCCTCCATACGCGGGTGGCTCCATGCCTGCGGGCCTTCGCTTGGGACGGTTGATAGGTGACTGCTTCGATGTGGCCGGCGTTCTTTGCGGCGATGATTGCCCTGCCTGGCCAGCTGTGCTCGTCAGGTTCGCGCATCTCCCGGCGCAGATCATCAGCCGTGAACGTCTCCTGCTTCTCAGCAATGCCGATGATCGTGGCCACCGCATCCTCCAACCACTCGTCCTTGTCTTGCTCAAACGCCATCGCCCTCATTTGATGGGCTCCCAGGCTGTGACATGACGCTGCTTAATCGGGGCTGTGTCGCCATATTCGTCGGCGTAGTCCTTTACGTCATCCTCATCTGTCCACAACTCGCCATCGTCATCCGTGAACTGCAAATCGGAGAGCTTGTGGTCAAGCGCGTACTCCGTGTGGTCCATCTTGAGGAAACCAGCGGCGGTGAGGGCTTCGGCTTGGTGAGCGGCGAGACGTTCATGGCCTGTACCAACCGTTGGGTCACCCCAAGAGAAGATCACATCCCCGCATCCATCACACTTATCCACGAACGGTTTGTTCTCCGTGTGGGTAGATGCGGTCCAGTGCGCCCGTAGCACAGCGGTCATCGCTTCTTGTATAGTCGTCACAGAAGTTCTCCTTGATATGGGTTTTTCTGAAGGCGGTCACCGGGCATGGTGGCCGCCTTCACCTTTTGGTTGGGTGGTTAAGCGGCGATCTCTTTGGTGCCGGGGGAGTATCGGTTGATGAAGTAGGCCTGGCCTTTGCCGGTTACCTTGGGCGTCTTCGAGACAGTCACATGGCCGTCCGAATGGGTGACCGCGGTTTCCTTGACCTTGAACAGTCCGAGCTCCATGGCCCTCTGCGTTGGCATGTTCCAGTCAGTGCCTTGCCGGCGGATCAGGTAACCGTCTTCGCGGAGCAGCGCGAACAGGCGGTTAGCTCCAATCGGGACACCGTTGCCGCGGAGGATCTTCGCGAGGTCACCGACGAGGATGGTTGACTGCGAGGTGGCCACTGAATCAGCGAACAGAACCTTCGGAGCGTCAGCCGCTATCTTGGCTTCAAGCGCCGCCTGGGCTTCCACTGAGCTGGCCAACTCCCTGAGCGCTTCCGCGTATGTCTGCGGAGTAGCAGGGACACCAAACGATCCGTTCTTCCGGATGGCCGGCAGAACCTCATGCGTAATCCACCGCTTGAACGCCTTAGCTTCCGGCTTCCGGGATCGCAGAACGAGCGAGTACATGCCCGCTTCATTGACCACGAAGGTCTGTTGGATCCGACCAAGCGCATCAGTGACCGGAACAGTATTCCGCTCATCCTCATCGAGCAGGCCGATGCTCTTACGTGGGTCGGTCAGATCGAGGACCGAACAGATGTCCCTCGCGACAAACCAAGGGTCTCCGTCGATAGTGAGCGTCCGAACGTTAGTGGCGCCGTAGTTGAATAGCTGTAGAGTGGTCATGTCGTTCCTTTAGGTGGGGGATTACAACTAAGCCGCTAGCGCTGGAACGCTGGCGGCTTTCTCTTTGTCTGCATTAGTGGAGGCGGTCTCTCCGGTTGGATCGCTGTACTGGATGAAGCGCGCAAGGTCCGGATCGAAGAGACCCTTTTTGAACTTGATGGCTAGGTTGTTGGCCCGTGCGTCAGACAGGGGCTCGCCGTTACTACGGGCGATGTCTAGTAGCGCGTCACGGATTTCGTTCTTGCGTGCGGTTCGGTCTACTTCCTTGAAAAACACAGAGCTCTCCCTAGGTAACTCAGTCTTCGGAAAGAAAGAGGGGGACTTTCGTGGAGGTTTGCCCAGACAATGGGGCAGGGGTGCCGGGTGCCGGCGGGTGTTATGCGGAGAGCTTTCGGAGTGCCGCTGCAATGCGGTCTTTGTCGTATCCGCCAACTTTGGCGCCTGCGACGATCTGTGCAATTTCGTCTTGCTGGTCGGGGGAGAATCGGTAGAGCCTGCCGATGCGGTCACAAGGCCATTCGCCGGTTTGTGCTTTGCGTCGAACGGTGTGGTTGCTGAGCCTGTATTTAGCGGCCATGTCCTGGGCTGTTGCGTAGGACTGGGATTGGCGGCTCACTGTGTCACCTCGGTTAGCGAGGGGGGGAGCAGTATGTTTGCTGGAACGTCGAGGGCGCCGGCGATGCTGCCGATTTCTCGGATGGTTAGGCTGCGGCCTCCTGTGAGGCTGCGGCGGAGTGTTGGGTAGCTGATGCCTGTTGCGTCCGAAAGAGCTCGGGCGTTTGTGCCCTTCACGATCAGGGCATTTGCGATACGGCTACCAATTTCAGTGTCTGCGGTGGGGACCCCATCGCCCTGTTTGGTATTCATGTCAGTACTCTATGTATTCAAACGAGTACTCGCAAGTCTCAACCAAGTACTCGGCGTGTCGGCAACCTGAGTACTCAATTTGGCAACACAAGTAGCCATCAGGTTGCTTCAAGTACTCATATGCACTTAAACTTGCACGCATGACAACAACGTATGGGGAAAAACTCGAAGCCGCTCTTTCCACCCAGATCAAGGTGGAGCTAGTTGAGCGAGAGATGACCCAAAAGGATCTCGCGGAGGCGATCGGCGTTGGCCGCCCCGCGATGAACCACTACCTCAAGGGTCACAAGAGCATGCCCATGCCAACCTTCATGAAGGTGGCCGAGGCCCTTGGCCTCACGCCAGTAGCCTTAATGAGTCGCGCTGAGGCTCGGATCCAGCCAGAATCGCAGTCGGCATAATTCCACGCTTCGCAGCGAGGTCCCCGAACTCTCGGACTGTCATCCGCTGCACCGCACGACAGAGCGTTCCCGTCCCGCCTTGGGATAGGGGGCGCTCTTCTCTTTTAAGCTCTATGACGGCACCGCTCTTCGCGACGATTGCGGCCGGTGTGGTCAGAGGCTCAGAGTGCATGTTCTCCCCAGATTCGTACATATGTTCGAGTGAATACAAAGCTTACGACGCTGGACCGACAAGATAGCAATCCCGCCTCTGCCTGACAGGATTAAGTCCAGATGCGTTAAAGAGTAGCGTTATGCACGTCAAGGTTTAAATTTGGGATTCAGACGCGCATAATGCATGCTTAACGTGGATCACGCACTCCATGAGCGCATCATGAGTGTCTAGACATCGATTTGAGGTCATCAGCATGCCTTTTGGAGTTTCTGACAGCGGAACGGATAGCATCGTGGACGTGCCAGTATCTAAACAACCGGAATCTGGGCCGCTGGCCCGCGCCTTCGCAGCGGAGTTACGCGCTGCCCTGGCGCGTCAGCGGATCAGCGCGAAACAGTTCGCGCTGAAGGTTGGCCTGACGCCGGCATACCTCAACAAGAGGTTGCGTGACGATGCTCCTTTTACGTTGAATGACGTTGAGAAGATCATCACAACGATGGGCGCCGACTGGGATCGTGTCGCGCAGACAGCCATCGAGACGCTGCGGGCGGCAAGCGAGCCGGACGGCGAGAGCGACAACGAAGAAGACTAGACCAAACAAACGAAAGGCGCCCCTACCGATTCCGGTAGGGGCGCCTTATTTGCGTTGTGCTTAGGATGCGATGCTGTGGTTGAGTGCTGTCTCGACCATGGCCGCAGCCCGGAAATGGGCGTCTGGCACGAGGTGGCCGTAAGTCTTTGTGGTCGTGATGATGCTTTCGTGTCCGAGTCGGTTGGCGAGCTCGTAGAGGTTCATGCCTCCGGCGATCATCATGGAGGCGTGTGAGTGCCTGATGTCGTGGATCCGGGGGCGCTTGCTGAGAACGAGCGGAGCATCCTTATTGGACTCGGCTGCCTTCACTGCGTCGTACCATCCGTCTAGCCATTGACGGTGTTGAGGGTACACGAGAGTGTCCGGCGAGATTGAGAAGACTGGGGTGCCAGGCGCGGCTGATTCGACGCGGGTCCGGATGGCTTCCACGGTGGAGGGCGCCAGTGCCACTGTGCGGCGCGCTTTCTTCGTCTTCGGGGCTCCGACTGCCCAGCCGTCTTCCATCTCTTGGTAGGCCTTTGTGATGCGTACGGAGGGCGTAACGGCGTCGAGCTGGAAGTCAGCCCGGGTGAGCGCTGTTGCTTCACCCAGGCGCAGCCCAGCGCCGATGAGCAGGAGCCACATGGGGCGCTGCCATTCGTCGGCTTGCTCGATGATGAGATTCATCTGGTCCATGGTGAGGAACATGGCTTTGTCTTCGGTGGTGTCGTCCTTGGGCAGGAGTCGGCCGTTGCATGGGTTGTCTGGCCGGAGGCGCCGGCGGACGGCTGAGTTCATGGCGGCGTGGATGAAGCCGTGCACGTTGGCGATGGTCTTGGGGGAGCAGCCTTTCTTGACCATGCCCTTGATCCAGCGAATGAGATCGTCTTCGGTGATCTGGTCCACGGGTAGGTGCCCGAGCCCGGCGAAGTGATTCTTGATGTAGCCGCGGTAGCGCTTGATGGTGTACTCGCGAACATTGATCAACCGTTCGATGTGCCCTAGCGCTACGTCCTCGAATGAGGGGGACCGGGAGACCTGACGGAGTAAGGCAGTTTGGGCTGCCTGGGTGTCATGTTTGACCGCTTCGAGTAGTTCTTTCCACTGGACTGCTGCGGTCTCAGTTGGCAGTGTTTGCCTGTTCCGCTTGCCTTTGTCGTACCACTCGACGCGGTAGCTTGTGATCTTCCCTGAGCTGTTTTTCCGTACCTCAATGGTCGCCATAAGACTGAACTTTAACAGTCCTTGGGGGGATTTTCTCGGTTTCAGGGGGGAAGCCCGGCAACTTCGTTGAGTTACCGGGCTTCCCGGGGCGGAGACGGGGGGATTTGAACCCCATTGTTTGAAGTGGCTCGGAGGGCCAAACTTCCTTGCAAATAAAGGGAAGTAGGCCGATTCTGGCCTGATTATTGAAAGTGCATTAAGTACACAAGTTGGGGGAAATTTAAGGAGAGTCCCCCCAGTGGGGGGGATGTATTCTCAGCCTATGAGCTCATCACCAACCGAAGCCCAGATCGTCCAACAGATCCGCATTGAGATGGTCAAGCGAGACATGGACCAGGCAACCCTCGCGGACCTTTCACAGATGGCATCATCGAGCATGAGCCGATACCTCCAAGGCAGCCGGACCATGTCCATCAAAACGGTTGGAAGGATCTCGGAGGTTTTCGGGATGAAGCTGGATGAGCTGTTCGAGAAAGCGAAGAGACTGGACTAGGTCAAGTGCGAAGATGATGCCATGGAAGTTACCTTGACCATTGAGAACGAGTCCGGCGGGCAGGGCACTGTGCAAGCGTCCGGCCCAGATTACGGGACAGCCCTAGCAGCCGCCCGCGCACTCGTACCGGAAGACTGCAAAGCCATCGTCATCCGCACGGACAGTTAAACAACAGTAGAGCCCCACCCTCACATGGAGGATGGGGCTCTATTACGTTGGGGAACAATGCCGGTCTTATGGGCCGTATACAATTAGGCCATTCACTGGCACAAACTGGGGGTCTGCCGTGCTCGATCACGCGTCCTACTTGCAGCGTAAGTACTTTGGAGAACTGGACGGCGTTCGAGCCGTATCAGTCCTATTGGTCTTCACTGTTCACCTGTCTTACCCGTTTTGGCATTCACTGCATGGCGGGGCAGGCGTCACGATTTTCTTCGTCCTGAGCGGGTACTTGATCACGACGCTGGCGCTCCGTGAGGAAGCCAAAAATGGGCGCCTCAATCTCAAGAGCTTTTATGTTCGGCGCCTGTTTAGGATCTACCCGATCTACTTCGCTGTGCTCGCCGCATATGTCGTATTGATCCTGGGCCTGGGGATGCAGTCCAACCGGAAGTCTGCGTTCCTTGAGACTTTGCCGTTCTACGTCCTATTCTTCCCCGAGCGCCCGATGCTGATGCGCGGGGATGCTGTGAGCGTCCCGTTCGCTGGGGCATGGTCGCTTGGCATTGAGGAAAAGTTCTACCTCGTGTGGCCTCTTCTCGGCTTTGTTATCTTGGCTTGGAAGTTCCGCGCCAGGCTGGTGGCGCTTTCGATCATGGTCGCGGGTTTCGCCGCCACGGGCATCCTCGGCTCGACTGGCGCTATCCTCCAGCCGTACGCCTTGATTGCGCTGGGTTGCATCTCCGCCGTCATGCTCAACAACAAGGTTTGGTATGACAGGATCAAGTTCCTCGGCAAAGGGTGGGTACTCGCTATAACAGGCGGAATTTTGCTTGTGATGCAGTTCGGTACTCGTGAGATCCTGCCCGAACGGTCCCTCTACGTAGCCTACGGTTTGGTCGCCACTCTCGTGCTGACTGGAATCGTCATCACGACCACCAAGGGCATTCGCTGGCTAGCTGCCAAGCCGATGGTATTTTTAGGAAAAATTTCCTATGTGTTCTACCTGACACATAATTTCGGGATCAACGGGGCCGAAATGGTAGTTCCCAAAGGTGGGCCATTCTGGGCGGTGGTAACGGCGATTGTTGGTCTCGTTGCGTCTATAGCTATCGCGTGGGCGCTGCACATTGCAATCGAAAAGCCCATGATCAAAGTGGGCCATCGCGTGGCGCACCGATACAAGCCCCTCAAGGGTGTCCCCTCGGTGGTCGAAGCAGAAGCTCCGCGTATCGGTACGCCACGCCATTTGGCAGTGCGGGACTAGCCGATCAGCCCGAGGGCAATCAACTTGGAACGCAAGTCGTTGACTAGCGCCTGCGTGGTGGCTGCGTCCGTGGCAGCGGCGGGCGTGGCGGTCGGCTTAGCAACAGGCGTAGCTCCGTAGAAGCCCATCTTCGAGTTGGTGAAGCCAATCTTGGAGCCTGTACCGGTGCCGATTGTCAGATCCTTGCCATCCTGGATAAAGGCTCCCTGATTTAGGATCACTGGATCCCCAAAGGTCACCTCACCATTGGACCAGTTCACGGAGATTGGCACCGATCCCTGTGAGCCATCAGACAGGCGGCGGCTGAGCTGCCATGCGTTGGTGGATGCCGACCGCGCAATCCAACGATCCGCCCCAGCGTTCTGCCAGACCACATCCTTATTCTGATTGGCCGCAGCATTGATGACCACTCTGTATCCGAGGGCGCCAGATTCCCCAAACTCCGTGCCTGTCGCGCCAAGTAACTGCCGGTAGTTGATCGATCGGTTGTCTCGACCATAGAATCCGGCAGATGCTCGTACATTGGATGGTATTGCATAGTTACTCAATGCCGTGGCGCGTGTATCAATGAACCTGTTGCTTGTTACAGTCAGTCGGTTCATGCCTGACCCTGAGGTGATGATGCCACAGTTGTAGCTTGTGGAAGTTGGCGAGATTGGCGTCCCTGCGACTATCCCTCCCAAGGGGTAGTCCGCCACGAAGTTCTCAACACCGATGTCCAGGAAGGTGTTGTTGTCAAGCACAATATCGACTGCGCCGCGGATCCCAACACCGTTCCTCTGGGCGCCCTTGATGATGTTGTCACTAATGATGATGTCCTCAGCGACAATTGTCGGGTCGGCCAACGAGCTGGGGTAGCCGGTGATGAAGATGCCAACTCCGTCATTGACTGAGGGGTAGTCCTGATTGCCGTTGGTGACGCCGCTGATGACGTTTCCGCTGACTACACCGTGCTTGGGAGCATCGCTGAGGGCAATACCACCCTTGCCTGAGTCCTCAACCGTATTGCCGGTGATGGTGAAGTTCTCTGGGCCAGGAGCGTAAATACCGCCGTCGACGTCGGAGTGGAAGCCGGCGCACCAGATCCCGTAGTGGGCTGTGCCGCGGATGACGTTATCGGCAATCACCACGTTGCGGCACTTGCGGGAGACTGACACTCCGTTGTCGGCCGAGTTTTCGACAACATTGTGGGAGAAGTCCACGCCGTCCACGTACACAAAGCCGGGGTCCATGCAGTTGCGGATGAAGCAGTCCCGCACGGTGACGTTCTGGATGCCCGCGAAGTAGAACGGCAGCGTCTTAGTGTTGACGATGCGGACATTGTCCAAGGTGATGTTCTTGATCACCGGGTACACCGTAGGGTCTCCAGCTACTACGCCGTTGTATCCCGACCCGATAATGCGGATTGCTTGGGAGAACGAGGATGAAACTGGGCGATCACGACGGCGCGGCTGGTTTAGATCGGTTGCCCCGCCCTTGAAGGTGACGTTCCGGACTGTGAAGTCAGACAGGTTTCCAGTGGGGTTGGCAATTGCAGCTCCGATTTCCGAAGATGAGGTGAATACGGAAGACCCGCCTTCGCCCTCAATCGTGACTCCAGTCTTCGGAATCAGGCTGGTGCCGAGTTTCGCGGTTCCAGGAGGGAAGTAGACGCTTAGCCCAAACGTGGCGGCTGCGTTGATGGCCGATTGGAACGCGGGCGCATCGTTAGCGACACCATCAAGAACTGCGCCCTTAGAAAGCACGTTGATCGAACGGCCAAAGACGTTCTTCAATGTGCTTGCATCTGGGCCATAAGTGGCATTAAGTGCCGTTGTTCCGAGGCGGGTGGGCAAGTGGGTGTCGAGTACTTTGGTGCCGGCGGGGAGTGCGAAGTCGTCCCCCACGGAAACAATTCGTTGCGTCATTGGGTCATGCTCCTGTCACGGTGAAGAATCCGGGGTTGGACGGGTCTGGGCTGAGTTGCCCGCCAGCAGCTACAAAGTAGAAGCCGGGGTTGGCTGGGTCTTCGCGGATGGCAGCCCCACCGGACGCCCCGGCTGCTGCTTCGGCGGCTGCTTCTGCTGCGGCTTGGGCGGCTGCTGCTGCGTTGGCTGCGTTGGTGGCCGCTGTTTGGGCTGTCTGGGCGTTACCCACAGCACCGGCCAATGCCTCTTGGGCTACCTCGGCTGCGTTCGCCCCAGCGCTGGCGGCTTCGGCTTGTGCGTCTTGGGCGGCGTTCTTGGCGGCTACGGCTTCGTCCCTGAGGCCAATGTATGAGTTGTAGACGTTGCTGAATTCGCCGGACTTCCAACGCACTTGCGGGAGTGGCGCGAGAAACCCGGGCGTGAACCCGTAAGCGTTCGACGTCAAAGGGTTGGCGAGCGGGAACCCGTTCAGGTCCTTCAACGGCAACAGGGTGGTTCCTGCCGTGTCTTCCGGCGCGTAGATCCCCACCGAACCGTTCACCACAACATTCATCGGGTTGTCCGGGTCAACAACCAGTTCCATCCCAATCGGGTAATCAGCCACAGTGGGGCTCCTTTAAATACTGTGGGGCGGACCAAGTGATGGTCCGCCCCGAAAAGTGGGTGGTGGGTTAAGCGCGGTGGTCCGGGCCGTCTGGATCGGATTGGATGTATTCTGGCCGGCCAGTTTCATTGGTAACTTCTGCGAGACCCGATGGCAGCTCGCGTGATCGTTCCAGTTCGCCCGAGTGGTCTTCCGGCGCGAACAATGGCACATACTTCCGCAGCCACTCATTCACACCCGGGATAGCCATCACACGAGTGAAAATACCGATGAGCACAACCACCACTGTGATCGAAACGTTGAGAGCAGCGAACAACCACTCAGGCAAATGCACGCGATACGGTTCCAGTTCCTCCACCACGATCTTCAGCGCCACGTTCAGCAACGGGAACAGAGCAATGGCCGCAACCAACACCGTCCGCAAAACAGCAGACCGCGGATTACGCTCCTGCGTCGAAAGGGCAACATGGTCAGCCATCAGTTGTCCCCCTCCTTGACCTGCGGAACATACGTCGGCATGTTCGCTGTGATGCGCTTCTCAATCTCGTCATAATCAATGACCACCGGCACACCCCTACTTGCGGCCGCCGCGATCTGATCCAGCACCGACTGCTGCGCAACCTGCCGCGCCTCAACCCGGTCCATCGCCTGGGCCGTGAAGACAAGTTGGTCAATGACAGAGGTTTTGTACTTGCCCCAGTCCATCGTCAGCGCCTTGAGTGCGTCGATAGGGGCGTGCTTGATCTGGAACTGCAGCGAGTTCCCGCCGTCCATGGACTCGCCGCCCCCAAGGATCGCATCAACAAGGAAGTCGATCTTCACTTGATTGGACATTTTCTGTGATGGTCGTTCAGCCATGATGGCTCCTTACGGGAGAGTTAGTCCGAGGTCGATGAAGAACTGTTGGTCAGCCGTGTAAGCGGGCCCAGGCGGGGCTGTGACAACCTCGCCGGTGTACTCAATGGACGCCGTGCCGTCTTCCCAGTAGTCCGTCATGTAAAGGCGTGGGTTGACGCGTCCGTAAGTGCTGGTGTTCAGGTTGAAGTTCGGTGGCAGCGCACCAACATGGCAGTGAGGGCCTGTGCTGACTTTCGTGCCGCCGTCGCTGTTGCCAGTGAGCGCGATGATCTGCCCACGCCTTACCCGGGCGCCATTCGCCACGAGGATCTTCGACAAGTGGCCATACTCGAAGTACGGGCCAGCCTCGCCGTCCATGTTCAGGACAACCATCAGCCCACCAAAGTTGAGGTTCCAGCCGAAGTTGTCCTCATACGTCGTGTCGAACTCTCCGGCGAAGATGACCTCACCATCACCGGCAGCCCGGACAGGCGTCCCAATCACGGTGGCCCAGTCATCACCGTTATGGCCGCCAGCAGGATTAGGACCCCACCCAGGGTTAGAGCCGAAGTCCTGAGACCTGCGAATGCTTCGGGGGAAAGGGAGTAGGTATCCCATTACGCCTCCTGCTCGGGTGTTTCCGTGGTGGGCTTGTAGCCCTTGGGAGGCGTCGGGATCTCCACATGCGGGAGATGGTCCTCGATGATCTTCAACAGCGTGGTGATGTACGCGTAAGCCGACGCCAGGCCCCGCTGCAACATGTCCACGAGCGCGCCAAGCTCAGCCTGTGCCCGGCCTTGGTCCTTCTGGGTTTCCTCAACAGCCGTCAAACGCTCCTGCAGCTTTCCGTTGTTCGCCAACAGGGTGGCGTTCACAGCAAGGACAGCGTCAAGGTTCGCCCTGTGCGTCGTGGCCACAAGGTTGTCCACCTCGGCCGGCGTCTTCAAGTCCCGGGCCTTAGCCTCAGACTTCACATTCCGGCGGTTCACGAGGACGCCCACCACTGTTGCAATCGCACCCAGAGTTCCGGCGCTGAGGATGAGCGGCATGAGTTCATTCATGTGTTTCGTCCTCCCGCGGCAGCGGCAACTCTTTGATCAACATGAGCCGGTTGTGGGCCTCGATCCACAGGGCGCGGACCTTGATCACGCAGGCCGCCGCAACGATGGCGTAAGTGAGGCTTCCCATCGCGGAACGGTGCTGCCCGTTGCTTGCGACACTTTCAAGCAGGCCAGCTGAATAGGTCAGGAAAACGACTGCGGCGAGGGACATGCCAACCATTTCCAGCCCGAAAGACCAGCGGTGTTTGCCCCTGATCAGACCGGCGAACATCAGCACACCGGCCACCAGTAACAGCAGCCGGAACAGTACGTTCCACGGCGGGGCCAGCACACTGATTGAGGAAGGCGTGAATTTCTCATCGAACATGACCAGCGCGCCGGTGATGATCAGGATCAAAGCAATGCCAGCCTCGAAGGGCTGCGCGTAGAGGTTAGCGAGACGGTGGCCAGTGAACCTATGCGGCATAATCGGCCCCTCTCACACGTACCACCCGAGCCCGCCGAGCATGAAGACCATGTCACCGGCGGCGACCTTGTTGCTTACGCTGCCCACGCCAGTCTTGAAGCTGATCTTGATTTCACCGCCAGGAGTCACCCGGACGTCACACTGGTAGGCGTTCACCAACAGCGGGGTGAGCATGTCACTCGGCGTCTTAGGGGCGAACTCTGGCGGGACTGTCGCAAGCGTGTACTCGGTCAGCGGCTTGTTGATGTCCCGCTTGTCATAGTGGATGGCGACCTCGTTGGCCAGTCCGCCCTGAAGCTCCACACGCCGACCGATGCGGGACACAGCTGCATCCTTCACGGCGCTCTTCATCCATGTGCCCTGCTGCCGGTACGTGGCCGCGTCAAAGCTGAGAGGAACCGGCCCGCGCATCACGCCGCCGACGTTCACCCATGCGGGGGAATCGTTATCACCGAGGATGTACTGGTACTGCTCATACCCAACCGTGACCATCGCGCCAAGCTGGCCGAGGTACTGGCAGGCAAGGACGTCCTTCGCGTACACGCCACCGTTGGACGCCCAGCAACGGATATCCACGATCTCGCCCGGCTGGGTCTGGTTCTCGATGATTGGCACCAGCGCAATGGGCTGGTCATCAATCTCGCCCTGTGCGGACAGGCGTGCGCCGGAGACAGCTTTTGTGGATCCGCCCGGGATGATCACGAACTTTGACTCACCCGCTGTGGGTGTCCAGTCACGACGGACAGCCACCGTATCCCAGCGCGTCCCGGAAGCGGACGGCGGGAATTGCAGTGTCTCATTCTCGAAAGTGACATCAGTTACACCACAGCCGTGGCCTGCTCCGGGCGCGATTGACACGGTCCTAGTCGCGCCCGCAACGATACTGACTTTCCAGTCGCTCGCCTTGAAGACGCCATACCGGGCCGAGCCAATAGGGGTATCGGAATGGGCGCCAGACCACGCCTTCTCGCCGTAAGGTTTCGCCGGCGTGGTGTCATAACCGCGAGATGTGAATTCCACTGGCATCAGAGACGCTCCTGGTTCCGCTGCCTCTTACCCAAGGCAGCAAGTCGCTGCGCCACAATCCGCGCAGGCTGGTTAGTGATTTCTCCGATGGAGGGTTCAATCTGGGCGTAATCCTTGGACTTCCACGTCAGCTTGACCTCGCGGATTGTTTCCGTGATGACCACCCCGTTACCGATGTCCACGGGTACGCGGTCGCCAACATGGAAACCGTTCGTCCCGCCGTACTGGAAGATGCCTGTGCCGGCGAGGTCCAAGGAGAGCCCGTTCTTGGGCCCGTTCTCGTCCAGGGTTTCCCGGCCACGCGCATCCAACACCGAATCAGTGTTGTCATCCCGCGCATCCCGGAACGTCTCAGCACGCATCCCGTACTGGTCCTCACGGGCCGTATCGATGAGTTGCCGGAACTTCCGTGCCGTGCCCTCGCCCTGACCCGCCACAACAACACGTGAGCTCGTCGGGCGGGTCCGGGTCCAGTTCACCTTCTTCAGCGTCCGGCCCTTCACGGACAGCTTCCGAGGGAACAGCTTCGGCTCGTACACGTCCAGGACAAGGCTGCCGGGGACACTAGGCCCACCACCAACCTGCCGAATCTGCACACCAATACCGGCCACCTCGAGCGCCGGGAACATCTGATCCATGAGCGGGTGCATCCGGAGAGGCACACCACCTGGCACCACGGCGCCACGGTTCGCGTTCGTCGCCACGGTCAGGCCAGGGACCGCGAGACGGTTCACGCCGTTCTCAGTCACCGCCGTCTTGATGATCGACTCAGCGTTCCCCGTATACGTCCGGTACTCCGCAGTTTGGCCTGTGAGCGGCGACCCAGGAACCGGCCAACCAAGGATGTCCCGCAACAAACGGAAATCATCCTCAACCGTGAACGTCACCCGCCCGTCCACACCGTTCGACTCGCCTTCCTCAGCAGTGATAGGCCCCGAGATAAGGTGCTCATTCTTGAAAGTCACCTTCAATCGGGCACCGTCAGCCATGAGCTCGCCCAGCTTCGGATGCGATAACGGGATTGTCATTGACAGTGTCCCCATCAGGTTGTGCCGCACAATCGCGGACAACGCTGACGGGTTGCCGATCTGGCACCGGAACAAACGATTCTTGTCATAGACGCCGATCCGGAACGCGTTCACAAAGCCCTCCTGTACAGCGAGGGCAGCAACGCCTCAACAGCGCCAGTACCAGCAAGAGACAAGGACAACGGCACTCGGGCGCCGGCAGGGATCGGCGCGAAATCCGCCTCACCAAGATCCGCCGAACGATCCACCGGGTTCACCATGTCAACACCCACCACACGCTCAGAAGGCTTCATGCCCTCAGAACCCGGAACAATGTCGTACATCGTCGCGCCGATAAGATCAGGATCCGAATCAATCACCAAGCACTTGCCTAGCGGCACATCGAACGGAACCTCAACCACCAGACCGTTCACACCAACCGCGGCCTCAGTGGTTTCCCCATCAATGAACCAACGGGCGTACGACTCAACGTCACCCAGGTTGTCGATGGTCGCCTCGGAAATCTCAGCACCAGACCCGATATTGAACAGGTGCGGCCCGTTCGGTTCGAAGAACGGCTGATACTCGCCGTTCTTCCAAGACCTAACAACCGGGTCACCCTCCCAATACGGATGCTCGGCGATGAGATTGATGCCGTACGACTGCCAGCCGAAGAACAGCGGGTCATGCACAAAGCTGTGGTCGCCGTCGTCACGGAAGCGAAGACGCAGCCGGCGCTTCTTGCTGTCCGGCAACGTGATCTCCCAGACCCCCGTGTCGTCAGGGTCCATGCCCTGCCAGAATGCACGGTCACGCTCAACCCACGCCCCGGAGCTTTCATCGTGGAAGATGTGCACCGGCCAGAACACGCCACGATCAAGAACCGAGGTGCCTTCATGCCGGGACCCAGCCACCGCCGGTGACGACGTTGAGTGCCGTTCCGTGGCCACCGAACCCATGCCCCGGATACCCGGCATCAGGAACAACCCCGATGCCGGGTCCGTGAGCGGCCACGTAATCCCCTTCGCGGTCCACGTCATAGCAGACCGCTTCCAAGGGCTCGCAGCCGGGGCCGGCGGACGGTAAGGAATCGCATAACTGATACCCAATGGGTCTCCTTACTTATGCCGGGTAGAGCGCGAGCATGTCCCGCTGTTCCGTCTGGATGATGCGAGACAGTTCGTGCTCATCGCGTACGTGGACTGGACCGGTGAACTGCACGCCAGGTCGGTCGCCGCCGTTCCGAACCGCCAGGCTGTGGATGTCAGCCCATTGCTGCGGGTTCAGGATGTACTCAGGCTTCTGCGTCCGGTTCATGACCTGCGACAAGCCGGGAGGCAAGATGCCGCCCTGGTCGTGGAGGTACGGCAACCCGGTCGAACCGATGTTGTCCTTGCCGCCGTTACCGGTGACAAAATCAACCGCGCCGTCCAGGAGCTTCTTGCCAGCACCGATAGCCAGGTCCGCGAACATCCCGGCGCCCGGGAAGGCCTTCTTGAACTGGTCAACAAGCCCATCCACGATGCCGACAATGGGGTTCCAGCCACCTTCGCCGCCGCCGTCCAAGTACTCGGCAGGGTTCTTGTAGTTCGGCCACCCGCCGTTGAGCACCATGTAGTGCAAGTGAGGGCCAGACGAGTTGCCTGTAGAGCCGACCTCGCCGATCTTGGATCCGCCCGTGACCATCTGGCCCAGCTTCACCGCGAACGACGACAAGTGCGCGTACCACGTCTGCAACCCGTTCGGGTGATCAATGTGGATCTCGTTACCGCCGCCATACGACGACCAGCCAGCAGAAGACACACGGCCAGGACCAGCAGCCCGGATCGGCGTGCCTGTCGGAGCCGCAAGGTCCATACCGTTGTGGCCACTATGGAACGGCTGCGAGAGCGCGCTACCCGGAAGCGGATGAACAAGCCCGCCAGTCGCGTAACCCTTCGCTTTTCGAAGGGCCTCCACGATGCGGACGCCACCCCACCGGTTGATATCGTCTTGCGACCACACAACCTCGCCGGCGTGCACAATACCGGCCGGCTGATACTTCCCGCCCGGGCCCGTGTAGCCGCCGTCAGCGAATCCCGGAGGAAGCGACACCCGCGGCAGCGGAGCCAAACCAAGCGCCCCGCCGATGCCGTTGAGTCCGCCAATGAGTCCGTCGTTGATGACCGTGTCCACCACGAACCGCACGGGAGCTTTCGCGATTTCCTGTAGCTTGTCCCATGCTGTCTTGATGAAGCCGACGCCGTCCTCGAAGGCTTTCGGGATGGTCTTCGTGATGAAGTCGCTCAGCGCGTCGAAGACAGGCTTCACGACGTTGAGCCACACCCACGAGATGACCGCGCCGATGGCATCGAACTGTGGCTTGATGGCGTTCTCGTAGAGCCAGACGAACGCCGGCCCGAGGACGTTGTTAACGAACCAGGCGACAGCGTCAAAGACCGGCTTCACGATCACCGTCCACCATGCCGAGATCAGGGCGCCGATGAATCCGAAAACGGGCTGAATCACGGAAGTCCACAGCCAAGAGAACGCCGGGCCGACAACCTTCGTGATGACCGCAGCGATAATCTGGAAGATGTAATCCATGACCATCCACGCGGCCTGTACCGCCCCGGAGATGAACCCGAACACCGGCTGGATGATATTCAGCCACAGCCACTCGAACACGGCTCCGACGTTGCGGAAGACGTCGAGCACGGTCGGAAGCACGTACGTCTGGAACCACGTAACGGTCCCGCCGATAAACGTCTGGATAGCCCCCCACACGTTCGTGACAATCTGCTGCCCAAGCTCCGTCTGCGTGAAGAACCAGACAAGCCCAGCCACCAGGGCAGTGATACCCAAGATGATCAGGCCTATGGGGTTCGCCAGCATCGCCGCGTTGAAAGCCATCTGAATGGCTGTCGCCGTCGCCGTGACAGTCCGCCACAAAGTGATGGCGCCAACCCACAGTTGGATACCGATGACCACAACCCCGACAGCGATACCCAAGGCCAGCAGCCAGTCCTTGTTGTTGACTACCCAGCCACCGAAGTCACGTACCGCGGGGATGACTGACGTGATGATGTAGTCGCCGAAGGCCTGCAGGATCGGCAGGACGTTCGCTTGGAACACGTCGTAGGCTTGGCGGGCCCAGTAAGCAACCTGCTCCATGAAGCCAGGGAAGCCCGAAGACGTAATATCCCCGTCGTTCGCGATCCATGCCGCAGTGAACGCCGTGATTCCACCGGCGATCTCGTCAAAAACCGTACTTAGGCCGGACAAGAAGCCGGTAGCTAGGGGCTCAAGCCACACCATGACCTTGTTACCGAAGGTCTTCAGCTTGTTCGCGATGCCACCGTTGAGATTGTCGCCCATACGCTCAGCCGCGCCCTCAGTTTCACCAAGAGCACCCTGCGCACCGGACAGTGAAGCGATGAACTTCGGGATGTCCTCCGTGCTCAGGTCCTCCAACGGGGTACCGAAGAGGGCAAGTGCCGCCTGTGACTGGGCCACAGGGTCTGTCATGTTGTTAAGGCCGCCAACGATCTTCTGGAATGCCTCCGCGCCGACGTCGCCACCGGCCAGCAAGTCCTTGGTCATCTGCTCTTGGCTAAGCCCAAGAGCGTCATACGCGCCGGACGTCGCCGAGGACATATCCGTTGCCCGGATCGTGAATTCCTTCAGGGCATCACCGGTCTTATCGATGCCGTACATGCCCTTTTCGGAAGCCTTCACCAGCATGCCCATGGCGTCTTCGCCCTTGATGCCAAGCTGGGAGAAGAACGGGCCATACTCGTCAATCGCGTCAATGACGTCTTCACGGACGGCGGCCGGCACCTTCTGGGCTGCCGCGGTGAGCAAATCGAAAGCTTCGTTAGCGTCCCCAACGAGTCCGGTCTTGAGCATCTGGCCGACAACCTGAGTAACCCGGTCAGTGTCGATCTCGAATGCCTTGGAGAAGTTCAGGGCGTTCTTTGTTGCCTGGTCGAACTCCGCCTCAGTCATCTCACCGAGACCGCCGATGCTGGACTTCACGGAAGCGACGGCGCCGCCGATTTCCTCGAAGGACCGCGGCATCGTGGAGCCAACACGCTTGGCAGCGTCATTCAGGGCCTCAAGGTCTGCGCCGGACGCGCCTGTCCCTACTGCTATTGAGGTAGAGACGTCAGAAAAAACCGTCCCCACCTTGTACAAGGCACCACCCGCCGCAGCCACCGCGCCAACCGTGAGCGCGACACCTGCCGCAATCCCCTTACCAAGAGACTCGCCAATCTTCGAGCCAGACTTCTCCGTGGACTTCGCGGTTTCCTCGGCAGCTTTGCCCGTGCTCTCAGCCAACTGCTTTTGCGCTGACTCAAGTTGCTCAGTGGAACGGCGGACGGAGTCCTGCGCCGATTCACGACGCCGCTGTGCCGCGGCCAGCCGTTCCTCAACAGCCAGCAGTTGCGCGGATCCTGGAGCGTACTTTTCCTGCGCCTCGGTGAGTCGAACCATTGCGACACGAACCGCACCAACGGCATCTGCTTCCTTCTTCTGGGCGGCAGCCATTTTCTGAGAAGCAGCCTCAACGGAGTCCTGCAACTTCTTGACAGCCTGCTCACCAAGCTTTGGAGAACCGAAGCCCTTCTCCATCTCCTTGCCGGCGGTCTCTCCAGCTCGCCGAGCCGCCGGCCCAGTAGAGGACAACCCCTTGACTAGAGCAGGCCCAAACTGCCGCATTGAAGGCAGTACCGGGAGCCAAACAGTGTCCTGTGCCTGCGCCAAAGT
>Ga0157369_10000808_pt1 | contig 39992 bp, 37 predicted proteins | sample C25metaG_FD_113461 | JGI IMG/M metagenome (GOLD analysis project Ga0157369, IMG submission 113461) | Corn rhizosphere microbial communities from Kellogg Biological Station, Michigan, USA - C2-5 metaG | ecosystem: Host-associated > Plants > Roots > Rhizosphere > Soil | place: USA: Michigan... | reverse complement strand
TCGACGCAACGCAAATATCTGCTCAAGCAAACGACGAATACCGTGTTTGCGCGGATCGGCGCGGTGAAGGAAGTGCTCGATGTGCATACGCTGTCGCATACGACGAACGCGCAATCGTCACTGACGATGAACGATATCGGCCGTGTGTCGTTGACGCTGCAAAAACCGATCGTTTGCGATGCGTATCAAGTGCATGCCGGGATGGGGGCATTCGTGCTCATCGACGAGGCAACGCACCACACCGTCGCGGCGGGAATGATTCGCGCATCGGGCGAATAAGCTTATTGCGCGAATAGCAATAATAAGTGTTAACAAAATGCCACATTAAACAAAAGGTTCATAAAACGGCAATCGAAATCGGGAAGAATTCGCCCCGGCGCTAATGGGGCCGCTTCCAATTAACAAACGGACCAATCCATACAAATGATGAACAAACGTATTCTGGTTGCCGCCGTGCTGAGCAGCATCGGTGTTGCCGCGCACGCGCAAAGCAGCGTGACGCTTTACGGCTTGATCGACGCCGGCGTCAGCTACGTCAACAACAGCTCGGCCACGGTGGGCGGCCATTCGAACAGCCTGACGAAGTACGACGACGGCGTGGCGCAGGGTAGCCGTTGGGGCTTGAAGGGGAGCGAAGATCTGGGCGGCGGCCTGAAGGCGATCTTCACCTTGGAAAACGGCTTCAACAGCGGCAACGGCACGCTGGGCCAGAACAGCCGTGAATTCGGCCGTCAAGCCTTCGTCGGCCTCTCCAAGGACGGCATGGGCACGTTGACGTTCGGCCGTCAGTACTCGCTCTCGACGGATGTGCTGGCGAACTACACGACGGGCGGCAACACGGTTGCCGGCAACTACGCGTTCCACATCAACGACGTCGACCAACTGACGTCGAGCCGCATCGACAACTCGGTGAAGTTCACGAGCGCGAATTACGCCGGCGTGACGTTCGGCGCGTTGTATGGCTTCTCGAATCAAGCCGGCGCATTCGCCGGCGCCCCGACGACGGGCGCAGGCGCCGCGGCGGTGGCCGGTTCGGCTCGCACATACAGCTTCGGCGTGAACTACGCGGCGGGCCCGTTCGGCGTGGGCGCGGCTTACACGGACATTCGTTTCCCGGCGCAGCAAGCCGGCATCAACACGGCCATTGCGAATGTCGTCTTCCCCGCAGCCAACATCAAGGAACTGCGCACGTTCGGCCTTGGCGGCCGATATCTGATGGGGCCGGCGACGTTCTGGGCGTCGTGGACCAACACGCGTCTCGTCCAACTGCCGGGCACGGGGCCGTCGAACCTCGTCTTCAACGCCTATGAAGCGGGCGCGAAGTACGCGGTCACGCCGGCGTTCACGGCGGGCCTCGGCTACACGTACATGCATCTGGACGACGCCGCCACGGGCCACTTCAACCAACTCGATCTGAGCCTCGACTACGCGCTCAGCAAGCGTACCGATGTCTACGTGCTCGGCATTTATCAGAAGGCCTCGGGCAACAATAACGGCACGGCGTTGCAAGCGCAAATCGGCGATTCGGCCTCGGGCTTCTTCGGCACGTCGGGCACGGATTCGCAGCAGCAGTTCGCCGCTCGTGTGGGCATTCGCCACAAGTTCTGATGTAAGCGCAGCACCGGCGGCTTGGCTGCCGCCATTCATCTGAGCGAAACAAGGGGGCGCACAGTTCATCCCGATGAACTGGGGCGCCCCCTTTATTGCAATGGCGATCCGTTATTTGCTGAGTTCGTAGCCGACTACGCCGCCTGCCACCGCGCCGCCCACCGTGCCTACGGTGCTGCCGTGGGTCAGTTTATTGCCGGCATAACCGCCGACGGCCGCACCCCCTAGCGTGCAGCCCGTCAAAAGAGCGAGCACGGTCGCGCCGGCGAGGACCTTTAGTCGTCCTAATCGATTCATGATCGTCTCCTTGTTACGGAAAAGGCATAGCGACGATCATGCAAAGTTCGTGCCGAAGAGGCGGCCGCTCAGGTGCTGCGCTGCGCGATCGCGCTCAAGCCTGCGAAATCGACGATCCGCACTTCTTTGCCGCGTACCTCGATCAGCCCTTGCTTTTGAAATCGCGACAGCGTTCGGCTGACGGTCTCGAGTTTGAGCCCGAGAAAGCTACCCGTCTCCTCGCGCGTCATTCGCAGCACGAAAGCGGTCGGCGAGTAGCAGCGCTGCTCCCAACGGTGCGACAAGTCGAGCAAGAACGCCGCGACGCGTTCGTCCGCCGTCATGGTGCCGAGCAGCATCATCGACTGACCTTCCCTCACGAGTTCGGCGCTCAGCATGCGAAAGACGTTATGTTGCACGGCTCTGACTTCACGGCTGAGCAGTTCGAGCAGATCGAACGGCATGACGCAAACGCTGCTGTCCTCGAGCGCCACGACGTCGCAGGCATAGCGATCGCTCGCGATGCCGTCCGCCCCGAGCAATTCGCCTGCGAGGTATAACCCCGTTACTTGCTCGCGGCCGTCGGCGAGCATCGCCACTTTTTTGTACGAGCCGGTGCGCACAGCGTAGAGGTTGCTGAACGCATCGCCGGCGCGATACAGCGCTTCGCCCTTTTTGACCTGCCGATACCTCAGAACGAGGTCGTCCATCTGTTGAGAGCAGATTAGCTCATCGGGATTGACGGCGCAGACCGAGCGCAGCATGCATGTCTTGCACGATGATCCAGTGGTGTTTGCCTCCGCCGCGTCCTTCTGGTTCTGAGCGTGGACCGCAATCGGCGCGCGGCGTTTGGCCGCTGGACTGCGAGCGCTGCCTGGTTCGCTGGCGGCTGCCATGTCGTGGTCTCCTTTGAGTTTCGATAAACGCCGCGGGGCGAATGGCGCCAAGCGGCTCGCATGCCAAGCAGTGTCACGTACGCGCACGGCGCAGCCTATCGTCCGCGACCGAGACGCCTGTCGGCAAAGTCGCACTCGCTGTCGGCGGATTCCTACACCGATCGATGCGTCATGCATGCGCGGCCCGCCGTGGCTAGGTTCTTGCCGTCCGGCTCGCTTGTCACGCGCCAATGCCGCGACGAAGCGTCGCATTCCCGCGCGCGCGGGTCCGGTTTTCGCGCGCAGACATGATTCAGGTCAAGCCGAGAGGGGCTCGCGCCTGTTCTAATTGGCTGCTTCCAGCGATAGATGCAGCGCGCAGCGGTTGGCATTCGCTTGTTGCAGCCCGGGCTTTCGCTTTTACGAGCATTGATTAGAATCCACTGGACAGCTTGTGATAAGACGCATTGCCGTTTGGGTCCGTGTATCCCTCTCAGGAGAGTCCCGGTTGGGACACCCGCCGGGCGCACCGCAAATCGTTCGGGTCCCTCGGAGACGATGACGTGATGCTAAGAAGAACAATTGCTGTGGTTGTCATCGCGAGCGTTGCCTGCGCCGTCGCACGCGCGCAAGACGCGCAGCCCGAACGCGCGCCCGACACGATGAAGGCCCGCGTGCTCGCGTGCGCTGCTTGCCACGGCGCCCGCGGTGAAGGGACGGACAACGACTACTTTCCGCGGTTAGCGGGCAAGCCGGCGGGGTACCTCTACAACCAGCTGAGCGCGTTTCGCGATGGCCGGCGGCAATACCCGCCGATGAATTACCTGCTCGCGTACCTGCCCGACGCTTACCTGCATAAAATCGCCGAGTATTTCGCGAGCCAGCGTCCGCCTTACCCATCCGCCGTGACGCCCGCCGTTTCCGCCCCGTTGCTCGCGCGTGGGCGACAACTGGCAAACGTGGGCGATCCATCGAAAGACATCCCCGCATGCGCGTCGTGCCACGGCGCCGCACTGACCGGCATGGAGCCCGCGATTCCCGGCCTGCTCGGCCTGCACGCCGATTACATCAGCGCACAACTGGGCGCATGGCGTTACGGCACGCGCAAGTCCTATGCGCCCGACTGCATGCACGAGGTGGCTTCGCGTTTGTCGAACGACGACATCACGGCGGTCGCCGCGTGGCTGGCGGCTTCGCCGGGGCCGGCCAATCCGGCGTTCGCCCCAGCCGGAAGCTTGAAAATGCCGCTGCGTTGCGGCAGCGAACCGCAATGACGGAGCCTTTCGTGCCAGCCACTCTTTCTCTTTCACGCGCTCTTGCTCGCGCGGGGGCGAGCCTGGCGCTCGCCGTGTCGAGCGCGATCGCCTTTGCGCAAGGTCCTACCGGCAGTGCGTCGGCCGACATGATCAAGCGCGGCGAGTACTTGGCGCGCGCCGGCGATTGCGTGGCTTGCCATACGCAGCCCGGCGACAAGCTCTTCGCGGGCGGCCGCGCGATGCCGACGCCATTCGGTACGCTCTACTCGCCGAATATCACGGCCGACAACGAAACGGGCATCGGCCAGTGGAGCGCCGACGAGTTCTACCGAATGATGCATACGGGCCGCTCGCGCGACGGGTCATTGCTCTACCCGGCCATGCCCTACGGCGCTTACACCAAAGTCACGCGCGCCGATTCCGATGCGATCTTCGCGTACCTGCGCTCGGTGCCGCCCGTGCATGAGCCCAACCGTCCGCACGAAATGCGCTTTCCATACAACAACCGCGAGTTGCTGCTCGGCTGGCGCACGCTCTATTTCCGGGAAGGCGAATATCAGGCCGACGCCACGCGCTCGGTCGAGTGGAATCGCGGGGCCTACCTCGTGCAAGGGCTCGGGCACTGCTCGATGTGTCACACGGCGATCAATGCGCTCGGCGGTAGCTCCGAATCGAAAGCGTTTGAAGGCGGCTTGATCCCGATGCAGGACTGGTACGCACCATCGCTGACTTCGAACAAGGAAGCAGGCCTCGGCGATTGGAGCATCGCGGATATCGCCGATCTGCTGCAAAAAGGCGTGTCCAACCGCGGCGCCGTTTATGGTCCGATGGCCGAAGTCGTCTACGACAGCTTGCAGTACCTATCGGACGACGACGTGCGCGCCATGGCGGTTTACCTGAAGTCGCTGCCGCAGCACGGCGGCGAGAGCGCCGCAAACGGCAAAACGGCGATGTCGGGCGAAGAGCGCGAATTGCTCGTGCGTCTGGGCGCAAAAATCTACGACGCGCAGTGCGCCACCTGCCATGGCAAACGCGGCGAGGGCAAGCTGCCCGACTTCCCGCCGCTCGCGAACAATCAATCGATCCAAATGACCTCCGCCGTGAATCCGATCCGAATGGTGCTCAACGGCGGCTATGCGCCCGGCACGGCGAAGAATGCCTCACCCTACGGCATGCCGCCCTTCGCGCAATCGCTCTCCGACGAGGAAGTCGCGGCCGTCGTGACGTTCATCCGCACCGCATGGGGCAATCGCGGCACGCCCGTGACGGCCAAAGAAGCCAATGCCTTGCGCGCCGCGCCGCTTTATTAACCGAGGACACGACGCCATGAACCCGAACCAAGAGGCGGCCACGGATCAAGAGGAAGCGCGCGTGGACGAGATCGTCCGCTCGGGGCCGGCGGGGGCGATCGCGGTCGCCGGCATCGCCACGGTCCTCGTCATCGCGATGTGGTTTGCGTTTTACTTCTTGGTTTTCCTACCGCGCGGCGTCATCCACTGATTCCCTGAGCGAGCGACATGTCGAACCTCCCCTCTTCCAGCCACGCCGAAGGCGCCGCGGTCGCCGCGCGCATCGAGCGCCGATGGGCCGCGCTCGCGGTGGCGCTCATCGCCGTGCTCGTCATGATGGTGATCTATACGGGCCTGCATTGGGCGATGATGCCGCCCTCGCGCGTGGAGACGATCGATCCCACGACGCTGCATGTATCCGGCGAATTCATCGAGAGCAATCTAGGCAGCGCCTCGGAGACGGACGGCTCGGTGACGGTGCGCATCGTCGCGCAACAGTACTCGTTCACGCCGCAATGCATCGTCGTGCCGGCGAATACGCCGCTGACGTTCCGCGTGACGAGCGCGGATCTCGTGCATGGTTTTCTCATTGCCGGTACCAACATCAATTCGATGGTCGAGCCGGGGTATATCTCGACCTTCAAAACGAGCTTTGCCGAAAGCGGCGATCACCTGATGCCGTGCCATGAATACTGCGGCACAGGCCATGAAGGCATGTGGGCGCATGTGAAGGTGCTCGATCGCGCCGCCTTCGACAAGCTCGCGGCCAACGCGAGGAGGCTTAGCTGTGCTCAATAACAAACGACTCGTTCTCGCTCATTTCTGGTTCGCCTTCGCGACGTTCGGCGTCGCGCTGCTGCTGGGCGCATGGCAGATGTATGTGCGCAGCCCCATGCATGCGTGGCTCGGGCAGCCCGAGCTCTACTATCGCTCGGTGACGGCGCACGGCTCCGTCATGGGCTATGTCTTCCCGACCTTGATCGCGATGGGTTTCGGCTACGCGATCACCGAGCTCTCGCTCGAGCAGCGCCTCGTCGGCCTGCGCTGGGCTTGGTTGGGTTGGTGGCTCGTGGCCGTCGGCTCGATCACGGCGATGATTCCGGTCTCGCTCGGCCGCGCCTCGGTGCTCTACACGTTCTACCCACCGATGATCGGCAATCCGTTCTATTACATCGGCGTGGTGCTCGTCGTCGTCGGTTCGTGGATTTGGGTGGCGCTGATGTCGATCAATTTGCATACATGGAAGCGCGCGAATCCAGGGAAGCCGGTGCCGCTGCCGATGTTTGCGAACGTGGCCGGTTCGTATCTATGGGCGTGGACGGCGGTGGGCGCCGCCATCGAGATCCTGTTCCAGATCTTGCCGGTCGCGCTCGGCCTGAAATCGACGATCGATTCGGGCCTCGCACGCGTGTTCTTCTCGTGGACCTTGCATGCCATCGTGTACTTCTGGCTAATGCCGGCGTACATCGCCTACTACACGCTCGTGCCGCGCGCGGTCGGCGGCCGCCTCTACAGCGATGCGATGGCCCGTATCTCGTTCATCCTGTTCCTCGTGATAGCGATGCCGATCGGCATCCACCACTTGTTCGCCGATCCGCAAGTGGGCTCGGGCTTTAAGTTCCTGCAATCGGTATTCACGGCGCTCGTCTCCGTGCCAACCTTGCTGACGGTCTTCACGATCTGCGCGTCGGTCGAGATCGCGGGCCGGTTGCGCGGCGGGCGCGGGCCGTTCGGCTGGTTGCGCGCCCTGCCCTGGCACGAGCCGATGATGCTAGCCGTCGCGTTCTCATTCGTGATGCTCGGCTTTGGCGGCGCCGGTGGCCTCATCAACATGAGCTACCAGCTCGATTCGACGATCCACAACACGCAATGGATCACGGGGCACTTCCACCTGATCTTCGGCGGCGCGATCGTCATCATGTACTTCGCCATCGCCTACGATTTATGGCCGCAACTGACGGGCCGCGTGCTGACGAGCGTGAAGCTCATGCGCTGGCAATTGTGGCTTTGGTTCATCGGCATGATCGTCACGACATTCCCGTGGCATTACGCCGGCATTCTTGGCATGCCCCGACGCATGGCCTATTTCGATTACAGCAATCCGGCGATCGCGCCCGAGGCGATCACCGTCGATATGTCGCTTGTCGGCGCGCTCATCCTGGTTGCGTCGACCGTGCTGTTCTTTATCGTGCTGGCGCGGGGCCATCGCGGGCCAGCCGCTACGCCGCAGAAGTTTACGTTCAGCACCGCCGTGCATCCCCCCGCTACGCTGCCGATCGCACTCAATAGCTTCGGATTGTGGATCGCGTTGATGATCGCGCTGACGGTCGTCAACTACGGCTATCCGATTGCGCAGCTGCTGGCATTGAAGCAGACATCGGTGCCTGCCATCTACATGGGAGGGCCGCGATGAATAACGAACGGTTGTTCTCGCTGCGCAATCGATGGTTTACCGTCAGCGTCGGCTTGACGGCGGGCGTGGCCATTGTCTCGATCTTGATCGGTTTCATCTGGCTTCCTTCGGTGCAGACCGATGCGCCGTTCACCGGCATCTGGAACGCGATCTGCAGCGCAGCCGGCGTACCGCAACAATGGTTCGTTTCCGCGCCCGTTACATTGAAGGTGAAGACGAGCGACGTCGTCGTCACGCCTAGCTTGTTCGCCAATGCCGACGCGCTGTCGATCGGCCGCGGCGCCACGCTTGCCCTGCGCTGCTCGATGTGCCACGGCCCGCAGGGCATCAGCCAAGCGAATTCGCCGAATCTGGCCGGGCAATATGAAACGGTGATCTACAAGCAGCTAAAGGATTTTCAGACGGGCGCGCGCACGAACGCCGTGATGAGCCCGATGGTGCCGACGCTGTCGGATCAGGACATGCGCGACCTCGCCGCTTACTACGCTTCCTTGCCGAGGCCGCCCGGCGCTCGCTCAGCGGCAGCCGTGCCGCCGATCGTCGCGACCGGCGCGCCGATGCGCAACATCGCACCGTGTGCTTCGTGTCATGGCGTGGCCGATCATACGACGCTCGCCCCTGGCCTCGAAGGCGAGCCCGTCACGTACATTCGCGCGCAATTGCAGGCGTTCGCAGCGGGCGATCGGCATAACGACATCAACGAGCAGATGCGCAATGTGGTGCGCCAGATGACACCCGCTGAGATCGACGCGGCTGCACGGTATTACTCGGGGCAGCCGTAGCGAGCACGGAGACTAGGCGCCAAGACGGAGCCGACCCGATCGATTCGGCTGCGGCGCGGCTCGCTCGTCACACCGTACCGCACCATTAACCGCGCGAGCGGCGCCAGGTCGAATACAGCGTATGAAGCGCCATCCCCGCGAGCATGGCGACGACGAACACCCAAGCTTTCGGTTGGCCGCTGGCCGCCGTGACGAGGGCCGGCCCCGGACAAAAGCCCGCGAGGCCCCAACCGATGCCGAACAGCGCGCTGCCGACGATGAGCGGGCGATCGATACGAGCCGCCGTTGGCCAGGACAGGGGAACGCCAAGCAGGCTCTGCGTGCGGCGGCGCGCGATGGCGAACGCTATCGTACCGATCGCAACGGCCCCTGCCATCACGAGCGCCAGAGAGGGATCCCACTGTCCCGCAAGATCGAGAAAGCCAAGCACCTTTTCGGGATTGGCCATATGCGAAACGATAAGACCGAAGCCGAATAGCAGGCCGGCGGCGAGGGCAGACAAGGCGAGCATGTCAAATATGTCGAAGCAAAAAAACCGTTAGGAATCCTAATGACATGAACGTCATCGTCGCCGCAACGGAACGCACCGAGCCGCGGGAAATGCCGCATACGCCGTGGCCGCTGGTGCAGCCCGATCCATAGCGCGTGCCGAATCCGACGAGCAGCCCCGCGACGATCAAGGTGGCGGGCGAGGCGGCGATCGTGACGGCCGGCAGCGGCGCGGCTAAACGCCATAGCCAGGGCGCTGCAACCAAGCCGGCGAGAAAGGCAAGCGGTACGGCGCGGTCGCTCGTTTGACGATCGAGCAAGCGGCCGACGATGCCGCTGATGCCCGCGATGCGACCGTTGAGCAGCATATAGAGCCCTGCCGCCGCACCGATTAGCAGCCCGCCGGTTATCGCGGCCACGGGCGTGAAATGCGCCAGATCGAGGCTCACGCTGTCTTCCTCTTCGGTTTGCCGCAGAAGAGCGCGGATAACGTCTGCATGATCGCAATCACCTCATGGCTGGCCAAGCTGTAATAGATATATTTGCCCTGGCGCCGCGCCGCGACGAGCCCTTCTTCGCGCAACACACCCAGATGTTGCGACAGGCTGGGCTGACGAATGCCTACCGTCGCCTCGAGCTCGCCCACGTTTTGCTCACCCTGGGTGAGCTGGCACAGCAATAGCAGGCGATCCTCATGCGCCATTGCTTTGAGCAACATGCAACATTGCGCGGCAGATTGGCGCAGGCCGTCTAAAGTTTGTGCAGTAAGCTGGCTTTCCATCTGATCGACGCCTTGTCGAGACAACAATATGTTGATGAACATTATATGCATTGATATAGTGTTCCGCAACATCACTTTCAAGAGGGGCTACATGATGCGTCCCCAAGTAGAGCCGTTCTTCGATTCCGCCACTTCGACGTTCACGTATGTCGTTCATGCCGGCGACGGCACCGCAGCCGCCGTCATCGATTCCGTGCTCGATTACGATCCGAAGTCGGGGCGCACCACGACCGCCTCGGCCGAGCGGGTGATTGCATTCGTGCGAGCGCATCGTTTGCACGTGCAATGGCTGCTCGAGACGCATGCGCATGCCGATCATCTCTCCGCGGCGCAATACCTCAAACGCGAGCTCGGCGGCAAGATCGCGATCGGCGAACAGATTTGTACGGTTCAGCGGGTATTCAAAGGTGTATTCAACCTGGGTGATGATGTGCCAGCGGACGGGACGCAATTCGATCATTTGTTCGCGCCCGACGAAGCTTTCATGGTGGGCGAGCTAGCGGCGCGCGCGCTGCACGTGCCCGGCCATACGCCGGCCGATATGGCATATCATATCGGCGATGCGGTGTTCGTCGGCGATACGCTGTTCATGCCCGACGTGGGGTCGGCCCGTTGCGATTTTCCGGGCGGCGATGCGCATACGCTCTATCGCTCGGTGCAGAAACTGCTCGCGTTGCCGCCGCAGACGCGCTTGTTCATGTGCCACGACTATCCCAACGAAACGCGCGACGCGGCGTGCGAGACCACGGTGGACGAGCAGCGCCGCAAGAACATCCATCTGCACGAAGGCGTATCGGAGGAAGCGTTCGTCGACATGCGGACGGCGCGCGATCGCACGTTGTCGATGCCGGTGCTGATCTTGCCCGCGGTGCAGGTGAATATCCGAGCCGGCGAGATGCCGGCGCCCGAGTCGAACGGCGTCAGATATCTGAAGATTCCGCTGAATGCGTTTTGAGCGTTCGCGCAGGGCGCGGCGATGGTCAGACGCTGACTATCGCCGCCTAAAGCCTTCGAGATACTGAAAGCCCAGAATGCATGCGGCGAGAATGCCGAGGCCTACGGTTCCGACAAGCGTCGACGGCGACTTGAATAAGAACCGATCGCCGGCGAAGCCGATCGCGACCGAGAACAACAAAAACATCGAAACGAGCGAAACCGACACTTCTTTCAACGAGGTGACGAGCCCCACTTGGTAGAGCAGACCGCATACCCCGATGAGCGCCAGCATGCCCCAGGGGGCCGAATTCGCCGATTGCATCACGCTCTTATCGGCCACCAGCGCATAAAGCGCGAGGCCGATCGTCGAGATCGTAAAGTACATAAGCAGGACCGCATCGGAATCCTCCGATCGCGCGATGCGTTTGATCTCGTACAGTGCGATCGCACCGAAGAACGCCGATGCGAGCGCGAACAGAATACCGACGACGTCGCCGGGCGCACTCGGGTTCGTGATACAGGCCACGCCAAGTAACGCGCCGACGACGAACAACCCGCGCGTGTCAAACCGCTCGTGGCCGGAGAGCAGGGCGATTGCATACGCGAAGAACGGCACGGTGTACGACAAACAGAGCGCGGTGGAGAGCGGGATGCGCGAGATCGCCGTGAACAGGCAGGACACGGACAGGAAGCCGAGCGCGGCGCGCAGCAAATGCCGGTGCGGCCGGATGCTGCGAAACGGGTAGCGTTTATAGACGAGCAATGCCCAGTAGATCAGCGCCGGTACGCCGAAACGCGCGAGCAAGAGCACCGATTCCGGTACGCCTTGCGACGCTTTGATGAGCATTCCCATGGCAGCAAGACTCAGCGGGCACAGCAAAATCGAGCCCACAATCTGCGGGCTAACCGAACGTGACGTGGTGCTCATTGGCCCACACCTCGAAGGTCAGCCAGGCCCAAATGGAATTGCCGAGTGTGGTGGAGGGGCGGCTTATGTTCTCGTCGATGCATTTGAGCAGAATGTCCTTTCTAACGAAACCTAGCGTAAGGCAAGAGGAATGCAGTGTATCCATCAGGTAATCGAAGACGGCAAAACCTGGCCTGAGCATGCCCGCGATGGGAAGCAAGAATGGTTGCTTGCGTCTGGTCAGGACCGGCGCCGGCAAAACGCCGCGCGCGCAGTCGTAGATGGGTTGCTTTCGCGAGATGCGATTGATCAATTGCGCGTCTTCGCACAAGGACGCGTGCCGGTACACCGAGGGTAAGCAGAACGGCACGCGTGCTTCGACGGCGTGCGCCATACTCAACGCATCGACGCGATGCAAGATGTAGTACGGCAGCCGGTGCTGGGCTTCGAAATGTAGGATCTTGCGGAACCAGCTTGCGCCGGGGAGCGCCCGAATGAAATCCTTCAAACGCATGGCGTACTGCATGTCGACTGCTTCGGGGGCAATCAGGCGCGTGCGCAGCGTGCTCGGAATGGCGGCTAGATCGGCGATATAGGCGGACAGCGCTTCTTCCGGCTCCGATGCGGTGGCGACGGTGACGATCCGATCGTAACCGCCAAAGAAATCGTCGGCACCCTCGCCGACGAGCGCCACGCGAAACCCCGCGCCCGCAATGGCTTCATATAGCCTGAACGTGCTGAGGCAATGTGCGGCCGCATTCGGCTGGCTGAGCGCTCTGCACATCCGCGCGATGAGATCGGGAAACCGCTTGTCTTCGACGATGACTTGGTTATAGGCCAGTCCCTTATGCTCGGCCACCATCCTCGCGTAGGCCGTCTCGTCTTCTTGCCACTCGCCTTGATACCAGACATTAAATGCAGCGGTCATTGCGGGGTTCTCGCGCGCCAGCGCGGCGACGAGGCTCGAATCGATCCCGCCCGACACCGTGGCGCAAACGGGTACGTCAGCATCGGTCATCCAACGTGCCGCGCAACGTAGGTCGGCTGAAAAAGCTGCAGCTTCGTAGCGGTTTGATCCGGGCTGCTCGGCCGAAGGCACGTAACGCTCGATCGACATGCGCTCGCCGTCGAACGTCAAAAACGACCCGGGCTCGAGCACCTTGACGTGAGGAAAGATCGTTTGGGCGCCGAGAAATGTCCGGAAGGCGCCGTAGGTATCGAAGCTCGACGCCGGCAGAAGGCGGTCCGCCTCGTTCATATCGGGAAGCGCTTCGATCTCCGAGGCGAAACTCAAGCAGCCGGGCGAGTGCTTGTAATAAACCGGCTTAATGGCGACGCTATCCGTGTAGAGATAGAGCTTGTCGTTCTGTCGCGTGTCGACAATGGCAATGGCGAACATGCCCTCGAGTTTTTCGACGAACCGGGGGCCGAGCCGATTGAACAACGGCAGTATCACGCAGCCGTCTGCGTCACCATGCCGGCGCGTAATGCCGTAAGCGTGCGCCAACGCCTGATGGTTGTAGATCTCGCCAACGAAGATGCAGTGAAGGCCATCGAGCGCATACGGTTGGCTTCCATTGAACAGGCCATTAATCGATAGGCGGGTATGTCCGAGCAAGCCCGACCGCAGAAATCGAATGCTCTGCTCGTCCGGTCCCCCCGCCTTCAAATAGTCGACGCATTCGATGATCTTTTGATAGTGATTGCGCCCGATCATCCCGAACATTCTGCACATGACGTTTCTCGGTATGGAAACGATAGCGTTTGCCTAAGCCGTGGCCGGCAAGCCGTCTCATCGCGTTTGAATGAGCTGCGGACTATTGCATGGAAACCTGCATTGATGAACTGACAGGTTTGGGAGGCGCTCGGCACACGCAGGCCCGGGAGGCAGACGCCGAGCGACGCGTCGAAAAAAACGGAGAGACAGCACGAGCGTATGCCCGTCCCGAGAAGCACGTAACGGCGACTTGGCCGTTGACGGCAACAGCTGCGCTAGCTAACCCCTGTCATTCGCGCTGCCCACAATCCGGATTAAATACCCGCTTGGTCGAAGGCGGGTTGTTCGCCAACTTATTCACAGGACGGCGCGGCCTCGCCACGAGTTCGCCGCCGCAATTCGGACATTTCCCGTGCAGCACGTTAGCCACGCAATCGGCGCAGAACGTGCATTCGAACGAGCAAATCAGAGCGTCACCCGAATCGGGCGGCAGATCTTTGTCGCAGCACTCGCAGCCGGGGCGTAGTTCAAGCATCATGGTCTCCTGTCTTTGCGTGTAGTAGGCCGTCAATAGTAGCGGATAGCGGCGCGCTCAACGTCCGAGACGCGCATGGGCGGAGACCGGCTCGTGGCCCATTTTTTGTGCGAGACAGAACGAGACGTATAAAAACAAATAAGCGAAGTGGCCCGTATTTTCGGACGGTTTACTCGAATTAATCGTTCGCATATGTATAGGCCTCGTACAAGCAATGCGCTAATATGACGGCACCGCACACGTTACCTATCGACACCCGCGTGCAGCGGAAAGAGTAGGTGCGAGCACCGGCGACATCGCGGGCGCGAAGATGGGATTCGCCCGAGAAATGCGGCTTTTCCCTTTTTCTCGGCGCCACGCGTCGAATCACTTGCGCTTGCGCTAGTACGTCAGTACGCCAATACGCCAATACGCGAAACGCGGACAAGCACCATGTACTCGTTATTGCCTGCATTCGTCTCTGCGCTTTTTCTTGGATTCGGCGCCTATGTGCTGGTGACGGAAGGCGTGACACGCATATCGATTCCGTTCGTGGCGATGTGCGCGACGACGTTCGCTTGGCAAAGCGCTTGGGCCTTCTTGTTCCAAACGCCGGATCCAGACGTCGCGGCGCGGCTCGTCAAGGTCGGCTATCTCTTCATCTTATTTTTGCCGACCACGTTTTATCACTTCATGGCCGAAGTCGTCGCACGTCGCAGCGAACGGCGGATATTGTGGGCCTCTTACAGCCTGTGCGTTGTCCTTGCGATTCTTCTCATGCATGGCAACGAGATCGTCGACGGCTATCGGCTTCATTTCTTTGGCCCGTATCCGTGGGCCGGACGGCTGCATCCGATCCACGTCGCGCAAACGGTCTTAGTCGCGGCCCGTAGCGGCTGGCTTCTGCTACAAGCAAGGCGCCACACTCAGGCGGCTGCCTCTCGTCGATTGCTGACGTTCTGTTTGATCAGCCTCGGTTTGTACTCGGTCGCCGCCACGGATTACGCCGTGAACTACGGCATGGAGTTCTATCCGTTTGGCGTCGTATTTATCGCCGTCAGTCTGGGGATACTGGCGATTTCGATTGTCCGCTTCGGGCTAATGGGGCCGCAATTGATGCTGGCGACGGTGGCTCACGAAGTGGCGACCCCGCTCGCGACGATCGGTCTGCATGCCGACGAATTGCGCCACGCGTTGCCCGAGCTGATGCGCGGTTACCAGCTGGCGGTTAAGCATCGGCTCTGCGCCGACGGCCTATCCTTGTCGGACGAACCCGAACGCCTCCCTAGCCTTGTCTCGGCGATCCGGCGGCAGGTGGATAGCACGAGCGTTGTCGTTGAGATGTCGCTTGCTTCGCTCACCTTGAACCGGGTGGATAAACGCAGTTTTGCCCCGCATTCCGTGGGCGAATGCATCGACGCCGCGCTGAATCGGTTCCCGTTTCGTACCGGTGAGCGCAGCCTCGTTTCCGTCGGCGGAATTGACCCTTCGCTTCGGTTTTTCGGCTCGGATTCGCTGCTTGTCTTCGTTCTGTTCAATCTATTGAAAAACGCGCTGCAGGCGATTCATGCGAGCGGAGAAGGGCGAATCGAGATCGAGGCCGATCGTAGCGAAGGATTTTGTGTGCTGCGCTTCATTGACAGCGGTCCGGGCATTGCGCCGGAGATTCTCCCGCACATTTTCGATCCCTTCTATTCGACAAAGATGCATGGCCGCGGGGCCGGTGTGGGCCTGACGTTCTGCCGCCGAGTGTGCGTGGCATTCGGCGGCAGCATTTCATGCGAATCGACGCCTGGCGTTCGCACGGTTTTCACCTTGCGATTGCCCGAACCCGAAACGGCGGCGAATCGCGTACCGAGCGATCCGCCGCGTGCCGGTTTGACGCTATGACGTCGGCCGGGTTTTAGCCGTTAGCGGCCCAATTAGTCAGTCGATCAGCTCGACAGCGGCCTCCGGCTGCAGCACTTGTTCCGTCAGTTCGTATTCCGAAATCCGCTCGATGACGCCGGCCGGAAAACGCCGAATGCGCTTGTCCGGACCGGCGAATAACACTTGCTGATATCCCATCGAGACGGGGCGTCCCCCCACGTAGAAACGGAACAACAGATACGCGGAGCATTGCCGAATTTTGACCGTATTGAGGTAGCAATCCACCCGCTGGAACGGGAAAGTCTCCTGTACATATTCGTGGTGAGCGCGTTTAGTGACGAACGCACCGCCAGCGCCGAGCAAATTGTTGTCGATACATTCGAAAAACCAACGTTCGCGGCAAACTCCCTGCCACTCGAAGTATCGGGCGAAGTAAGTATTCATAAAAGCGTTGGAATCCTTCAGGTAGATATCGATGACATGGTGAAAAGTCTTACTTGCTGGGACATTGAGCGCCTCGGGCGTCAACAGGGCGTTGGTATTGAAAAGAACCTGCGGGATGGTTTCACGCGTCAACATGAGATACTCCTCGGAAAAATCGCTACGAGCGGTAGCGGCGCATTTCCCTTTCTGGGGGAAATGCCAGATTCTTACCGCTCATATTCGATGGAGTCGTAATCTCTGCAAAATGGGCCGAACGGCCGGTAAGGCATCGAGCGAATTGCGCTGAGGGTTTTGTCGGCGGCACCGGTGTTGCTCACTTTCTCGGCGCACTGGATAATCGGTGGGTTCCGAGTCGACCGAGCGCGACGCGCACCATTTCCCGGTATTCCGAGGGCGTATGAATTCCTTTGTCACGCAACCGATGTTTCACCCTTCGTCAGTCGTCTTCCTCGATGACAGCGCGGATTTTTTGACCGGCTTGCAAGGCGTCTTTCGAGATAGAGAGTTGAATCGCTTCTTCACCGAGCCGCGCGCCGCGCTGGATTTCATGCTGTCTCGAAATCGCGCCGTGCCGCAGGCCAGGATTGCCGGGGCCGATTATTCGCAAGTCGAGAAGGGGGGCGCGAATGCGTTTGGCCGAGACGCCTTGATCGACGGCGGCAGGTTCGAAGAAGTCGCGGCCGTCGTAGTCGATTACGAGATGCCCGAGATCGACGGGATTCGATTCCTCTCGTCGATTACCGATGCCGCTTGCACGAGGGTTCTATTGACGGGGGCGGCCGGCGATCGCCAGGCGGTCAACGCGTTCAACGCGGGGCTGATCGACTTCTATCTACGCAAGAGCGATGCGGCGATGCCGGAAAAGCTGGCGTCCGTGCTCGAGAACGCGAAGAAGAAACATTGCCGGCTGAGGGGATGCATTGGCGTTCATGACGTGGGGGCGACCTATTGCGATCCTAGGGTGGTTCGATTGCTCGACGATAGGGTGGCTGCCGGGCGGTGTGTCGAGTATTACTGGCGTCCAGAGCAGAATGCCGTGCTGATGTTCGATGCGCAGGGCGATCCGAGCGTATTTGTCGCTTGGGATGCCGACGAGTGGACCTTTCAGTGCGATACGGCGGCTGATGCCGCGGCGCCCGATTGGTTGCTACGGGGGGTGCAAGAGCGTCGGATGATGCCGCTGTTTTGGCCGGACGAGGCTTACCGGCCGGGGATTGAGGCGGTGCGTACCGTCGAGCCGGTTCCTGTGCCCGATTGGGAAGGCGCGTTTTACTGCGTGTCGCGGTTGGATGGCGCGGAAGTGGGGGCGTCGCTGGTGAGCTTTGCGAAGTGGCGGGAGATGCGGCGGGCGCGGGCGATCGAGAGTGCGGTGGCGAGCGGGGTGTGAGGGCGCTCAACATGAAAAGGGGAGTCTAGCGTGGCGAAGCTTAAAACCTCGGGTGAGGTCACCGACATTTTCAAAGCCGCGCGCGCAGCGAATCTGGCGGCTACACGGGCCTTTCTTGATACCGGCGCCCAGCTCGACGCGGTGAACGACTCGGGTTTCACCGCGCTCGAATGCGCGGCGATGGGGACGAACGGCACCTCGGCCGAGCAGCATCTTCCGGTGCTGCGTCTGCTGATCGACGAGGGCAGCCCACTGGAACACAGAGGTGCGAGCGGGCGCACGGCACTCTACCTCGCCGCGGAATTTTCTCGAGGTGTCGAGGCGGTGAAGCTATTGCTGGATGCCGGAGCCCACGCCGACATTTGCGATGGAGGCGGGCACCATATCGTTGAAAACGCCATGATGCCTGAGGTGAAGGCGCTGCTCTCACAGGTGACCGGCCATCCGATTCCTAAAAAGATGGAGCAACCCGCGCCGAAAAGCATGTCGATGTCTCAGTGGCGCGCCGCGCTCAAGAAGATCGACGCAGCGTTCGATAGGCTCGGGCGCGTTGGGATTGTCACCTTGCATGACGCAGGGCAAACGCAAGAGGAAGGCTTTGCGGACGCAGCGCAATTGTTCAACGAAGGCGGCGGCGTGGGAGCGGGGCTGGCTGGCGTCTGTTTCTACACTAGGCAGGACCTGAATCGCGCCAAGCGCAGCAGCGATCTGGCTCTGGCTTTCTGGGGTGGGCCGAGCGGCGAATCGGAGCCGACGAAGCGAGTGGGGCGGCAGATTGTGGAGGCGTTCGGCGATGTGGGCCTGCCGGTGACATGGAGCGGGTCAAAACATGCCCGCCCGGTAGTGGACCTTCGGGTGATCGACTGATTCTCTCGGCGATTTTTATGTAGCTTGATCATTCATCGTGTGTTCGATCGTTAACATGGGTGCCGGCTTGGTGTATAGGGACGCCGTAATTCGTAATCTGTCGCGCCGATCAGTCGGGGCTATCAAGGTGTCAAGTATCGAGCAGACCGGGGAAGAACACATCTTCGACGGTAAACCGTCTCTTGAACCGTGGCTTGAGTCGTAGAAGGCTCGATCTAGATCAACTCCGCGGCTTCGCGAATGCGTTGAGCGGTTACGGGCAGACCATTGCGCCCGGCGGCTGCTGCTCGGCTGTTCGCGGAGAATATTTCATGCGGGCTGCCGCCAGCATCGCGGTATCGTTCGCCCAGCTTGATCCGTCGAAGTCTCTGTGAGGTTGGTGCGGTTGTAGCCTGGGCAACTAGGTGGGTGGATCCATTGAACCGGCCTCGCGCATTCCCCGAGTTGCGTCCGACGTAGTGCTGTTTCGGGCCCGTTCGTTCGCTCACATGCGAAATGAGGTCGGTACAACATGATCAAAATCGTCGAAGGCCCTAATTCCTGAAGCGGGTACCCCGGCCGGCGCTATCGAACCGGCTTTACTTGCTCGCCGATCCGAGAGCGGACGTAGTATTCCATCATGTCCCGGCTATGGCGCCCGAGCAACTCCGCGACTGCGCCAGGTCGGCGGTATTGTTTCTGTTTTTGCCTGAATGTCGAGAAGCTGGAATGAGACGCCCACTAGCTTATGGACTTTGTCGCAACTCGATCACAATTGAAACGGGATTCTCGGTGTGTCGTCGTCGTTCCGCAAAAGTGTCGCGCCCGCCATCTTCCGGGGGGGGGGCGCGACGATGCGCTCTATGACTGCCTTCACTCACCCTCGATCGCAATTCTTAGGTGCAACTCGGTCTTATTTGGGGAGCACATGAGCTGGTCGCCCTGAATGGCCGCTCGCTTTGCCTTCAGACGTCGGCTGCGCGTTGTTCTGATTTTTGTAGAGCGTGCGTTCCGAATGTAGAAGCGAAAAAGGGCTCCGATTGCTCGGAACCCTTCTAAATTCTTTGGTGGGGCGTGAGTGACTCGAACACTCGACCTACGGATTAAGAGTCCGCTGCTCTACCAACTGAGCTAACGCCCCAAGAGACTGTGAATTATGCAGGACTTTTTCGTGCTTGCCTAGCCCCTTTTCGTCGTTTTTCGAAAAATTCCTAGCCGGCCGTTCCCGGACCCCGCGGGCGCGCATCCCGGCCCATCGCTACGATTCGTCCGCGCGTGCGATTTTTCCGTCCCCGGTATGATGGCGCCACCACAGTGTTGCATCAGGCCGGCGAGCGCCGAGCCGCAAAGCCTGGAGAGCCCAATGACCGAATCCGCCATCCTCGATCTGCTCGATCGCGTCCTCGCCCCGTGGGTGCGCTCCCTCGCGCTCAAGCCGGTATCCGTTTCCGACGAGAGCGCCACGTTGCGGCTGCCGTTTTCAGGCGAATTGCGCCACTCGGGCGGCGTGATCTGCGGCCAAGTGTTCATGGCCGCGGCCGATACCGCCATGATCGTCGCCATCTCGGCGGCGCTTGGCGAGTTTCGCCCGATGACAACCGTCTCGCTCAACATCAATTTCATGCGCGCCGTGCGCAAAGGCGACGTACTCGTCACCGCACGCGTCCTGCGCATGGGCCGCAATCTCGTTTTCGGCGAAATCGAACTGCACGACGAAGACGGCAAAATGGCCGTTCACGCAACGACCACTTACGCCCTCATCAATTGAACGATCGACGCGTCGCCCGGAAGCGCGCAACGCTCATCGATCGTCGTTCAACGTCGAACGAGATTCTTAAGAAGAGAAGAAGAGCAATACCGCATGTTCGATCAGGTCGCGTTCGCAGGCGGCGGCAATCGCTGCTGGTGGCAGGCCGGCTTTTGGGATGTCGTCCAACCCGAGCTCGCGCTCGCGCCGCGCCTCATCACCGCCATCTCGGCCGGCGCCGCCACCGCCTGCATGCTCTATACGCGCGCCGACTCGGAGTGGGTCATGCGCTATTACGAAAACGTCCTTCGCAACAACAAAAAGAACGTCTACTGGGGCAACCTCTGGCGGCGCGGCGCCGCCGTATTCCCGCACTACGAGATCTATCGCCGCGCACTGCTCGACATCTACGGCGAGCCTTTCGCCAAGCTCGCGAGCGCGCCCGAGATCCGCATCGGCGTTTCACGCGTGCCGCGCTGGCTCGGCGCGCGCACATCCGTCGCGGCCGGCCTGGTTGCGTACAACATCGACAAGCACATCCGTAAAGTGCTTCACCCCACCCTCGGGCGCTCGCTCGGCTTTACGCCCGAATTCATTCGCGCACAAGATTGCGTGGTAGTGGACGAACTAGCCGATCTGATCCTGCAATCGTCGTGTACGCCGCCTTTCACGCCCGTTCTAAGGCGCGACGGGCGGCCGGTGCTCGATGGCGGCATGGTCGACAACGTGCCCGTCGGCGCGCTCGACGAAACGCCCGGCCGGGTGCTCGTGATGGTCACGCGACGCTATCCGCGTCCGCAAACCTTCCTCATCACCCACGGCGCGCAACAACGCTACTACGTCCAGCCATCCCGAAAAGTGCCGATTTCGAGCTGGGACTACACGCAGCCCGCTTTGATGCGCCCGGCGTACGATCTCGGACGCGCCGACGGCGAGGCGTTCCTCGAACGTCTGCCGCAGCTGTTCGAACTGAGCGCCCATCAAGCCTGATCGGGCCCCGAGCCGAGGCGTTTGCGCGCGACGGCATACCGCAACAGCCGAAGCGCGCGGCCAGTCAGCAAGCGAGACCACGCTATCGAAGAAGACGGAACTCGCTCAACGTCGCCGTACGACGCTCAGCGCCTCGGGATTCACCACGCTCGACGTATCGCCTTCATCGAAGGCCAGAATGTTCTTGAACGCCGCGCTGAAGTAGAGTTCGTAGCTTTCACGCTCCACGTACCCGATATGGGGCGTACAGATCACGTTCTCCATCCGCAGTAGCCCGTAGCCCTGCAAGATCGGCTCGCTTTCATACACATCGATCGCGACCATGCCAGGCCGGTTGTGCGAGAGCGCGTTGACGAGCGCGTTCTCTTCGAGCAGCTCGGCCCGGCTCGTGTTGACGAACAGGGCGGTGGGCTTCATCCGCAGCAAATCGGCTTGCGTGACGATGCCGCGTGTGTCGTCGTGCAGGCGCAAGTGCAGCGTCAAAACGTCGCTCTGTTCGAACAGCGCTTCCCGGCTTTCCGCCACCTCGTAGCCGTCGGCCTTCGCGGCTTCCAACGAATGCTCGCGGCCCCAAATCAACACGCGCATGCCGAACGCTTTGCCATAGCCGGCGACGAGGCGGCCGATTTTGCCGTAGCCCCAAATGCCGAGCGTATGCCCGCGCAACACGGTGCCTAGGCCGAAGTTCGGCGGCAGCGCGGAAGTCTTCAACCCTGATTGCTGCCACGCGCCCTGTTTCAGGTTGGCGACGTATTGCGGGATGCGGCGCTGCGCAGCCATGATGAGCGCCCACGTGAGTTCGGCAGGCGCAATCGGGGAGCCGACACCTTCGAGCACTGCGATGCCGCGCTCCGTGCAGGCGTCCAAATCGATATGATTCGAGACCTTGCCGGTCTGGCTGATCATCCGCAGATGCGGCAATTTGTCGAGCAGCTGCGAGGTCACGCGCGTGCGTTCCCGGATCAGCACCAAGGCGTCGACTTCCCCCAGCCGGCTAGCCAGCTGTCCAAGGCCGCGCACCGTGTTATTGAACACTTTCACGTCATGGTGGGTCAGTAGCTGGAAACAATCGAGTTTGCGGACCGCGTCCTGGTAGTCGTCGAGAATGGCAATCTTCATAAGCAAGGGAGGTGAGTTTTGCAGCGCACGATGCACGCTATAGACGGAGTGATATGCTTCTCGGTTCCAACCTGTCCATAGGAGCACAAGCTGGCATGAGCGATGCAACGAAGCTCGTCACGATGCTCACGGCTTTCACTAGGCAGGACTGCTTCCTTTTAACAGCTTGTCGCGCCGGCGCGCAAGCCGACAATCGCACGCGCGCGTCGTTCCGTGCCGATGTCGCGCGCGCCCGCAGCGCCCGCACCGCGCGGCAAGCTTTCTCGCTCCTGACGCACCCGTTCCCGCGCGCAACGTACGCGCATGAACGCGCCTCTCGCACGCAGCGTCAGCGAGCCCTACCCGTTTCCTTCTTAACGATCACAAAACGGAGACTGCTCGATGAATCATTCCGCCTTTGGAGGCGTCGCCACTATTGAAGCTCCTGCTTACGTCAAACATCGCAAGCTGATTGACTGGGTCCAACGCATCGCCGCACTGACCAAGCCCGAACGGGTGGTCTGGTGCGACGGTTCGCAGGAGGAGGCCGATCGTCTGTGCGAACAGATGGTCGAGGCCGGCACACTCAAACGCTTGAACGACGCCAAGCGGCCCAACTCGTATCTCGCGTGTTCGGATCCGTCCGATGTCGCGCGCGTCGAAGATCGCACGTTTATTTGCTCCGAACATCGCGATGACGCGGGCCCCACCAATAACTGGATGGCGCCCGCGGAGATGCGCACGACGCTCGACGGCCTCTTCGATGGCGCGATGCGCGGCCGCACGCTTTACGTCGTACCGTTCTCGATGGGGCCGGTCGGCTCACCCATTGCGCATATCGGCGTGGAATTGACCGATAGCCCTTACGTCGTCGTCAATATGCGGATCATGACGCGCATGGGCCGCGCCGTGTATGAGGTCCTCGGCGAAAACGGCGATTTCGTGCCGTGCGTCCATTCGGTCGGCGCACCGCTCGAATCGGGTCAGGCGGATGTGTCTTGGCCCTGCAATCCGACCAAGTACATCGTCCATTTCCCCGAGGCGCGCGAGATTTGGAGTTTCGGCTCGGGCTACGGCGGCAACGCGCTGCTCGGCAAGAAATGTTTCGCGCTGCGGATCGCGTCGACGATGGGCCGTAAGGAAGGCTGGCTCGCCGAGCACATGCTGATTCTGACGGTCACGTCGAACGAAGGCCGCCAGTATCGTGTGGCGGCGGCATTCCCGTCGGCCTGCGGCAAGACGAATTTTGCGATGCTGATTCCGCCGCGCGCGATGGACGGCTGGTCGATTTCGACGATCGGCGACGATATCGCCTGGATCAAGCCGGGCAAGGACGGGCGTCTCTACGCGATCAATCCGGAGGCCGGCTATTTCGGTGTGGCGCCGGGGACGAGCGAGAAGACGAACTACAACGCCATGGCCACGCTCAAGGCCAACGTCATTTTCACGAACGTGGCGTTGACCGACGACGGCGACGTTTGGTGGGAAGGGATGACCGATACGCCGCCCGCTCACCTGATCGACTGGCAGGGCAACGATTGGACGCCCGAAATCGCCAAGGAAACGGGCCGCAAGGCGGCCCACCCGAATGCGCGCTTTACGGCGCCGGCCTCGCAATGTCCGTCGGTGGATCCCGATTGGGAGAACCCCGCGGGCGTGCCGATCGACGCGTTCATCTTCGGTGGCCGGCGCTCTAGCACGGTGCCGCTCGTGACCGAGGCGCGCAACTGGGTCGAGGGCGTCTACATGGCTGCGACGATGGGCTCGGAGACAACCGCCGCCGCCGCCGGCAAGCAAGGCGTGGTACGGCGGGATCCGTTCGCCATGCTGCCGTTCTGCGGTTATCACATGGGCGATTATTTCGATCATTGGCTTGGCGTCGGCGAGCGCCTGGACAAACTCGGCGCGAAGCTGCCGAAGATTTTCTGCGTCAACTGGTTCCGCAAAGGCCCCGACGGCAAATTCGTTTGGCCGGGCTTCGGCGAGAACATGCGCGTGCTGCAGTGGATGATCGGGCGTGTGGAAGGCAAGGCGGAAGGCGTCGAGCATGCGTTCGGCGTATCGCCGCGCTACGAGGACATCGATTGGAACGGGCTCGCGTTCACGCGCGAGCAGTTCGAGCAGGTGATTTCGATCGATGACGCCGATTGGCGCAGCGAGCTTTCGCTGCATGCGCAGTTCTTCGATTCGCTGCGGCAGCGGCTGCCCGCGGCGCTGACGCAGACCAAAGCCCAGATAGAGAGCCGGCTGACCGCGGCGTAACGTGTCAGAGGGCTCGATTAGAGCCCTTGTTCGGCGCTTTGGCTGGGACAAGGTTTGATCGGTCGCTCTTATCCGGCTTAAAACTTTCTTTTGACGAAATAAACCGCCCTCGGGCGGTTTTTTATTTCCTTCCGCGATCGATTTGCGCGTGAAATTTCACGATGCGAATTTTCTGAGCCTACCCAGCGCTTATTTCTTGCTACGAAAGAAAAACCGCTCTGTGCGCAACTCTGCGCGTGTTTCAAAGTCGTAGGACAATCACGAATTGGCTCGGGAATTTTTTTCTGAGTAACAACAAGCGGCAGGAGTCGTCAATGGATCATTTGCAGTCAATGCGTGTGTTCGTGAAGGTGGCGGATCTGGGCAGCTTCGCCCGCGCGGCTAGTGCGATGGACATCTCCAACGCCGTGGCCACGCGTCACGTCGCCGATCTCGAGGGTCGGCTCGGCACGCGCCTGCTCAACCGCACCACGCGCAGCCTCTCGTTGACCGAATCGGGCCAGGTCTATCTCGAACGCGCCCGCCAAATTCTCGATGAGCTCGAAGATGTCGAGCAGATGGTCGTCGCCCGTAACCATGAGCCGATGGGCACGCTGCGGATCGTCGCGCCTGTCGTCTTCGGCTTGCACAATCTCGCGCCCGTGCTGCAGACGTACACGCAGCGCTTTCCCCAGGTCGTGCCCGATCTGACGCTCGTCGATCGCAGCGTCGATTTGGTGGAAGAGGGCTTCGATGTCGGTATCGTCATCGCCCAAAAAGTGCGCAGCGCGAGCATCGTCACGCGCCGGCTGACCACGGGCTGCATGATCGTGTGCGCCACGCCCGCTTATCTGGAGAAGCACGGCACGCCCACGCGCCCCGAAGAGTTGCTCGACCACGCGTGCTTGAGCCTGCCGACCGAATATTGGGGCGACGAGCGCGTGTTCACCGGGCCGGAAGGCGAAGTGCGCGTGCGGCCGTCCAACGTCATCATCGCGAACAATACCGAGATGCTGCGGCAGTTCGCGCTGCTCGATATGGGCATCGCGATCCTGCCGAGTTATCTGATCGGCAGCGACGCGACGCGCGGCAATCTCGTGCGCGTTCTGTCGGATTACCGGCTGCCGCAGGTCGAAATCAACATCGGCTATCCGAGCCGCCGCCACTTGCCGGCTAAAGTTCGGACGTTCATCGATCACCTCGTCGAACACTTTAGCCAGACGCCCAACGGGACGCTCGGCGAGCTCTGGCTCAAGGACGCGCCCGCCCCCGTGCCTGCGGAAGCGAGCGTGCCGTCGCGGTTCGAGCCGGCGCCGGTGGAGAGCGCCGACGAAGATACCTTCGTAATGGAGAGCGAGGCGTTCGCGGAGCGGGCGGAGGCCGGCAGCACCGGCACGCTGCGCAAGATGCCGCGCCAGCCGCGCGTGCGGGTCAGCACGCCGTCGCCGTTGTAGTCGAACGCAGCGCGCAAAAGAAAACGAGCGCACCGCGGTGCGCTCGTTTTGTCCTAGGTGCTGGCCTCGTGAAGCTTTGAGGCCGCTTCGCTTGGCTTGGCTTCGTTTTCCGCTAGGCGTTGACCTTTCTCGCGGCCACGCGCTTGGCTGGCGTTTTGGCGGCTGCGGTTTTCGCGGCCGGTTTCGCAACCGGTTTCGCAGCCGTCTTCGCGGCGGTCTTGGAGGCGGCCTTCTTCGCCGGAGCAGCCGTAGCGGCGGCCGTTTCGTCGGCGCCTTCCGAATCCGCGTTGACCGCCCCGGCTGCACGCGCCGTCTTGGCTGCCGTTTTCGCCGAAGGCTCCTTCTTCTCGAATTCGAAGCCGATCTTGCCGTCGCTTTGCTTGACGAGATAAGCCTTGAAGTTGCGCCCCGTGCGCGACGATTTGAAGCCCGTCAGCAGATCGGTGCGGCCTTCGCCCAACAGCTTCGCCATCTGCTCGCGCGCGATTTCCTGCTGCAAGATGACCTTCCCTGAACGGAAGTCGCACGTCTTCGGATTCGCCACCGAGTTTTCGCAGACATAGCTCATGCCGTGCTCGAATACGCGCGCATGACACTTCGGGCACGCGCCGACGCTCTCTTGCTCGGAGAAATCGGGCGCTTCGCCGTCTTCGCCGCCGGCGTCCTGGCCGAAATCGAATTCAAGCTTGTAGTTCTTCGTTTCGTCGTCGAACGTGAGCTTGAGGATCGCCGAGAAGGGCCGTCCCATCTTGCTGCGAAAGCCAGAGAGCGGGCCGATCGTCTTGTCGCGCAGCAGCGTTTCGACTTCCTCGACTTCGAACTGGCGGCTGCCGGGAATCTTGGAGATCGAAAATTCGCACTGCGTACACGCGAAGCGCCGGTAGTTCTCCTTGACCTGGCCGCCGCAATTCGGGCATGGCGTGGCGAGCGTCGCGTAATCGCCAGGAATCGTATCGGAATCGTATTCCTTGGCGCGCTTGACGATCGTCTGCGTCATGCGGGCGATTTCCTGCATGAACGCGTCGCGGGCAAGGTTGCCACGCTCCATTTGAGATAGCTTGTATTCCCATTCGCCCGTGAGCTCTGGCGCCGTCAGCTCCTTGACGCCCAGCCCGCGCAACAACGTCATCAATTGGAATGCTTTCGCCGTCGGGATCAGATCGCGGCCTTCGCGCACGAGATATTTCTCGCCGAGCAGGCCTTCGATGATGGCCGCGCGCGTCGCCGGCGTACCCAAGCCCTTCGCGGCCATGGCTTCGCGCAGCTCGTCGTCCTCGACGAGTTTGCCTGCGCCTTCCATCGCCGAGAGCAGCGTCGCTTCGTTATAGCGCGCTGGCGGCTTGGTCGTCAGGCCGTGGGCGGCGATTTCGTCGGTCTTGACCTTTTCGTCCTTCTGCACGGGGACGAGGTTCGCATCCTCGCCGCTCGATTCGCGGCCGTAGATCTGCAGCCAGCCCGGCTCGACGAGCACCTTGCCTTCGGTCTTGAAGTGATGTCCGGCCACTTCGGTGATGCGCGTCGTGACGCGGTACTCGGCCGCCGGGAAAAAGACAGCAAGAAAGCGCTTGACCACGAGGTCGTAGAGTTTCTGCTCCGGTTCCGACAGCGCCTTGGGCGCTTGCAGCGTGGGGATGATGGCGAAGTGGTCGCTGATCTTCGAGTTATCGAAGATACGTTTGTTCGGCTTCACCCAGCCCTTGTCGAGCGCCTGCTTCGCGAACGGCAGGTAGTTGTTGCTCTCCTTGAGCATTTCCAGCGTGCTCTTCACCGTTTCGAGGTAGTCCTCGGGCAGCGCGCGCGCATCGGTACGCGGGTAGGTCAGGACCTTGTGCTTCTCATAGAGCGCCTGCGCCAGCCCGAGCGTGTTTTTCGCGGAGAAGCCGAAGCGGCCGTTCGCCTCGCGCTGCAAGCTTGTCAGATCGAACAGCAGCGGCGAGAGCTGGCTCGACGGTTTCGACTCTTCGCTGACCGTGCCGATCTGCTCGCGGCACGCGGCGACGACGGTTTCGGCGGCGGCCTGGCTCCAGAGCCGAGAGTCGCGCTTTTCCGGATCGAACTCGTCGCGTTTGAATTTGGGGTCGTACCAGCGGCCATCATAGAAGCCGCCTGCGCAAACGAATTGCGCACGCACTTCCCAGTAATCGCGCGGCACGAAGTGACGGATCTTTTCTTCGCGCTCGACGACGATCGATAGCGTCGGCGTTTGCACGCGGCCGACCGTCGTCAAGAAGAAGCCGCCGCCCTTACTGTTGAACGCAGTCATCGCTCGGGTGCCGTTGATGCCCACGAGCCAATCGGCCTCGGAGCGGCAACGCGCGGCGTCGGCGAGCGGCTGCATGTCGGCGTCGCTGCGCAGGTGAGCGAAGCCGTCGCGAATGGCGGCCGGCGTCATCGATTGCAGCCAAAGCCGTTGGACAGGCTTCTTGACGCTCGCATGCTGGGCGATGAGGCGGAAAATCAGCTCTCCTTCGCGCCCCGCGTCACAGGCGTTAATCAGACGTTCCACGTCCTTGCGCTTGATCAGCTTGGTCAGCACCTTCAGCCGCGATTCGCTTTTTGCGATCGGGTTGAGGTCGAAATGCGGCGGAATGACGGGCAGATGCGCGAAGCTCCACTTGCCCCGTTTGACTTCGTATTCTTCGGGCGCGGCGATCTCGAGCAGATGGCCGACCGCGGAGGAGAGGACGTATTCGTCGCTCTCGTAGTACTCGTCATGTTTGGTGAAGCCGCCGAGTGCGCGCGCGATATCGTTCGCGACCGAGGGCTTCTCCGCAATGATCAGTGCTTTGGACATGACAGGATTAATGTAGTGACCGGGGCTTGACCCCGGATTGTGTTCCCTTCAACGACCGCTTTATAGCACACGGCGCGCAAGCGGCGTCCGGATCCCCCGAAAAAGCACCGGGCCGGCGGCAAGCCGCCGGCGCCACCCACCGCGCCAAGATGCGTGCGGCGCAAGCTTCGCTAAGGGCGAGCCGGCGTGGTGTCCGAGCAGGGAGCGTGCCCTGCCCGCAGTGGGGCTTCGCCCGGCGGCGCGCCGCGGCGCTCAAACGGCCGCCAGCGCGGGGCGCAGCTTCGGCGCACCGACGGCGCCCGGTAACGCGGTCAAGTCCGCCAACATCCGTTCCGCGATCGCGCCGTGCGGCAGCACGGTACCAAAAAAGCGCGTCGTGATGGGGTCTTCTATCAGCAGCGTCGGGAAATTTTCCACGTCGAGATCGTCGAAACGATCGGCGTGGGTCTCGATATCGATCCAGACGAAGCACATCTCGGGATGGGCGAGCGCCAAGGCGTCGAACGTCGCGCGGTAGTCGCGGCAGGTGCCGCACCACTGCGCGCACAGGCACGCGACGAGCAGCGTGTTGGAATCGGTGATGCGCTCGGCGATCCGGTCTGCGTCGGTGTCGAGGTTCAGCGCGGGCATGATGCGTTCCTTCTGGCGTAATCCCGGTGGCGGTTTCGGCGACTGTAGCACGCCGGATTCGGCCCTCGCTTGGCGTTACCCCGGCATATGTCGGACGTAACGGCCGCCGGGCATGACCGTGATGTAGCCGCGCAACTCGAGTTCGAGCAGAACGCCCTGCAACGTCGCGCTCCCCATTTCGGTGCGATCGGCCAGGATTTCAAGGGCGGCGGGCGCATGGCCGAGCGCGTCCAGCACACGCGCCGCGGCGGCGGACAGCGCAGCGGGCGGCGGCGCGAACTGGGCGGGTGGCGCGGAAGCCGCCGCGGCTGTCGCCGGCTCGTCGAAGAGGGGCAACGCCAGAGGCTCCTGGGCGCATGACCCGAGCCGGCCCCGCCGCTGCTTGTTCCCTCGCTCGGGCGACGCACGGGACGGGCCGAGCGCGGCGTCCGACCTACAAGACCCCGCGCGGGCACTGGAGCCGCCCAGCAGCGAGTGCCGATCGCCACGAACGGCTGATGTCGACGCCGGGACCAGGCTCGGCGCCGGCGCCGTCGGCCCCCGCCCCATCCCCATCCGCAGCTCTTCCAACACATCCTGCGGCGTTTCGGTCAACTTGGCGCCGTCCTTGATGAGGTGATGACAGCCGCGCGAGAGCGGCGCATGGATCGATCCGGGGATCGCGAAGACATCGCGCCCCATTTCGTTGGCCAGGCGCGCGGTGATGAGCGACCCGGAGCGCTCCGCGGCCTCGACGACGAGCACGCCGCGGCTCATGCCGGCGATCAGCCGGTTGCGCTGGGGGAAGTGCGCGGCCTTCGCGGGCGTACCAAGCGGCCATTCGGAGACAATCGCGCCGTGCCGGGCGATCTCGTGGGCCAATTCGCGGTGGCGGGCCGGATAGACGAGGTCCGCGCCGGTGCCGATGACGGCGATCGTCCAGCCGTCGACGTCCAACGCGCCGCGATGCGCGGCGGCGTCGATCCCGAGCGCAAGCCCCGAGACGATCGCGAGCCCCGCGCCTGCCAGCTCGCGCGCGAAACGGCCGGCATCGTCGACGCCCTGCGGCGTGGCGTTCCGGCTACCGACGATCGCCAGGCTCGGCGCGTGCAGTGCATCCAGCCGCCCGCTGACATAAAGCAGCGGCGGCGGATCGTGCATGGTGAGCAGCGCGGCCGGATAAGCGGGATCGTCAAGCGCGACGAGCGTGTTGCCCTGCGTCCCGCACCATGCGCGCGTGCGCTCGAATTGATCCTCCAAATCGCGCTGCGCCGCAGCCTTCACCGCGCGCGCGGCGCGCTCGCCGGCGGCATTGGCGAGGGCCGGAAACGGCTGAGCGAGGATGGCTTGCGCGCCGCCGAACGCCGACAGCAGTGCGCGTAGCGCTGCCGCCGGCACAGCGCGGCCATGACTCAGCGCAAGCCACGCGGCCAGGGCGTCGGGCGTCATTGGCGCGGCATGCATCGTGGCGCCCCTTGGTCCCGCGGCCTGCATGCCAGCCGGCGCCGTGTTAAAATTTTCACCATCCGAAATATCTCCAACGACGTTACCGATGCGCGCGTTCGCCATTGCGGCGAGCGGCGTGAAAGCGCGTGCGATTCGGCGTATCTTCGGGGTCTATCGAAGGCCGCGCCAGTTGGCCGAACGGCCTACCGAGCAGCTGAAACCCGGCGCCCATCGCGCTTCGTCGCAACGAATTCTTTTGACACCATGGCTTTACTGAGCATCCTCAACTATCCCGATAAGCGGCTGCACAAAATCGCGAAACCCGTCGAGAAGGTCGACGATCGGATCCGCAAGCTCGTCGCCGACATGGCCGAAACGATGTACGCGGCGCCCGGCGTGGGGTTAGCCGCCACCCAGGTCGACGTTCATGAGCGCGTGATCGTGATCGACGTGTCCGAATCGCACGATGAACTGCGTGCGTTCATCAATCCGGAAATCGTTTGGTCGAGCGACGAGCGCGACATTCACGAGGAAGGTTGCCTGTCGGTGCCGGGCGTCTACGACAGCGTCGAGCGCGCAGAGCGCGTGCGCGTGCGCGCGCTCAATGAAAAGGGCGAGCCGTTCGAACTCGACTGCGAAGGGCTGCTGGCCGTTTGTATCCAGCACGAGATGGATCACTTGATTGGGCGCGTCTTCGTCGAATATTTGTCGCCGCTCAAGCAGACCCGCATCAAGACCAAAATGAAAAAGCTCGCGCACGCGATGTGACGCATCGGCATCCGCGTATCCGCCGTCCAGTCGTTCGCCGTTTTCACCTCGATCCATGACTCATACGTTACGCGTCGTTTTTGCGGGCACGCCCGAGTTCGCCGCCGCCGCGCTCGCCGCGATCCATGAGGCCGGCTTTCCGGTGCCGCTCGTATTGACGCAGCCGGACCGTCCCGCCGGACGCGGCATGAAGCTCCAGGCGAGCGCGGTCAAACGCTATGCCGTCGAGCACGGGTTGCCGGTCGCGCAGCCGCCGTCGCTGCGCCGCTCCGGCAAATTTCCGGCCGAGGCCACCGCCGCCATCGAGCAACTGCGCGCCACGCCGCACGATGTGATGGTGGTGGCCGCATATGGCTTGCTGTTGCCGCAGGAAGTGCTCGATATCGCACCGCACGGCTGCATCAACATCCACGCCTCGCTGCTGCCGCGCTGGCGCGGCGCGGCGCCGATCCATCGCGCGATCGAAGCGGGCGATCCGCAGACGGGCATTACGCTGATGCAGATGGACGCCGGGCTCGATACGGGCGCGATGATCGAGGTCGCGCGCACACCGATCGATGCGCACGATACGACCGCCACGCTGCATGACAAGCTGGCGGCGAGCGGGGCGCGGATGATCGTCGAAGCGCTCGCGACGCTCGAGCGCGAAGGCGCGTTGCGCGCCACGCCGCAGCCCGCCGACGGCGTGACGTATGCCGAGAAAATCGGCAAGCACGAGGCGACGCTCGACTGGCGTAAAAGCGCGACGGCGCTCGCGCGGCGGGTCCGCGCATTCGATCCCTTTCCGGGCGGCGTCGCGACGCTCGCCGACGGCACGGCGCTGAAGGTATGGGCGGCCGAACCACTTGCCGCGCTCGATGGCGGCGCGGCGCCGGGCACGATCGTCGATGTGTCGCCGGACGGCGTGATCGTCGCGTGCGGCGAAGGCGCCTTGCGGCTGACGCAGCTACAAAAGCCGGGCGGCAAGCGCCTGCCCGCTCGCGAATTTTTGGCTGGCGCGGTTCTGCAACGCGGCCAGCAGTTGCAGTTGCCCGAATCGGTCTAACGGCCGTGCCGTAGATGGCGTCGGATCCGAGCGCTGGATCTTGGCCGAACGGCGGATGCGGATTCAAGGCGCGTCATGCGAACATGGCGGGTCGTCGTAGTTAGTTAGCACTGGAGATCTCGGACATGTTCGGCATCGTTCACTTTCCGTTTTTTGTGGCCGCGGTTTTTCTGCTCAATGTGACGCCAGGCCCCGATACGGCCTATATCGTCGGGCGCAGCGTCGCACAGGGCCGTGGTGCGGGCCTCATGTCGGCGCTCGGGATTTGCACCGGGTGCTGCGTGCATACGATCGCCTGCGCGTTCGGCCTGACAGCCGTGCTGGCCGCCTCGGCCACGGCCTTCACCGTCATCAAATTCGCCGGCGCGATTTATCTGATTTACCTTGGCGTGCGCCTCGCGTTTGCGTCCCCGGCTGACACGCAACCGGGCAGCGAATCCGCTGCGAACGCCGGGCAAACCGCGGCTTCGCACCAATCGAAGCCACTGCGTCAGCTGTTTTTGCAAGGCTTCTGGACCAACGTGCTCAATCCGAAGGTCGTGCTGTTCTTCGTCTCGTTCTTTCCGCAATTCGTCTCGAGCGAGAGCGATCACAAGGCGTTCGCGTTTCTCACGCTCGGCGGCGTATTCGTGGCGATGAGCATCGTCTGGTGCTTGTTTCTCGTGTGGGTGGCGAGCGGGGTGACGCGTCGCCTCGGCGGCAAGCCGTCGGTCAAGAAATGGCTGGATCGGGTGGTCGGCAGCGCGTTTGTGGGCCTGGGGCTCAAGCTGGCCACGGCCACGCGGTGATCGGCGCTTCCGTTTTCGCGCAGCGGCCCTCCGCCTTTTTCTGACAAATCGCTTACAATCGAGCGGTGCGTCAATGGCGGCTCAGGTCGGGCTCGCGCATCGGGGCGCAAACGGAAAAAGGAGCACATGTTTAATTGGGTCAAAACCGCGATGCTGATGGCCGCGATCACGGCCCTGTTCATGGCGATTGGCGGCATGATCGGCGGCGCGCGCGGGATGGGATTTGCGCTCGTCATCGCACTCGCGATGAACTTCTTCTCGTACTGGTTCTCGGACAAGATGGTCCTGCGGATGTACAACGCGCAGGAAGTCGACGAAACGAGCGCACCGCAGTTCTATCGCATGGTGCGCGAGCTCGCGACGCGTGCGGGCTTGCCGATGCCGCGCGTGTATCTGATCGCCGAGGATGCGCCGAACGCTTTCGCGACGGGGCGCAACCCCGAGCATGCGGCGGTGGCGGCCACCACCGGCATTTTGCGCGTCTTGTCGGAGCGCGAGATGCGGGGGGTGATGGCGCACGAGCTATCGCACGTGAAGCACCGCGACATCCTCATTTCCACGATCTCGGCAACGATGGCCGGCGCGATTTCGGCGCTCGCCAATTTCGCGATGTTCTTCGGCGGGCGCGACGAGGAAGGCCGCCCGGCCAATCCGATCGCGAGCATCGCCGTTGCGCTGCTGGCGCCGATTGCGGCTGCGATGATCCAGATGGCGATTTCGCGCGCCCGCGAATTCGAGGCCGATCGCGGCGGGGCCGAGCTCTCGGGCGATCCGCAGGCGCTGGCTTCGGCCCTGGACAAAATCCATCGCTTCGCCGCCGGTGTCCCCTTCGCGACAGCCGAGGCGCATCCCACGACGGCGCAGATGATGATCTTGAATCCGCTGTCGGGCGGCGGCGTGGCGAATCTGTTCTCCACCCACCCGGCCACCGAGGAGCGGATTGCTCGCCTCATGGAAATGGCGCGGACGGGCCGATACGACTGAGCTTCATAACGCGAACTTAACTCGATTCCGTGCGGCCCTCTGCGGGCCGCACTCGCATGCGCGGTACAATGCTGCGTTTTTCACGCGCGATACCGCTTGCGGGGCGTGGTCTAGGATCTAAGGCCGGCTATTTATCAATTGGCTTGCCGCCGATCGTAACGCCGGCGTCTCCTCTGGCCGCCTAGCACCGCCTCGCCGCCGATGGCTTAGCCTCGCGCGAGGCAACCCATTCCCGATGACTCGATCCAGCTCTTCTCGTCGTGCTACGCCGAAAGCCGGCGCCGCGCGTTTTTCGCCGCTGCGTCTTGCGCCCGATTCGCTCGGCTTCGCGCTCGATAGCGCCGCCTTCGCCGTCGGCGCCGTCCGTGGGGGCATGGCTTTGCCGGCGGCGCTCGGCGCTGCGTCCGCCGCGGCCCCGGCCGCTAGCGCGGCGCTCGCGCGCGGCGCGATTCAAGACATCGCGTACCGCACGCTGCGCCGGCTCGGTCTCGCCGAATGGCTGATCGGCCAGCTGATTCGCAAGGCGCCGCCCGGCCATGTCGGCAATGTGCTCGCCTGCGCGCTCGCGTTATTGGCGGACGACGAAACAACCGCGGCCTACGCACCCTATACGGTCGTCGATCAAGCGGTGAGCGCGATCGCCGCGCGGCGCGAGTGTGCGTTCGCCAAAGGGCTCGTCAACGCCGTGCTGCGCAACTTCCTACGTGAGCGCGAGCCTTGGCTCGAGCGAGCGAAGGCAGATGAGGTCGCCGCTTGGAACTACCCGGCGTGGTGGATCGACTCGATGCGCCGGGCCTGGCCTGACGATTGGCAAAGCGTGTTATCGGCCGGCAACGCGCCGGGCCCGCTCACCTTGCGCGTGAATGCGCGACGTACGACGGTGGCCGAGTATCTACAGACGCTCGATGCGAACGGCATAGCGGCGACGGCGATCGGTCCGCAGGCGGTCAAGCTCGCCACGCCCATGCCGGTCGATCGAATCCCGGGCTTCGAGCGAGGCGTCGTGTCGGTGCAGGACGCCGGCGCCCAAATCGCTGCGCCGGCGCTCGCGGCGCAAGACGGCATGCGCGTGCTCGATGCTTGCGCGGCGCCCGGCGGAAAGACATGCCATGTGCTCGAATTGGCCGATGTCGAACTCGTGGCGCTTGAGGCCGATGCTTCGCGCGCGGCGCGCATCGACGAGAACCTCTCCCGCCTCGGATTGCAGGCCAAGGTGGTGATCGGGGATGCCGGAGAGCCGTCGCGCTGGCACGACGGGCGAGCGTTCGACCGCATTCTCGCCGACGTTCCCTGTTCGGCGTCGGGCATCGTCCGGCGACATCCCGACGTGCGCTGGCTGCGGCGCGCGGCCGATATCCCGGCGCTGGTGGCGCAGCAACGGCGCATTCTCGACGCGCTATGGCCGCTACTCGCACCGGGCGGCGAATTGCTCTATGTGACGTGCTCGATCTTCCCCGAGGAAGGCGAGGAGCAGGCGCGCTGGTTTGAACGCGCACATGAAGATGCGGTACGATTGGACGCGCCCGGGCAGCTGATGCCGGCTTGCTCTGGCGCTGTAGCCGAATCACGTTCGGCGCCCTTATCGACCGGAACGCGCGCCGGGCAGCTCCAGCGCACCGGGGCCGACATCGACCACGACGGTTTTTTCTACGCGCGCTTTCAGAAACGGTGACGATCAGCAAACGCTTTTTTTCGCTTCGGCTCATCGCCTGGCTCTGGATCGGGCTGACCGTTTGCCTTGCCGCGGCGGCGCCGGCGCCAGCGCGCGCCGATACGATCGAGGTGCAGCGCGCCTCTCTGCAGGCCGACGGCAACGGTTGGAGCCTCGACGCCCGTTTCGATTTCGAGTTGAACAGCAGTCTCGAAGATGCCGTCAACAAGGGCGTTCCGCTGTATTTCACCACCGAGTTCGAACTGACGCGCCCACGCTGGTATTGGTTCGACGCGCAGCCCGCCTCGATGCGGCAAACGCTACGCCTGTCGTTTCAACCGCTGACGCGCGAGTATCGTGTGTCCAGCGTGTCGAGCGGCGGCCTGCAATTGGGCTTTGCTTCGCTGGCCGAGGCGCTCGCTGTGGTCAAGCATGTCACGTCGTGGCATGTCATCGATCGCAATCAGGTGCAGCCCGGCGAAACCTATACCGCATCGGTGCGCATGCAGCTCGATACGGCATTGATGCCGAAGCCGTTCCAAGTCGATGCGGTCAACAATCGCGACTGGACGCTCGCTTCCGATTGGAAGCGTTTCACTTTCACGGTGGCCGAACGTGCTAAATAGCGTGCGTCGGAAAGCGGACGTCAGCAGCATTCTCGTTCGCGTGATCGTTTCGACGGTAGCCGTGACGGCGCTGCTGCTGCTCGTCCTGCTCGCGGCCGCCAGCGCCAACACGGAATTCTTCGATCGCTACTACTCGTGGCTCTACGCGGCGAACATCGCGGTGGCGCTCGTGTTCTTGCTGATCGTGCTCGCGCTCGTCGTGATGATCGTTGCGCGGCTGCGCAAGGGCAAATTCGGCACGCGGCTGCTCGCGAAGCTGGCGATTTTCTTCGCGCTCGTGGGCGTCTTGCCGGGCACCATCATCTACGTGGTCTCGTATCAATTCGTCTCGCGCAGCATCGAGTCGTGGTTCGACGTGAACGTGGAGACAGCGCTCACTTCCGGTTTGAATATCGGGCGCGGGATGCTCGAAGCCTCGCTGTCGGATTTGCAAACCAAGGCGCACGTAATGGCCGATCAGCTGGCCAGCGCGGCGCCGACGAACACGACGCTGACGCTCTTGCGCATGCGCGATCAGTTCGGCGTGCAGGAAGCGATGCTCGTGGAATCAGTGCGCAGCGTGTCCGGCGCGTCGCCCGATCTGCATGTGCTCGCGCAAGCGTCCGGCAACATCGCATCGCTGATGCCCGATGATTTGCCGACGCCGGTCATGATCGATGTGGCGCGCGGCCGCGGGTATGGTGCGATCGAAGGGGAAGTCGACGGCGATCCGCATGCGAAGGGCGCCAAAGGATCGCTGCGCTTGCGCGTGGTCGTACGCGTGCCCGATGCGAGCACCTCGCTGCTGCAGCCGGCCGAGCGCTTCTTGCAGCTGACGCAGCCGGTGCCGCCTTCGCTCGCGCGCAATGCGGACGCCGTCCAGCGCGCCTATCGCGAATACCAGGAGAAGGCGCTTGGGCGCACGGGCTTGCGCAAGATGTACATCGGCACGCTAACGCTCGCGCTCTTTTTAGCGACGTTCATCGCGATGATGCTGGCGCTCGCGCTCGGCAATCAGCTGGCGCGGCCGCTGTTCCTGTTGGCGAAGGGCACGAAGGAAGTGGCCGAGGGCGATTACACGCCGAAGCGGGAGATCAAATCGCGCGACGAGCTCGGATTCCTCACGCAGTCGTTCAACGCAATGACGCGCCAGCTCTCGGAAGCGCGCGCGGCCGTGGAGCGTAACCGGATTGCGCTCGAGCATTCGAAAGCCTATCTCGAGAGCATCTTGGCCAATTTGACGGCCGGCGTGTTCGTGCTCGACCGGCAGTTCCGCTTGACGACGGCCAACCGCGGCGCCGAGCGCATCTTCCGCCAGCCGTTCCAATCGATGCTCGGGGCATCGATCGAGCACGTCGGCGTGCTGGCGGAATTCGCGGCGATGGTGCGCAAGGCGTTCGCCGATCGCGAAGCGGCCAGCGAAGGGGTGATCGACGACGGCGGCCACTGGCAGCAGCAAGTGGCCGTGTCGGTGCCGGGTGAAACCGAGCCGCTCACGCTGCTCGTGCGCGGCTCGCGCCTCTTGGCGGCCACGCCGGCCGAGGGCGGCGACGAAGCGGGGACGGCCGGCTATGTCATCGTGTTCGACGATATCTCCGATGTGATCTCGGCGCAGCGCTCCGCGGCATGGGGCGAAGTTGCGCGCAGGCTCGCGCACGAGATCAAGAATCCGCTCACGCCGATTCAGCTATCGGCCGAACGGCTGCAAATGAAACTGGCCGACAAACTTTCTCCGCACGATGCCGATGTCCTTAAGCGTGGCGCGACGACGATCGTCAATCAGGTAGCGGCGATGAAGCAGATGGTCGACAACTTCCGCGATTACGCGCGCACGCCGCCGGCTGTCCTCGCGAATCTGCAACTGAACGATCTCGTGACCGAGGTGCTGGCGTTGTACGGCGTCGAAGAGGGCAAGAGCGCGATCGCGGCCGAGCTGTCGGCGCTGCCCGTGATCCGCGGCGATGCGACGCAATTGCGTCAGGTCATCCACAACCTGCTGCAAAACGCGCAGGATGCGGTGGCGGAAGTCGCGAAGCCGCGTGTCCTCATCGAAACCAAGACAGTAGAATATGGCGACCCCGACGCACAGGGGAAAGTGCGCGTCGCGGTTCGCCTGACCGTGTCCGACAACGGCCCGGGCTTTCCCGCCCGCATCCTCACGCGCGCGTTCGAACCTTATGTGACGACGAAAGCCAGAGGAACAGGGCTCGGACTTGCCATGGTCAAGAAAATCGTCGACGAACACGGCGCACGTATCGATATTCGGAATCGCGTAAAAGCGGGCGAAGCTATCGAAGGTGCGCAGATTTCGATTTTGTTCCTGCAGTTGGCAGATGATGCGGCGCCCGCCGGAGGCTCGGCCTCGCATGGCGGCGTGGCGTTGGGAACGACAAAAGCAATAGCGCAGACAAGGGCAGCATAAATGGCGACCATCCTGGTGGTAGACGACGAAATGGGTATCCGAGAGTTGTTGTCGGAAATCCTGAGCGACGAGGGACATGCCGTGGAGGTGGCGGAAAACGCGCAGCAGGCGCGCGATTTCCGTCTGCGCCACGCGCCAGATCTGGTGCTGCTCGATATTTGGATGCCCGACACCGATGGCGTGACGCTGCTCAAGGAGTGGGGCGCGCAGGGGCAATTGACGATGCCCGTCATCATGATGTCCGGCCACGCGACGATCGATACCGCCGTGGAGGCGACCAAGATCGGCGCAATGAACTTCCTCGAAAAGCCGATCGCGCTGCAAAAGCTGCTAAAGGCCGTCGAACAGGGGCTCGCTCGCGGCAGTGCGGCGCCGGCCGGCGGGGCTGCCGCGCTGAAAGCGGCGGCGCCTGCAAACGCGACGACGGTCGCCGCGGCCGTTGCGTTGCCAATGCTCACGGCCGATTCCGTCGCGCCGGCTCCGGTGGCCACCCAAGCGGCGTCGATTTCGTTCGACATCCCGTTGCGCGACGCCCGCGATGCGTTCGAGCGCGCGTACTTCGAGTACCACTTGGCGCGTGAGAACGGCAGCATGACGCGCGTCGCCGAAAAAACGGGCCTGGAACGCACGCACCTTTACCGCAAGCTCAAGCAGCTCGGTGTCGATCTGAGCAAGAACAAGGGTGAATAGTGATGGCGATGGGAGCCTGCCGGAGTCGAGCGGTGCGCAGCGCCCTAGTCGCCCTAGTCGTCCTAGTAAGCCGGCCCGGCCAACGCCCCGAAGCTCGAAACGCCCTGAGTGCGTCCCGTCGCTAAAAAGCGCTTGAGCAACGCCCAAGCCCTTGCTATACTCTCGCTTCTTCGTGGCCCGGTAGCTCAGTTGGTAGAGCAGCGGATTGAAAATCCGCGTGTCGGTGGTTCGATTCCGCCCCAGGCCACCAGCAGTATCCAACCCCAAGAAT
>Ga0157369_10000804_pt1 | contig 40126 bp, 32 predicted proteins | sample C25metaG_FD_113461 | JGI IMG/M metagenome (GOLD analysis project Ga0157369, IMG submission 113461) | Corn rhizosphere microbial communities from Kellogg Biological Station, Michigan, USA - C2-5 metaG | ecosystem: Host-associated > Plants > Roots > Rhizosphere > Soil | place: USA: Michigan... | reverse complement strand
TGTTCAAGCGCGTCTTCATCATCAGCAAGGGCGATGCGGACGATCTCGCCGCCACGCTACGAACCGTTCATCCCGACGTGGCGTTTTTAACCGACGACGCCGATGCCGCCGTCTCGCAGGCCGATGTGCTCGTCACCTGCACCCGCAGCGCCACGGCGTTGTTCGACGGTGCGCGGCTCAAGCCCGATGTATTTGTGGCGGCGATCGGGTCGAGCAAGCCGCAAACGCGCGAGCTCGATGACACCACGCTCGCGCGCGCCAGCCGCATCATCGTCGAACACAAGGAGCAGGCTCAGAAGGAAGCCGGCGATCTGATCATGACGAAGCCGGGCATCGTCGACTGGGAGAAAGTCGAGGAGCTCGGCCCCTCGTTGGCCGCGGCTGCGGCCTCGCCGGGCGGGCCAGCAAAGGGTATTACCGTCTACAAGTCGATCGGGATCGGCCTCGTCGACGTCGCGCTTTCCGCGCTGGTCTATCGCAAGTTGGCTATGTAAGCGCCTGAGAGGCAAGGTGCTCGAAGGTGCGACGTGTTCGTTCGAGCGCTCGGTTTGGCGGATCGCTTTGCCTGCCGTCTTCGCCCTTAAAGGCACGGCGGTACGGCGGCACGGCGCAAGGCATGACCGCAGAGTAAGATGCCATCCGTTTGTCATCCTTCTCGGCTTCGACCCGCGTAGACGCCGGCGCTAACAAGCGGCGCGCCGCGGGCCGTCAACACGTCATCGGTCTGGCCATGCGCTTGCGTCACATCGAAGTCTTCCATGCCGTCATGCAGGCGGGCTCGCTCTCGGCCGCAGCCGATCTGCTCAATATCTCCCAACCCGCCGCAAGCAAGATGTTGGCGCAAGCGGAGCAAAGCCTTGGCATCGCGCTCTTCAAACGGCTGCCCGGCGGGCTAAAGGCGACGCCCGAAGCGCTCTTGCTGTTCCAGGAAACCAAGAACCTGCATGTGAGCCTCGAGCGGGTGCGGCACTTGGCGCGCAATCTGGCCTCGCACCCGGGCGGCATGCTGAGAATCGGCTGCATCCCGAGCCTGGGCTTGAGCCTCGTGCCGCAAGCGGTCGCGGCGTTCACGCGGCTGTGCCCCGATGTCTCGATCAATATTCGAACCGAGAACAACGAAACGCTATCGGCGCTGTTGCTGGCGCAGGAAATCGACGTCGGCATCGCATTCGAACCGATCGCGCCACCGGGCATCGTCGTCGAGGAGCTTGGACGCGCGCGGGCGGTGTTCGTCGGCGCCAACGAGCGCGTTGGCGAAGCGGCGACGAGCGCAAACAACGGCGAAGCCGGCGGCCGTCGCGTTCATCTGCACGATCTGGATTTCTCGACATGGATCGGGCTAGACGCCGCCGATCCGCTCGGCCAAAAAATAGGCGCTATCTTGGCCTCGCTCGACCAACCGGACGTTTCGCCGATGATCGAGGTGAAGACGTATTACGTCGCCCGCGCGCTGGCCGAGAACGGCGTGGGCTTCACGATCATCGATGAGTACACGGCGGCCGGGATCAACGAGCGCATGGTCATCGATCTCGAACCGGTCCTTTCGATCGGGGTGAGCGTCATGACCGCGGCGAGCCATGCCGGTACGCACGCGCTAACGGTATTCGTGCAGCAGTTGGCCAAACGCGTGGAGAAGCGCTAGGCCGGCGCTCGTTCGCGCATTCGGCCGACCATCGAGCCGACCATCGACCATCGGGCCGACCATCGGGCCCGAACCGCTCTGCCCTGCAATCCCGCAAGACGGATGCCTTGCCGATGACCGATGTTAAACTGGCGACGCGTGTCCTCGGAGGAGGCGACCGGCGTTTTAATCATGGGACCGGCATGCAGGGATCTGGAGACGACAACTCGAACGTTCCGGCCGGGCTACCCTCGATTGGGATGCGGTTGCGGATCGATTTGCTGACCCCCCGAGCGATCGGGGTGGGGGCCATCGTTATTGCCGCGTTTATGACGGCGCTGTGCGGCATCGTGGTCTATCAATCGCGCGACGACGCCCTGCAGCGTGCGCGAGAGACGTCTCGCAACGTCGCCTTGATGGCCGAACGCGACATCGAGCGCAATTTCGAACTCTATTCGCTGTCGTTGCAAGGCGTCATCGAGGGCTTCATCGATCCGGAAATCATGGCTGCTGCGCCGCACGTGCGGCGCGATGCGTTGTTCGATCGCGCCGCCTCGGCCAGCTATCTGGGCTCGATGCTCGTGCTCGACGCCACGGGCAAAGTCGTGGTCGATTCCCTGAGCGACGCCCCGCCCGATGTGAACTTTAGCGATCGATCGTATTTCACCGTCCAGCGCGACAATCCGAATGCCGGTTTGTATGTCAGCGATCCTTACCGTTCTCGCCTGCGCGGCGGCTCGCCAAGCATTGCGCTGAGCCGTCGCATATCGAAGCAGGATGGTTCGTTCGACGGCGTTGCGGTCGTCGCCGTGCAGCTCGATTATTTTCATCACCTGTTTTCGGGGTTGCAACTCGGCCCCCACGGGTCGGTCGCGCTGATCGCAACCGACGGCGTCATGGTCATGCGACAGCCTTACGACGCCGCCGTGATCGGGCGCAACATCAGCGGCGCGAGCACGTTCCGCACGTTCCTCACCGCGCCCGAAGGCAGCTTCATCGATCGATCGACGATCGACGGGGTGCGTCGGCTTTATTACTTCAAGCACCTCAGCCATCTGCCGCTCATCATCATGGTGGCCGAGGCGGAATCGGATGTGTACGCCACATGGAAGCGGCGTACGCTCGTGATCGGCTCGCTCATGGCAGCGTTCGCGATCGCGTTCGTCGGGCTGGCGTTCGTGCTGGCCGCCCAGCTGCGCAGGCGGATGCGGGCCGAAAGCGAACTCGCCCTGCTTGCGCGCACGGATGGGCTCACGGGATTGAATAATCGCCGCACGCTCGGCGAAATCCTCGATCAGGAATGGCGGCGAGCCAGGCGCAATCGCAGCGTCTTTTCTCTGCTATTCGTCGATGTCGATCGCTTCAAAGCTTACAACGACATTTACGGGCACCAAGCCGGCGACGATGCGCTCACGAGGGTCGCCAAATGCATCGGCGAAAATCTGCGCAGGCCCTCCGACAGCGCCGCCCGCTACGGCGGCGAGGAATTCCTCGTCGTGCTGCCCGATACGGCGCCGCAGGGGGCGGCGGCGATCGCGGAGCAGATCCGTATCGCCATCAGCGAGCTTCACATCGAACATGCCGCGAGCGAGTATGGCTATGTCACGGCCAGTATCGGCGCGGCGGCTTGGACGCCCGAACATGACGGCGATGTGACCGAACTCATTCGCGCGGCCGATCAAGCGTTGTATGACGCGAAGGCCACAGGGCGGAACAAGGTCGCGCTGTCCGGCCCGCTACCCGCCGATGCGTCTGTGGCGGGCGCGCCCGGGTAGCTTGGCGTAAGGATGGCGCCGCTCTTCGCCATTTCCTAGAAGATTCCCTGGCAAATTCCCTGGCAGAAATCGCCCCAAGTTTGTCCCGAACGATCGTTTCAGGGCCGCGCCGGTTATCCGACAATGCTCTTGCGAAACATCGTCACTTCGGGGCATCCAACATGAAATTCATCGAAAGCCGCACCTTTACCGCGACGCGCGCTTGGGGCGCGCTCGACATCGCCAACATGAACGGCATCACCGTCCGGCTGCACTGGACCGATCAACCTTACGAATGGCACGTGAACGACGGCGAAGAAGTGTTCGCCGTCATGGACGGCCAAGTCCGAATGGATTACCACGAAGAGGGTCAAATGCGTTCGAGGGTGATGAACGCCGGCGATATCTTCTTCGCGTCGGTGGGGACGGCGCATGTCGCGCATCCGATCGGCCAGGCGCGCGTGCTCGTGATCGAGAAGGAAGGCACCGTTTAGGGGCGCTCCGCCTGCGGGCACCGGGCGGCTCTCGGAACCGGTCCGCGGCTACGGTTGATGGTAGTCGACTCTGCGCTTTCTTCTCGCACCGGGTGTCGGACTACGAAATTCCGGTCGGCGATGACAATTGGTTTGCGTAATCATCGTGCATCAGGACGCTTGACTGCGGAGGGTGAGGCCATGATTCGACCGGTTGATTTTGGTGGTTCCAGCACGCCCACGTCGGCAGCGACGTCGAGCAATGCGGCGCCTTCCGCGGCGAATTCGTCTGGTACCGGTTCGGGTTCGAAGATCAGCCCCTCGGCGGAAACGGCGCAGCTTCTGAAAGAGGCGCAGGAGGCGCAGCGCAAGCTGGAGGAGGCGCAGCGCGCGAAAGCCGCTGCCGATGCGCAGAAGAAGGCGCAAGCCCTCGCCGATGCCGCGTGGGCCGCGGTGCAGCGTGCGGTGGCCGATCAAATGCGCCGGGCCCAGGATCAGGGCGTGAAATCGACCGACGCCGCCTCGGCGCTGCACGCGCTCGCGCCCAACGACGTCAACTTCACGAAGGCGCTGGCCGGCGCACAGAAGCAAGTCGACGGCGAAGATCTGAGCACACGTTCGGTCGAAGAGAAAACCTATACGCTCGACATCGATCAAGCGAATCTGCAGACGGTGACAGGCACGCCGGCGGCGAAAGGGGCGCAAGCCAAGCTGCTGCAGGATCAGACTAGCTTGGCGAACGCGTTGCAAGCGGCGTTCCCCGATGCGGTCAAGCAAGCGTCGTCGGTCGCGACCGATCCCAAGTACATCAACGATCCGAATCGAGCGCTCGCGCAGCGCGACCCGGTCGCCTATGCGGCGATGCAACTGCTTAGCAAGCATTCCGACGATCCGGGCTATAGCGGCGCATTGACGTCGATCGAAGCGCCGGTGCGTGCGCAATATACGAAGCAAGCCGTGGATGCGGCGATGAAAAAGGGCGACCTGGGCGCCGCACTCGATGCGTTGAAGAAGAATATGGATGCGGCCTCAGGGCCGGAGGCGCGCGCCCAAATCCTGAAGGCGGCGGGCTCGCAGTTCAATTCCGCCTACTTTCAGCAGCAATTCTCACACGGCGACCGAGCGACGCTGATGAAAACGATCGGCGCGAACGCGCCGACCGAGATCGCCAATACCGTGCTCGATGTCGTCAAGCCGCATCTGACCGCCACGCCCGATACGCCCGACAACTGGTCGACATCGCTGCTCGATTCGCGACCGAATGCGACGAGCGACTTCTATCAGGGGCTCAGCTCGGCGGTCGAATCGGCCGATCGCTTCGGCTCCGATCGCGCGGACGAAATCGCGCATATCTTGGTGTCGACCCAGGACTACCACCCGCTGCTATCGGGTGCGCCGGGGCAGCCCCCGATTCCCGTGGAGCTATCGGTCAAGGCCGGCAACGCCAAGCTGTCGGTCGCACTTGCGAATACGCTGCTCACCGCGCCCGACGATAAAAAGGCGCAGGAGAAAGCCGGGCCGCTCTATACGTCGCCGAAATTCGACCGCGATCAGGTCGTGCATGCGATTGGCGACGGCGTGAAAGATCTGCAGCAGCAAACCGACGATTCGTTAGCGGGCATCGTCGGCTCGCCCGACAAACCGGGACCGGGCTCCGATCTGGCTTTTTATACCGCCAACTTCGTCGATTCGAACAATCAGGCGCAAATGGCGTCGGCGATCAATACGTACCGGACGCAGAACCCGGACAAGGCCGATCAAATGGATGCGAAATCGGCCGAGGCGAGCCACAACGCCGCGCTGCTTTATCAGGCGACGCAATCGATCCAGGATCTAAAGACGATCGGCAAAGATCCGACCGGCCCCGGCGAAAAGCAGCTCGATTCGGCCTACAAGTCGGTGCTCGGCGATACGTCGGTGGCCGATGCGATGAACAACAACCCCGACATCGCGCTCTTCTCCGAAAGCGCGTTGAAGTTCCATGTGCCGTATGGATCGTGGGGCATGCCCGCGAGCTTGAATTCGGGCGCGTTTATTGTCCGACACACGTCGAACCTGGTCGCGGAAGGCTTCGCCAGCTACAGCAAAGGCGCACTGAGCGCGCTGATGTCGGATCCCGCCGGTAATCCGAAGCGATTCGAGCAACTGATGAAGGGCATCGGTACGACCGCGGCGCGCGCCGGGCTCGATCCGGCGAAGACGCAAAGCGGCGTCGAAGCGGTGCTGTCGTGGCGCGATCAAGCGAGCACCATCGCCGCGGATAGTTCGCTTAGCGATAGCGCCAAGGCGGCGCAGCTCGGCAAGCTGCAAAGCTCGCTCGACGGCACGCTCAAGAAACTGTTCGGATTTAGCGGCGGGCTCGATAAAGACGGCAATGCGATCGTGCATGAAGTGGTCGGCCTCAAGCAAGTTTTCGATCCGACGCACGTCTACAAGATGTTCGGGCAGATCCTGAACTGGGGCAAAAACATCGGCTTCTTGTGGCATACGCCGTCCACCGCGACGACGATCGCTTCGGGCCTCGGCCAGCCGTTCAACGACGAGTATCTGCTGCCGCAGACGAGCTTCTTCTTGCGCACAACGCCCACGACCGCGTTGGCTTTAGGCGGCAAGGATTGGGAAGCCGCGCTGGGTTGGTTGAAGTGGACCAAGGCGCTCGGCACCTTCGGCGTGGCGATCGGCGACGGCATGCTGACGTTCGCGCAACTCGATAAGGGCGCGCTCGTGACGGCATCGAACGCCGCGCAAGCGATCGGCGGCGGCATGGCCGGGGCCGCGTCGATCGCGAGCTTGCTCGGCGAGACGGTGCCGGAATGGCTCAACCCGATCGGCGGCACGATTCTCGCGATCGGCTGTATCGTGAAGCAAGTTTGGAACATCGCCGATCGTCTGCAGGCGGTCAATCAAAACGAGGCCGAGAACAACCCGCGGCTGCTGAAGCTGCTGCAGACGCAGTATCCCGGGCTCACACGCGATGCGGCTTCCGCGCTGCTCGATCAGAATCAAAACGGTGTGAGCCCGATGCAGGCCTTGCGTCAAATCCCGGGCGTGACGCTGCCGCAGATCATGGCGTGGGCGCAAGCGAACGGCGGCAACGGCGCGAACAAGATTCACGATGGCGTCAATGCCGCGCATAGCGTGGAAGACGACACGCTCGATACGCTCAAGAACCACCATTCGCCGGTCCTCGACTGGATTCTCGGCGGGGGGATCGATGGACAAAGCGGCAAGTTCGCGGCCACCGATCCGAGCGACGCACAAGCCGGTACCTATGTGCTGCGCCCGCAAGGCGGCGGCAAGGCGGGCGCCGAGCTGCCCGAGCGCGAGGTGCTGCAGCAGCCGATCAGCGAACGCGGGCTTTACAACTATCTGACGCGGCAAGACGGGTTCACGCCGGGCGGCAAAGGCGTCGATCCGGCGGCCGGGCCCGCTCCGACCGATGCGGCGGCCGCCACGAAAACGGCTGGAGTGGCGCCGCTCTATGTGGTGTCGTCGCCCGGCGATTCCGATTGGGCGATCGCCGCGCAGAACTCGCCGGCGCTCAGCGCCCAGTCGGGCGCGCCCTCGCTGACGGCCAACGATCATCAAACCGCGGAAGCGTTGGCCGAACTGTTCAGTCTGAATCCGGGCTTGGATCCGTCGGGCGCGCTCGATATCGGCGTGCCGGTGCAGATCGGGCAGAACCAGGGCTGATGATGCGCGGGGACGCCATGCGTGTCGGCATCGCATGAGGCTTCGGCATATCGAAGTGCTCAGAGCGATCATGGTCACCGGTTCCGTTAGCGGAGCCGGTGATTTGCTGCATGTCTCGCAGCCCGTGGTGTCGCGCACGCTCGCCCATGCCGAACAGCAGGCCGGCTACAAATTCTTCGATCGAGTGCGTGGGCGCCTCGTCCCGACCGCCGAACTGCTCGCGATTTACCCCGAGGTCGAACAAGTTTTCGCGGCGATCGAGAAGCTGCGGTATATCTCGTCCACGGTGCGTCGCAAAGGAGGCGCGCCGCTCAGGATCGCTGTCACGCCGAGCCTCGCGAGCAGCGTGCTGCCGCGCGCCATCGAGCGGATGGTCGCGCTCGATCCCGATATGGCGTTTGAACTCGCGACGCTGCATACGAGCGAAGTCGTGACGGCCCTGCGCGCCGGCGCGGTCGATCTCGGCATTTGCCTTTCGCCGCCGGCCGTCGCCGGGATTGCCGAGCACGTGCTGTCGAGCGGACAGATGGTGCTCGCCACCCCGCCGCGCTGGCCACCGCTCGTGCGGCAAAACGCGCCGCTGTCTGAACTCGGCTATCTCGCCGACAAGCAGTTCATTTGTCTGCACGACGGCACGCCGCTCGGCTCGGTCATCGGGCAACGGCTGCAGCATGCACGGATCGGCTTGCAAGCGAACATCGTCGTGCAAACGTACGGGATCGCTCGCTCGCTCGTGAGCCAGGGCGTCGGCTATGCCTTGCTCGATACGTTTACGGCCGTGGCGGGCGGGCCCGGCGGGCTCAAGGTCTATCAGCTTTCGCCCGGGCTCGAGTTCGATGTGAAGCTGCTCGGCACGGCCGAAACGCTGGCCGGACGGCTCGCCACCTTGCTGAAGGAAAGCGTCGCGCTCGCGGCCGGCGAGTTGCGCAGTGCGCTTGGCACGATCGCCAGCGAACACCATATCAGCCTGGCCTGAAGGCGTGCCGATGCCGTCTATGCGCGCTGCGATCGCTCCCGTCCCTCTTGCTGCAACGAAGCCGACGGTTGCGCGGTGTCGCCCGACCCATTTCCATGGCGCCGCAAGGCAAGCGCCCCGTACGTCTGAAGTTATGCTTCTTTGCTATAACCCGACCACGAATTCGAATATTGATGCGCCGAGAGTCCTATTAAATTCAACTGCATCGCTTGGCGACGGTGAGGTGCGCGGTACACCGTCGTCGCGAAGGAAGCCGGTCGCAGCGACCGCCTTCTTCCGGCATAAAAGCTCTGCGGGGGACAACGGATTTCATGGCAAGAATCGTGGTGATCGGCGCGGGCATCGTTGGCCTGGCGACGGCATGGCAACTTCAGCGGCGTGGCCACCAAGTGACGGTGATCGAGCGGCGCGACGGCGTAGCGGAGGGGACAAGTTTTGCGAACGCCGGCCAGCTCAGCTATGCATATGTGGCGCCGTTCGCCGGCCCCGGGGTGCTCTCGCGTATTCCGCGCTGGTTGCTGCAAGAGGATGGGCCTTTGCGCGTGGCGGGCGTACTGAATCCGGCGTTCATGCGTTGGGCCGCGCGCTTCGTGAGTTTTTGCAACGCGGGTGCAAGCGCTTATACGACGCGTCGCTTGTTCGAGCTGGCGATGCTGAGCCGCACGGAATGGGATCAGTTCTTCAAGGAGGTGCCCAATCGCTTTAGTTTCGCCCGCAAGGGCAAGCTGATCGTGCATCGGCGCGCGGGCGCGCTCGACGCGGCGGCGAGCACGGCCGAGGCGCTCGCGCCCTACGGTTATGTGCAGCAGCGCTTGAGCGCGGCGCAGTGCGTGGAAGTGGAGCCGGCGCTCGCATGGGCCGAGAAAGATCTTGTCGGCGGCATCTACACGCCGGGCGAGGAAGCGGCCGATTGCTATCAACTCTGCGTCGAATTGAGCCGCGCGATGCGCACGGGTGCGACGCCGGTGTCGTTCCGCTTCGGCGCCGTGGTGACGCGCTTGTTGACGTCGGGCGCACGCGTCACGGGCGTGGCGATGGAAGACGACGGCGAGATCGAAGCGGACCGGGTGATCGTGGCGAGCGGCATCGACGCGCGCAAGCTGCTCGCGCCGATCGGCATCGAGCTGCCGCTGTGGCCGATCAAGGGCTACAGCCTCAGCATTCCGGTGGACGACGAGGCCGCCTGCCCGCACGTGAGCGTGACCGATTACGACAACAAGATCGCGTACGCCCGGCTCGGGCCGGTGCTGCGCGTGGCTGGGATCGCCGATTTGGTCGGCCATTCGCTCGCGCTCGATAAGCGTCGTGTCGACACGCTCAAGCGCGGCATCGGGCGGATGTTTCCGTCGCTGCCGCTCGATGTGCCGCTCGCCGAATGGACGGGCCTGCGGCCGGCGACGCCGAGCGGCCGCCCGATCCTCGGGCCGACGCGTTACGAGAATCTGTTCGTCAACGTCGGCCACGGCGGGCTCGGTTTTACGTTGGCGATGGGCAGTGCGCGCGTCGTGGCGGACATGCTCGACGAGAGCGAGCAAGCGATCGAGTTGGATGGATTTTTGATGGCGTAGGTTTTTTGATGGCGTGAGTGCCGGGCCGTGCTGGACGCCATGAACAGCCGCTCGAAGAAGCGGCCGATAAAGCAGCCGAGTTTTGAACCACTCGTTGAATCCTAAGGAGAAGTCATGCGCAATATTTTTCTCGCCGGCGGCGTCGCGCTGGTCTCGATGGTGCTCTCTTGCGGCGCGCAAGCGCAGGCGCCGACGCAGACGGCCCTGACTGGCACGTTGAAGAAGATCCAAGACACCAATGTGATGACGCTCGGCGTGCGCGATGCGTCGTTCCCGTTTTCGTATTCGGACAACAACGGCAAGACGATCGGCTATTCACAAGAGATCGCTCTGAAAATTGTCGATGAAGTGAAGCGGCGGCTCAATCGCCCGAACTTGGAAGTCAAGTTCGTGCCGATCACCTCGCAAAACCGCATTCCGCTGATGCAGAACGGCACGATCGATCTCGAATGCGGTTCGACCACGAACACATTCGATCGCGAGAAGCAGGTCGCGTTCTCGGACAGCATCTTCCTTTATGGCGTGCGCATGGTGTCGAAGATAACTTCGAACATCAAAGACTTCCCCGACTTGGCGGGCAAGACCGTCGCGAGCACGGCTGGCACGTCCGACGAAAAGTGGATACGTAAGCTCAATGAAGACCACAAGATGAATATGCGGGTCATCAGCCCGAAGGAACACAGCGAAGCCTTCATGGACGTCGTGTCGGGTCGCGCGGCTGCGTTCGTCATGGACGAACCGCTGTTGTACGGTGAGCGCGCGAAAGCCGAACGCCCGGACGAATACGTCATCACCGGAACACCGGCCATCAAGGAGAACTACGCGTGCATGCTGCGCAAGGACGATGTGCCGTTCAAACAGCTCGTCGATAGCGTGGTCTCCCGTCTGCAAACCTCGGGTGAGGCCGAGAAGCTCTACACGAAATGGTTCACGAAGCCGGTCCCGCCCAACAACGTGAACATGAACTATCCGTTGTCCGCCGAGATGAAGGAGCTGTTCGCGCACCCGAACGACAAGGCGCTTGACTGAGCACTACCAAAGCCGCCGCCTACGTCGTTGTCTCTAGCGGCGGGTGGCGGCCACGCATCAGTAGCACCGTTTCCGGGGAACGTTCAGGAACTATCGATCATGGGTTATCACTGGAATTGGCACATTTTTTTAGAACCGGTTTCGACCGGCGAGCCGTCGACGTATCTCGGCTGGCTGTTGTCCGGGCTCGAATTGACGGTCGCGCTCTCGCTCGGTGCGTGGGCCGTGGCGCTCGTGCTCGGGTTGCTGCTCGGGATCGGGCGCACGCTCGCTAACCCCTTCACGCGCACATTCGGCGTCGCGTATGTGGCCGTCTTTCGCAATGTGCCGCTGATCGTGCAGGCATTTATCTGGTACTACGCCTTGCCCGATCTTTTGCCGAACGCGGCCGGCGACTGGTTCAAAGCGCTGCCCCCGACCACGCAGTTTCTGTCGTCCTCGATCGTGTGCCTCGGCTGCTTCACGGCCGCGCGGATTTGCGAGCAGGTACGCGCCTCGCTGCAAATGCTGCCGCGCGGGCAGCGAGCCGCCGCGCACGCCTTGGGGCTCAGCACCGCGCAATCGTATCGGTATGTGCTGTTGCCCGTCGCGCTGCGCCACATTCTGCCGACGCTCACCTCCGAGCTCTTGAACGTGCTGAAAAATTCGGCGGTGTTCTCGACGATCGGCCTGCTCGAACTTTCGGCTCAGGCGCGCCAACTCGTCGATTACACGGCGCAGACATACGAAGCGTTTATCGCGGTGACGATCGCCTACATGATCATCAATCTTTCGGCGATGGCGATCATGCGTGCGATCGATCGGCGCGTACGCCTGCCTATTGCTAGTGGAGCGCGGTGATGTCGAGTCACATTCTTCAAGTTCTCGTACCGGTCTTGCCGACGCTAGGTCGGGGCTTCATCGTCACGTTGGAGTTGACGGTCTCGGCGATCGCGGCGGGTCTCGTCTGGGGCACCATCCTAGCGCTGTTTCGCATCGGCCCGGTCAAACCGCTGAGCTGGTTCGCGCAGGGCTACGTCACGCTGTTTCGCTCGGTGCCGCTCGTGATGGTGCTGTTGTGGTTCTTCCTCGTCGTGCCGCAAGTGCTGCAATCGCTGCTCCACCTGTCGCCCGCGGTGGATATCCGCCGCGTGTCGGCCTTCGTCGCGTTCTCGCTGTATGAGGCGGCGTACTACTCGGAGATCATTCGCGCCGGCATTCTGGGCGTGCCGCGCGGGCAGCAAAGCGCGTCGCTCGCGCTCGGGCTCACGCCGTTGCAAACGATGCGGCACGTCGTGCTGCCGCAGGCGTTTCGCGCGATGGTGCCGGTGTTCGTCACGCAGGCCATCGTCATGTTTCAAGACACGTCGCTCGTGTATGTCATCGGGCTCGGCGATTTCTTCAGCATGGCCGAGAGCGTCGGCGAGCGCGACGGCAAGCTGACCCTCATGCTGATGCTCGCCGGAGCGACGTACTTCGTCATTTGCTCCACCGCGTCGATGTTCGTCAAGTTTCTGCAGAGAAAGGCAATCTAATGATCACGCTAGAAAAAGTCTCCAAATGGTATGGGCCGTTCCGCGTCCTCGACGATTGCACGGCGAGCGTCGAGAAAGGCGATGTGGTGGTCGTCTGCGGGCCGTCGGGCTCCGGCAAGTCGACGTTGATCAAAACGATCAACGGGCTCGAACCGATTCAGTCGGGCTCGATCACGATCAATCGTGCGCCGGTTCATCATCCGAAGACGGACCTTGCCCGGCTGCGCGCGCAAGTGGGCATGGTGTTCCAGCACTTCGAGCTGTTTCCGCATCTGACGATCATCGAGAACCTGACGCTCGCGCAAATCAAAGTACTGCGCCGCCCGAAGGACGAAGCGATCGACAAGGGCCTGAAGCTGCTCGATCGCGTGGGGCTCAAAACGCATGCCGACAAATATCCGGCGCAGCTTTCGGGCGGCCAGCAGCAACGCGTGGCGATCGCCCGTGCGTTGTCGATGGATCCGATTGCGATGCTGTTCGACGAACCTACTTCCGCACTCGATCCCGAAATGATCAACGAGGTGCTCGACGTGATGGTCGAGCTCGCACAGGAAGGCATGACGATGATGTGCGTGACCCACGAAATGGGTTTCGCCAAGAAGGTGGCCAACCGCGTGATCTTCATGGATCGCGGCGCCATCGTCGAAAACGACGTGAAGGACGCCTTTTTCGAGGCGCCGCGCACCGATCGCGCGAAGGATTTTCTGTCTCGCATCCTTCACTGAAATCGCTGGTCAACTCGAAGTTTCTTGCGGTGGCCTTATGGATACGATCTTTGCGGGTGGAAACGAAGGGGGCCTGGCGCTAGGCCATACGCTGACGTGTACGCTGCCCCGTGAGGTGCAAGAGACGCGCAACAAGCATGTCGTGCGCCGCGCAGGCAACACGCACGGCGCCGCGCGCGCTGTCCCGGGATCGCATGCGCTGGCTCGCCGCGCGGGCCCGCTATCGGTGGCTGTGGGCGGCACGCTCGCTCATGCGCGCGACGCCGCGGTTGCGCAGGGCAGCGACACGCGTATCGCCGCTGAACTCATGACGGCACGCGATCCCGACGAACGGATCCGGCTCGTGCGCGCGATGCTCAACGTCACCGGTTTCCGCTCGTTGGCGTACTTCACGATGCCCGCCGATAGCGATGAGCCCGTGGATACCTGGGCGACCGATACGCTCGCGCCGAGCCATTTCGGCGAGGCTTATTTCACCGCCGGCTATCAAGCGCATGACCCGCGCGTTGCGGCCGCGCGCAGCGCGAGCGCGCCGGTCGTATGGGATCTCGCTTGGCTGCTGAAGGCCTGGCGCCAGTGCGGCTCGCCTCCAGCCATGTGCCGCCTCTTCGACGAACTGCAGCGCGACGAGGTGAAAAGCGGCGTGATGCTCGGCATCGCGACGCTGCAAGGCGGCTTGCGAGCGGTCGTGAGCCTCTCGAGCACGCAACCCGATCGCGATTGGATCAGCGATAACGTACTGGCGCAGGCCCTTGCACTTGGCTTGTCCTTGCATCGCTTCGCTTCCGATCCCGCGCATGTGCCGCGCGCCGAACCGCCCGTCCATGCCAATACACCGTCCGACATGCAGACGCGCATTCTCGCGTGCCTCGCGGGCGGGCTATCGGACAAGCAGATCGCCTCGCGTCTGCAGACGACGCCGCACAACGTCGACTATCACCTGCGCTTCTTGCGCCGCAAATACGGCGCGGCCAATCGCACCCATTTGGCGTTTCTCGCGGGCGGCATGGCGCTCGAGCTCGTCTGACCGAATCGAAAGCACGGCCGTAGCCGCCTTGTAGCAGCGCCGTTCGGGGAAACATCAACGACGCATGCTTGGCACTACGGGAATACAAGCAAAAGCAGAACCGGTTCCGATTTCCGGCTTTTACAGAACACCGTGACGCCGCGTATTTCGTCAATCGGTTCAACGACATAACCCGAGTTTCATCGACGCGCTCGCGCGCGGCTCTTTCGGAGGGAAGTCATGGGCGTTGTTGCAATCGACGGTGGCGGTTCTACCTCAGTCACGTCGGCCTCGAGCCACGATATGCCGGTGCAGCCGGCTCCCGGATCCAAACCGAACGCGCAGCAGGCGGCCGCGCTCGCGGCGCTGAAGGCGGCGCTCGAAGCGGCGCAAGAGGCGCGCACGCGCGAAGCGCAGCAAGCGGCCGCGGAGAAAGTGAAAGCGGCGATGGAAAACGCGATGCGCGCCTACGCCGACGGTAAAACGGGCAGCGCCCGTACTGCGGCGCTCGCCGATGCCGGCGCCGCGATCGGCAAGCTCGCGCCGTCGGGCGGCGATGCGGGCAAGTTGTTCAGCAGCATGGCCAAAGATGCGACGCAGAGCGTATCGGCCGAGACGCCCGAGCTCAGTAGCGTGCGCGAAGACGCTTTTGCATTGGCGACGGCGCAAGACAAGTTGAAGCAGGACCAGGCCGATCTCGCGGCGCTGCGCAAAACGTCGCCGAAGCTCGCGGCGATGGACCAGCAGGAGGGCGGCGCTCAGGCGTTATCGGATGAACAGCGTCACATCGATCAACTGCAGAAGACGCTCAATACGGCGGTCGAGCATGAATACGACACGACGCAAGCGCCCAAGGATTCGAAGGATCCCGATTCGGCGCGGCTCGCGATCGTGCTCGGCAATCACGCGAACGACGGCGTCCAAGGCGATCTCGGTTCGCTGTTGACCTCGCACATCCTGCACGACGAGATGGCGCATCCGCAGACGGCCGGACTGACCGATACAGACAAGCAGATGCTCAAGAACGATCCGTTGAGCTTCGCGCTCTCGAGCTTGATGGCGCGCAATCCCGACGATTCGTCGTTGCAGCTCTCGCTCGTCAAGGCGGCCTCGGCGATGCGGCCGTCGTATGCGCACGACCTGATCGCCAAGGCCCCCGATCTCACGACGAAGCTCTCGGTGCTCAACGCGCAAATGGCCGCGGCCGAGCAATCCGACGGCGCGGCCGGTCGCAAGGCCGTGCTCGATGCGGCCGGCAGTGAAATCACGCCGCAGGCGCTGGAAAAGGGGCTCGACGCAGCGACCGACGTGACGCAGCCGTTCCAAATCCACGCGGGCCCGCAGGCCAACCCCGCTCAGCAAAAGGCGACCAACGCGGGGCAGTGGCTCTCTAACACGCTGGCGAACGGGTGTCCGAACGAATTGCGCGGGCCGCTGCTCGACGCGTTGATGAAGCATTTGGGCAAGGATGCGCCCGATATCAGCGGCGCCGACAACATCATGAAGACGTCGTTTTTCGATGGCGTGAGCAAGCTCGTCTCGGGCGATCCCGCTTCGGCGAAGAAGGCGGCGCAGTGGCTGCTCTCCTCGCGCGACGGCAAAGGCGCGGCGAGCTTGCCGAGCGATTTCACGGCGGCGCGCTCCGGTACGGCCAACGGCGATGGCGATTTGTGGAACGCCATCTCGACGCAACTATCGAGCGATCATTCCGTGCCGAAGTCGGCCGTCAAAGCGCTGACCGATTCGATCTCGAAGGGCAATGCGGATCGATTGAAGGATCTGCAATCGAAGGCGCACAAACAAGCGTTCGACACATTCAAGGCGGACCCGCAGAAGTATGTGCAGAAGTACTTCGACCAGTTCGCGTCGAAGGATGCGCAGGCCAAACTTAACTTCTCGCAGACGCCGCCGGGCGGCGGGACGGAAACCGACGCGCAATACAAAACGCGTCTGCGCAACTTCGTCGGGGCAGCGCTCGGTTACTCACCGACGGCAGATGCGTTGAAAGCGGCCAGCAACATCAAGGCGCCCAATCCCTACCAAGACTGGTACAGCGGCAACTCCGATCAAGCCAAGACCATCAATAGCGCAATCGAGCCGGTCGTCGATCGCATTCTCAAAGAAGACGGCGATAGAAAGACAGCGCTGTCAGCCGTGCCTGCCGCCTATGCAACGAGCGATACGGGAGTCGGTAACACGGCGCTGTTCTCGCTTCACTCGAAAGATCACGTGAAGCTGATCGATCTGACTGGCGCCACGTACGACGGCAAGGACGGCAACGAAGCGTTCAGAGATTTGCAGCAGCATAACAAGGTGTTTTCGGGCGACGGGACGCTCGCCGTGCCGAAAGACCTGACGTTCAACGTCAAAGACGGCCATGTCGATGTCGACACCCACCAGGCTTATCAGGAGCCGTGGCAGGACAAGCTGTGGCACGTCGTGCGCGATGTCGGCGTGGGCGTGGCGCTGGTGGGCGGCGTCGTGGTTGCCGTCGGCACGTTGGGGGCGGCGGTGCCGGAGGAACTGGCGGTCGGCAGCGTCGTTACCGCCTCGATGGCCGGGACAGCGGCGACGGCGACGGCCGGCGCGTCGGCCTTTATCGCCGGCAGCACGGTGAACGACATGCTCGAGGAGCAGGCTCACAATCAGCCCTATATGACGACGGCCAATTTAGGAAGCTTGCTGGGGGCAGCGGCGGGCGGCCTCTTTAGCGGCAGTGCGCTCGCCGAGTTGCAGGGTTTCAAGTCGATGGTGTCGACGGGAACGCCCTCGGCGGTGTCGCGAGCCTTGACCTCCCCGCTCGCGGGCGGCTTGACGGCGGGGTTGTCGGCCGGGGCCACCGGCGAGCAAGTCTCGCAGGTGGCGCAAGATTGGAACCAGATGAGCACCGGCGAAAAGATCGAATCGATCGGCAGCCTGGTCACGCCGGTGGTGGCCGGCTTCTCGGGCGTACGAGTGTTGGCCGGCCAAAGCGGCTACGCCTTGCCGTTCGCGCAGGCGATGGCCGCGCAGGGACGTTCGCCGCAAACCATCGACGCCGATTCGGGCCACGGCGCCACGGCGTCCGGCAGCCAAACTGCGCAGATGGTGGGGGACGCGCTCGGCTTCTCGCCGGCGCGCTCGGTGGTCATCGATGCGAGCCAGACCTGGGGGCCGCTAGAAAACAGCATCGTGCAGAACAATACGGCGACGCTGCTCAACTACGCCTCCAAGGATTTGGACGCGAACAACGTCGTGATCTTTTGCAACACGGCGTCCGCACAAACCAACGAGGGCGTGGCGGCGATGGCCGGCAACGCGGTGCTCAACAACATCGTCGATAAGACATCGCAATTCGTCTTCGCCAACGGCGGCGATCATCCGGCGTTCGTCGCGACCAACAGCACGGTCAAGAACCTTGCTTTTCCCGCAGCGCTTTCTTCATTGGTGAAGGGCGGCACGTTCGATCCGAACGAACTCGTGGCATTTCAGAAAGATCCTAACGTCGACAAGACGCCCTTGGGCGGAAGCACCAAGGGCGGCGGCCCCAACTTCGACAACCTCGTGACGTTGCAGGATCCGGCCAACGCTGCGCCGGGCACGCCGCTGACTGTCGCGAGCGTCTCCGGCATGAATATCGCCGATCTCGTCAACGAAACGCCGCCCAAGAGCGATCCGGGCTACCCGGCGTGGCTGCAGAAGTTGCAGGCGGCGGCGAAGGTTTCGGTTCAGAACTTGCCGAAGGACACCACCTCGCTGACGATGGCGTGTACGCACTATGTGACCGACGACGTGGTCAACGCATTCAAGAGCGCGCTTCACGATCGAGGGATGGACAACGTGCGCATCATCAATCCGAACCAGAACATGGCGGATCTGCGCACCCAACAGATTCTCGCGACGAAGGGCTGGAAGAATTTCTCGGGAACGGCGAACGCGAAGACGGTGTACTACATGAACGTCGATCCGAGCCAATTCGCCGAGGCGAAGCAGACGATCACCGCGTTGACGGGCGATCCCGATCCGATCGTCAAGTCGCTGCCCGATAGCGTCAGAGATCAAATTCTCGGGAAAACGGCGCAGCGCGACAACGGCGTCGCGCTGTCCGCCTCGTTGACGCCCGAGGAGCTCTCCTTGATCGCCAACGGCCAAGCGATCGGGGCGAACGCGTCCTAGCCGCCTGCTGCGAGCGGCTGAGCAGCGCCGGCTGCCGATCGGCGGGCGCATCGCTCGTATGGGCCGGGGCCGGACCTCGACCGGCGGGCGCGGCCCTCGGCGATCCGGCGATCCGGCGATCCGGCGATCCGGCGTATCGGCGATCCGGCGTATCGGCGTATCGGCGTATCGGCAAGTGCGCCTAACCGACGGCGCATTCGCCCGGCGCGCGTCGTGCCAGCGGCCTTGCGCGGCTATAATCGGCGGCTATGACCGCCCAACCTCAGACGTTCCACGTCGCCGTCGTCGGCGGCGGCCTCGTCGGCAAGAGCGCGGCGCTCGCGTTGGCCCAAACCGGCCTGCGCGTGGCGCTCATCGCTCAGCCGGCGGCCCCGCGCCCGGCGGATACGCCGTTCGACGCGCGCATCTATGCGCTCTCCGCCAGCTCGCAAGCGCTGCTGGAGCGGCTGCGCATCTGGCAGGCCCTCGATCACGATCGTCTATCGCCCGTCTATGACATGCGCGTATTCGGCGATGCCCTCGCCGAGCTTCACTTCTCGGCGTTCCAGGCCGCCGTGCCGCAACTCGCTTGGATCGTCGAATCGACGCTGATCGAGCATGCGCTCGACGCCGCGTTGCGGTTTCAGCCGCAAGTGAGCTGGTTCGACACGCGCGCCCAGGGGCTCGATGTGAAGCCCGATTGTGCCTGCCTGGCGCTGGCCAGCGGCCAGGTGGTGCAGGCCGATCTCGTCGTCGGCGCCGATGGCGCGCATTCGTGGGTGCGCGCGCAGATCGGCGCGCATGTGACGCGGCGCGATTATCGGCAAACGGGCGTCGTCGCCAATTTCAAGGCGGAGAAGCCGCACGGCGAAACCGCTTACCAGTGGTTTGTCGGCGGCGAGATCGTCGCACTGCTGCCGCTGCCCGATTCGCACGTTTCGCTGGTGTGGTCGGCGCAGTCCGATCATGCGCGCGAGCTGCTCGCTCTCTCGCCGGCGCAATTGGCTGCGGCGGTCGAAGCGGCGACGCACCACCGCTTAGGTGCGCTCGAAAGCGTCGGGGTCGCGCACGGCTTTCCGCTCGCACGGCAATCGGTCGACCGGCTGATCGCCTCCCGCGTTGCGCTCGTCGGCGACGCCGCGCATCTGATTCACCCGCTCGCGGGCCAGGGCATGAATCTGGGCCTGCGCGATGTCGCCGCATTGGCCGAAGTCGTGGCCGATAAGGAACCATTTCGCGATTTGGGCGATCTGGTGCTATTGAGACGCTACGAACGTGCGCGGCGCGAAGATATCGGCGCATTGACGATCGCCACCGATGGCTTGCAGCGCCTGTTCGCCGTGAAGGGAACGCTGGCGCGCTCGGTGCGCAACGCGGGCATGGCGCTCGTCGGGGCCCAGCCGTTGGTCAAACGGTGGCTGGTATCGGCCGCGCTCGGATAGCGCCCGAATTAAAGCGCCATCACGCGAAGCCCGCTTGCATCCGAAGCCTGATCGCCGCCGTATCGAACACTCACCCGCACCCACGTTCTATCGCTAGCTAGAGCGTGCGGCGCCCGAACCGAACTTGAAGGAACGCATCATGAAAATCGCCATGCGAATCGCAGCCGCCGCGGCGCTTGCCGCCGTCGTCGCGCTGGGCTGTACCGCGCACGCCGATCAAACGACCGACAAGCTCAAGGCCACGCTGCAATCGCGTCTGCCCGAGATTCAGATCAAAAGCATCACGAAGGCGCCGATCGCCGGCCTCTACGAAGTCAATCTCGGCACGCAAATGGTCTACACCGATGCGAACGGCGATTACGTGATCGCCGGCGATCTCGTCGATACCAAGAAGCGCAGCAATCTGAGCGAGGCGCACTTGGCCGAACTGAATAAGGTCGACTTCGCCAGCTTGCCGCTCGATCGCGCGGTCAAGGTCGTGAAGGGCAACGGTAGCCGCCGCATCGCCGTCTTCTCGGATCCGAATTGCCCGTACTGCAAACAGCTCGAAACGACGCTCAAATCGATCGACAACATCACCGTGTACACCTTCTTGTACCCGGTACTGTCGGACGATTCGGTCAAGAAATCGAAGGCGATCTGGTGCTCGACCGATCGCGCGAAAAGCTGGGAAGCCTGGATGCTCGAACGCCAAACGCCGGCCGCTGCTGCCGCCAATTGCGACACGACCGCGCTCGATAAGAACCTCGCGCTCGGCCACAGCATGAACGTGACGGGCACGCCGACGATCATCTTGACCGACGGCCGTCGCTTGCCCGGCGCCGTCTCGGCGGACGAGCTGAACGGCGCACTGGCCAGCGCGCACTGAGGCGCCGAGGCACCCACGCGCCGCCGCACGCTGGCCGGTTCGACCCGCTCGGCCCGGTCAGTCCACGATCGATAACACCCCGAAACTCACCGCCGTCCGATGAAGCCCATTCGCTACGCCATCGTCCCGAAGCATCCCGCCGCCCACCTGTTCGAGGTCACGCTCACCATCGCGGATCCCGATGCGGCCGGCCAGCGTTTCACGTTGCCCACCTGGATTCCGGGCAGCTACCTTGTACGAGAGTTCGCGCGCAACATCGTCACGCTCGCCGCCTTCAACGAAGCCGGACGTAAGGTTCGCATCGAAAAGACGGATAAGCAGACCTGGCAAGCCGCGCCCGTCAAAGCGGGCGCGCTGACGTTGCGCTATGAAGTCTATGCGTGGGACATGTCGGTGCGCACGGCGCATTTGGACGATACGGTGGGCTTTTTCAATGGGACGAGCGTCTTCTTGCAGCCGATCGGGCGCGAGGACGCCGCTTGCATCGTCGATATTCAAAAATCCGCCGGCGCCGCGTATCGCGATTGGCGCGTGGCGACCGCGTTACCCGAAGCACGCGGCACCAAGCGGTACGGCTTCGGCGAGTATCGGGCGCAGAACTACGACGAGCTTGTCGATCATCCGGTCACGCTGGGGCAATTCGCGCTGGCGACGTTCAAGGCGCATGGCGTACCGCACGATATCGTGATCGCCGGGCGTACCGTGCAGGTCGATATGGCGCGGCTCGCGGCCGATCTCAAGCGGATCTGCGAAACGCAGATCGCTTTCTTCGAGCCGCGTACGAAGAAGGCGCCTGTCGATCGCTACGTGTTCATGACGCAAGTCGTCAGCGACGGCTACGGCGGGCTCGAACATCGCGCCTCGACTGCGCTGATCTGCAATCGGACCGATTTGCCCGTGGTAGGCCAGCCCGAGGCGTCCGAGGGCTATCGAACCTATCTCGGCCTGTGCAGCCACGAGTACTTCCATACGTGGAACGTCAAGCGCATCAAGCCGGCGGCGTTCGCACCATACGACCTGACACAAGAAAACTACACGTCGCTGCTGTGGCTGTTCGAAGGCTTCACGTCGTACTACGACGATCTGATGCTGGTCCGTAGCGGTGCGATCACCGAGGTTGACTATTACACCCTGGTGGGTAAGACGCTCGGTAGCGTGCTGCGCGGCAGCGGCCGCCTGAAGCAAAGCGTGGCCGAAAGCTCGTTCGATGCGTGGATCAAGTACTACCGGCAAGACGAGAACGCGCCGAATGCGATCGTCAGCTACTACCAGAAGGGCTCGCTCGTCGCGTTGGCGTTCGATTTGGCGATCCGCGCGCGCACCGATCACCGCAAATCGCTCGACGATGTCATGCGGCTGCTGTGGCAGCGGTACGGCCGGCATTTCTACAGCGGCAAGATGGCCGGCGTCGGCGAAAACGAGGTGGCGGCCTTGATCGCCGAGGCGACGGGCGTGGAACTGGGGGCATTGTTCCAAGAAGCCGTGTACGGCACGCGCGATCTGCCGCTCGATGCGCTGTTCGAACCGTTCGGCGTGACCTTGGCGCCCCAAGCGGGCGCGGCGAACGGCAAGAACGGCAACAACGAGAAGGGTGGCAAGCCGTCGCTCGGCGTGCGGGTGCGGGCGGCCGGCGCGGATTGCACGCTCGCCGCCGTGCATGACGGCGGTGCGGCGCAAAAAGCGGGGTTATCGGCCGGCGACGTGCTGATCGCCATCGACGGCCTGCGAGTGACCGGTACGAACCTCGATGCCTTGCTGGGCCGCTATCAGGCGGGTGCGACGGTGGAGATCCACGCGTTCCGGCGCGACGAGTTGCGTCTGTGGCGGGTCAAGCTCGATCCGCCGGAAGTGACGCGCTACAAGCTCGTGGCGGGCGAAGAGAAGCGCGGCGCACCGGCCAGGCGCGCGCGGGAGCGTTGGTTGCACGGCTGAACCGGTGCTCGACCGGATCCGCACGGGGCCATCCGGCGGAGGCGTCGGGCTATCGCCTGGCCGATGTCGACGTGGAGGGCGGCCGCTGCTGGTTGCCCGTCCTCGCCGGTCGATCGTTCTACCATTGCAACAATCCGTCCTTCCCAACCTACTTTTTCCCTGTCGGGCCAACCGCCACAATGGCTTCACTCGCGCTAAACCGCGCAACCCACTTGGAGCCCGACATGACCACCATCCTTCAACTGAATTCGGCGGCGCGTTCGCAAGGCGCTAACTCGACGCTGCTGGCCAATGAGCTGGCGGCGAAGCTGCAACAATCGAACGCCGGGTCGAAGCTCGTCGTGCGCGATCTGCTGGCCGACGCCCTGCCACACCTGGACGACGCCGTGCTCGGCGCCTTCTTCACGCCGGCCGAGCAACGCACGCCGGAACAAGCCGCGATCGTCGCACGCAGTGATGCGCTGATCGCCGAGCTGCAAGCGGCCGACGTCGTGGTGATTGGCGCGCCGATGTACAACTTCGGCATTTCGTCGCAATTGAAGGCCTACTTCGACTGGATTGCCCGCGCCGGCGTGACGTTCCGCTATACGGCGACGGGCCCCGAAGGGCTCTTGAAAGGGAAGAAGGCGTATATCGTCTCGGCGCGCGGCGGCAAGTACGCTGGCACCCCGAACGACAGCCAAACGCCGCATGTGAAGTCGTTCTTGGGCCTGATCGGGATTACCGATGTCGAATTCATCTACGCCGAAGGGCTGAACATGGGCCCGGACGCGGCCAGCGCCGCGCTGGCGTCGGCACGTGAAGCGATCGCCATCGCGGCCTAATCTTGAGACTCACGTCATCGCTAGACGTCGCGCTGCCCGTTGGGGCGGCGCGACGTTTTTGCATTGGCGTTTCAGCCGTTTCACCGGGTGGGCGGCGCGGCCCGCTCAGGCCTGGGCCATATCGGGCAGACGCCAATCGATCTCGGCGCGATGGTTCGCCGCGAGATATTCGTTGGCGAGGCGAAAGTGGCGGCAGCCTAGAAAGCCGCGATGCGCCGACAGCGGCGACGGATGCGGCGCCTCGAGCACACAATGCGGACGCGCATCGAGCAGCGCGCGCTTGGCCTGGGCATGCGCGCCCCAGAGCATGAACACCAGATGTTCGTGCCGCGCCGCCAGTTCACGAATCAGCGTATCGGTGCAGGCTTCCCAGCCGCGTTTGGCGTGGCTCGCCGCCTTGCCTTGCTCGACGGTCAGCACGGTATTGAGCAGCAATACGCCTTGCCGAGCCCAGGCGTCCAGGCAGCCGTGCGCGGGCATCACATAGCCGAATTCCGCAGCGATTTCCTTGAAGATATTGCGCAGCGACGGCGGCGGCCGCACGGGCGAGGGCACCGAGAACGCGAGCCCATGGGCTTGCGGATGGCCTTTGTCGTCGCCGTGATACGGGTCTTGTCCGACGATGACGACCTTGACGTCGTCCGGGCTCGTCAGGCGTAGCGCGCGAAAGACTTCGGCCGGGTAGATGGTTTTGCCTGCTGCGATTTGCGCATCGACGAAAGCGCAGAGTGGCCCATAGGCGTCGCTGTCGATGAATGTGCGCAGATGTGTGCGCCAGGCTGGCGGTAACCCAGCGAATTGCGCTTCGAGCGGGGCAGAGAGGCCGAGGACGACACCCGGATCGCCCTGGCCATCGCGCTTGGCATTTTCGTCAGATGCTTCGGCCGACGCCGACGCGCGTCGTTTGCCTGTCGCTGGTTGCTTCATTTGTCTGGCCGACGAAGGCGCAGCCATCGATTCGTCGTCGGGTAGATTGTCGAACAACGACCCCTGCGCCGCTTCACTCGCCGCGGCGGCAGCCGGCTTTCTCGCCTTCACTGCGCACACAGCCGATAACCTCGCTGCGCTTTATTGACGTTCTCCGGCGCGAGCCCCGGCACGGCAGCCGACAGCTTGGCCGTCAGCGCGTGCAGCGCGCTTTCTTCGCCGCGCAACAATTCGAGTTCGATCTCGCAGATCGCATCGCGCCGCGTTTCGCCCTGTACCGTCGCCGTCACTTCACCGCGATCGATGGCCGCTTCGATACTTGCACCGTCGAATTCGACCTGCCAAAGACGGCGCACGAACACCGTCCGAAAACGTTCGCCGAGCTCGGACGCCGCCTCGCGCAACGCGGCGAGCGCCGCTTCGTTGTCGCACGCGCGAGCGAGCGCGTCGAAATCCAACGCGGCTTGCGGCACGGGCGTTTCCCACTCATGCCGGCTGTGCATCCCGTCTTTCGCCGTGCCCGCCGCCTTCAACGTTTGCAGCCAACCGTCGGGCGTCTTTCTGAGGCGCAGCGCGATCTTCGACCGAGCGAGCGTAAGCGCGGGCGTATCGAAGTAGAGGTTGATCAAAGGCACATCCCGCCCCGGCGCTCCGGTGAGGCCGGAGAAGAAGCGCTCGGCGGCCTCGGCTTGCGCTGACGGCAGCGCCAGTTTGATTTCGCGTTCGATACCCATGGATTGATCGAAGAAGTCGGAGGCGTCGAGACGTCGGCGTTAGAAAAACATCTGCGAGAGCGCGGCGCCCGGATTGTCGGCGCGCATGAACGCCTCGCCGACGAGGAACGTATGAACGTCGCTAGCCCGCATGCGCTCGACGTCGGTGCGCGCCAAGATGCCCGACTCGGTCACGACGATCCGATCATCGGGCAGGGCGTCGAGCATGCCGAGCGTCGTATCGAGAGAGGTTTCGAACGTGCGCAAATTGCGATTGTTGATGCCGATGAGCGGCGTCTTCAGCGTTAGCGCCTGGGTAAGCTCGTGGCGATCATGCACCTCGACGAGCACCGCCAAGCCTAGCGAGTGGGCGAACGCTTCGAGCTCCTGCATCTGCGTCAGCGACAGCGCGGCCGCGATCAGCAAGACGGCATCGGCGCCCATCGCGCGCGCTTCGACGATCTGATACGGATCGATGATGAAATCCTTGCGCAGCACGGGCAGATCGCAAGCGGCGCGGGCCTCTTCGAGATAAGCCGCGCTACCCTGGAAGAACTGCACATCCGTCAAGACGGAGAGGCAGGCGGCACCCCCTGCTTGGTACGAGCGCGCAATCTCGGCCGGCACGAAGTGCTCGCGCAGCACACCCTTGGACGGGCTCGCTTTTTTCACTTCGGCGATGACGGCAGCTTGGCCGGCCGCGTGTTTGGCGCGCAGCGCGCCGACGAAATCGCGCAAATCGCGCGCCGACGCTTCGAGCCGCAGCTCTTCGAGCGGCGCGCTCAGCTCGGCCGCGCGTACCTCTTCGCGTTTAACGGCAATGATCCGTTCGAGAATGTCGCTCATGGAGAAAGCCTTTTTTCCGGTGCCCAGCAGTCAATGACTTGGGGCGTTATTGCTTGAATTGCTGAGTGAAGCGCGCGAGCTCGTCGATCTTCTCGCGTGCGCGGCCGCTGGCGATCGCTTCGCGCGCCGCTTCGATGCCGTCGGCGATCGAAGCGACGATATTCGCCGCATAGAGCGCCGTGCCGGCGTTCAGCGTCACGATTTCGCGCGCCACGCCGGGACGATTCTCTAGCGCTTGGAGCAGCATCGCTTTCGATTCGTTCGCGTCTTGCACTTTGAGCGAGCGATTGGACACCATCTGCAGCCCGAAATCCTCCGGGTGGATTTCATACTCATGCACTTGGCCGTCGCGCAGCTCGCCGACGAGCGTCGCGGCGCCGAGCGACACCTCATCCATCCCATCCTTGCCGTAGACGACCAGCACGTGCTTCGCGCCTAGCCGCTGCATCACGCGCACTTGAATGCCGACGAGATCGGGATGGAACACGCCCATCAGCTGATTCGGCGCGCCGGCCGGATTCGTGAGCGGGCCGAGAATGTTGAAGATCGTACGGATGCCAAGTTCGCGCCGAACCGGCGCGATGCTCTTCATCGCAGGATGATGGTTCGGCGCGAACATGAAGCCCATGCCCGTCGCCTCGATGGAGGCCGCCACCTGTTCCGGTTGCAGATCGATATTGACGCCGAGCGCTTCGAGCACATCGGCGCTGCCCGATTTGCTCGATACCCCACGGCCGCCATGCTTGGCCACTTTCGCTCCGGCCGCAGCGGCGACGAACATCGTCGCCGTCGAGATGTTGAACGTATTGGCGCCGTCGCCGCCCGTGCCCACGATATCGACGAAATTGGCGTTGTCGGGTACCTCCACATGACGCGCGAATTCGCGCATCACCGTGGCGGCCGCGGCGATCTCGCCGATCGTTTCCTTCTTCACGCGCAAGCCCGTGACGATCGCGGCCGCCATCACGGGCGACATGTCGCCGCGCATGATGAGCCGCATCAAATGCAGCATTTCATCGTGAAAAATCTCGCGATGTTCGATCGTGCGCTGCAGTGCTTCTTGCGGTGTGATGGTCATGGAAGCATCCCTATCCGTTCGTGGCGTTCCTGGCATTCGTAGCGTTTGCGCCGTTCGTTCGATCCGTGCCGTGTCGCGCGCACGAAGCGGCTTACGCGCTCTGCGCGGCGGTGGCGGCCTGCGCAGCCCTCGATCCCTTCAGGAAATTCTCGAGCAGCGCATGGCCGTGCTCCGACAGGATCGATTCGGGGTGGAACTGGACGCCTTCGACAGGCAGCGTTTTATGCCGTACGCCCATGATTTCGCCGTCTTCGGTCCACGCCGAGATCTCGAGACACTCGGGCAGCGATTCGCGCTCGATCGCGAGCGAGTGGTAGCGCGTCACGTCGAAATGTTTGGGCAAATTCGCGAACACGCCTTGACCGTCGGTTTCGATGCGGCTCACCTTGCCATGCATGATCGTTTGCGCACGGACGACGCGGCCGCCGAACGCCTCGCCGATCGCCTGATGCCCGAGACACACCCCGAGAATCGGAATGCGCCCGGAGAACCGGCGCAACACGTCAAGCGTGATGCCCGCGTTTTGCGGATTGCTCGGCCCCGGCGATAAGCAAATGTGATCGGGCTTCATGGCCTCGATCTCGTCGAGTGCGATCTCGTCGTTGCGATAGGTGCGCACTTCCTCACCCAATTCGCCGAAGTACTGCACGAGGTTGTAGGTGAACGAATCGTAATTGTCGATCATCAGCAACATGATGTCTGTCTCCGTTCAGAAGTCCGTATCGAGGCCGTCTTGCACTTGCTCGGCCGCCCGCAGCACCGCGCGCGCCTTGTTCTCGGTTTCTTGCCATTCGGATTCAGGCACCGAATCGGCGACGACGCCCGCCGCCGCTTGCACATACAGATTGCCGTTGTGGATGAGCCCGGTGCGGATCGCGATCGCCAAGTCCATTTCACCCGTGAACGACAGGTAGCCCACTGCACCGCCGTACAGCCCGCGCTTGACCGGTTCGAGCTCGTCGATGAGCTCCATCGCGCGCACCTTCGGCGCGCCCGAGAGCGTGCCGGCCGGGAACGTCGCGCGCAGCACGTCGAAGTTCGTCATGCCGGGCTTGAGCTTGCCCTCGACCGAGCTGACGATGTGCTGCACGTGCGAGTACTTCTCGATGATCATCTTGTCCGTCACGGCGACCGAGCCCGTCTGCGCGATGCGGCCCACGTCGTTGCGGGCCAGATCGATCAGCATCACGTGTTCGGCGATTTCCTTCGGATCGTTCAGGAGCTCGGTGGCCAATTCGGCGTCGCGCTCTGGCGTATTGCCGCGCGGACGCGTCCCCGCAAGCGGCCGGATGGTGACGATGCGATCTTCGCCGCGCTTCTCCTGCCGCACGAGAATTTCGGGCGATGCGCCCACTACATGGAATTCGCCGAAGTTGTAGTAATACATGTACGGCGACGGATTGAGCGAACGCAGCGCGCGATAAAGCGACAGCGGATTGTCGCGATACGGCTTGATCAAGCGCTGGCCCACCTGCACCTGCATCAGTTCGCCGGCCGCGATGTATTCCTTCGCGCGGCGCACGGCGTTCAGGTAATCCTCGCGTGCGAACTCGCGGTAGGTTTCGGTGCGCACGCTCGGCGATGTAACGGGCGGCTGCACCGTCGTCCGCAGCCGCTGGCGCAATTCGCGCAGCCGCTGCTTGCCGCGCGCATAGGCTTCTTGCGCGGTGGGGTCGGCATAGACGATCAGATAGAGCTTGCCGGCCAGGTTGTCGATCACGGCGACTTCCTCGGTCAACAGCAACTGAATGTCCGGCAGATTCAGATCGTCCGTCGGCGCCGTATGGGCGAGCTTCTTCTCGATATAGCGGACGGCGTCGTAGCCGAAGTAGCCCGCGAGCCCGCCGCAAAAGCGCGGCAACCCCGAACGTTGCGCCACTTTGAAGCGCGCTTGGAATTGCTGGATGAATTCGAACGGATCGCCTTCGTGCGTCTCGATCACTTGCCCGTCGCGGACCACCTCATTGACGCCGTTACGCGTACGAACGAGCGTGCGGGCCGGCAGGCCGATGAATGAATAGCGGCCGAACCGCTCGCCGCCGACGACGGATTCGAGCAAGAACGAATTGGCTCCGCCGCGCTCGGGCTGCGCCAGCTTCAGATAAAGCGAAAGCGGGGTTTCGAGATCGGCGAGGGCTTCGGCGATCAAGGGGATGCGATTGTAGCCCTCGCTGGCGAGAGACTGAAATTCGAGTTCGGTCATGTTCCGATCCTGTTCGAATGGCCTACGCATCGTTGCCCGAACCGGGCGAAGAAGCGTGTGGCAAACCGTAGACGCAACAGCGCATCGAGCGGAGAACGCACAAATGCGATCGTCGGGGCGGTACGGCGAATATGGCGCGAATGCGCGGCGAAATCAAAAAACGGCGCCGAAGATAAGCTTCAGCGTACCTCGAAAGAGGTTAGCGCGACGAGCGACGCCAGGGCCAGGCTCCCCGGTCGATACTGCTCGGACTCCGTTTTTTGTTCAGAAACATGAGGTGAATGACTTGATCGTCAGCGATAGAGTGATTGCGGCGGGGCGGGCACGTGGTTCATAGCCGATTTGCAGCCAATTCAATTCACCACCGATTGGCAATAAACCCTGCGGCCTCGAGCAACGTGGCGACTATACCATCCGAATTTATTGTTTGTATAGCTTTGCCATGGTTGTAGCCGTATGGCACCGTGAGCGTCGCCATGCCGGCGGCGTGGCCCGCCAGCGCGTCGTTCTCCGAATCGCCGATCGCGACCGCCTCGCCGGGCGCGACGCCCATCGCATCGCAGGCCGCGAGCATGGGCAGCGGGTCGGGCTTTTTGCGGGCGACGCTATCGCCGCCGAGAATCACCGAGAAGTAGCGCGCCAGGCCATATTGTTCGAGCAGCGCGACGGCGAAACGATGCGGCTTGTTGGTGACGCAGGCGAGCTTCATCCCGGCGCTTGCCAGCGCCGCGAGGCCCGGCTCGACATCGGGATAAAGCCGTGTGTGGCGGCCGTTGACCTGGGCGTAATGCGCTTGGTAGCGATCGAGCGCCTGCGTGAAGCGAGCGTTCGTTTCCTCTGCGGAAAAGCGGGCGGACAGGACGCTGCGCACCAAATGCTCGGAACCCTTGCCGACGTAGCCGGCCGTTTCGTCGCGTGTGACGGGCCGCACGCCGAGTTCGGCCAGCATGCCGTTCAGGCTCGCGGTGAAATCGTCCACCGTGTCGACCATGGTGCCGTCCAGATCGATCAGGGCGGCTTTGACACGGCGCTCGGGGGCCGGGGCGTCGCCTACCTGGGCGTTCATACGCCGGCGAGCTGCTTGCGCATGTCGTCGATGACCGCCCGGTAGTCGGGCTTGCCGAAAATGGCCGAACCGGCCACGAAGGTATCGGCGCCGGCGGCCGCGATTTGCGCGATGTTCTCGACCTTCACGCCGCCATCCACTTCGAGATGGATTTCCCGGCCCGTGCGCGCTTGGTAAGCGTCGATCCGAGCGCGCGCCTCGCGCAGCTTATTGAGCGCCTCGGGGATGAACGACTGCCCGCCGAAGCCCGGGTTCACCGACATGATCAGCACGAGATCGACGCGATCCATGACGTGATCGAGATAGTTGAGCGGCGTGGCCGGATTGAAAACGAGGCCGGCCTTGCAACCGTGATCGCGGATCAACGACAGCGTGCGATCGACATGATCCGACGCCTCGGGATGGAAACTGATCAAATTCGCGCCGGCCTTGGCGAAATCGGGCACGATGCGATCGACGGGGCGCACCATCAGATGAACGTCGATGGGCGCCTGAACGTGCGGACGGATCGCTTCGCAGACGAGCGGGCCGATCGTCAGATTCGGGACATAGTGATTGTCCATGACGTCGAAGTGGATCCAATCGGCGCCGGCGTCGATGACTTGGCGGACCTCTTCGCCGAGCTTGGCGAAATCGGCGGAGAGAATGCTGGGAGCGATGCGAAATTGCGTCATGGCGTCAGAAGCGAAAGGGCCGGCGAGAGGCCTCGCCGCAAGCGGAAAACCCGTATTTTACCGTGTCGTTGCGGGGCCGCCTGCCCAGGCGGCTTAAGGGCGGGGTAACGGTTGCAGGCGGGGGGCGCATCGAGCAGAATGCGAAACCGAACGTCGGCCTGGCAGGCGCCGGCCCCCGCCTTGTCCGATCTATCGGCGCGGCCAGGCGCCCTGCGCAAAAGCCGTCCGCCTCGCGTCCATTCGAGCTCGCTCGTGCGGCGCGTCGATTCTTTAGAAAACGGAATGACGATGAGCCAGTATCAATTCAGCGTGTCGTCGCAGACGCGCTACTTGCCGGAGCAGTCGAATCCCGAGCGGCGTCAGTATGCTTTCGCTTATACGCTGACGATCCGCAATACGGGACAAGTGCCGGCGCAACTCATCGCGCGGCATTGGATCATCACCGATAGCGACAACCGGGTGCAGGAAGTCAAAGGCCTCGGCGTAGTAGGCCATCAGCCGCTCTTGAAGCCGGGTGAACAATTCGAATACACGAGCTGGGCCGTGATCGAAACGCCGGTGGGGACGATGCGCGGTGCCTACTTCTGCGTGGCGGAGGACGGCGAGCGTTTCGAAGCGCCGGTGCCCGAATTTGCGCTGCAGATGCCGCGGACATTGCACTGATGCCGGCATGAGCGATCGATCCGGTAGGTCGATGCGCGGGAGCGCGGCGTGGCCGATATGATCACCACGATCGCCGCATCGTTAGCGCTTGTCCGTTATCGAGGCGTACTGCGATCGTGCGCGCGGCCGTTCTTCTTTCTGCCCGACATCGTCCAAACGACGATGAACACGAGCAAGGCGAGGGCCGCGAGCGCTTCGAGCGCAAAGATCAGCATCGGGTATTCGTCGAATAGGTCGGACATGGCGATTTCCATCAAGAACGAACATTGTATGCGTATTCATCGCTCCTTCCTCGGCTGGGCGTCGGCCTTGACGGCGGCTGTCTTGCTGGCTGCCTGCGGCGGGGGAGCCGCGCTGCGCCAGGCGCCGTCCGCCACAGCAGGGCCCGGCGGCGCCGCGGCGCTCACGGGGGCGTTCTCGCCTGGCCGCCTCACGCAAGTGGCCTGGCGGCAGGTGCCGGGCTGGCAAGACGATTCGCTGATCGGTGCGACGGCCGCGCTGCGCGAGAACTGCCTGCGCGTGGGCCAGCAACCGACCTGGCGCCGCGCGTGCGCGGCCGCCTCGCAACTCGACGATCTCGATGCGGTCGGCGCGCGCTCTTTCTTCGAAACGTATTTCACGCCGTTTCAGCTGTCTAACAGCGACGGTTCCGTCGACGGGCTCGTGACGGGCTACTACGAGCCGATGCTTCACGGATCGCGTAGCCGGCGCGGCCCCTATCAATATCCGCTCTATCGCTGGCCGGCGGGTTATCGAGCGGGCGCCGCGCTGCCGCCGCGCGCACAGCTCGAGCGCTCCGGCGTGCTCGACGGCAACGAGCTCGTGTGGGTGGACGATCCGATCGAAGCGTTCTTCCTGCAGGTGCAAGGGTCGGGACGCATCGTGCTCGACGACGGCGGCGTCATGCGGGTCGGGTTCGGCGGGACGAACAATCAGCCGTACAAATCGATCGGCCGATGGCTGCTCGATCATGGCGAGATCACGCCGGCGCAGGCGACGATGCAAGGCATCAAAGCGTGGGCGCGCGCCAATCCGACGCGCGTGGCGAGTTTGCTCGACACGAACCCGCGCTTTGTGTTTTTCCGCGAGATGCCGGCGACGCCTCCCGCATCCGCCGGCGGCGACGGGCCAATCGGCGCGCTTGGCGTACCGCTTACGCCCGAGCGCTCTATCGCGGTCGATCCCGCTTCGATTCCGCTTGGCACGGCCGTGTTCCTAGAAACGACGCGCCCGTTCACGAATACGCCGATGAACCGGCTCGTGTTCGCCCAAGACACCGGCTCGGCGATTCGCGGCGGCGTGCGCGCCGATTACTTCTGGGGCCTGGGCGACGACGCGGGCGACCTCGCCGGCAAGATGAAGCAAGCCGGCCGCATGTGGCTGCTATTGCCGAATTCTTGAGGGGGACGGTGGGGCGACCCAGCGGCCGAGCGCCGCCCGCCGCCCTTCCCATTGAATATTGGCGTTAGGCCGATCGTTTATCGATGACGCGCTTGGCCTTGCCGACCGATCGTTCGATGCCGTTCACAGGGAACACTCGAACGACCGCCGTCACGCCGATGAGCGCCTTGATGTCATACCCAAGCGCCGACGTCGCGGCGTTAAGCGTCTTTTCATCGGCTTGCGTGTCGGGGCAGGGCTCGACGTGAAGCGTCATGACATCGAGCGGGCCGTCCTTGGTTAGCACGATCTGGTAATGCGGTGCGAGCGCCGGCTGCTTGAGCAGTAATTCCTCGATCTGGGTCGGGAATACGTTGACGCCGCGGATGATCATCATGTCGTCCGAGCGGCCCGTGATCTTTTCCATCCGGCGCATCGTACGTGCGGTTCCTGGCAGCAGGCGCGTCAAATCGCGTGTGCGATAGCGAATGATCGGCAGCGCTTCCTTCGTCAGCGAGGTGAAAACGAGTTCGCCGAATTCCCCATCGGGCAAGACTTCCCCGGTGGCCGGATCGATGATCTCGGGATAAAAGTGGTCTTCCCAAATGGTCGGGCCGTCTTTCGTTTCCACGCATTCCGAAGCGACGCCGGGGCCCATCACCTCGGATAGCCCGTAGATGTCGACCGCATCGATGCCCATGCGCGCTTCGATGGCGCGGCGCATATCGTTCGTCCAAGGCTCGGCGCCGAAGATCCCGATGCGTAGTGAGCAGCGCGCCGGATCGATGCCCTGCCGTTCAAGTTCATCGGCGATGGCGAGCATGTAACTCGGCGTGACCATGATGATGTCGGGCTTGAAATCCTGGATCAGTTGGACTTGCTTCTCGGTTTGCCCGCCGCCGAACGGAATGACGGTCAAGCCCGCTCGTTCCGCACCGTAATGCGCTCCGAGGCCGCCCGTAAATAGGCCGTAGCCGTAGCTCACATGCACCTTATCGCCGCGCCGCGCGCCTGCCGCGCGGATCGAACGGGCGACCAGATTGGCCCAGGTATCGATATCGCGCGCGGTATACCCGACGACGGTCGGTTTGCCCGTCGTCCCCGACGAAGCGTGGATGCGCGAGATCTGTTCTTGGGGCACCGCGAACATTCCGAACGGGTAGTTGTCGCGCAAATCGCTCTTGGTCGTGAACGGGAAGCGCGAGAGGTCAGCCAGCGACTTGAGATCCTCGGGACGCACCCCCGCTTCGTCGAACTTGCGGCGATACACGATCGAGTTTTCATAAGCGTGCTTGAGCGTCCATTTCAGTCTTTCGAGCTGAAGGGCGGCGAGCTCATCTCGGCTCGCGGTCTCGATCGGATCGAGCGGCAGCGCGGTGTTCATCGGGTGTCTCCTGTCTCACAAAAATAGCTGTCCGCCAGCATGCGTAGCGCTGCCCGTTGGTGGACGAATGCCGGTATCGCGAATCTCGCGCGCCTGATACGTGCTGGTCGACGCGAGGTGACGACCGCGTACTTTGGCGCCGGCAGTTGCCGCGGCTACGCGGGCGGAATCACGTGTCCCTTGATGTGCGCGGATTTGCCGCGAAACATGGCGACGGTTTCACCTACGTGGTTTGTGACGCGAATATCGTAAATGCCGGTTCGGCCGCTGATCGTCTGCTCGACCGCTTCTGCCGTGAGGACATCGCCGCCGTACACAGGCCGCAAGAATTCGATCGAACAACCCGATGCGACGGTATTCACGTTATGCGAGTTGCAAGCGAACGCGAACGTCGAATCCGCTAGCGTGAAGATGAGGCCGCCGTGGCAGATTTGATGCCCGTTAAGGAAATCCGGGCGGACGGCGGCACGCATGCGCGCATAGCCCGCCCGCACTTCGACGAGCTCGAACCCGAGCGCGCGGCTGCATGCATCCGCTTCGTACATCGCGCGCCCGACCGCACGCGCGAGTTCGTCGGGTTCCATGGCGAGCGAGGTGGGGTTTTCTTGGGTATCGGTCGACGACATTTCAACGCCCCTCGAAACGCGGCGTGCGCTTCTGAATGAATGCCTGGACGCCTTCGGCGTAATCGTACGAATTGCCAAGCTCTCGCTGCAGATCGCGTTCCAAATCGAGCTGCTGATCGAATGAATTCGTTGTGCTAGCCCGTATGGCGCGCTTGATGGCGGCGATGGCGCGCGTGGGCTGCTGAGCCAACTGGGTGGCGAGCTGCGTGGCTGCCGCTAGCAATAGCTCGTCGTCGACGACTTGCCAGATCAGCCCCCAGCGTTCCGCCTGTTCCGCGTTGATTTTCTCGCCGGTGATCGCGAGGCCAAGCGCGCGGGCCATACCGACCCGTTGCGGCAGAAATGCCGTGCCGCCCGAATCGGGCACGAGGCCGATCTTGACGAACGATTGAGCGAAGCTGCTTGAGCGGGCGGCAATCGCGATATCGCACGCCAAGGCGAGATTCGCACCCGCGCCGGCGGCAATGCCGTTAACCGCGGCGATGACCGGTAAGGGCAGTGCTTGCAGGCGACGTACGAGCGGATTGAAATACTCGTCGATCAACGCGCCTAGATCCGTCATCGCGCCCGGTTCGAAGTTGAGATCCGCGAGATCCTGGCCTGCGCAAAACCCGCGTCCGGCGCCGGTCAGGACGAGGGCGCGCACGCCAGCGCCGACCGCTTCGTCGAGCGCCGCGCTCAATTCGTTATGCATCGCCCGCGTAAAGCTGTTTAACTTCTCGGGCCGGTTGAGCGTCATCGTGGCGACATGGGCCGCCGCGTCGATCTCGACACGAATCGCTTCATATTGCATCGATCGTCTCCTCAGTCACTCCATTGCGCTGCCGATCTGCGTTTGACCGCTTCCGGCTTGCCGCTTCCAGTTCCGGCTTGCCGATTGCCGATTGCCCGTTACACGCGCTCGATCGCGAGTGCGATTCCCTGGCCCACGCCGATGCACATGGTGCATAGCGCATAGCGCCCATTCGTGCGCTCCAATTGATAAAGCGCGGTGGTGATCAGGCGTGCGCCCGAGGCGCCGAGCGGATGGCCGAGCGCAATGGCGCCGCCGTTCGGATTCACGCGTGGGTCGTCGTCCGGCAGCCCGAGCGTGCGCAGCACGGCGAGGCCCTGCGACGCGAACGCCTCATTCAGTTCGATCACATCGAATTGCGACAGCGACATGCCGAGCCGTTGCAGCAGCTTCTGCGAAGCGGGGGCGGGGCCAATGCCCATGATGCGAGGCTCGACGCCGGCCGTCGCCATGCCGAGTACGCGGGCGCGACGGCGCAGACCATACTGCGAGGCAGCTTCCTCGTTCGCGAGCAGTAGCGCGCACGCGCCGTCATTGACGCCCGATGCGTTGCCAGCCGTCACCGTCCCGTCCGGGCGCACCACGCCCTTCAGCTTGGCCAGCGCTTCCAGCGATGTTTCGCGCGGATGTTCGTCTCGCGACACAATCAGAGGCTCGCCCTTTTTCTGCGGAATATGGACCGGCACGATCTCTTGTGCGAGCGTGCCGTCTTGCTGCGCGCGCGCCGCCTTCTGTTGGCTGCGCAGCGCGAATGCGTCTTGATCCGCTCGGCTGACCGAAAACTGCTCGGCGACGTTCTCGCCGGTTTCCGGCATCGAATCGACACCGTATTGGGCCCTCAGACGCGCATTGATGAAGCGCCATCCGATTGTCGTATCGTAGATTTCTGCCTGCCGAGAGAACGCGCTCGACGCTTTCCCCATGACAAACGGAGCGCGGGTCATGCTTTCCACGCCGCCGGCGATCATCAATCGCGCTTCCCCGGCTTTGAGCGCCCGGGCGGCGGAGCCGACGGCATCCATGCCAGAACCGCAAAGCCGGTTGATGGTGGAGCCGGGCGCATCGGTCGGCAGGCCGGCCAAGAGCGCAGCCATGCGCGCGACGTTACGGTTGTCTTCGCCCGCTTGATTCGCGCACCCATAGAGGACGTCGTCGAGCGCGCGCCAATCGACGCCGGGGTTGCGCTCGATCAGCGCCTTGATGGGAACGGCGGCGAGATCATCGGCGCGAACGTCTTTCAGTGCGCCGCCGTAGCGGCCGATCGGGGTGCGAATGGCATCGCAAATGTAGGCATCGATCATCGAATGATTTCCAGCGAACGGGACCCTGCCACAACGACAGGGCCTATCGACATCATGTTAGGGGAGCCGGCGGACCGGCTCCATTCGGCTGGGCGGCCTATGCGGAACGGCCTATGCCGTTCGGCCGACTTCCGCAGCCGCCTCGCGGGGCGCAACATGCACCCGGCTCTGAACCACGCGGAAGCGATTCGCGACAAACGCGGCGTCGGCGAGGGCGGCGTTAGCTGCGGGGTTTGCCCCGGTGCCGTGAAAGTCCGAAAACGCGGCGGATTGATTGACGAACACGCCGCCTGTCAGGTTGATCGAGAGCGCCACGCCGCCTTCGATCGCCGCTTCATGCGCCGCTTCGATGGTCGCTTCGTCGGTGCTATAGACGGAAAGCGTCAGCGCGCCATGGCGGGCGGCAAGCGATGCTGCCAGATCGAGCGAGTGCTGGGTCGAATCGGTTGCGATCACGAACGAGATCGGCCCGAACCACTCCCCGCTGAATTTCGCCGAATCCTTGGCCGCATCGAGTTGCAGGATGAGCGGCGTGCGGACACGAGCTTGGGGGAACGCCGGATGCTCGAGCGCTTGGCTGTCCACCAGCACGCGGCCCAGTGCGCGGGCTTCGTCGATGCGGTGCGCCACGCCCTCGTTTTGGATCGCGCCGAGCAGTTCGACGGCGCGCGCCGGATCGGCCACGAGCTTTTGCACCGCGCCGGCCAGCGCCTCGGCAACTTGATCGAAACTCGCGTGGCCCTCGGCCGTGGCAATGCCATCGCGCGGCACATAAATGTTTTGCGGAGCCGTACACATTTGGCCCGAGTACAGCGCCAGCGAAAAAGCGATGTTGCGTACCGCGGCTTTCAGATCGTCGACCGAATCGATCACGATCTGATTGACGCCCGCTTTTTCCGTGAACACTTGAGCTTGATGGGCGTTGCGCTCGAGCCAGGTTCCGTTCTGCGTGCTGCCGGTGAAATCGATCAGCTTGATCTCGGGCCGCAGCGCGAGATCCTGCACCAGCGCGCCGTCGTTCGGTTCGGTGGCGAGCAGCGTGACGACGTTCGGATCGAAGCCGGCTTCGCGCAGTACGTCGCGCGCAATGCGCACCGTGACAGCCAGCGGCAGAATCGCGCCCGGATGCGGTTTCACGATGACGGCATTGCCTGTGGCGAGATCGGCGAACAGCCCCGGGTAGCCGTTCCACGTGGGGAACGTGCAGCAGCCCAGTACGAGGCCAATGCCGCGTGGAACGATGCTGAAGCGCTTGTGCATGGCGAGCGGCGGGTTCTTGCCTTGCGGCTTTTCCCAGTGCGCATCCGCCGGCACCCGGCGCAGTTCGTCCCAGGCATAGGCGACGGCCTCGAGTGCGCGATCCTGCGCGTGCGGGCCACCGGCCTGGAAGGCCATCATGAATGCTTGGCCGGTGGTATGCATGACGCTATAAGCGATCTCGAAACTCGCGCGATTCAATCGGCTCAAGATTTCGAGACTGACGCCGGCCCAGGCCTCGGGCCCGGCCTTTCGCCAAGATTTTTCGGCGGCTGCGGCGGCCGCGATCAATGCATCGACGTCGGCCTTTGGATAGCGCACGCCGAGTGCGAACCCAAACGGTGAGCGTTCCGCGCCGATCGTTTCGCCCGTAGACGGCTGGTCAAGGACGAATTCGCGGTCGAGGTGGGCCTTGAACGCGGCTTCTCCGTCGGCATTGCCGGTTTCCCCGTACACTTTCGGGCTTGGCATCTCCGCGAATGGGCTCCAGTAGCCGCGCGAGGCAATAGCTTGGAGGGCGTTCTTCAGCGTGTCTTCGTGCTTCGCAAATAGAGGATGTGTCATAGCGAGACAAGGGGGCAGGCCAGGCGTTGGAGGAGGCGGGCCGGCAAATCGACGAACGATCGCGGGCAAAGGATCGTATCAATTAACCGACCGACCGGTTGGTTGGCGAATGTTAGCATTGTTTCCGGGCGGGCGCGAAGGCTTTTCACGCCCCATCGACAACGAAGAAATGGAGGATGCATGAGCTACGAAAACATTCTGGTCGAAACGCGCGGGCGCGTCGGCCTCGTGACGTTGAATCGGCCGAAGGCGTTGAACGCGCTCAATGACGCGTTGATGGACGAACTGGGCGCCGCGCTCACCGCATTCGACGCCGACGAGAATATCGGCGCGATAGTCGTGACCGGCAGCGAGAAGGCGTTCGCGGCCGGCGCGGACATCGGCATGATGGCGACCTACACCTATATGGATGTGTACAAGGGCGACTACATCACGCGCAATTGGGAGACGGTGCGGACGATCCGCAAGCCGATCATCGCCGCGGTGGCCGGCTTTGCCCTTGGCGGCGGATGCGAACTCGCGATGATGTGCGATATCGTGATCGCGGCCGATACGGCGAAGTTCGGTCAGCCCGAGATCAAGCTCGGCGTCATGCCGGGCGCGGGCGGCACGCAGCGGCTGCCGCGCGCTGTCTCGAAAGCGAAGGCGATGGACATGTGCTTGACCGCCCGCTTCATGGACGCGGCCGAAGCAGAGCGCGCGGGGCTGGTATCTCGCATTGTCCCAGCCGCGTCGTTGCTGGACGAGGCGCTTGCCGCCGCCGCGACGATAGCCGAATTCCCGTTGCCGGCCGTCATGATGGTGAAGGAATCGGTGAATAGCGCCTATGAGACGACGCTCGCCGAAGGCATCCGCTTCGAGCGTCGTCTGTTCCATTCGTTGTTCGCAACGGAGGATCAGAAGGAGGGCATGGCCGCGTTCCTGGAGAAGCGCAAGCCTGCGTTCAAGCATCGTTGATGCGGCTCGACGAAATACCGCTTGCGGCGCATGAAGAACGCGCCTAGAATCACGCCTCTTTCGCGCAGTCATGGAGACGGCGCGAAACGAAGCGAGAGAGTGGGAGCCTTGCGGCGCGGCGGTTTGCGCGAGGGC
>Ga0157369_10000803_pt1 | contig 40158 bp, 39 predicted proteins | sample C25metaG_FD_113461 | JGI IMG/M metagenome (GOLD analysis project Ga0157369, IMG submission 113461) | Corn rhizosphere microbial communities from Kellogg Biological Station, Michigan, USA - C2-5 metaG | ecosystem: Host-associated > Plants > Roots > Rhizosphere > Soil | place: USA: Michigan... | reverse complement strand
TCGAAGCCGTCCATCTCGACGAGCAGCTGGTTCAGCGTCTGCTCGCGCTCGTCGTGGCCGCCGCCCATGCCAGCGCCGCGGTGGCGGCCGACGGCGTCGATCTCGTCCATGAAGATGATGCAGGGCGAGTTCTGTTTCGCCTGCTCGAAGAGGTCGCGGACGCGGCTGGCGCCGACGCCGACGAACATCTCGACGAAGTCCGAACCGGAGATCGAGAAGAAGGGGACGCCGGCCTCGCCGGCGACGGCGCGGGCCAGCAGGGTCTTGCCGGTGCCGGGTGGTCCGTAGAGGAGGACGCCCTTCGGGATCCGGGCGCCGAGCGCCTGGAACTTCTTCGGGTTCTCGAGGAATTCCTTGATCTCCTCGAGCTCCTGCACCGCCTCGTCAACGCCGGCGACGTCGCGGAAGGTGATTTTCGGGGCGTCAACCGACATCCGCTTGGCTTTCGATTTGCCGAAGTTCATCACCCGGCTGCCGCCGCCTTGCATCTGGTTCATCAAGAAGATCCAGAAGCCGAAGAAGAGGACGAAGGGCAGGACCAGGGTCAGCAGCGAGAGCAGTCCGGAGCTGCCGGAGCCATGAACGTCGGTCTTGACGTTGGCTTCCTCGAGCGAGTTGAGCAGGCTCTGCTCGGTGTTTGGCGGATACCCGGTGGAGAAGCTTTCGCCGTTGGTGCGCTTGACGTCAAGCGTGTTGTCCTTCGTGTTGACGTCGACTTCTTCGATTTCCTTGCTGGCGATCAGGCCCGTTTTCGGCTTCACCAGTTCCTGGTAACCAGGGGCTTCCGAGCCGCCGCCGTCGCTGATCACTTTCTGGGCGATGAACGCCAGGATCACGACCAGCAGGATCGGGAACGCTGCGCTTTTGAAGAAACGCCTCACGAGGAGAAATCAGCGTACCAGGGCGGAATTTCCGCTATTCGGCCAGGGCGGCGACGAAGTCCAGGTTGCGGTACTTCTGAGCGTGGTCCAAGCCATAGCCGATCGCGAAGCGGTTAGGGATTTCGAAGCCGATGTAGGCGGGCGAGAGGTCGACCCGCAGGCGCTCGGGCTTGGTCAGCAGGGCGCAGGCTCGCAGCGAGGCCGGCTCACGAGCGTTGAGGTTGCGCATCAGGTACTGCAGGGTGAGGCCGGAGTCGATGATGTCCTCGACGATCAGCACGTCGCGATCCTTAATCGGCGCGTCGAGGTCCTTGAGGATGCGAACGACACCCGAGGAGTCGGTCTGGGAGCCGTAGCTGGAGACCGCCATGAAGTCGATCTCGCAGGGCACGTCGATGTGGCGCATCAGGTCGGCGAGGAAGAGGACCGCGCCCTTCAGCACCCCGACCAGGATCAGCTCTTTGCCCGCGTAATCGCGGCTGATCTCCGCCCCCAGCTCCGCGATGCGGTTCTGCAGGTCCTCTCGGGCGACAAGGGTCTCGCCGATCGCGGGGTCCGACACGCGCCGCAGTCTAGGCGACGGGCCGAAGGGTCGAACCTCCCGCGCCGACGGGCCGAAATGACGTCTATATATGGACAGATCGGCCCGTCGACATCTCAGATGCGACTTTGCGGCCCGTCGGCGCGCAGGACGCCGGCCTCGAGGACGGCGCGGACGCCACCGCCGAGGTCGAGGACCGAGCCGCCGCGAGTGAGGCTCGCGACCTGGTCGGCGAAGCGGGCGGCGCCGGCGACCGGGCGGCCGGCGGCGGTATCGGCGAGCCGCTGGAGGACAAGGCGCCGCAGCGCCGGGTGCAGCTCGGCGAAGCGGGCGTGACGGATCGTCCCCGGCTCGACCCCCTCCCCTCCCGCCAGCTCGGCGTCGACCAGCGAGTCGAGCAGCTCGGCCTCCTCGCGCAGCAGCGCCGCCGTCCGCAGCACGTTCTCCTTCGCGGCCGGGTGGATCCGCTCCAGCTCCGGGATCAGCTCGCGGCGCAGGAGGTTGCGCTTGTAATCCGCCTCCTCGTTGCTGGCGTCGTCGCGCCAGACGAGGCCGCGCTTTTCGCAATAGGCGGTGGTCTCGGCGCGCGTGGTCTCGAGCAGCGGCCTGGCGAGGCGGCCGTTGCGCGGGCGCATCCCCAGCAGCGCCCGCCGGCTCGGCGACGAGGCGAGCCGGTAGAGGATCGTCTCGACCTGGTCGTCGGCGGTGTGGCCGGTGACGATCGTCGCCCCAGCCGCTTCGGCCAGCTGCGTCGCCGCCGCGTAACGCGCCTCGCGCGCCCAGGCCTGCAGGTTCCCGGAACCCTCGGGCCGCGAAGCCCGTTCGAGCTCCAGCGCCACCCCCAGCCGCTCACATAAGTGGACGCAGTGCCGCTCGTCCTCAGCGGCCTCCTCCCGCAAGCCGTAGTTGACGTGCAGCGCCCGCACCGCCTCCGCTCCCCGCGCCCGCACCGCCAGGTCGAGCGCGCAGACCGAGTCGCGGCCGCCGGAGAGCAGCACCAGCAGCGGCCCCGGCCCGGCCAGCAGACCGCCGGCCTCGACCCGCTCCAGCAGCTCCTCCGCGCTCATGCCGAGCGGACGACGAAGAGCTCGGTCGGCGTCGGGAAGCCCTTGAGGCTGACCCGGCCGATCCCCTCGAACCGGAGCCGATCGCTGGCGGCGATCGCACCGCAGACCGAATCGGTGACGAGCACCTCTCCCGCCAGCGCCCGATTGACGACACGGTGGGCGAGGTTGACCTGGCCGCCGAAGTAGTCGCCGTCGCGGTAGACGGCATCGCCGTAGTGGATCCCGACCCGCGGCTGCGGCCGCTGCTCGAAGCGGGCGAGGAAGTCGACCGCCCACTCGGTCAGCGAGAGCGGGTCCGGCGAGACCACCATCACCTCGTCGCCGATCGTCTTCACGATCGTCGCCTCCCGCGGCAGCGTCGCTTCGACCGAGGCGACGAAGTTCTCGACCACGTCGAGCGCCTCGATGTCTCCCTCCTCCTCGGTGTAGCGGGTGAAGCCGGTGAGGTCGATGAAGCAGAGGCTGACGTGGACGTGGCCGAGCTCGATTTCGGCGGTGTCGACGGCAGTCGGGTCGGCCTCCATGTGGCCAACCACGTCCTGCTCGACGAAGTAGCGCAGGTAGCGCTGGTGCAGGTAGTCGGTCAGCGGTGCCGCCAGCGGCAGGATGTCGGCCGCCAGCTCCCCCATCTCCTCGGCCATTTCCAGCTCCGGCACCGCGTCGCGGATTAGCGGCTCGTGCACGTAGAGGTGGAAGAGCCGCACCTCGGCGTCGGCGATCCGCCGCATCGACTGGGCGTAGACGCGGACCAGCTGCAGGAAGGCGACAAGGGGGAAGCCGGCGTCGAGCACGCGGGCGCAGTGCCGCAGCGCCTCGGCGTCCTCGGGGCCGACGTCGCGCCGGCGGTCGGCGGGGGTGCCGAGGATGACCAGGATCCGCTCGACCAGCTCCGGCTCCAGCCCGGTCTCCGCTGCCACCTCCTCGACGCTCAGCCGCCGCTCGTCGGGATCGCTGAAGAGCTCTTCGGTGAAACCGAAGGCGAGCCGTCCCTCGCGCCCCGCCTCCTTCAAGTCCTCGAGCGAGTAGCCGCGCTCGCGCATCCGCGCCACGACCCGCGCCTGCGCCGCCGCCGCCGCGGTCCAGCGCCCCCGCCGCACCGGCACGATCTTCTCCGCCGCCCATCGTTTCAGCGTCGACGCTGGCACCCCCGACCGCCGCGCCGCCTCGCTGAGGGAGATTCGGGTATCAGCCACACGGCGAGGCTAACCGGGTTGGCGGAGGGGGTCCGGTCATCTTCCGTGACCGGCGGGCTAGGGTCGGCCAATGCCGGCACGCCTGCGCCCGACCGCTCCGATCGCCGCCGACGCGATCCTCGTCGGCGACCCGGGCCGGGCGCTGATGCTGGCCCAGGAGCTGCTGCAGCAGCCGAAGATGAGCAACCACGCGCGCGGGCTCTGGGGCTATTCGGGGCTGACTCCGGCGGGCGACGAGCTGACGATCCAGGCGACCGGGATGGGCGGGCCGAGCGCCGCGGTGGTGCTCGCCGATCTGGCCGAGCTCGGGGTGAAGCGGGCGATCCGGGTCGGCACCTGCGCCGCGCTCGGCGACCTCGGCCTCGGCGAGCTGCTGATCGTCAGCGAGGCCCATACCCCCGACGGCGGCCGCTCACTCCCGGACCCGGCGCTGACCACGGAGCTCGCGGAGGCGCTGGCGGACGCCTCCCGCGGAGTCGTCGTCAGCCTCGACTCGCTGCACCGACCGGAGGCGGAGCGCCCGTCGATGGTCGCCGAGGGTGCCGACATGCAGACGGCGGGGTTGCTCGAGGCCGCGTCGAATCACGGGGTGGCCGCAGCGGCGGTTCTAATTACCAGTGAGCGCAGCGATTCGGGGCAGCTGCGCGACGAGGACTTGGAGGCGGCGGCGAAGCGCGCCGGACGGGCGGCTTCAACCCCACTCTCAACCTAAGGTTGAGCCTTAGCCTCGGCTTTCTTCGGCGGTTTCTTCTCCGCCTTCTTCGCGTTCTCGCGACGGATCGCCCCGAGCTCACGGCTGAGGTCGTCGATCGCCTCCTCGACGTCCTCGAGGCGCTGCGAGAAGGAGCGCAGGCGCCGCTCCAGCCGTTCGACGTCGGTCGCCGATGGCAGGTTGAGCGCCGTCATCGCCGCCTGCTGGGCCTCCAGCGCCTTCTCCCGCGCCCCCAGGGCGGCGGTGACGGCGTCGTGGAGGGTGGGGTTGTCGATCAGGGCCTGCGCCAGCTCCCCGAGCGCCTGCTCGGCCCTTGCCCGCAAGCCATCCTGCTCGTATTCCTCGGTGCTCAAGTCACAGCAGCTTAACGAGCGCATCCGGCTCGGCTGAAAATCTCCCGTCACAAATATGTTGCAGGCGTTGATTAAGGACTTGTTGGGAGCGGCTGGAGCCGTTGTGGACGTTAGGACTAGTGGGTAGCCTGCAACCGGTTGCTGCCCGGGGAGGGGAAACCAGCGCGGGCAGAGAGCGCAGATACGCCCTCGGTATGAGATCTAAAGTCGCATCCATCTTCGCCGCACTTGCCGGCTTCATGGCGATCACCGCTGTGGCGGCCGCCTTGGCCGGAGCCGAGCCTGTCTCCGAAAGCAGCGCGGTCACGCCGACCACCACCGTCACTTCGCCGCTGCCGTCGCTCCAGGCTCCCGCCTGCGCCAACGGGCTCGACGACGACAGCGACGGCCTCGTCGACACCGACGACCCCGACTGCGAATCGCCTGAAGACACCACCGAGGTCCCGCCAGCGGCTCCGCCTGCAACGCAGCAAGGCGAAGAAGTCGCGGCGCCGGCGCCTACGCCCGCCCCCGAAGAAGAGGCGCCGACGAGCGGCGTCAAGCACGGCAGCGAAATTGGCAGCCCCGCGACCACCGGCGGCGCCCAGAAGGGAGCAACCCATAACGACGAACTGGTGGCTCCGGGCGGCGGCGGCAACGGCGGCGTCACCGCGCCGGGGGCCAATGGCGGCGGGGATCAACCTCTACCTGAGGGTTCGGATGGCGGCGCGCAGTTCACCGAAGGCGGCGCCCCGACGACCGCCAACCCGACGACGACGATCGCCCCCTTCGGCCCGGCGCCGATCGGCGTCCCCAACTTCGTCATCGACTCCTTCGAAATCCCGCCCTTCCTGCTGCCGATCTACCAGGCCTGCGGGGCCGAATACGGAATCCCCTGGGAGGTCCTCGCCTCGATCAACAAAATCGAGACCGCCTTCGGCACCAACACCAACGTCTCCAGCGCCGGCGCCGTCGGCTGGATGCAGTTCCTGCCCTCGAGCTGGGAAGCCTTCGGCCTCGACGCCAACGGCGACGGCAAGAAAGACCCCTACAACCCGGTCGACGCGATCTGCGCCGCCGCCCACTACCTGAAGCTCGCCGGCGGCGACAAGGACCTCTACCAGGCGATCTTCGCCTACAACCACGCCGACTGGTACGTGCAGGAGGTCCTCCTCTATGCCCGCGCCTACGGCCGCCTCCCCTCCGACCTGGTCGGCTCGCTGACCGGCCTCACCGAGGGCGCCCGCTTCCCGATCGCCGCCAACGCCCGCTACGCCGACGACATTGCCGCCCGCCAGGCGCTGGCAAGCGGCGACGAGATCGGCAGCGCCGCCGAAGTCATCTCCTCCTCCCCCACTCCCCGCGGGATCAACATCTTCAGCAAGCAGGGAGCGCCGGTTGTCGCGGTCAACGACGGCGTCGTCCGCAAGCTCGGCCACTCCGCCAAGCTCGGCAACTTCGTCGTCCTTGAAGACACCTACGGCAACCGCTACACCTACGCCGAGCTCGGCGGCCTCGTCCGCGATCACCGGTTGGTGGTGATGCCGAGCGGCAAGGAGAAGCGGGTGCCGGTCGAAAGCCAGGACCTGCGCCCGCGGCTGCGCGCCTACCCCGGCCGCGCCCAGGACAGCAGCGGCGCGACCGACAAGCTGGAAGCGGCGCTGGCGGCCAGCGGCGAGGGCTCGATCCGGGTCGGCTCGAAGGTGATCGCCGGCACCGTACTGGCCCGAGTCGCCGCCGGCGAGGAAGGCATCGACCCCCACATCAACTTCTCGATCCGCCCGGCCGGCAAGGGGGCGCCACGGATCGACCCGAAGCCGATCCTCGACGGCTGGAAGCTGCTGGAGGCGACGGCGATCTACCGCGCCAAGGGCAAGAGCCCGTTCTCGAACCTCAGCGGCGCCGGCGTCCTGCTGCTCTCGAAGGAGGCGCTGCAAAAGCGCGTCCTCGCCGACAAGGGCCTGGAAATCTACGAATGCGGCCGCGAAGACATCGCCGCCGGCAAGATCGACCGCCGCATCCTCGCCGCGCTCGAGTACCTGCGCACCAAGGGCTTCAAGCTGACGATCACGGCGCTCGAGTGCGGCCACAGCCTGCTCACCACCTCCGGCAACGTCTCCGAGCACAGCACTGGCGACGCGGTCGACATCGCCGTGATCGACGGCACCCCGGTGACCGGCCACCAGGGTCCGGGGACGATGACCGACGAACTGATCCACGACGTCCTCCAGCTGCAGGGGACGATGCACCCGCACCAGGTGATCTCGCTCGAGGACCTGCCCGGCGAAACCAGCTTCGCGATGGCCGACCATTACGACCACGTCCACATCGGCTACCACCCGATCGAAGGCGGCCCCGAAGCCCAGTTCACGGCGCTGCTGAAACCGAACCAGTGGCAGCGCCTGATCAACCGCCTCGGCCAGATCGAAAACCCCGACGTGCCGGTCAGCCCCTCGAAATACGCGGTGCCCGACCAGACCAACGGCGGCCTCTCCGCCGGCGCCGGCGACTGAGCTCGCAGCAGCCGGCCTGAGCGGCGAGAATCGCCCCTTGGCCAAGTTCTTCGGATTCGTCCAGTTCGACTTCGCCGGGACGCTGCCGCTTGCCGACGGCCGCTACCTGGCGGGGTCTCCCGGCAGCGGCGAGGAGGCCGTCCTCGTCCTGCAGCGACTCGGCGCGCCACCCCTCGGCGAGCGCCGCCGGCGCCGCGGCCGCCCCAGCGCGGCCGAGCCGGAGCCGGCGCCGCTCGCCCTCACCCGGGCGACCGTGATCCGCGCCGCCGCCCCGTTTCAGGCCCAGGCCGAAGCCGCGCGCTGGCTCGATGGGGCGTGCGAGGATGAGGAGACGATCGAGGTGTTAGCGGCCGAAGCGGCGGCGATGCTCAACCGCGCCCTCCACGTCCAGGCCGTGGCGTCCGCCGACCCCTACGGCCGGCAGCTAGCGCCCGAGCAGGCCGAGCGCGTGCTGCTCGGCTACGGCAGCGGCGAGGAGACCGCCGACGGCCGCTTCACCGATGCCCGCCAGGTCGACCTCACCCCCCGCGCCGGTTCCCGCCGCCGCCAGCGCGAGGAAGAGCTGCGCCCGCAGGAACGGCTGGCCGCGGTCCTCCGCGGCCGCGAGCAGCTGGACGCCTGCGAGATCCTGCTCCTGCGCGCCCGCGCCGACCTCGATGCCGGCCGGGAGCGCGAGGCGGCGCTGCAACTGCGGGTCGGCGTCGAGGCGCTGCTCAGCGAGCTCGAGGGCGCGGTCGACGACCCCGGCCACGAGCAGGACATGGCGACGCTACGAGAGCATCAAGCGGCGCAGGAAGCCCCGACCGAGGAGACGCTCGCCATCTGCGAGCGCATTCTCCGCCGCCGCCGCGTCCTCCAGGGCTAGAGCGCGAGTCGCTGCGCGACCACTTCGTCGAGCAGCGACTCGGCGAGGTGATGTGCCTCGTCGAGGAGAACACCCTCGACTGAGGGGATGCCGATCACGGTAAGTCCCGCCGCCCGCGCCGCCGCGACCCCGGTCGGCGAGTCCTCCAAGGCGACGACATCGGGTCCCGCCTCTACCCCCAGCCGACGGCAGGCCTCGAGGTAGGGATCGGGCGCCGGCTTCGGGGCCGCGACTTCGTGGGCGCTGAGGACGACGTCGAAGAAGCCCCCGATGCCGGCGAGCTCGATCGAGCGGCGGACGAAGCGCAGCGGCGAGTTGGAGACGAGGCCGATGGGGACCTTGCCCTGCAGGCGCTCGAGCAGCTCGCGGGCTCCGAGCATCGCCTCCACCCCGTGCTCGAGCTCGGCGACGACCAGCTCGTTCAGCTCCTCGATCAGCTCCGCCGCGCGCCCCGGCTCGCCGAGTCGCCGCTCGAGGATTCCCCCGGCGATCGCGGCCGAGGTGCCGACCAGCTCCAGCTTGTCGGCCGGCGTGAACTCGGTGCCGCGGAGGTCGAAGAGATCCTGCTCGGCCCGCGTCCAGACCGACTCGGTGTCGAGTAGGAGGCCGTCGTTGTCGAAGACCACGGCGGCGGGCAAGGAGGGTGGCATGGGGGCGGGATCATTCCATCTCCCCGCCCCGAACCGCTAGCGTCGCGCCATGCCCTTCCACGTCGAGGTCAGCTCCGCCCTCCGCCACGCCCGCGCTTTCAACCTCGGCGCCGAGGAGCTGCGACAGTCGGTGCTGGAGCCCTGGCTCTCGCGGCGGCCGGTCGAGTTGGGCGACCGTAAATGGAATCCCGAAGAAAGCGAGCTGCGGGTGCTGGAGGGCCCGGAGCTGAGCAACCCGGAGCTCAACTTCGGCCAGGGATGGGGGAACGCGCAGCGCTCCGCCGAGGACGTCACCGCCCGCGTGCTCGGGGCCGCGCAGGAGAGTCGCGGCGCCGGCGCCGGCCCGACGGCGCTGGTGATCGAAACCGAGTCGGCGGTGCAGACCGTGGCCGAGCTCGCCGCGACCCACGGCGCCCGGCCGGTCGAGCTGTCGAGCCTGAGTGAGCGGATCGACGGCCGCGACCCGGAGGTCGCAGCCGTGATCGTCGTCCTGCAGCGCCAGCGCTGAGCGCCGCTCCGCTCAGACAGCGGAGGGCGCGGTGGCGCTGAAGTCGATCGAGACTCCGCGCGGGATCACCAGCACCGGATAGCGGGCGTCCTCGACCGCGTAGTCGCTTTTCGCGCTCAAGACGACCCGGCCCGCCGGCGCCTCCGGCCGCGAGCCGACGACGAGCAGGTCGATCTTCCCCGAGCCGTAGTCGGCACACTCCGCCCCGAGCGCCCCGGCGAGGCTGTTGGCGGTTGCCCGCGCCGCCGCGTCCCCCTCGTCGATCACGCCGACGGTGCTGACGGTGACAACCGGGCTGGCGTGGAAGTTGGCCGGCGCGACGGCGATCGCCGAAGGACCACCGAGGAGCAGTTTGTGGGCCGAGATCCCCGGCTTGACCAGGCCGGCAGCGGTCCGGTATTCGGAGCCGAAGACGATCACGTCGGCCTTCTCCTTCTCGGCCAGCTCGGTGAGGCCGACGCTGGTCGCCGGGTTCTGGACCACGTACTGGGGCATCTCCGGCGTCCCGACCGAGGCCGCGCCGCGGGCCAGCAGCTCCTCGGCCTGCTGCTGCTCCAGCGATTCGCCGAACGAGTGACGGACGTAGGCGAGGGCGAGCTCGCCGCCGGCATGGGCCAAGAGGCGACCGAGCGCCAGCGCATCCCGGTCCATGTCGGTGTCGTCGTAGGAAACGATGATCTTCAGTGACATTCGGGTTCCTCCGAAGGAAGTGGGTGATCCCAGGCTAGAGCGCCGAGGCAGGAGGCGGAGCCGCCCCAGGAGAGAAAGGGGCGGCTCCGCTCTGCACTCGTGTCCCGCCTAGGCGGTGCCTCCGGCAGGGGCCGGCCGGGCCGCGGGCTGGGCCGGCGGGACGCCGTCCGGGTAACCCAGGGACGGCACGTCCGACGGGTAAACCTCGTGGCCGTGAACGGCGATGTCGCCGACCTCCATTTCCTCGTCGCTCATCCGCAGAGGCACGAAGAGCCCGACCAGCTTCAGCAGGATGAAGGTGCCGATCGCCGAGAAGACGATCACCCACAGAGCCGTGTAGGCCTGGACGCCGAGCAGATGCAGCCCGCCGCCGGAGATCAGGCCTTCGTGTTCACCGGCCATCAGCTTGTTGGCGAAGATGCCGGTCAGCAGACCACCGGCGACGCCGGCGAACCCGTGCGTGTAGACAACCCCGAGGGTGTCGTCGACGTTGCGGAAGGGCCGCAGGCGGCTGAGGTAGTTGAGCGCCAGGTAGACGATCGCCGCGGCAAGGACGCCGATGATGATCGCTCCCCAGCCGTTGACGAAACCGGCGCCCGGGGTGATCGCGACGAGGCCGACGATCATGCCGTTGACGGACCCGATCAGGCTCGGCTTGCGGCCGGTCAGGTAGTCGAGGGCGACCCAGCTGAGGAAGGCAACCGCCACGCAGAGGTTGGTGTTAAGGACCGAAGCGGAGGCGACTTCGCCAGCGCTGTACCAGTCACCGCCGTTGAACCCGTTCCATCCCATCCAGAGGAGACCGGCGCCGACGGCGACCATCGCCAGGTTGTTCGGCGCGTCGACCTCGCGGTCGCGCTGCAGGCGTGGACCGATCACGGCGGCGGCGACGAAGCCGGAGACGCCGGCGGCGAGGTGGATCACGTAACCGCCCGAGTAGTCAATCGCGCCCTGCTGGGCGAAGAAGCCGCCGCCCCAGATGAGGAAGGCGTTGACCGTGTAGACGAGCAGGGTCCAGAGGGCGACGAACGGGATCCAGGCCTTGAAGTTGAAGCGCCCGAGCACCGAGCCCAGCATCAGGATCGGCGTGATCGCCGCGAAGACGATCTGGAAGTAGGCGAGCGTCGACTGCGGGAAGAGGAATTCTTCTTCTGCCAGCTCCGGGATGTGCGCCTGTTTCAGCAGTTCGTTGCTGTTCAGGATCGACCCTGGCTTACCGATGAAGTTCCCGAAGAAACCGCTGTCGCTGATCGCGTGGACCGGCTCGCCAAAGCCCATCTTGAATCCGACCAGGACCCAGAGGACCAGCACGATCGCGAAGGCGACGAACGCCATCATCATCGAGTTCACCGACCAGCGTTTCTGCATCACGCCGCCGTAGAGCACGACCAGGCCGGGGACGCTCATCAACCCGACCAGGGTGGCGGCGGTCATCTGCCATGAGTTCGCGCCTTCGCTCAACCATTCCATTTAAGAGGGACTCCCTTTCTCAGTAGGCACTTCTCGGACCCGGCTAACCCTGCCGTCGCTGCCGCCGCGCCACTACGTACGAGTGTCTAAAGATCGGCGGCGATCCTTCGCCCGAGCGGCGATGGCGCCCGCCTGGGAGGGCTGATTGACTGCCGCCCATGCCACTAGAAGGTCATTACGAGCGGCAGACCACCCCGCTCTACAAACTGAGCCCGCGCGAGATCAAGGCCGCCCTGGCGACGCTCGCGATCACCCTCGTCGCGCTCGGAGGCGTGGTCATCGCCACCGCCGGCGACAGCAGCGCGCCAATCGCGCCGGGATGCTTCAGCGCCTCGGTCGCCGGCATCGTCGGCGCCCAGACGGTCAGCGCCTGCGGCGCCGAGGCGGAGGCCCGCTGTGCCCACGCCGCCCGCTTCGACGACCCCCGCTCGCGGACGATCGTCGCCGCCTGCGAAGAGCGCGGGATCCCGACCACGGGCAAGCCCGGCAGCGCCAAACCGTCGGACCCGATTCAGTAGGCGACGTCAGTCGAAAGCGACGAGGAGCGCTGAGAGCTCCTCGTCGACCTCGCCGTCGAGCTTCAGCTCGGCGTCGCGGTCGTACGGCGTCGCCCCTTTGGTGACGATCGCGACGCTGCCGCCATGCTCGAGGGTCAGCCCCGGCAATCCGGCGACCGGGTGCACCGCCAGCGAGGAGCCGACGCAGAGCATCAGGTCGGCCTCCTCGGCCAGCTCGGTCGCCCGCCTCATCGCCTCCTCCGGCAGCAGCTCGCCGAAGAGGACGACGTCCGGTTTGACCGCGCCGCCGCAGTCCGAACAGATCGCGACGCCACGCTCGTCAAAGAGGTCGTCGACCACATCTAGCCCGAAAGCGGCGTCGCACTCCAGGCAGGAGCTGGTCTCGATCGAGCCATGGACCTCGATCACGTTCTCCGAGCCCGCCGCCCGGTGCAGACGGTCGATGTTCTGGGTGATCACGCCCTCAATCAGCCCCCGCCGCTCGAGCTCCGCCAGCGCCTCGTGCGCCCGGTTCGGCTCTTTGTCCCCCAGCGCCTGGAAGCGCGGCCGGTAGTAGGACCAGAAGCGCTCCGGGTCGCGTTCGAAGACGCTGATGTGGGCGACCTCCATCGGGTCGACCTTCGCCCACAACCCCGTCTCCGGCGTGCGGAAGTCCGGGATCCCGGACGGCACCGAAACCCCGGCGCCGGTGAGGGCGACGGCGCGGCGCGACTGGCCGAGCAGCTCGGCCAGTCGCTCCACCTCGCGCGTCGTTACTTGCCGCTCCACTTCGGGGTGCGTTTGCCGAGGAAGGCGGAGATGCCCTCTTTGGCGTCCTCGCTGAAGAAGGCGGCGGCGAAGCCGGCCTTCTCGGCCTCGATGCCGTCGTCGATGTCGCCCTGGTGGGAGACGGTCTTGATCTGCTCGACCGCGATCGGCGCCTGGGCGGCGAGCTTGCGGCCCCACATCAGCGCCGTCTCGAACAGCTCGTGGTCGGGGACGACGCGGTTGACGAGGCCGAGCTCGAGCGCCTCCTCGGAGAGGATCGCGTCGCCGACCAGGTTCAGCTCCAGTGCCTTGTTCGGGCCGACCAGACGCGCCAGTCGCTGGGTGCCGCCGAAGCCGGGGATGATCCCCAGCTTCACCTCGGGCTGGCCGAAGACCGCAGCCTCAGCGCCGATCCGCACGTCGCAGGCCATCGCCAGCTCGCAGCCACCGCCGAAGGCGATCGAGTTGACGGCGGCGATCGTCACCACGCGGGCCTTGCCGAAGTCGCGGAAGAGCGCGTGGGCCCTGTTGATCAGCTCGGCGCCGCTCTCCTGATCGAAGGTCGTGAAAGCCTTGACGTCGGCGCCGGCCGAGAAGACGATCGGCACCGAGGAGGCGATAACCATCGCCCCGATCCCGCCGTCCTCCTTGACCCGGTTCCAAACCTTCTCCAAGTCCTCGATCACCTGCGGCGAGAGCGAGTTCATCGGCAGGTTCGCCAGCCAGGCGATCGCGACGTTGCCGCGCGTCTCCAGCTTGACCGTCTCGGCCTGCTCGCCCTCGTCGGCCTGCGGATAGGGGTAGAAGCCCTGGCCCGTGGAGAGGCCGAAGCGGCGCTGGGCAACCAGCCGCTTCAAGGTCGTCGGCGGCGTGAAGCGGTCGCCGTACTTCTCCTCCAGCCGCTCGATCGTCTCCAGCGCCTGGTCGAGGCCGGTGACGTCGGCTTTCCAGAACGGCGGCAGCAGGCCTTTGCGCGGGTCGAGCCCGGCTCCGGCCATCATCCCGAGGTCGATGTCGCGGACCGAGCAGATCCCCTCCTCGACCAGCAGGCAGGCCTCGATCAGGGCGCGCGATGAGAACATCGCCACCAGCTCCTCGGCGTCGGGCTGGTTGTCGCCGGGGACGTTCTGCTCGCCGTCCTTGAAGAAGCCCTCGCCGCCGGTCTTGGCGCCAAGCTTGCCTTCGCCGACCAGCCCCTGCAGGCCCTTGTGGACGTAAAAGTGCTCGCCGTAGGACTCGTTCAGGTGTTCGGCGACGTGGAGGACGGTGTCGAGCCCGAGCAGGTCGGTGAGGAAGAACGGGCCCATCGGCGCCAGCTGGGCGCCGGCGATCGCCTCATCGATCGCCTTCAGCGAGAGCCCGTGCTCCTCCTGGGCGCGCCAGATCTCCCCCATCGTCGCCATCAGGATCCGGTTGACGACGAAGCCGGGGACCTCGCCGCAGACGATCGGCTGCTTCTTGATCGCCTGGGCGAAGTTGTAGGCGGCGGTGGCGGTCTCCTGGGAGGAGTCCTCGCCGACGATCACCTCGACCAGGGGCATGATCGAAGCCGGGTAGAAGAAGTGGAAGCCGACGACCTTGTCGGGTCGCAGCGTCGCCTCGCCGATCTCGGTGATCGAGAGCGAGGAGGTGTTGGAGGAGAGGATCGCGTGGCCCGGGGTGACCGCGTCGAGGTCGCGGAAGACGGCCTGCTTGATCTCCATCTTCTCCGGAACCGCCTCGATCACGAAGTCGACGTCGCCGAACTCCTCGTAGGTGACGGTGCCGGTGATGTTCCCCATCACCTCGGCCAGCCGCGCGTCGGCCTGCTCCTGCGTCAGCTTCTCCTTCTTGACCAGGCGGGCGAGCTGGCCCTCGGTGACGCCGCGGGCTTTCTCGACGGCGGCGTCGACGAACTTCTGGTCGATGTCTTTGACGACGACCGGGATGTCGGCGGCGGCGATCGCCTGCGCGATCTCCCCACCCATGGTGCCGCCGCCAACGACGGCGGCCTTTGAGACGAACATGAAGAGGCTTCCTCCAACTTTTGGCTTGTGAGGCGGCGCGGGCCGCGGGAAACCGCAGGCTATAGAGATGCCTGCGGCTCCCGCTGATCGGCCCTAGAGGAAGACCTGCGGGTCTCCCTCCTCCACCTCTTCGACCGGCTCCCCTTCCTGCTCGGGCTTGAAGCGCTGGTAGGCGAAGGCGCCTACCAGGAGCAAGAGACCGAGGGCGACGAAGGAGAGCGCCCGAGCCAGCTCTTCCAGCTCGGAGAGGTCGTAGGTCCAGACCTTGACGATCGCCACCGCCAGCAGGGCGAGGCCGCCGAGCCGGGCTTTCGCCGAGTGCCGGACCATGCCCCAGACGACCGCGCCGAGGCCCGCCGCCGTCCAGAAGGCCGACATCCAGGACTGGCCGATCTCGCGGGCTTCACCGCCGGCGTTGTCGCCGATCACGTCGATGATCGCGACCGAGCCGAGGTAGACGAAGCCGAGGGCGCCGACGTAGCCGGCCACCATTGCGAGGTCGGGGTCGACCTCCCGGCCCCAGTACCAGGCGGCGACCGCAGCACCCGCGCAGCAGGCGATCGCAACCACCGCGGCACCGAGGTCGTCGACCCCGCCCGCGATCGCATTCGGCGGCGCCTCGACCACCAGCATGTGAACGATCGCCAGGCCGAGGAAGCCAAGCGACGTGATCAACAGCCGCTCGGCGTCAGAGAGCGTCGGCACGGAGGTGCGATCGACCCGCGTCGCCAGGAAGGCGAGCGCAGCCGACGCGGCCGACCAGGCAGCCACCAGGCTGGGACCGTCGAGCACGTTCGCGCAGGCGAAGCTGGCCAGCCCGATGCCCCCGGCGACCAGCAGCGAGCCGATTTCACGGTGGATGCCGAAGCGGATCGCGATGCCGCCGAGCAGGAAATGAGCGGCGGCGAAGCCAAATAGCCAGGCGTTGAAAGCCAGGTCCGAGCCGCCGTCAAGGACGATGCAGCCGGAGCCGACGATCAACACGCTGCTGCTGAGCAGCAGCAGCCATGATGAGACCGGGAGCCGCTCCTCGCCCCTGCTCCGCAGCTCGTAGCCGAAAGCCGCGGCGGCGTAGAGAACCCAGAACCCGGCGAGCACCGCGAGGACGAGCAGCACGGGTTCGTTGGGGGACGTGTCTCCCTCGATGGAGATGAACCCGCTGTTGTAGATCCAGGCGATCAATTGCGGCGCGGAGACGGCGAAGGCGCCGAGCGCCAGCCAGTTCCAGCGCTGCCAGAGCAGCACCCCGACGCTGGCGGCAAGCGCCATCGCGACGAAGGCAATCGAGCCGCCGTCGATCTCAGTGCCGGTGAAGATCGGCGCCGCAAGCGCTCCCAAGATCCCGACGCTGGCAACCAGCATCGAAGACCAGCGCACGGCGATGAAGACGCCGACAATGCCGATCAAGGCCGCTAACTCGAGCCCGATCACCGGTGAGATCAGGTCGTAAGCCTGGGTAGCCATGACCGTGGTCGCATATAAGCCCGGGATCGCGATGGCGACGGCAATGCGGGCAACCTCGAGCCCCTTGCGTTCGTGCAGCCACACCCCCAAGCCGAGCAGCAGCAGCGACCCGAACGCTGCCATCAGCACCCGGACCTCCTCCGTGAACCAGCTGCTGTCGACGGCGCTGCGCATCAGGAAGATGACGCCGAGCAGCGTCGCCAGGCCACCGATCCAAGCCAGCACCCGGCCGCCGAAGACGCGCTCGAATTCGATCCGGGAGATCGGGTTGAGCGGCGGCGGGGCGGGCGGCGCCGCCCCCTGCGCGGGTCCGGCGCGATGGCGAAAAGCCGGCGGTACGTACTCCGCCCCCTCTGCCTGATCGTTTCTCTCTTCTCCGTTCATGATGCCTCCTTTATTGCTTATTGACCGCTGGTCAGCAAACCGTAGCAATCTTGTCAACCACCGGTCAATAAGCCGCTACACTCCTGTGAATGAGTGAGCCCTCCTACCGCCGGATGGACGTCGACGAGCGGCGCAAGCAGCTGCTCGAGCGCGGCGCCGAGCTCTTCACCAGCCGTCCCTACGACGAGCTCTCGATGAACAAGATCGCCAGCGAGGTGGGGATCTCGAAGGCGCTCCTCTACCACTACTTCCCCAGCAAGCAGGCGTTCTTCGAGGAGACGCTGAGCGTCTGGGCCGAGGAACTGCAGCAGCGAACCGCGCCCAACCCTGACCTGCCGCCGATCGAGCAGTTGCAGGCGAGCCTGGAGGCGTTCCTGGCGATGGTCGAGGAGAACGCGGTCGCCTACCGCAACCTGATGGACAGCGCCACCGGCGTGACCGAGATCCGCGACCTGGTCGATCAGGTGCGACGGCAGACTGCCCAGCGGATCCTCGACGGCCTTTATCCCGAGCAGGCGCCGCCGAAAGCCCGGATCGCGGTCAACGGTTGGCTCTGGTTCATGGACGGGGCCTGCCTCAACTGGATCGAGCACCGCGACGTCAGTCGCGAGGAGCTGCGCGACCTCCTGCTCGGGGTGCTGATGGGGTCGCTGATTGCCGCCGATGCCCTGCCGGACGTTTCTCCGACCACCTGAGTCGCCCCCTTCAACTCACGGGCGGAGTTGTCGATAACCCTGCAGATGCGAAGGCAGGGAAAGCTCTTCACGGTCCTGGCGGCCCTGCTCGTCTGCGGCTCGATCGGCGCCGTTGCGCCAGCCACGGCGGCGGTGCCGCAGGCGCGGTTGCTGCCCGACGGCCGCGCCCTCGCGCCTCCCTCCGCCCCGCCCGCGGTGAAGGCGATGATCGAAGCCGCAAACCGGATCCGCCACCGCCCTTACGTCTGGGGCGGCGGCCACCGCAGCTGGAACTCGCGCGGCTACGACTGCTCGGGGTCGGTCTCCTACGTGATGCACGCCGCCGGCCTGCTCGAATGGCCACTCGACTCGACCGGCTTCATGCGCTGGGGCAAGGGCGGAGGCGGTTCCTGGGTCCGCATCTACGCCAACAAAGAACATGTTTTCGCGGTGATCGCCGGCCTCCGCTGGGACACCTCCTACAGCGAAGACGGCGACCGCAGCGGCCCCGGCTGGTCGGAATACCTCCGCCCCACCGGCGGCTTCCGCCTCCGTCACCCGCTCGGCATCTTCCGGGCCACCCCGCTCGGCTGACGCCACCGCGGATAACCGCCTTGTCTCGAGGTTTGTACGGCGGTACAAAGGCGTCGTTGAGGCGTCGCCATTAGGCTCTGTGCTGCTCTTTTCGAGAACTGAGAGTTTCGACAAAAACGCGCTGGGGCGACCCTGAGCGCGCGCCTATTGGGGGAGATCCAAGAACCGATGACTCGCATTCGCCAGCAAAACGTGACCGCAGCCCAGTGGAGCTCCAACGGAGGTGCTCTGGGCGCGCAGGACCTGACGCTCCCGGAGAACAACCCGTTCGGCGAGAACGTTTTCTCCGTTGCCGTCCAGAAGGACCGGCTGCCGAAGGACGTCTTCGAGAGGCTGCAGACGACGCTGGACGGCGGCGAGGCCCTCGACCCCAGCCTCGCCGATGCCGTCGCCGAGGCGATGAAGGAGTGGGCGCTGGAGAACGGCGCCACCCACTACACCCACATGTTCCAGCCGCTGACCGGCTCCACCGCCGAGAAGCACGATTCCTTCTTCGAGCCCGACGGCGAAGGCAACGCGTTCGCCGAGTTCTCCGGCAAGGAGCTGATCCAGGGCGAGCCCGACGCCTCCTCCTTCCCCACCGGCGGCGTCCGCGCCACCTTCGAGGCCCGCGGCTACACCGCCTGGGACCCGACCAGCCCCGCCTTCATCCTCGAGAACCCGAACGGAGCGCTGCTCTGCATCCCGACCGCCTTTGCCTCCTGGACCGGCGAGGCGCTCGACGCGAAGATCCCGCTGCTGCGCTCGATGGATGCGCTCAGCCGCTCGGCGATCAAGGCGCTGCGGCTGCTCGGCGACGAGGAGAGCCGCCGCGTCTTCACCACCGTCGGCCCCGAGCAGGAGTACTTCCTGATCGACGAGCAGTACTTCTTCGAGCGGCCCGACCTGATCAGCACCGGCCGCACCCTGTTCGGCGCCAAGCCGCCGAAGGGCCACGAGCTCGACGACCACTATTTCGGCTCGATTCCCGAGCGTGTGCTCGCCTTCATGATGGAGTCGGAGCTGGAGATGCGGAAGCTCGGCATCCCGGTCAAGACCCGCCACAACGAGGTGGCGCCGGCCCAGTACGAGATCGCGCCGATCTTCGAGAACTCGAACGTCGGCTCCGACCACCAGCAGCTGCTGATGCAGACGCTGGAGAACGTCGCCCGCCGCTACGGCCTCGTCTGCCTCCTGCACGAGAAGCCGTTCGCCGGCGTCAACGGCTCCGGCAAGCACAACAACTGGTCGATGGGGACCGACACCGGCGCCAACCTGCTGAACCCGGGCGACACGCCGGCCGACAACATCCACTTCCTCTTCTTCTGCGCCGCGGTGATCCAGGCGGTCAACAAGCACCAGGGCCTGCTGCGGGCCTCGGTCGCCAACATCGGCCAGGACCACCGCCTCGGCGCCAACGAGGCGCCGCCGGCGATCATCTCGATCTTCCTCGGCGCCGAGCTGGAAAAAGTGTTCGAGGCGATCGCGACCGGCGAAGGGGATCCGAACACGCCGGCCTCGTTCCTCGACCTCGGGGCGACGGTGCTGCCGCCGCTGCCGATGGACGGCGGCGACCGCAACCGCACCTCGCCGTTCGCCTTCACCGGCAACAAATTCGAGTTCCGGGCGCTGGGCTCGAGCATGTCGCTCGGCTTCCCGAACACGGTCCTCAACACGATCGCCGCCGAGGCGATCGACGAGCTCGCCGGCAAGCTCGAGGCGAAACTGCAGGGCGGCGAGCAGATGCCGGAGGCCGTGATCGAGATCGTCAAAGAGAGCTACCTGGCCAACAAGGAGGTCTGCTTCGGCGGCGACAACTACTCCGAGGAGTGGCACCAGGAGGCCGAGCGGCGGGGACTGAAGAACCTGCGCACCACCCCCGACGCGCTGCCGGAGGTGCTCGCCGACAGCACCATCGCCGCCTTCGAGAACTACGACGTCCTCTCCAAGGGGGAGCTGGAGTCCCGCTACGAGGTTTGGGTCGAGCAGTACTGGCTGCGGGCCAACATCGAGGCGGAGACCACCTTCTCGATCGCCAAGACGATGATCCTGCCGGCGGCGCTGCGCCACCTGGCCCTGATCGGCGAGGCCGGCGTTTCCTCGCTCGAGGGCGAAGTCCGCGGCCTGGTTGACGAGCTGGTCGCCGGCCTCGGTGAGCTGGAAGCGGCGAACGCCGACCCGGGCCTCGAGGGCCTGGAGATGGCGATCCACGCCCGCGACAAGCAGCTGGCGGCGATGGACAGCGTCCGCGACGCGGCCGACAAGCTTGAGCGCGTGGTCGCCGACGACCTCTGGCCACTGCCGAAGTACGAGGAGATGCTGTTCATCAAGTAGCTGCCTAAGGGGCGTCCTCGCTGTCGTCCTTGACGGCGCGCCAGATCACGTAGCCGAGCAGGGCTAGGCCAAGGATCGGGATCAGGCCGCCGAGGACGCCCCACCAGGTCTCAGCTGCGGCGAAGAGGAGCATCGGGCGCCATCATGACGCCCGTTCCTTAACCCGCATCTTCAGCCCGTCAACGGGCGAGAGGGTCGGCATCTGGCGGATCGTCACCGTGCGGCCGGGGAGCGCCTCCATCCGCAGGCGCTGCAGCAACATCGTCGCCACCAGCTTCACCTCGGTCTGCCCGAAGCGCTTACCGATGCAGATACGCGAGCCGCCGCCAAAGGGGACGTAGGCGCCGCGGGGCAGCGCCGCCTTGCGCTCGCGGGTGAAGCGCTCGGGGATGAAGGCCTCGGGCTCGGGGAAGACCTCGGGCAGGCGATGGCTGGCCCAGGAGCAGTAATTGACGTAGGCGTCGCGGGGAACGGTGTAGCCGCCGAACTCGTACTCGCGGATTGCCCGCCGGGGGCCGATCCAGGCCGGCGGGTAGAGCCGCAGAACCTCGTCCAGGACCATCTCTAGGTAGGGCATCTCCTTTTCTAGCTGCGCCGCGGTCGGGTTGGCGCCGCCGAGCACCTTGTCCTGCTCCTCCTGCAGCCGGCGCACCACCACCGGGTGGCGGGCCAGCTCGTGCAGCATGAAGGTGAGGGTCGAGGTCGAGGTGTCGTGGCCGGCGAACATCAGCGTCATCACCTGATCGCGAATCTCGCGGTCGCTGAACTCCTCGCCGCTGGCGCCGCGGGCGCGGACGAGGAGGCTGAGGATGTCGCGGCGGCCGGAGTCGGGCTTGGAGCGGCGGCGGGCGATCTCGTCGAAGACGATCCCGTCGAGGACGGCCCGCGACTGGTTCATCTTCCGCCAGGGCGAGCCTGGTCCCCGCACCAGCCGCAGGTGGAAGTCGATGCCGTAGTAGCCGAGGGCGCGCTCGAAATGGTGGGCCGCTGCGGCGCCCTTGCCGGCCTCGTCGGGGTCGAGACCCAGCAGCGCCCGCATCGCGATCCGCATCGCCAGCGAGCGCATCCACTCGTAGACGTCGACGACCTCGCCTACCGGCAGCGCCGCGATCGCCTCGCCGGCCTCGATCGTCATCGCCTCGGCCATCGCTTCGATCTGCTCGCGGTGGAAGGCGGGCATCATGATCGCCCGGGCGCGGTCGTGGTAGTCCTCGTCGACGGTGAGGAGACCGTCGCCGAGCAGCGGGATCAGGTCGCCGAAGCTCGACTCGCGCCAGTGGAAGTTCTCGGGGTGACCGACGGTGACGAAGTGGTTGGCCTCCGGCCCGAGCATGAAGACAACCCGCGAGTGCAGCAGCCGCAGGCTGAAGATCGGCCCAAACTCTTCGTAGGCGCCGAGCAGCAGCGGCAGCGGGTCATGGGCGATCTGATGCGTCCGCGCCCAGCTGAAATCGGTGTAGCCAGGCGGGAACTTCCCCCGCTCCCGCCACTCCTCCCACAGATCTCCGACGACCCGGCGAACCGGGTTCCCGGACATCTCCGGCGGCCGCGCGACCGGCGCGGTGGTGTCGACCGTGGCCACCGGCGAATCCTAGCCTGGCTAACTAGCCAGTTTCCGATTCCCCTAAGAGCCCTGCAAGCCGGCGAGCGCGAGGAAGAGCGTCACCATGATCCCGCCGAGGGCGAAGAACCCTCGCATCATCGTCCGGTGCATCGCGTCGAAGCGAGCGTTGACCGATTCGTTGGTTGCGTCGAACCGCCTATTCATCGAGTCAAACTGCGCGTTCGTCTCGCCCCGAAGTGCCTGTATCTCGCCCCGAAGTTCTCGGATGTCTCCATCAAGACGGGTGAAACCCTCGGTCATCCGGACGTTGAGATCGTCGATCCTCTTTTCGGTCGAGGGCGCCTCCATCGTCTGCAGAATCCTAGCGTATGTTTTTGTCTGTAACGAAACAAGGCGCTATCGCAAGAACTTGGCACCAACTTCGTGACGAAACTGCGCCTCAGGCGTTCGCCGCGGCAAGTTGGCCGCAGGCGGCGTCGATGTCGCGGCCGCGGGTGAGGCGGACGCTGGCGGTGATCCGGTGCTCGGCGAGGATCGCGCGGAAGGCCTCAATCCGCTCGGGCGAGGAGCCGTCGTAGCTGCCGGTCGGGTTGTAGGGGATCAGGTTGACTTTGTAGCCGCGCGGGTCGAGCAGCTGGGCGAGCTCGCGGGCGTGCCCGGGGTGGTCGTTGACGCCGTCGAGCATCACGTACTCGACGAAGACCTTGCGGCGGCGGGCGGCGCGATAGCGCTCACAGGCGGCAAGCACCTCGGCGATCGGGTAGCGCTCGTTGACGGGCATGATCTGCGAGCGCAGACCGTCGTTCGGGGCATGCAAGGAGAGGGCGAGGCTGATCGGCATCTCGCACGCGGCGATGCGGTCGATCCCCGGTACCCAGCCGACGGTGGAGATCGCGGTGCGGCGGTGGGTGACGCCGAGGTCGGGCAGCAGCTCGCAGGCGGCGAGGACGTTCTCGATGTTCATCGTCGGCTCCCCCATCCCCATGAAGACGACGTGGTCGATCTGCTCCAAGCGGCGAAAGTGGAGCGCCTGGTCGAGGATCTCGTCGACGCTGAGGTTGCGACCGAACTTCATCTGCCCGGTGGCGCAGAAGGTGCAGGTCAGCGGGCAGCCCGACTGGGAGGAGAGGCAGACTGAGCGCCGGCCGTCGCGGTAGCGCATCAGCACCGCCTCGATCGGGCGCCCGTCGGCGGTGTGGAAGAGGGTCTTGACGGTGCCGTCGTCGGACTTCGCCTCGGCCTCGACGCTCAGCGTCGAGAGCGGCACCTCCGCTTCCAGGCACGCGCGCAGGGCCCCCGGCAGGTTCGTCATCTCCTCGTAGGCGCGCGCCCCGCGCGCGACCCACTCCCACACCTGCTTGGCGCGGTAGGAAGGCTCGCCGGCCTCGGCCAGCGTCGATGCGAGCAGCTCGCGGTCCATGCCGCGAGTGTAGGGAGCCCCTACATCCCGAGCGCGTCGGCGAGCAGGTCGACCTGCTGTGGGTCGCTCGAGCTTGGGAAGAAGAAGAGCTCCTGGCAGCCGACCGACTCGAAGGCGGCGGCGTACTGCTGGGCGGTCTCCGCGTCCTTGGCGGCGGAGTTGGCGATGAAGCCCGCGGTCTCCTCACCGAGCCAGGCGTAGTAGTCGGTGAGGTAGGCCTGCGCGTCGGCCTCGGCATTGTCGCCGAGCGAGTAATAGGCGAGAGCGGCGTTCTGCGGGGCCTCGCTCCGGCCCGCCTCGGCCCAGACCGCCTCGAAGCCCTGGCGCCACTCGGCGAACTGTTCCGGCGGCGCGCCGGCGCCGATCCAGCCGTCGCCGAAGCGGGCGGCGCGCTTGTATGAGGCCTTGACCGAGCCGCCGACCAAGACCCGCGGCCGAGTCCCGTGATCCGGGCCGATCTCGTCGCCCTCCCAGACCTCCTGCATCCGTTCGAGCATCACGTCGAGTTCCTTGCCTCTACTGCCCATCTCGACCCCGGTCACCTCATAGTCGTCCTCGCGGCCCCCGAGCCCGATCCCCAGCGTCATCCTCCCGCCGGAGAGCTTGTGGATGCTGGCGACCTGCTTCGCCAGTGCCACGGGGTTGCGCCGCAGCGGCCCCAGGAGGACGGTCGTCGCCAGGCCGATCCGCTCGGTCACCGCCGCCGCGGCCGCCAGCGAGACCAACGGCTCGAGGTTGGGGTAGGCGACGCGGTCGATCGTCCCGAGGCTGGAGAAGCCGCGCGCCTCCGCCCGTCGCGCCCACTCCGTCAACTGCTCACCGCGGGTGCCGGGGACGGCGTTGGGGAGACCGATCGCGACCTTCATCTGGAGACTCCTTCCGACGGGATCTGAGGGTTCGGCAACCCTAGCTACCCGCTTTCGCCGCCTGTCCTCCTTGGTGACACGACTCACAGACGGTTATCCCAGCGAGGCACGAACGTGTCTTATTCGGCGCGGAGGCGCCCGGGTGACTACAAGAGGAGGAGCAGATGAGCGACTACACCGTGAAGAGGATCGACGAGATGGAGGCGGTCTACCTCGGCGCGTTCAAACGAGCACGTGCGGAGCTCGGGGTCGAGTCCTTCGGGTTGCAGGTGATCGACATGCCGCCGAACTTCGACGGCTATCCCGAGCATGACCACGCCGAGGACGGGCAGGAGGAGGTCTTCTTCGCCCTGCGTGGCGGCGGCGAGATCGAGATCGAAGGCGACCGCTTCCCGCTCGACCCCGAGCACATGGTCCGGGTCGCTTCGGGCACCAAGCGCAAGGTCTGGCCTGGTGCTGACGGCATCCGGCTGGTGATCATTGGCGGGATTCCCGGCCGCCTCTACGAGGCGCCGGCGATCAGCCACCTCGGCGAACCGGACCCGATGAAGAACTAGCGACGGCCGCGGATAGGCTGGAGGAGGTCTTGCGCCGAATCTCGTCCCTCCTCGTTCTGATCGCTCTGGGCGCCCTGGCGTTGCCGACCACGGCCGCGGCGGGCGCTCGCAGCGACCACGGCGACACGATCGTCGTCATCCGCGGCAACGTCACCGTCCCGCGCGGCGAAACCGTCGACGGCGTCGTCGTCTTCAGCGGCGACGCGCGGATCGCCGGGCGCTCCGACGGCGACGTCGTCGTCCTCGCCGGCGACGCCCTGGTCAGCGGCCGGATTGACGGCGACCTGGTGATGGCGAGCGGCCAAGCGCGCCTGCTGCCCAGCGCCTATGTCAGCGGCGACGTCGATTACGGCGACGAGCGCCCAATCGTCGCCGGCCAGGCGATCGTCCGCGGCGAAGTCACGGGCAAGGACTGGGGAGACTCGGTCGACTTCCTCCCCTTCGCCCTCGGCATCGGTTTCTGGCTGCTGATGAGCGGCTCGGCGCTGCTGCTCGGCTGCCTGTTGCTGCTGATCGCTCCGCGCGCCGCCGACGCGATCTACGAGCGCTCGCGGGAACGGATCGGCCCGCTGATCGCGATCGGGATCGCGATCACGATTTGTCTGCCGATCGCGGCGGTGATCGCCTCGATCACCATCGTCGGCATCCCGCTCGCCTTCGCCATCCTGCTCGCCCTGCTGCCGCTGGCGGCCGTCGCCTACGTGACCGCGGCCTGGGCGCTGGGACGACGGCTCGTCAAGGAGCCGAGGAACCGCTTTCTCTCTTTCCTCGCCGGCCTCGCGATCCTCCGCCTGCTGGCGCTGCTGCCGATCTTCGGCGGCTTCGTCAGCATCGCCGCGATGGTCCTCGGCTTCGGCCTGATCGGGGCGGCTATCGGCGCGGCTCGGGAGCCTCGCCGGCAGTCCCCGGCCCCGGCTCAAAGCCCGGGCAGCTGAGCACCGGCAGCCGCGGGTAACGCGGAAACTCCGGTTCGGTGCGGGAGCGGCGACAGAGCGAGAAGACCGAGCCGCGGGTGTTGGGGACCAGCTGCTGGTGGCGGCAGTGGTCGCAGAGGCCGGCTTCGGGTCGGGACGGCATCGCCCGAAACTAGATCATCGTTTGCCGCAGCCGCCGCAAACTGCGCTCTTGCGACCGGGGGGTCCCGCCTCGCAGGGGCCTAGCCTTGGTGCGTGACCCGAGCAGCGACCCTCTTCGACGCCGACGCGGCCTCCTACACCGGCACGGTCGAGGTGCTGGGCGTGATCTACCGGGCCGACGACGATGGCTACGCGGTGCTCGAGGTGCAGGAGGTCGAGTCCGGCGAGGGCTTTGCGCTGGTCGGACCGGTCGCCCACCTCGATCCCGGCAGCCGCGCCGAAGTCAGCGGCGAGTGGCAGACCCACAACCGCTACGGCCGCCAGCTGCGGGCGCAGGGGGCGCTGCCGCTCGACCCGGCCGACCGGGACGGCCAGGTCGCCTACCTCAGCTCGCTGCGCCACATCGGCCTCAAACGGGCCGAGAAGCTCTGCGACGAGTACGGCGAGGAGGTGCTGCAGAAGATCGCCGCCAACCCGGAAAGCGTCTTCGCCTCGTTGCGCGGGGTTAGTGGCGATCAGGCGGCTGCCGCCGCCCAGTCCTGGTACGCGAGCCGGGCAATCCGCGACCTCCACGTGCAGCTGGCGCCGCATGGGCTCGCCCATCTGGCGGCGCCGATCCACGCCCGCTACGGCGAGAAGTCGATGGCGATCCTGCACGAGGATCCCTATCGACTGACCGAGGTGCCGGGGGTCGGCTTCGCCCGCGCCGACAAGATCGCCCTTGCCGCCGACGTGCCGCCCGAGTCGAGCCGGCGGGCTCAGGCCGCCGCCCTCTACGCGCTGATCGAGGCTGAGGGCCAGGGCAACAGCTACCTGCCGTTGGAAGAGCTGGTGCGGCGTACCGCCAGGCTGATCGGGGTTCCCCCCGATCCCGACGTGCTGGCGCAAGCGCCGGGGTTGGTCTCAGACGAAGGCCGCATCTACCGCGAACCGACGCTGGCGAGCGAGCAGGCGGTCGCCGCCACCCTCGCCGCCCGCGCCGCAGCGGGTCCCCACCTCGACCACGATCCCGGCGAAGAACCGCCGGAGAAACTGACCGACGAGCAGTGGGCGGCGGTGCGGGCGACCTTCGACGCCCGGATCTCGGTCCTCACCGGCGGCCCCGGCGTCGGCAAGACCGAAACGACCCGGGCGATCGTCGCCGAGGCCGAGGCCGCCAACGCGACCATCGCCCTCTGCGCCCCGACCGGCCGGGCGGCGCGGCGACTGGAGGAGACGACCGGGCACGAGGCGAAGACGATCCACCGGCTGCTCGAGTGGATGCCGGGACGGGAACCGGCGTACCGGCCCGGCCGTCCCCTCCCGGTTGACCTGGTGATCGTCGACGAGTCTTCGATGCTGAACCTGCGCCTCGCCGAGGTCCTGCTTGGCGGCCTGGCGGAGACCACCCACGTCGTCTTCGTTGGCGACGCCGACCAGCTGCCGCCGATCGGGGCCGGCAAGCCGTTCGAGGACCTGATCGCCTCCGGCGCGGTGCCGGTGGTGCGGCTGACGCAGATCTTCCGCCAGGCGGCGCGCTCGATGATCACTACCGCCGCCCACGAGATCAACCAAGGGCGCCCGCCCCATCTCGATCCTGGCCCAGAGCAGGACCACGACTTCTTCTTCATCGAGCGGGGGACGCCGGAGCGGGCGCTGGAGACGGTGGTCGAGGTGGTGGCCGAGCGGGCGCCGGGGAAATTTGCCGTCGACCCGATCCGTGAGGTCCAGGTTTTGGCGCCGATGTACCGGGGGGCAGTCGGGATCGACGCCCTCAACGACCGTCTGCAGGCAGAGCTCAACCCGGACGGCAAGTCGGCCCTCAACGACCGCTTCCGAATCGGCGACCGCTTGATCCAGACCCGCAACTCCCACGAGCTGGGGCTGATGAACGGTTCGATCGTCTTCCTCCGCGAGGACCACCCCGACGAGGAAGAGATCGCGGTCGACACCGACGACGGCGGCAGCCTCGTCATCCCCTACGGCGAGACCGCGACGCTGCGCCTCGCCTACGCGATCTCCGTCCACAAGGCGCAGGGCTGCGAGGTGCCGGTGGTCGTCGCCGTCTGCCACCGCTCGCACTCGCGGATGCTCAACCGCCCCCTCCTCTACACCGCGATCACCCGCGCCCGCAGCAGCTGCGTCCTCGTCGGCGACCAGGCGGTCCTGGCCTCGGCGGTGCGCCGCGACGACAGCGGCGGCCGACATTCGGGGCTGGCGGAGCGGCTGACTGCCTAGGACTTCGGGTTGCCGCGCCCGGAGGGACACGGCGCCACCGGGACGTCCCATTCGTCGACCAGGCCGGCCTGCTTCGAGCCGCCGGTCACCATATGGACGTGGACTTCGTCGGACTCGAGGCAGCGGGGGATGTAGACGCTGAAGAAGCCGAACGGTTCCTTGGCCCCGATCGCGTGCATGAGCTTGCCGTGCACCGACGCCAGCATCACGCCTTCAATCACCTGCTTGCCGCCGACGCCGGCCCATACCCCTGATACCCGGGCGGGAACTGGGCCCACCAAGGCGGTGTAGTGCGCTCCGTGCTGGAAATAGTGCACACAGCCGGGCCGTTCACACAAATGCGTCCACTTGGACCCCCGGGGCTCGCATTGTGCACCGAACACTTCGTCGAGCGGGGCGCTGTAGAAGGCGACGCAGGATCCTCCCCGCTTTGTCGGGTAGCCGACGATCGCCGAGTCGAGATCGACCTTGTCCGGCTCGCAAGTGAGGGCGATCGCGGGTCGCGGCCCACTCGTCCAGACGACCGGGGCATCGGGGACATGAGGAGCGACACGCCCGCCGAAGCGACAGGGAGCTGGGGGGCGCGCTTTCGCCGCGGTCACGTCTTCACCACTAGAGCCACCGCAGCCACCGAGCGCCACCCCCAGCACGACGAGCAGGATCCAGCTCAGCAGAGCTCCCTTCCGCCCCCACTTCAAGCTCCATAAGTTCTCCTGAACACTCATCGGACGTTTTCTATTGTGCCAGTAACTAGCCTGGACAGGTGGAGAAGAACCGCCTGCCGCTGACGGAGATCGCGATCACCCTGGTGGGGATCGGACTGCTGGCAGCGCTCGCCTTCACGATCGACCCGCTGCACGAAGCCGTCAAGGCGGCCTTGGAAGGCGACAACGCTGAGGTTCGCAACCAGATCGATCGGCTCGGAGCGGCCGGCCCATTGCTGATCCTCGCCCTCACCCTCCTACACGCGGTCGTCTTCTACCCGGCCGAGATCGTCGACGCGGCAGCAGGGTTCGCCTACGGCTTCTTCCCCGCCCTGCTGCTGATGATGGTCGGCTGGGTCCTCTCAGGGCTGATTTGCTGGGCGATCGGCCACCGGGTCGCGCGGCCGCTGCTGGACCGCTGGTTCGGTGCCGAGCGCTTCGAGCGGGCGGAGCGGGCGATCGAGCGTGGCGGGCCGGCGCTGCTGCTGGCGATGCGCCTGATCCCGATCCTCCCCTTCAGCATCGTCTCCTACGCGGCCGGCGCCGCCCGCGTCTCCGCCTGGCGCTTCATCTGGACCACCGCAGTCGGCTACCTGCCGATCACCGCGATCGCCGTCTACTTCGGCACCAGGCTCGAGGGCCTCTCGGTGACCGATCCGCTGGTCTTCGGCAGTGCCCTGGCGCTGCTGGCCCTGCTCGGGGTCGGGCACTGGGCGGCCCGCCGGACCAGCGCTAACTCCGCGCGATCCGGAACCGAAAAGCTGCCGGCGTCGGATCGGTGAGACCGCTGACGCTGCGGGCCTTGACCTTCAGCACGTGAGCTCCGGCCGCGAGCCGGCGAACGAATCGGACCCGACAGGCGCGGAAGGGGGCGCGATCGACCTTGCAGAGGAAGGTCGAACCGCGCTGGTCGGAACCAAAGCGGAAAACGACCCGAACTCGGGCCATGCGGGTGCGCACCAGCTTCGGCGGGTGTCTGAGGATCGTCGTCTCGGGAGCCTTCGCTGCAGGCTGGGGCGTCGGGGTCGGGACCGGAGTCGGGCTTGGAACTGCGGCTTCGCCGCTCGGCGTTTCCGGTTGGGTTGGACCGCCGGTAGCCACTTTTTCCAGCGGCGAGACGATTTCGCTGGCCCCGTCCCCGCCTTCGATTGGACCGGGCAAGCCGCCAATCGCCGCGAATGCGTCGACCAGACCGGCGCCGGCCGCGTTGGGACCGTAGGCGCCGACGGGGACCGCCGATCCGCTCAGCGCGTCGCGCACCTGCTGCTCGGGCAACGTCCGTTTCGCCTGCCGCACCAGCGCCGCCACCGCGGCAGCGTGCGGCGCCGCGGCTGAAGTTCCGCAGAAACGCCAGATCCCGCCGCTGAGGAAGGCAAAGAAGGTGGTAGCGCCGCAATCGGTTGCGGCGAGGTCGGGCTTGGCCACTTCTTCGGGCAGGCCCAGAGGAAGCGCCGGCGCGGTCCCGTTGACCGGTCCGAAGTAGTGGGTGACGGGGCCGCGCGATGAATACCTCTCGACTTTGGCGCTGTTGCTGAACGGCACTGCCGCCACTGAGATCGCGCTGGCGGCGCCGGCATGGCCGAAGATCGCCGGCCCGACGACGTCTTCCCCTGCGGAGACCGGGTACTCGGTGGCGCTGACGCCGCCGCCATTCTCCATCAGGATGAACTTGAGCCGAGGGGCGAGGCCGGAGAAGCGGTTGATCGCCAGCTGCACCGTCTGTTCGGATTTCGCTTCGTTCGTCCACTGGACGATCTCGACCGGGCGCTGCGTCCCTTTGATCCCCGGATTCTGTTCCGTCGAGCCCGTCAGCACCGATTTGCCCGAAGGGGAGAGGAGGATCGCGTCGAGGTCGCTGAGCACGCCTTCCCAGGGTTCAGCCCACTGCAGGTCAATAGTTAGCGTTTTGCCCGGTTCGACCGTGATCCCGAAGGTCCGATCCGTTCCGGCGCCGGGATCGAAATCCATGCAGTGGCTGCCGTTGATGCCGGCCAGCGCCGCCACCGCCGCCGGGCAGGCACCCGAGTCGCGGAATTTCGGCGCTTCCCAGGAGGCGATTTCGTGGCCGCTGTCGTCGAAAAGGTTGTTATTTCCAGCCGCGCTCAGGTAGGTGACGCCTTCGGAGGTGACCTGGTTGATCGCCGCCGCCACCGGGCCATCCTGGAAGAACGGCTCTTCGAACCAGGCGACGTCATCGACGATCACATCCGCGCCAGCGCCCCCTTCGGAGACCGGCCTGGCGAGGCGTTCGATGTTCTCGGCAAACGATCCTTCGCTTTCGAAGGCGGTCGCGAAGGCGAGTTTCGCGTGCGGGGCGAGGTCGTGGACGATCTGCAGCATCGCCCGGCCCTCATCTCCCGCTTCCTCGCCCGCGGTTGGCGAGAGGTCCTGGAGCACATCGACCGGAAGCTGCTGGTCGGAGCAGCTACTGGCAAGCCCGGGGAGGTCGTTCGAGGCGACGTCGGCGCGGGCGTCGGTGGCCACGGCTTCGGTGGCGGCGTCGTAGGAGTCGGAGAGAACGCCGACCGTAATTTCTTTGCCGCGCAAGTCGAAGGCTTCGCGCGCTTCGCCGACGCGAAGCTGGCCGAGCCCCTCGGAGATCGCCGAGCCTCCTTCGCATGGTCCTTCGCCGGCGGCGTAGAGGATGGGCCGGCGAGCGGGCCAGGCGGAGCTGACAGCCGGCACCGCGGCGACGGAGCCGAGGTCGGCGGGAGCCACCGCCAGGGTCGCCGTCTGCTGCTCGCGACTGGCGTCGAGGACGTGGGCGCCGGCTTCGCGCAACTGCGGAAGCGCCGCGAGGATCCCGCCGGCAAAGCGAACGGTGATCTGGACACGGCCGCCGTCTCGGATCAGGCCGCCGGGCTCGTCGGTCACCACCCCCAGCAGTTCGTCCTGAGCCGCCGGCGGCTGCTCGGCGACGCCGGGCTTGGCGAGCTGCGCCAGCAGCGGCGAGAGCGCCCCGCGGCTCTTCGCGACAGGCGCCGTCGCGCCGGCACCTGCGGGCAGGGCAGCGGCAAAGGCGACCGCGAGCACGAGCGGCCGCAGTCCAATGCGGTTGAGGCGCAACCCCTGGGCCATCGTCTCCATTGTTATCGGTCGCCGCCCTGTCTCACCTGAGGACGCGGCTACCACAGACTCAACGCCGATTGATCCTGCTACGGTCCTTTCCGTTAGGGCCGGTAGATACCGGCGAAAGTCGTGCGTAGCGCTCGCAGTCGTTGCTTTTGCATCCTCCGCGTTCGCAGCACATGAAGTGGAGGCAATGCATGCCCACTGGAACTGTCAAGTGGTTCAGCGACGACAAGGGCTACGGGTTCATCACGCCCGATGACGGCTCGAAGGACGTCTTCGTTCATCACAGCGCCATCCTTGGTGAGGGCTTCCGCTCTCTGACCGAGGGCGCCAAAGTGAGCTACGAGTCCGAAGAAGGCCCGAAAGGCCCCGCCGCCGCGAGCGTTCAGCAGCAGTAGTCGCTAAACGCTTCCAGCAGTGCGAAGCCCGCCTCTTTAGGCGGGCTTCGTCTTGCATGGAGCCCCTGTTCCCTACCCTCACTCCTTCATGAGCACCGCCAGAGAAGACCTCAGGAACATCGCGATCATCGCCCACGTCGACCACGGGAAGACGACCCTGGTCGACGCGATGCTGTGGCAGACCGGCACCTTCCGCAAAGGCCAGGACGTCGCCGAGCGGGTGATGGACTCGATGGACCTCGAGAAGGAGAAGGGGATCACGATCCTCGCCAAGAACACCGCCGTCACCCGCGACGGGGTCAAGTTCAACATCGTCGACACCCCCGGCCACGCCGACTTCGGCGGCGAGGTCGAGCGGGCGCTGACGATGGTTGACGGGGCGCTGCTCCTGGTCGACGCTTCCGAGGGGCCGCTGCCGCAGACCCGCTTCGTCCTCCGCAAGGCCCTCGAGCGGAAGCTGCCGATCATCCTCGTTGTCAACAAGGTCGACCGGCCCGACGCGCGGATCGACGAGGTCGTCGACGAGGTCTACGAGCTCTTCATGGACCTTGACGCCGACTCCGAGCAGATCGACTTTCCGATTGTCTACACCAACGCCAAAGCCGGCTGGGCGGCGATGGAGCAGGGCGTCGAGGGGACCGACCTCTCCCCCCTGCTGGACCTGATGCAGGAGAAGATCCCGCCGCCGCAGTACGACGAGGGGGCGCCGCTACAGGCGCACGTCACCAACCTCGACGCCTCGCCCTACGTCGGGCGGCTGGCGATCTGCCGCGTGCGCCAGGGCACGATCCGCTCCGGCCAGCAGATCGCCTGGTGCCGTGCCGACGGCAGCGTCACCCGGGCGGCGGTCTCCGAGCTTTACGTGACCCAGGGGCTGGAACGGGTCGCCGCCGAGGAGGCCGGGCCGGGCGAAATCATCGCCGTCGCCGGCATCGAAGAGGTGACGATCGGCGAGACCCTGGCCGACCCCGAGGACCCGCGGCCGCTGCCCGTGATCACCGTCGACGAGCCCTCGCTCTCGATCGTGATCGGGATCAACACCTCGCCGCTGGCCGGCACCCAGGGCGGCGACAAGCTGACCGCCCGCCAGATCCGCTCTCGCCTCGACGCCGAGCTGGTCGGCAACGTCTCGCTGCGGGTCAACGACACCGAGCGGCCCGATGCCTGGGAGGTGCAGGGACGCGGCGAGCTGCAGCTGGTCGTGCTGCTGGAGATGATGCGGCGCGAGGGCTACGAGCTGACCGCCGGCCAGCCGCAGGTGGTGACGCGCGAGATCGAAGGCACGATCCACGAGCCGGTCGAGCGCCTGGCGATCGACGTGCCCGAGGAGCACGTCGGCGACATCACCCAGATGCTCGCGGCGCGCAAGGGACGGATGGAGCAGATGGTCAACCACTCGACCGGCTGGGTGCGGATGGAGTACCTCGTCCCCGCCCGCGGCTTGATCGGATTCCGCACCGAGTTCCTCACCGCGACCCGCGGCAGCGGCCTGCTCCACCACGTCTTCGACCGCTGGGAGCCGTGGGCCGGCGAGCTGCGTACCCGCCAGACCGGCTCCCTCGTCGCCGACCGCCGCGGCCAGACCGCCGGCTACTCGCTGATGAGCCTGCAGGACCGCGGCAGGCTTTTCGTCGGCTCCGGCGAGGAGGTCTACGAAGGGATGGTCGTCGGCGAGAACTCGCGCTCGGAGGATCTCGACGTCAACCCGACCAAGGCCAAACAGCAGACCAACATGCGCGCGGCCAGCGCCGACGTATTGGTGCGTCTGGCGCCGCCGACCCGGCTCTCGCTGGAAGCGGCGATCGAGTTCGTCCGCGAGGACGAGTGCGTCGAAATCACCCCCGACGAGATCCGCCTGCGCAAGGTCGAGCTCGACAAAATCACCCGCCTCAAGGCCGCGAAGCAGCGCGACAAAGCCCCCGCGCGCTAGCGGTCGCCGGCAGCTCGCCGCTCCAGGCCGAGCTCGATCCCGTCCAGCAAGCGCTCGAGCCCGCGCTCGAACCGGCCCTTGCCGAAAAGCAGCTCGCCGATCCGCTCGACGCCAGCGTCGAAGTCGGCGCCGAAGAAGCTCTGGACCTCGGGGTAGGCGCCGCTGTCGAGTTCGTGCTGGAGGAACTCCCGGAACTCAGGTGGCCAGCCACGGCGATGCTCTTCCCGCTCCTGCGCCTCCCGCAGGCAGAAGCCGAAGACGTAGTCGTCGATCAGGCTGATCAGTTCGAACTTCTCTGCGGTCGGGACTTCAAGCTCGGCAACCGCGGTGAGAGATTGCTCGAAATGGCGGAGGCCATTGGGGCCGGGCCGTCCGTCGCCGAGCCGGTCGAGAGCCCAGCGGTGGCGCGAGAAGGCTTCCCAGGAGCGCTGAGCGATCGCAGTCAGAGCCGGCCGCCAGCCGGAGGCCAGCTTCGCTTCGGGGACCAGCACCTCCCCCATCACCTCGTCGACCATCAGGGTGATCAGCTCGTCCTTGCTGCGGACGTAGTGGTAGAGGGTCATGGTTCCGGCCTCGAGGCGCCGGGCGACGCGCCGCATCGAGACTGCCTCGAATCCCTCCTCGTCGGCAATTGCAAGCGCTGCCCGGGCGATATCGGCGCGGGTGTGGGAGGGCCGGCGGCTCTGGGGCTCCTGCCTCAGCCAAACGAGGCCCCCCTCTTCCTGCTCTTTTGATTCTGACGACATTTCGTACATCGTACTGCTAACGTCCTCGTACGCTGTACTAAATCAACGCAAGAGGTACGAGATGAACCCCCCAAGAAATGAAATGGCGATCGAGGCAACGGGCCTCGGCAAGCGCTACGGAGACTTCTGGGCCCTGCGCGAGTTCGACCTCGCGGTCCCCACCGGCTCGGTCCTCGGCCTGCTCGGCCACAACGGGGCCGGCAAGACGACCGCGATTCGCATCCTCACGACCTTGGCGCAGCCCTCCGCGGGAAGTGCGGCAGTAGCCGGCTTCGACGTCGTCGTCGAGCCGGCGGCGGTGCGCGAGCGGATCGGCCTCGCCAACCAGGAGGCAACTGTCGATGGACTGCTGAGCGCCCGCGCCAACCTGGAGATGATCGGCCGCCTCTGCCACCTGCCACGACGGGTGGCGCGGGAGCGCGCGGCAGAGCTGCTCGAGCGGCTGCGGCTGACGGAAGCGAGCGAGCGGCTGGCACGCGACCTCTCCGGCGGCATGCGGCGTCGGCTCGACCTCGCCGCAACCCTGGTCGCCTCGCCGCCGATCCTCTTCCTCGACGAGCCGACCACCGGGCTCGACCCTGAAAGCCGCAACGAGCTCTGGACCCTGCTGCGGGAGCTGGTGGCCGACGGCGCGACCCTGCTGCTGACCACGCAGTACCTGGAGGAGGCCGACCGGCTCTCGGATCGGATCCTCCTGCTCGACCGCGGCCGGATTGCCGCCGAGGGCTCGCCTGGCGAGCTCAAGGCCCGCTATGGCGGCGAGCGAATCGACGTCACCGTGGCGGCGCCGGAACAGCTGGCAAAGGCGGCGGTGGCCCTCGAAGCCGCGGTCGGCGAGGGTGCCGAGACCGACCCCGAGCGGCTGGTGGCGAGCGCAGCCGTTGCCGGCGGCGTGCGGCTGATCGAGGTGGTGCGCGCCCTCGATCGCGCCGGCGTCGAGGCCAACGACGTGCACAGGCGCGAGCCGACCCTCGACGACGTCTTCCTCTCCCTCACCAACCGTACCGAGACGGACGTGGGATCGTGAGCGGGCTGCGCAAGCTGGGCGCCGACACGCTCGTCCTCACCGGGCGCAACCTCGCCCACGTCCGCCAGATCCCCGAGAAGCTCTTCGACGTCACCCTGCAGCCGCTGATGTTCGTGCTGCTTTTCTCCTACGTCTTCGGCGGCGTCATCGCCGTGCCTGGCGGCGGCGATTACCACGAATATCTGATTGCCGGGGTGCTGGTGCAGACGCTTGCCTTCGGGATGATGGGGCCGGGAGTCTCGATGGCGACCGACCTCGGCGAAGGGATCCTCGACCGCTTTCGCTCGCTGCCGATGGCTCGTCCCGCGTTCCTGCTCGGGCACCTGCTGGCGGAGCTGGCGGCGACCACCCTCGCGGTTGTGATCATGGTCGCCACCGGCTACATCGTCGGCTGGTCGATCAACTCGACGCCGCTCGAAGCGCTTGGCGGCTTTGGGGTGATCGCCCTGATCGCGCTGGCAATGCTCTGGCTGGGGACGCTGATCGGGGTGATCGCCCGCTCGCCGGACGTCGTCCAGGGAATCGCCTTTCTGGTCATCTTCCCGCTGACCTTCGTCGCCGCCGTCTTCGTGCCGGTGGCGGGGCTGCCCGACGGATTGCGCCAGTTCGCCGAATACAACCCGGTCAGTTGCTGGGCGGCGGCGCTGCGGACCCTGTTCGGCAACCCGACCGCAACCCCCGCCGACGCCAGCTGGCCCCTCCAGCACCCGGTCCTCGCCTCGGTGCTCTGGTGCGGCGCGCTGCTGGTGGTGCTGGTGCCGGCAACGCTAGTCGCCTACCGTCGCCGGACGACGGGCTGAGCACCAGCCCCGCGGGCGCCGGGAAGAGCTGCTGCGGTGGGAGGGCGTCACCCCTCCCACCCGCGCTGCGCCAGCAGTCGACCCACCCGCTCGATCACCCGCCGCGGTTCCCGCTCCAGGCGTGGCCCGGTGACCCGGGTCATCGCGATCCCGGCGAGCAGCAGGTCCTCCTGCCGCTTGCGATCCCGCTCGAACGCCGCTCGGCTCCCGTGGGTCTCGTAGACGTCCAGTTCCACTGCGAAACGGCACTCGGGCCAGTAGCAGTCGAGCTCGAAGCCATGGATGACGAAGTTCGTCCGTGGCTGCGGAAGGCCGGCTTCGAGGCAGAGCTCGAGGAAGCGCTTCTCAAGAGTCGAGCGCGTGAACGAGGAGGGCTTGTAGAGCGCGATCGCTTTGCGCAGCCGCCCGTGGCCGTGGTGGCCGACGGATCGCGCCAGCAGCTCTTCGACCGCTCGCAGATCGAAGAGCTCCAGGTCTTCGCTGCGCTCGATCATCTTCTCCAGCCACTCGAAGCGAACGGTCGCGGCGAGGTCGAGGAGGGTGCGCGGGAGGGACGTTACGGGGATGTCCTCTCGCAGCGTTCGGTCCTCGGGGGTGAGAGAGCGAGCTTCGTGGAGGCGGATGGGCGGCCGCCGTCTTCGATGCTGCGGGGCGCTCACTGAAGCAGGTAAGGGGGAGGTTTTCGTTAGGTCCCAGAGCCATGCGGCGGATATGTGGCTCAAGAGCGCGCGGGGTCCACAGGCAAGGACCGCTGCGAGGCACTGGGCGTGAAGCGAAAGATTCGTATGCCCGACGGCAAACACGCCGCGATAGAGCCGGTGCAACCGTCCCGAGCGCACGGCTCGATGAACAGCCGCCTCCGAATAACCGAGCGGCCCCGTCAACTGACGAACCGACACGACACCATGCTGTCGCTCGGCAAGATCCGCAAGCTGCATATGTCCAGCCGGAAGGTGTTCCGGCCATTTCTTCCGCATAGCGAATGAAATGACCGGAGCGCCTGACCCTCTCCCCCTACCCAGCCGCTGCTCGTGCCGCGACCCGCGCTCCGAGCGCAAAAAAGCCGCCGGCCCTGGGGGCCGGCGGCTTTGGTGACGCTTTGAGCCGAGCTGCGCTCGGTATCCCGCTAGACCGTCGCGGCGGCCTGCTCGGACTGGCTCTGCTCGGACTCCGGCGAGGTCGGCGCCGGTGCGGGGGCGCTTTCCTGGCGGGGGAGCAGGACTTCTTTGGCGATCACGAGGCGCTGGATCTGGCTGGTGCCCTCGTAGAGCTGCATGATCTTCGCGTCGCGCATCAGTTTCTCGACCGGGTACTCCTTGATGAAGCCGTAGCCGCCGTAGACCTGGACGGCGTCGGTGGTGACCTCCATCGCCGAGTCGGCGGCGAAGCGCTTGGCCATCGAGGAGACCTTTGAGTTGCGGACGCCCTGGTCGAGCAGGAAGGCTGAGTTCCAGGTCAGCAGACGGGCGGCCTCGACCTTGGTCGCCATGTCGGCGATCATGAACTGGATCGCCTGGTGCATCGCGATCGGGACGCCGAACTGGACCCGTTCTTTCGAGTAGTCCGTCGCGTACTCAAGCGCCGCGCGGGCGATGCCGACGGCCATCGCCGAGACGCCGGGACGGGTCCGGTCGAGGGTCATCATCGCCAGTTTGAAGCCCTTGTTTTCCTCGGCCAGGAGGTTCTCGGCCGGGACCTCGACTTCGTCGAAGGAGATGGTCGCGGTGTTGGAGGCCCGCTGACCCATCTTGTCCTCCTTCTTGTCAACGGAAACCCCGGGGAGGTCGGCGTCGACGACGAAGGCGCTGATGCCGCGATGACCGGCCTCCGGGTCGGTCTTGGCGAACACCGTGAAGTAGTCGGCGTAGGTGCCGTTGGTGATGAAGCACTTGGAGCCGCTGAGGACGTACTTGTCGCCGTTCTTCACGGCCTTGGTCTTCATCCCGGAGACGTCGGAGCCGGCGTCGGGCTCGGTCAGCCCGAAGGAGCAGAGCTTGGGGGCTTCGGTCAGCATGCCCAGGTACTTCTTCTTCGTCTCCTCGGATCCGCCGAGGGTGATCGGGGCGGAGGCGAGGCCGTTGGCGGCCAGCGAGGTGCCGATGCCCGAGCAACCCCAGCCGAACTCCTCCTCGATCAGGCAGCCGGAGAGGTAGTCGAGGCCGGCACCGCCGTAGGCCTCGGGGACGTGGGTGTTCATCAACCCGACCTCCCAGGCCTTGTCGATCACATCCTGTGGCCAGGTGCCGTCCTTGTCGTACTCCCAGGCGACGGTGCGCATGTCTTTCTCGGCGAAGCTGTGAGCCAGCTCGCGCAGGTCCTTCTGCTCATCGGTGAGGGTGAAATCGACCACCGGTCGGTGCTCCTTTTCTTCGCGTTTCTTATGAAGTCGGCGGGAGCGCCGCCAGCTGGTGGCGTTCCACTGATTGACTCGTCAGTCAATCGCCCATCAAGGTTAGCGGACCTACTGCCGGAAATGGCCCTCTACCCTTGTCCGATGGCTCTGCCACTGGCTCTTTCGGCGCTCCAGAAGGGAATGGTGCTGCTGTTGATCACCGGCGTCCTGGCGCCCCTGGTCGGCTGGCTGCTGAAACGCGTCAGCGGCGGCTGGGAGACGATGGGCGGCGGCCCCTTCGCGATCCTCAGCGAGCGCCCGCCGCGACACTCGGGGGGAACCGCGAAAGTCGACCCGGCGATCCAAGCGGCCGAGGTGCGGCAGATGCTGGAGGCGAAATCAGAGCGCCAGCAGCAACGGGGCGAGGCGCCGCTCGATGTCGAGGCGGAGACGACGCGCCTGCTCGCTGCTGTCGAGCAACCCCGCGGCGAGGAGGCGATGGACGCCGAGCTGCGGGCGGAAGTGCGCCAGCTCGTCGTTACCCGCAACGAACGCCGGATGCGGGAAGGACGGGAGCCGCTCGATGTCGAGGCCGAGACCGAACGGCAACTGGCCGATTTCATAGGATCGGGCTGATGGCCGCCGCCGGAGAGAACGTCTACGAGGTCGAGGAGATGCTGGTCCAGCCGGGGACCTACTTCAACCCCCAGACCGAGGTCGTGGTGATCGTCGACGACTCCGCCTCGCCCGACCAGGAGGTCTTCGAGGACCTCCAGGGATACAGCGGCACCGAGTGGGTCCGCGTCTCCGATGAGGTTCCGGTTGACGAAGACGGCCGCGACCGGGCGCTGGAGAGCTTCGAGGCCCGCAGCCAGGGTGGCGAGGCACTGTCTCCCGAAGCGCTCGAAACGAGCGACGACGACTTCGAAGAAGAGGAAGAGCGCCCGGAGGGCGTCCCCCTCGAGGACGAGGAGTAGGCGTGCTGGCAGAGGGCGAGAAGGCGCCGAACTTCACGCTGCCCGATCAGAACGGGGAGAAGGTGAAGCTCTCCGACCTCAAAGGCGAGACCGTCGTCCTCTACTTCTACCCACGCGCCGACACCCCCGGCTGCACCACCCAGGCCTGCGGCGTCCGCGACCGCGGCGCCGACTACAAAGCCGCCGGCGCGCGGGTGATCGGGATCTCACCGGATGAGGTCGGCGCAATCGACAAGTTCGCCGGCAAGTTCGACCTCGACTTCACCCTCCTCGCCGACGCCGACCACGCGGTCGCCGAGAAATACGGCACCTGGGTCGAGAAGTCGATGTACGGCAAGAAGTACATGGGC
>Ga0157369_10000802_pt1 | contig 40181 bp, 30 predicted proteins | sample C25metaG_FD_113461 | JGI IMG/M metagenome (GOLD analysis project Ga0157369, IMG submission 113461) | Corn rhizosphere microbial communities from Kellogg Biological Station, Michigan, USA - C2-5 metaG | ecosystem: Host-associated > Plants > Roots > Rhizosphere > Soil | place: USA: Michigan... | reverse complement strand
ATTTGCCGACTTTCGCCCGCAGCTCGCGCGCCGTCTCGAGCAAACCCTCGTAGCCGGCGCGGCTGTGCTCGGGTAGATCAGGGTCGCCCACGAGCGCGCCGAGCGTCTCGATCAAGCTGTAGAGGATGCCCTTCGCCGCGCTCACGGCGATATTGCCCGACGAGAGCAACGTATCGACGTGGTTGAGCGCATCGTTGAAATGACCGAGCTCGGGGCGCGTGGGCTCTGGCTTCTGCCTATTCGGATCGGGCGTCATAATCAGCGTTCCTTGTGTCGATAGCGGTGTAGGCCAGGCAACGGCTTCGCGCAGCCACGCCCCTGCCAACTCTTATATACCGCGCGGCGGCCATCGTCTACTGGCGATTGGGCGGCCACGCGCATCCGCTATCTGCGACCAAGCTAACGGCTAATCGTTCCGACCTCCGCCTGCCCAGCGCTCGTTGCGCGCTTCGATCGCGCGAACGACGGCGATCATGTCCGCTCCGCCGAGCCCAAGTTCGAGCGTCTCGCGATACAACCCATGGCAGACATCGAGCAGCGGCGAAGCGATCCCCGCTGCCCGAGCGGCCGCGGCGATCAGGCGATTGTTGTCGAGGACGTTTTCGATACTGGCTTGCACGTCGAAATCCTCGCTGAGCAGCTTGGCCGCTTTGACACGCGAGACGTCGCTCGCCATCGGCCCCGCATCGACGATCCCGACGAATTGCGCCAAATCCAAGCCCTGCCGGCTCGCGAATTGCATGGCCTCCGCAAGGCCTGTCACCATCGCGATCAGAAAAATATTGACGGCGAGCTTCATCGTCAGCGCACGCGGCACCTCGCCGCAATACTCGATCTGCCGGCACATCGAAGCAAAAAGCGGGCGGACCGTTTCGATCGTTTCCGGCTCGCCGGCCAGCATGGCGACGAGTTCGGCACGCTCGGCCGGCCGGCGCGATCCCGACACGGGCGCCTCGACGTACCGACCGCCGGCAGCACCTATCGCTTGCCGTAGCCCTTCCGAATAGCCGGGCGAAGTCGTGCCCATGTGGACGATCGTCCGGCCCTTCACGCGACGCGCAAAGGCCGGTTCGCCACGCGCGAGAATCAGGTCGATCGCCTCCGCGTTGGCTAACATCAGCAGCACGATTTCACAGCGCTCGAACACCTGCGCGGAATCGTCCGCGACGCTCGCGCCGGCTTGCGCAAGCAGGTTCCGCTTGCCCGCCGACCGGTTCCATACCACCAGCGGCACGCCCGCCTTCGTTAGGTTGAGCGCCATCGGTTCGCCCATGGCGCCCAATCCAATAAAACCTACGGGCCTTAGCGCTTGCATCATCGAACCGTCTCCTTTCTCGTATCGAAATGAACGAGCCGTATCGGTCGCGCAGTGCTAGGCCATGGCCACCCGGCCGATCTGCGCCGCAACGGCTCGCTAGTTGGCGCTCATGCTATGGTTTCTCCATTGTTCCGAAAATCGCATAGTTCGAAATCGTCACTTCAATAAATCGAAAATGAGCTATCCCGTTAACTTCGATATGGACGCGCTTCGCACGATGGTCGCGGGCGTCGAGCTGGGCGGTTTCACGCATGCCGCCGCCCGCCTTCACCGATCGCCATCCGCCGTTAGCATGCAATTGCGCAAGCTCGAATCGCAAGCGGGGCAACAGCTTTTCAAACGTCGAGGGCGTGGCCTCGTCTTGACCGAAGCCGGGGACGTACTGCTTCAATACGCGCGACGAGTGCTGATACTGAACGACGAAATGGGCGCGGCGCTCGGGGCGGCCGATACGTGCGTCGCCGTACGTGTCGGGATCCCGCAGGATTTCGCGGACGTGCATTTGCAGGCGCTGCTCACGCGATATGCGGAGCTACGGCCGCGCGTCCAGTTGGAAGTCAAGGCGGGCCGAAACTTCGAACTCGCGGCGGATGTCGCCAGCGGCAAGCTCGATGTCGCGGTGGCGTTCGCCAGGCGCGGCGCGGGCGCCGGCGAACGCATCGCGACGATTCCCGCTGTGTGGCTCGGCTGCCCTGCAGCGTTGCATCGTTTTGGCATCCAATCGACCGTACCGCTAGCCGTGTTCGACGGCCCTTGCTTATTCCGCGACATGGCGATCGAATCGCTCTCGTCCGCCGGCGTCGGATGGCGGCTGGCGATGACCACGCCAAGCTTGGCCAGCCTTTGGTGCGCCATCCGCGTGGGGCTTGGGGTTACGGCGCGCACTGCCCTGGCCCCGCCGGAACACCTTTGCATCCTGACAGGCGCGCCGCCGCTCGGCGATGTCGACGTCGTGATCCATCGCGCGGCGCGAGGCGCTTCCGATGCGCAGCTGCTCGCCGATCTGCTGCGGGACATCGTCGCAACACATTGCGGTTCGTCCTAAGCGCAGCTGTCTAGCCAGCGCTCGCCGATTCGATCGTCATCCGCGACATCGGAGCTGAAACGGCCTTTCGACGAGCCGTGTTCCATCAACGCCCCCGATGTGAGATCGCGATTTTGCCGAAATGCTGCCCGCCTTGCGCGAGGTATGCATAAGCTTGCGGTGTCTCGTCGATGCCGAAGGTCTTGTCGATGACCGGTGCGATTCGGCTTGCCGCGATGGCGCGGGCGACATCGCGCAAATCCTCGACCGAACCGGTCGTGTTCCCTTGAACCTTCAACTCCTTCTTCATGATCGAGAAGAGATCGGCCGAGGCGGTCATGCCGGTGACGAAGCCGATAACGAACACCATCCCGCCGATTGCCGCGGCATTGATCGAGCGACCGAACGTTTGAGTGCCGCCGGTTTCGATCACGAGGTCGGCCCCGTTGCCCTCCGTGATCTCCAGCACGGCTTCGTCCCAAGCCGGGACGCTCCGGTAGTTGATCGCGTAGTCGGCGCCCAGCGCCTTCGCCCGCTCGAGCTTTTCATCCGACGAGGACGTGATGACGACCGTCGCGCCCGCGGCCTTGGCGAGCTGCAAGGCGGTTACGCTGACCCCGCCGGTCCCGATCAGCACGACGACCGAACCGGGGCGCACTTGGGCAGCGCGCAAGCCGCGCCAAGCGGTTGTGGCGGCGATCGGAAGCGTTGCGGCAGCTTCGTCGCTCAGGTGGGCAGGCGTATTGACCAGGGCAGTGGCCGGCAGCGCGACGTATTCGGCCAATGAGCCGGGGAGCACGACACCCCGCGTCGCGTCGCTGATTCCCGCTCGCGCCGGGCCCGCGACCCACAACGGCTTCGAGTGGGGAATGACACGATCGCCCAACTTGAACCCCGTCACGCCCGGTCCCATCGCCGCCACTTCGCCTGCGCCGTCGGCCACCGGAATCAACGGAAAACGCGGCACGGGATATCCCCCTGTGGCGACGGCCAAATCAACGAAGTTCAGGCTGGCCGCGCGCATCCGCACGAGCACCTCGCCCGGGCCGGGCTCAGGCTGCGGCAAGGTCACGGTGTGCAAAGCGTCAAGAGAGGGGGCGGACAGTTCGATGGCGTGCATGGCGTGGCTCCTTTAGTTGAACGACAGTGAAGACAGATTACTCATGCACCGCGCTCGTATAAACTAGTCGAAACACACAAAACTCATGCACCTCATGCAGCAATGGCCCGACGGAAACCATATTGCCGAAATCGCCGCGTTCGCCGCCGTGGCTGAACAGGGCTCGTTCACGAAAGCGGCGGCGGCGCTCGGCCGCGATGCCACGGTGCTGTCGCGCCGGGTACAGTCGCTGGAACGCCGCCTAGGTGTGCGGCTGTTCGCGCGCACCACGCGCCATGTGGCGTTGACCGAGGCCGGCGCCGGATTTTTAGTCCGGGCGCAGGCCATTGTCGCGGCGCTGCACGAGGCGCAAGAGGAAGCGTCCGCACATGGCGGCGACGAGGCCCGCGGCACGTTGCGCTTGGCGCTGCCCGCGACGTTTGGAAGGATGTGGATCGCGCCATTTTTGCCGCAATTCATGGCGGCTCACCCTCAGGTGCGCATCGACGTTTCGTATTCGAACCGCTTCGTCGATCTCGTCGCCGAAGGATTCGACGTTGCCGTTCGCTTGGGCGAATTGGCCGATTCAAGACTCGTGGCGCGGCGCATTGCACCGCGCCGGCGGCTGCTGTGCGCGGCCCCGTCGTTCATCGATCGCCACGGCCCGCTCGAACGCCCTGACGATTTGGCGCGATTGCCGTGCCTTGCCTTTACTGGGCTCGCCTCGCATCCGAATTGGACATTTAGCAATGCGCGCGGAGAGCGGGTCACGATCCGCGCAGAAGGCCCGCTCGTCTCAGACGACGCGGAAGCGCTGGGCTACGCGGCCGTGCAAGGATTGGGGATCATGCTGACGACGGATTGGCTGATCGGCCGCGACTTAGCGGCCGGAACCCTCGTGCCCGTGCTCGAAGAGTGGATGCCCGCCGATGAGGGGGCGATTTATGCCGTCGTTCCGTCGAGCAGGCTAATGCCGGCAAAAACCCGCGCTTTCATCGATTGGATTTCGCAGCGGTTCTCGCCGATCCCACCATGGCGCCTGAGCCATGAGCGCGCGCATTAACGGGGTCAAGCGGCCCAGGGATCGATCAGGGCAACGCCGCATTCGACGAAATCTTTCACGTTTCGCGTGGCCAGCGTGGCCCCTGTCGAACGCGCCACCGAGACGATCATGGCGTCGAACAGGCTGATCGGCAGCCCCGCGCTCTTGCGGGACACGGCGATTTGCGCGTAGACCTCGGCCGCGTCGCGGTCGAACCCCAACAGCCGGCCGGCGAAATCCTCTTTGAAAATGGCCTCGATGGCGCCCGACAGCGCCTGTTTGCGCGCACCATCGGCCAAGAGGCCCAGTCCATAGAGGATCTCCGCCTGCGTGATCGTGGTGGTAAAAAGCGATGCGCGGCGCTGTGCGCCAAACCACGCCAGCACCCGCGGATCGGGCGCGGGCCTCAACGTTTCGGAAAGAACGTTGGTGTCGAGGACGATCATGCGCCGAAATCCACTCGATTCGAGATCGGATCGCGAGCCGGCAGCACCAAATCGACGCCACCAAGCGGCGTCATGCGGCGACGGATCGCATCGATCAGATTTTGTCCGCTGCCTTCCCCGTCCGTGGATAGCGCCGAGCGGAGAATGTCTCGCGCCTCGTCCTCCATCGAGCGGCCGTGGTGCGCCGCCTGGACACGCAGGCGCGCTTTGAGTTGTTCGTCGATGTTGCGGATCGTCATGCTCGCCATGCTGCGCCCCTCCGTTAATCAATGATTGCATTTTAATCAATGATTGCGGAGAGGGCAACTGGGACGCCCCGCGCCCCCGCTCCACGCCGATTCGTACTGGCCCGCACGCCACAGAGGACACTGATCGCCGGGACCATCTCGAGCGGCGCTGATACACGAAGGAGCCGCTGTCGTTCCTTGATTCACGCTTCATTGAGCACACCCTCGCCTCTACATGGGCCTTTATTCTCAGCTGCCATGCTCAGGGTGCGATAGCCGTCCAAATGGCCAAATCGGCGTTGCGATTCCTCTCCCAACGGAGGCGGATCGCAACGCCGATCATTCGCGCGCTACAGATGGGTTTGGTGTCTGCTCGATCGTCTACTCGACGCTAACTTCCGTGTGGACGACTTCAGGCGGACGAGCGAAGAACGGGCCGACCAAGCCCCGCCATGTCTGAAAATCGTCCGATTCCCGAAACGACACCATGTGATCGTCGATGTGCTGCCACCGCACGAGCAGCACGTAACGGGTATCGAATTCGACGACGCGATGCAGCTGCGCGCCCCCGCACCCTTTCGCGCGTGCAAACAATGGCAGCGCTTCTTTCACGCGCGCTTCGAACTCCGCGTTTTTCCCCGCGAGTATTTCGATGTGAGCCATTTCCAGTACCAAGATTCCTCCCCTCATCCAGTGAAAATATCGACGAACATCGTACCGCCGTCCGGCGGCGACATCGCTCGTTGACTCAGGCTGAGCGCCTTCGCCACGAGCGCAACCTTACTATGACCGCGCAGGCAGCGCCACGAGGCGGTAACCGCCAATGGTCTCACCGCCGCTTGCTTACGTGCCGCATGCATGAATCAGGAATTGCTGCAGGGCCGTGGCGGGCGCACTGAGTGAGGCGCCTTTCAGCCAAATCATGCCCGCATCCATTTGCGGCACGGTATCGAGGATCGGCCGCGCTTCAATGCGCTTGCCTTCGAGCGACCACGGGCGGAACACCATGTCCGACAGAATCGTCACGCCGAAACCGTGCGCCACTAAACCTCGCAGCGCCTCCATCGAACTCGTGCGAAACGCGATGTTCGGTTCCATGCCCGTGTTGCGCCAGTAGCGCAGCGTCGACTGCTCTCCTTCGTCGACCGTGATCAGGATGTACGGATGCGCCGCCACATCCTTCAGCGAAGGCGCATCGAGCTGCGCCAGCGGGTGCGACGGCGCCACCCATAATTGCCGCCGCGAGCGAATCAACACCTGCTTGCCGAATCGATTCGCCTTTTCGATATTCGAGAGCAGGACGACGCCGATGTCTGTCTCACCGCCCAGCACGGCCCTTTCGATATCCGAGCGCTCCATGTCGCGCAGGTCGAACTCGATAAACGGGTAGGTGGCCCGAAAGCGCGCAAGCAGTTCCGGCAGAAAGTAGCCCAGCAGCGTATAGGACGCCGCGATCCGCACGGTTCCACGCAAGTCGTGCGAGCGAAACGGGGGCATATGAACGGCGTCGCGCGCCGCATCGAGCACACGCCGCGCGTGATTGTAGAAATCCTGACCATCGGGCGTCAGCGCCACGCCTTGCGGCAAACGCTCGAATAGCCGCGTCCCGAGCCCGCTTTCGAGCGCAAGGACAGCGTTGGTGATCGCCGATTGCGAGACGTGTTCGTTGGCCGCCGCCATCGAGAATTGACCGGTTTGGGCGGCGGCGACGAAATACCGCAGCTGCCGCAGCGTGAGATCAAATGCCATCTGATTTTCGAATAGCCGGATTGTATTTTTGTGATTTTACGATAGCCAGTCTCCTTTCTATACTCGGCGCAAAAACAAGACTCTTTTACCGGAGACAGTCCCCGTCATGAACGCGCCCGACCGATCGCTTGCACCGGATCTCAGCCTCGAATCACCCGCCCGAACCGTATCGCTCGAGGACAAGTACACCCTCGACAAAGGCCGCGTGTATATCAGCGGCACGCAGGCGTTGGTTCGTTTGCCGATGTTGCAAAAGGCGCGCGACATCAAAGCCGGGCTCAATACGGCCGGCTTCGTGTCAGGGTACCGAGGCTCGCCGCTCGGCGCGCTCGATCAGTCTCTATGGAAGGCGAAAAAGCACCTGCAGGCGAACGACATCGTTTTCCAGCCAGGCGTCAACGAAGATCTCGCGGCCACGGCCGTATGGGGCACGCAGCAGATCAATCTATGGCCCGGCGCAACGCGCGACGGCGTATTCGCCATGTGGTACGGCAAGGGCCCCGGCGTAGATCGGACCGGCGACGTATTCAAGCATGCCAACTCGGCGGGCACCGATGCGCGCGGCGGCGTCTTGGTGTTGGCGGGCGACGACCACGCTGCGAAATCGTCGTCGGTCGCCCATCAGTCCGAGCATGCGTTCATCGCAGCCGGCATTCCCGTGCTTTATCCGGCCAACGTGCAGGAGTACCTCGATTACGGCCTGCACGGGTGGGCGATGAGCCGCTACTCCGGCCTCTGGGTGGCAATGAAGTGCGTGACGGACGTGATCGAATCCACGGCCTCTATCGATCTCGACCCCGATCGCGTCGAGATCGTTACGCCGTCCGATTTCACGATTCCGAGCGGCGGCTTGAATATTCGCTGGCCCGATTCGCCGCTCGCTCAGGAAGCGCGTCTGCTCGACGAAAAATGGTACGCGGCGCTGGCCTATGTCCGCGCCAATCGGCTCAATCGCATCGTCATCGATTCGCCGACGCCGCGCTTCGGCATCATGACGGCGGGCAAAGCCTATCTCGACGTGCGACAAGCGCTGACCGATCTCGGGCTCGACGACGACACCTGCGCGCGCATCGGCTTGCGTGTGCTGAAGGTCGGCTGCGTCTGGCCGCTCGACGCGCAGGACGCCCGCGCGTTCGCCACGGGCCTCGAAGAAATTTTGGTGGTCGAAGAGAAACGCCAGATTCTCGAATATGCGTTGAAGGAAGAGCTGTACAACTGGCGCGAGGACGTTCGGCCGAAGATATACGGCAAATTCGACGAACGCGACAACGAAGGCGGCGAATGGTCGGTGCCCCGCGGCGATTGGCTATTGCCCGCCCACTACGAGCTTTCCCCTGCGCTGATCGCGAAAGCGATCGCTCGGCGGCTCTCCCGGGCATCGCTGCCCGACGAGGTGCGCGCACGCATGCTCGCTCGTATCGCCGTCATCGAGGCGAAAGAGCGCGAGGCGGCGAAGCCGCGCATCGCGGTGGAGCGCAAGCCATGGTTTTGTTCCGGCTGCCCGCACAACACCTCGACGAACGTGCCCGAAGGCTCGCGCGCGCTGGCCGGGATCGGCTGTCATTACATGTCGATGTGGATGGACCGCAAAACCGAAACGTTCAGCCAGATGGGCGGCGAAGGCGTGGCGTGGCTCGGCCAGATGCATTTCTCGGGCGACAAGCACGTGTTCGTCAACCTCGGCGACGGCACCTATTTCCATTCGGGATTGCTGGCGATTCGAGCGGCGATCGCAGCCCAAGCCAGCGTCACCTACAAGATTCTCTATAACGACGCCGTCGCGATGACAGGTGGGCAGCCGGTGGACGGCGTGCTGACCGTCCCGCAGATCGCCCATCAAGTTCACGCCGAAGGCGCGAAGCGCATCGTGGTCGTGACCGACGAGCCTGAAAAGTACGATTCCGGCATCGCGCTGCCCACCGGCGTCGACGTCCATCATCGAGATCGATTGGATGCCGTGCAACGCGAGCTACGGGAGATCGCCGGCGTCACCGTACTGATCTACGACCAAACCTGCGCCACGGAAAAACGGCGTCGCCGCAAACGGGGCGCTTATCCCGACCCCGCACGCCGGGCCTTCATCAACGACGCAGTATGCGAAGGTTGCGGCGATTGTTCGGTGCAATCGAACTGCCTCTCGGTCGAGCCGCTCGACACGCCGCTCGGTACGAAGCGCAAGATCAATCAGTCTTCTTGCAACAAGGATTTTTCCTGCGTCAAAGGCTTTTGCCCGAGTTTCGTCACGGCGGAAGGCGCTCAGCTGCGCAAGCCGTCGCCCGCTTCGTCGCGAGGCATGCCCGCGCCTGACTTCGACGGCTTGCCGTTACCGTCATTGCCTGAACTGGCGAAGCCGTATGGCGTGTTGGTGACCGGCGTGGGCGGCACCGGCGTCGTAACGATCGGCGGCTTGATCGGCATGGCGGCGCACTTGGAACAGAAAGGCGTCACGGTGCTCGACATGGCGGGGCTGGCGCAAAAAGGCGGCGCAGTCTTGAGCCACGTCCAAATCGCCGCGTCGCCTCAAGCCCTGCACGCCACGCGCATCGCGACCGGCGAAGCACGGCTCGTCATCGGCTGCGACGCGATCGTCTCGGCTTCGAACGACGTCCTGTCTCGCACTCAGCATGGGCTCACCGTCGCCGCCATCAATAGCGGCGCCACACCCACCGCCGATTTCATCAAGAATCCGTCATGGACATTCCCGGGTACGCAGACCGAAACCGAACTTCGCCATAGCATCGGTAGCGGATGCTCGTTCATCGACGCCAATGCGCTCGCGTTGAAACTGCTCGGCGACACGATTTACAGCAATCCGCTGCTACTCGGCTTCGCCTGGCAGAAGGGCTGGCTGCCGCTCCAGCTATCGAGCCTCCTGCGCGCGATCGAACTCAACGGCGTCGCGGTCGAGAAGAACTTGCAGGCGTTCCATTGGGGGCGCTACCTCGCCGATCGCGGCGACGCCGAGATTTCCGCCGTGCTAGCGCGGGCAAACGATCGGCAGGCGACCGTCGTGTCGATGCCGGAATCGCTCGATCAGTTGATCGCTTCGCGCGAGTCGCTGCTGACGGCCTATCAAAACGCCACCTATGCGCGGACCTATCGCGAGGCCGTCGAACGTATCCGTGCAAAGGAAGCTCAGATCTCAGGCGATTCCACGCTTGCCCTCACGCGGGCGGTCGCAAGCAACCTCGCCAAGCTGATGGCGTATAAGGACGAATACGAGGTGGCTCGGCTTTATACGGATCCCGCTTATCTGGCGAAGCTGCGGCAACAGTTCGAAGGTGAGCCGGGCCGCGATTACAAGCTGAATTTCTATCTCGCGCCGCCGTTGCTCGCCAAGCACGATGAGCAGGGACATCTGCGGAAAAAACGGTTCGGCCCGTGGGTGCTGCCGGCGTTTCGCGTGCTCGCTCGGATGAAAACCTTGCGCGGCACGGCGTTCGACGTGTTCGGCAAGACCGCCGAGCGGCGCGGCGAGCGAGCGCTGATTGCGGACTACATGGCGCTCGTCGACGAATTCTGCGCCACGCTCGATCTCGACCGCATGCCCATGGCGCTGCAATTGGCCAACCTGCCTGACGAGATCCGTGGCTTCGGTCACGTCAAAGAGCGCAATAGGCTGGCCGCCGTTAAGAAGAAAGAGCGGTTGCTGAATGATTACCGGGCAGCCGGACCCATGGCGCTCAGCGCGTAAGTCGGCCGTCTGGCGACCGCGGTACACGCGCGCCTGATTGCGCGCGTACCCGCCCTACTCCCGATTCGTCTGCTATCGTTCCATGCGGCGACGAATTGCACGGTCGAACGCCTTTCTCATTTCATCTCCGAGCACGAGGACAGCCCCCCATGAATGCCGGTTTTCCCCAAGCCGCCAACCGCCCCCTCGCCGCGCGCGACGCGGTCCGCACGTTGCGCGCCTCTCGTATCCGCGAGGTGGCCAACGCAGGATTTGGCGTGCCGGACGTCCTGCCCTTTTGGTTCGGCGAATCCGACCGCATCACGCCCGATTTCATCCGCGACGCCGCCGCTGCGGCGCTCGCGCACGGCGCGACGTTTTACACGCATAACCTCGGGATTGCGCCGCTGCGCAGCGCGTTGGCCGACTATGTGACGGGGCTGCACGGGCGCACGACGATGAATCACGTGGCCGTCACGAGCGCCGGCGTCAACGCGCTGATGCTGGCGGCGCAATTGGTCGTGGGGCCGGGCGACCGCGCCGTCGCCATTACGCCGTTGTGGCCGAACGTGGTCGAAATCCCCAAGATCCTCGGCGCACAAGTGGAAACCGTCTCGCTCGATTACGGCGCGCATGGGTGGACACTCGATGTCGACAAGCTCCTCGCCGCGCTGACGCCCGATACGCGTTTGTTGACCATCAACTCACCGAGCAACCCGACCGGATGGGTTATGCCGCGTGAAGCGCAGCAAGCGGTGCTTGCGCATTGCAGGCGGCACGGGATTTGGATTTTGGCCGACGAAGTCTACGAACGTCTTTACTACGGTGGGCAAGCGGCCGCGCCGTCGTTTCTGGATCTCGCCGAGCGCGACGAGCGCGTCATCTGCGTCAATTCGTTCTCGAAGTCGTGGTTGATGACGGGTTGGCGACTCGGATGGATGGTGCTGCCTGCCGCACTCACCGACGATCTGGGCAAGCTGATCGAATACAACACATCGTGCGCACCGTCGTTCGTTCAGGAGGCGGGGGTGGTGGCGGTACGCGACGGCGAGGACTTTATCCGCAGCGAGCAGGTGCGGCTGCACGCTGCGCGCGATCATTTGGTGCGTGCGCTCGGCGCATTGCCCGGGGTGGACGTGCAAACGCCGGAAGGCGCGATGTATGTGTTCTTTCGCATCGCCGGTGCGCAAGACAGCTTGGCGCTATGTAAGGAATTGGTGCGCGAGGCCCATCTGGGCCTGGCCCCCGGCAGCGCGTTCGGTCCCGAAGGAGAAGGCTTCGTGCGGTGGTGCTACGCGTGCGACGTCGATCGGCTCGATGAAGGCGTGGCGCGGTTGCATGCCTTTTTATCGCGGTAGCGCGGTGCTACCGCTCAGCGTGGCCGCCGCTCGCCGTGTATTTCTGCTGTGATCCCGCGTAGCGCTTTCGAAGAAGAGCGCTTTTTACAGCGCCACGACGAGCGCCTCGCCGGCCGCAAGCGAATTGCGCCCGTTTGCAAGCGTTCGACCGTCTCGGCCCGCGGAAGTCGCGAGCATGACCACGCCCCCGGGCGCCTCGAACGCGGCCTCCTCTCCGCCCATGTTTATTGCAATCAAAATCCTTTTGTCGTCATAGCACCGCTCATAAGTCAACACATTCCCATGGGCGACGATGTTCTCGATTGCGCCACGCACGAGCGCCGCGTGACTGCGCCGCAAAGCGAGCAGCCGACGATACAGCGATAAGAGGCTCGACGGGTCGCCATCTTGTTCTCGCACGCTCGTGGCTGTGCCGACGGGTAGCCAGGGCCGGCCGTTCGTAAATCCGCCATGCGGCTGCGCGTTATCCCATTGCATCGGCGTACGCTCCGGGTCGCGGCCCTGTCCGATCCCGGGCTGCCCCAGTTCCGCCGGATCCTTAACTTGATCCGGCGCAATGAGGCCGTCGGTCATGCCGATCTCATCGCCGTAGTACAGCGTCGGCGTGCCGCGCAGCGTCAGCAGCAACACCGCGGCCGCACGCGCTTGCGCCGCGCCGATGCGTGACGCCACGCGCGGATTGTCGTGGTTGCCGAGCACCCAATTCGGCCAGGCATGCTCGGGTAAGGCGGCGTCGTAATCGCGGATCATGCGCGCGATGTCTTGCGCGCTCCACGCCTCGCTCAACAATTGGAAATTGAACGGCATATCCGCGCCATCGCCGTTCGCGCCGTAGTATTTGATCAGTTGCGGAACCGGGAGATAGATTTCTCCAATCAGTACGCGCTCGCCATATTCGCTCAGCGTGGCGCGCATCGAACGCACGATGTCATGCACCTCGGGCTGGTCCTCGCTGTATGTCTGCAGCAACCGATGATGTTGCGGTTGCCCAGGCTCGTAGGCGGGGTTCGGCGGATTGTCGCGAAACCGCGCATCTTTGATCAGCAACCAGAGCACGTCCACGCGAAAGCCGTCGACGCCGCGCGCTAGCCAGAAACGCAGCACGTCGTCCATCGCACGGCGCACTTCAAGGTTGCGCCAGTTCAGATCGGGTTGCTCGCGCAGGAAGCCGTGATAGTAGTACTGCCCCGTCGGCTCATCCCACTCCCATGCCGAGCCGCCCATTCGGCTCAGCCAATTGTTTGGCGGGCCGCCGTCGGCAGCCGGGTCGCGCCAGAGGTACCAGTCTCGCTTCGGATTGTCCCGCGACGAGCGGCTTTCTTCGAACCACGGATGCCGGTTCGACGTGTGATTGGGCACGAAGTCGAGCAGCACCTTGAGCCCGAGGCGATGGGCGTGGCCCATCAATTGCTCGAAGTCGGCAAGCGTGCCGAACATCGGATCGATGTCGCAATAATTCGCGACGTCATAGCCGAAGTCCGCCATGGGCGACGGATAGATCGGAGAAATCCAGATGGCTTCTGCGCCCAACGCGGCAACGTAGGGCAGGCGCGCGGCGATGCCGGGCAGATCGCCGATACCGTCGCCGTTGCTGTCCTGAAACGAGCGCGGGTAAATCTGGTAGATCACGCCACGCTGCCACCACACGAGTGCCGACATCGCTATTCCTCACAACATTTCATCGTTTTGACGCCACGCGCGAACGGGCATGTTCAACGAACTCTGGTACAAAAACGCCATCATTTATTGCCTTTCCGTGGGCACGTTCCTCGATGCGAACGGCGACGGCATCGGCGACTTCCCAGGTCTCATGCGCCGGCTCGACTACTTGCAAGGACTGGGCGTGACGACGATCTGGCTGATGCCGTTTCAGCCCTCGCCCGGGCGCGACAACGGCTACGATATTTCGGACTACTACAACGTCGATCCCAAGTACGGCACGCTAGGCGACTTCGCCGAATTCACGCACGCGTGCGCCGAGCGGGGCCTGCGTGTGATCATCGATCTAGTGGTGAACCACACCTCCGATCAGCACCCGTGGTTCCAGGCAGCACGTAGCGATCCCGCCTCGAAATATCGCGACTGGTATGTCTGGTCCGACAAGAAGCCGCCCCATTCGAACGACGGCGTGGTGTTCCCCGGCGCGCAGAAATCGACCTGGAGTTACGACAAGCAGGCGAAGCGTTGGTATTTCCATCGCTTCTACGATTTTCAGCCCGACCTCGATACGGCCAATCCCCAGGTTCATGCCGAGTTGCTGAAGATCATGGGCTTCTGGATTCAGCTAGGCGTGTCCGGTTTCCGCATGGATGCCGTGCCGTTCGTGATTGCGGCGAAGGGCCCCAAGGTACGGCGGCATAGCGAGCAATACGGCATGCTGCGCGCGTTTCGCGAGTTCCTGCAATGGCGGGAAGGCAACGCGATCATCCTCGCGGAAGCCAATGTTCTACCCGCCACCGATCTCGAGTATTTTGGCGATTCCGGCGAGCGCTTGCCCATGATGTTCAATTTCCAGTTGAACCAGCACACGTTTTACACGCTCGCGACGGGCGATACGGAGCCGTTGAAAAAGGCGCTCGTCGCTACCAAGCCGCGCCCGGCGAGCGCGCAGTGGGGCGTGTTTCTGCGCAATCACGACGAGCTCGATCTCGGCCGATTGACGCCGCAAGCGCGCGAGGCGGTGTTCGCCGCATTCGCGCCGGAGCCGGACATGCAACTCTATGGGCGAGGGATTCGTCGCAGGCTGGCGCCGATGCTCTCGGGCGACAGACGCCGGCTCGAACTCGCCTACAGCCTGATGCTGACTTTGCCCGGCACGCCGGTGATCCGTTACGGCGATGAAATCGGCATGGGCGACGATTTGCGCCGGCCCGACCGCGAAAGCATGCGTACGCCGATGCAGTGGTCGGGCGAACCGCAAGGCGGTTTCACGCAACATGCGCGACCGCCCGTCCCCGTCATTTCCGGCGGGGCGTATGGTTTCGAGCGCATCAACGTGGCGAGCCAGCGGCGCGATCCCGACTCGCTGTTGAACTGGACGGAACGGATGATCCGCATGCGCCGCGAGATGCCCGAAATCGGCTGGGGAGACTTCAACGTGTTGCGTACCTCGCGCAACGACGTGTTGGCGATGCGCTACGACTGGCGCAACAATTCTGTGCTGTGTCTGCATAACTTCGGTCCACAGGCCTGCACCGTCCGTTTCCGCTCGGGCTGCCAAGGCGCTGGGGACGACCGGCTGGTCAATCTGCTGTCGGACGATCACAGCCAAGGGAACGGCGACGGACGGCATACGGTCGTGCTCGAGCCGTACGGCTACCGGTGGTATCGGGCCGGCGGGCTCGACTATCTGCTGCGGCGTTCGGAGGTTTGAGGGCGTGGGCTGGCGCGTGGGTGGACGCCACGATCAAAAGTGCGTGCTCTCCAGCGCGGAAAAGCACTCGACTATCGCAGCGTGGACCTTGACGATCGCGGCATCTCGCATGGCGTTGCTCCGCCAACCCAGCCCGATCTTGTAAGCCGACAGGACGATGGGGCATGGAAGCAGGCGCAGGCCCGTCAGCCGGGCGATTTCAACGGCCGCGTGTCGAGGAATCGTGGCAATCGCGCGGGTGCCCTTCAATAAGTACGGCAGCGACGCAAAATGCGTGGTCGACGCGATGACGGTACGCCGACGCCCGATCGTCGCGAGCCCTTCGTCCACGATCCCCACTACCCCTCCCGACGAAACGAGTACATGGCCCCTCGAAACGAATTCGTCGATCGTCAGCGTGTCGCCCTTTTCGTCATCGTCGATCAAACAGGCGTAGGTCCCCTCGCCGACAATTTGATGACGAAGCCCGCGGCTGCCGGCGCCTCCCGCGGAGACGGCCAAATCCATCTCTTGATTCGCCAGTGCGTCGCCGACGATCTGGCTATGCGTCTGTCGGAAGATCAGCCGTAGCCCCGGCGCGGTTTTCGCCAGCCCCTCGATCAATTGCCGGCCGATGGCGATCTCGAAGTCGTCGGACAGCCCGATCGATACCGATCGCCCGTGGAACGTCGTCGCATCCGGCGATGCGATTTCGAGGCTTCGCCGGCACCGGTCCAATGCCTCGCTCACGAGCGGCTTCAGTTCCTTCGCGCGCGAAGTCGGCGCCAGCCCGCGTCCGGTACGGACGAACAGCAAATCGGAGAAGACTTCCCGGAGGCGCTTGAGCGCAGCGCTGACGGCCGACTGCGTCATATTCAGGCGAATCGCGGCCCGCGTCGCGCCGCCCTCTTCGAATAACGCTTCGAAGACCTTGAAAAGATTCAGGTCCACTTCGTTGATATCAATCAGGCTCATATCAGATAGTCCCGGTATCTGTTTTCGCGATTGTATCGGGCTGCAAAACTACGTACACCATTTCATCGGAGAGACCCATGTCCCAGTCAATCGTCGCCGCCCTGCAGATCGGCTCGTCGCCGGACGGAAAAGCCCACACGCTCGAGCACATTCTCTCGTTCGAAGATCAAATTCGCGCCCGCCGCGCCAAGCTTGTCGTCATGCCGGAAGCGCTGCTCGGCGGTTATCCCAAGGGCGAAATTTTCGGAACGCGGCTGGGGTACCGTTTGCCGGAAGGACGCGAGGCATTTGCGCGTTACTACGACAATGCGATCGACGTACCCGGGGATGAAACGCAGGCGCTCGCCGATTTTTCGACCCGTTGCGAAGCATCGATCGTGATCGGCGTCATCGAGCGTGACGGCAGTACGCTTTACTGCACGGCGCTCTTCTTTAACCCTGGCGAAGGACTCGTGGCGAAGCACCGCAAGCTCATGCCCACCGGCACGGAACGGCTCATCTGGGGCCAGGGCGACGGCTCGACGCTCCCCACCGTCAAAACCGACGCCGGCATGACGGGGACGGCGATCTGCTGGGAGAACCACATGCCCCTGCTACGCACGGCGATGTACGCGAAAGGCGTGCAGATCTGGTGTGCGCCGACGGTCGACGAACGCGACATCTGGCAATGCTCCATGCGCCACATCGCCCATGAAGGCCGGTGCTTCGTGATCAGCGCTTGTCAGGTTCAGCCCTCGCCGGCCCAACTTGGCGTGACCGTGCCGCACTGGGACGACAACCGCCCGCTGATCAATGGCGGCAGCGTCATCGTGGGCCCGTTGGGCGATGTGCTGGCGGGACCGCTGCGTGGCGAAGAGGGGCTCGTCGTCGCGGAAGTCGATACGGCCGAATTGACGCGCGCTCGCTATGACTTCGATGTAGTCGGACACTACGCGCGCCCCGACGTGTTCTCGCTGTCGGTCGACGAGCGCCGCAAACAGACGGTGAAGTTCACTAGCGAGCTGGCCTGAGATCGAATCGATCCTCAGCACTTCGAACGAATGCCGGCTCGCTCAGAACTTCACCCGTAGGCCCGCCAACGCGGCTATTTGATATCGGGAGCCGCTTCCGCTCGAGCCGCCAACGTTGTCGATCGAAGCGGTAAGCGCATCGCCCTGAGCGCGTTGCCAAACCATCGCGGCGTAGAGTTCGGTCCGCGCGCTCAGCAAATACTCCGCTCCCGCATTGACCTGAACCCAGCGCGGATGGTCTCCTTTTGAAACGCCCGTCAGCCCCGTCGCGCCTCCAATGTGTCCGTCGCTATAGACGAACGCCGTACCGAGAATCAACGCCGGACACACCTGATAGCGCCCGTTCACCTCGTAGTTCGCCATGCGCAGCGACGAGCCATCGGTATATCGCAGGCGCGAATAACTGTAGACGGCGCCGAACGTCATCGCGCCAACGCTGTAGCTCGCTCCCGTCGCCGCCACGTCCTGCTTGTCGACCGGCTTGCCGTAGAAAACATTGGTGGCGCTCGTGTAATCGCCCGCCACGGCGCCGTTCGCATTGGACGAGGACGGATGGTCGACATGCAATACGCCAACCCCTGCTGTCACCGGTCCCTTCGCATATCGAGCCCCGGCGCTCCACGCTCTGTTGTCCGCGAAACCGGAACCGACGCCGGATGCCTGATTGCTAAAGCCGTACAGCGCGCCGAACGTAAAGCCGTCATAGGCCGAGCTCGTGTATTTGACGGAATTATTGATTCGAAAGGCGTTGTAGAGATTGTCGATATCGCCGACATGCGCGCCGTATTGCGTCCCCCACTGCTTGGCGGACGTGATCGGGCTAACAAAGTCGACGACGGAATCGTACTGCCGGCCCAATGTGATCGATCCGGCTTTGTGATTCGACAGCCCGACGAAAGCCTGCCGCCCGAACAGCCTGCCGCCTTGCAAGCTCGCGCCGTTGAAGATATTGAACCCGTCTTCCAAAACGAACGTCGCCGAATTTCCGCCTCCTAGATCCTCGGAGCCGCGCAATCCAAAACGATCTCCTGAACCGATACCGCTGGCAGCCTGGAATTTGTGTCCGCCTTGCGCAGACGGAGACGTTGCGACGCTACTCACGTAGCCGATCCCTGCGTCAACGACGCCATAAAGCGTGACACTGCCTTGGGCATGGGCGAGCGAGGTCGCCACGGTAGCGCATGCGAGCGCTCCGAACTGGATGCATTTCATCTGTGTAGTCTCCCGACATTTTTCGTGTGGTAATCGATTGAGCCGCTAAAGAGCGTGCTCTACGATGACGGGGGCCGAACGTTCGAGGCCCTTTGAATCAGGTCTCGTTTCCGTTCAGCGTGACGGCGTCCGCGGCGCCGTACTTGGCGCGATCGAGGGAGGACGACCCCGAGAGGCTAGCGTTGAGTTTTTCACGGTCAAGGGCGCCTTCCCATGCGCAGACGACGATTGCCGCGACGCCGTTGCCGATGATGTTCGTCAAGGATCGGCATTCGGCCATGAATCGATCGATACCCAAGATCAAGACCATCGCTGCCACGGGGACGGTCGGAACGACCGAAAGGCTCGCCGCCAGCGTGACAAAACCCGCGCCGACCACCGCTGCCGCCCCCTTGGACGTCAGCATCGTCACGGCAAGCAGCGTCAGTTCCTGGGCCAGCGTGAGATGGGTGTTCGTCGCCTGCGCTAAAAACAGCACCGCAAGCGTCATGTAGATGTTCGTCCCATCCATGTTGAACGAATAGCCGGTCGGCACCACGAGCCCGACTACACCACGCGAGCAGCCCATCTGCTCGAGCTTCAGCATCAATTGGGGAAGCGCACTCTCCGACGAAGAGGTGCCGAGCACGATCAGCAATTCTTCTTTGATGAAGACGAGAAATCGAAGGATGCTGAATCCCGCCAGCCGGGCAACGGTCCCAAGCACAAGCACGACAAACAGCAGAGCGGTCAAATAAAAGCAACCCACGAGCTTGAGCATGGGAAGCAGAGAACCAATACCGAACTTCCCGACCGTGAAGGCAATCGCGCCGAACGCGCCGATTGGCGCCACCTTGGTGATAAAGCCCACGATTCGATACATCACGGCGGCGCTCGCCTCGATGAATTCCTTCACCGGCTGGGCGCGCTCTCCGAGCGTGGACAACGCCGAGCCGCAAAGAATCGCGATCAGCAGGATCGGCAAGATCTCGCCTTGGGTGAAAGATCCAATGAAGGTGTCGGGGATGATGTGCATTAGAAAGCCCATGACGCCCTCGCCGTGCGAAGCCTTCGATACATAGCCCGTCACGGCGCTTGCATCGAGCGAGGCCACATCGACGTTGAACCCTTCGCCGGGCTTGAGCAGATGGCCCATCACCAACCCCACGCCTAGCGCGAGCGTCGAGACGATTTCGAAGTACAGCATCGCTTTACCACCCGCGCGCCCGACGGCCTTCATGTCGCGCATGCTGGCGATGCCCGCCACCACGGCGCAGAACACGACAGGGGCGATGATCATCCGAATCAGGCGAATGAAGGCATCGCCTAGCGGCTTCAATGCAACCGCCGTGGCCGGTGCGAGATGTCCGATTGCTATACCGAGTGCAATGGCGATGAGCACCTGGACATACAGATGCCTATAGAACGGTACGCGATGTCCTGATTGCAGCATTGTCTCCTCCATTTCGAGGTAAGAGGCTTCCCCTCCCGAGGCAGCGTCGGGACGTAGAGCCGTTTTTTGTTTGAAGCTAAAACGTTGGCGCGCTTATCCGAGCGTCGCCCACGGATGGCGGGCGTGATGTACCTGTTCGAATGCCTGGATATCCGCGAGATCGACGAGCGTCATCCCAATCGTGTCGAGCCCGTCGATCACCATCCGCTTGTGTCTCTCTCCAAGCGGAAATTCGTATTCCCGGCCGCTGGCGCTCTCGACCCGTTGCCGTTCGATGTCGATACGCAGCTCGGCGCTCGGATCTCGGTGCCAATCGAGGATCAATTCTTCAACTTCGGCCCGCGCCAACTGAACCAAGAGCAACCGGTTATTCATCGCGTTCGAATAAAAGATTTCGGCGAAGCTCGGCGCTATCACCGCGCTAAAACCGTATTGCCGCAGTCCCCAGACGGCGTGTTCCCGGCTCGACCCGCACCCGAAATTCGAGCCGCCAATCAGAATAGACGCACGCCGATATCGAGCATCATTCATCACGCAACCCGCGATCGGTTGGCCGGACGAATCGAACCGGAGGTCGTAGAGTAAGCCTTGCGCGAGGCCCGCCTTGTCGATGATCCGAAGAAACTGCTTCGGCATGATTTGGTCGGTGTCGAGATTCTCGATGGGCAACGGCAACGCGGCGCCGCGGATATCGAACAGCATGCTCATGCGAGCGCCTCCAGCTTGCGAACGTCGGTAATGCAACCGGTGACGGCTGCGGCAGCCGCCATAGCCGGGCTCATCAAATGGGTGCGGCCGCCACGGCCCTGCCGGCCCTCGAAGTTGCGGTTAGTCGTCGACGCGCAACGCTCGCCATCCGACAACACATCGTCGTTCATCGCCAGGCACATCGAACAGCCGGGCTCGCGCCATTCGAAGCCGGCCTCGATCAATACCTGCGCGATGCCCTCTGCTTCAGCTTGTCGACGAACGGCCCCCGATCCCGGCACGACCATCGCCCGCACGCCGGACGCCACTTTTCGGCCACGTACGATCGCAGCCACCGTGCGGAGATCCTCGATTCGCCCGTTCGTACAGGACCCGATGAACACGCGATCCACGGCAGTGCCAACGATGGACTGGCCCGGCGTCAGGCCGATATACCGCAGCGCGCGGCGCGTCGATTCGGCTGATTCGGGCGAAGTTTGTTCTTGGGCCGACGGCACCGGCTCGTCGATGGCAATCGCTTGATCGGGGCTCGTCCCCCACGTCACGAACGGCGCGATGTCGCTAGCTTCGAACTGATATTCACAGTCGAATTGCGCGCCTGCATCGCTTTGCATCGTCGCCCAGTCGCGCATAGCGGCATCCCACTGGCTCGGCTCAAATCTAACCTTGTCGCGCAGATAGTCGAACGTCGTCTGATCCGGCGCGATCAGCGCAGCCCGAGCGCCCGCTTCGACCGTCATGTTGCACAAGGTCATGCGCGCCTCGGCCGAAAGCTCAGCGATGGTCGACCCGGCAAACTCCACGGCATAACCGCGAGCGCCCTGCGCGCCGATTCGGCTGATCAGCCAAATGACGAGGTCCTTCGAAGACGTTCCAAACGGCAGCTTCCCATCGATCTTGATGAGCATGGTCTTCGCAAGGCGGTAGACGAGCGTCTGCGTGGCGAGCACGTGCTCCACTTCCGAGGTTCCGATACCGAAGCCCAGCGCACCCAGCGCTCCGTACGTCGTCGTGTGGCTATCGCCGCACAGAATGACCATCCCGGGGCGCACCAGGCCGCGCTCGGGAGCGACGATGTGCTCGATACCTTGATCGGGATCGTTTGTGCCGAATAGGCGAATGCCGGCTTTCGAACAATTGCGCGCGAGGTTCTCGGCCTGCAACCGCGCGGCGCTATCCACGATCACGCGCGGCGTTTGAGCATGGGTCGGAATGATATGACTCACCACCGCCAGCTGTTGCCGGGGACGCATTACCTGCCGGCCTTTCTCTTCGAGCCCGGCAAAAGCTTGCGGGCTCGTGTATTCATTCATGATGTGAAGATCGACATACAGAAGTACGTTCTCGGCGTCGATCGTCTTGACGGTGTGGCTGTCGACTAGCTTCTCGTATAGGTTGCGGTATCGCATAGTGAAGCTCGAATACGTCCGGTTGAGATGATTCAGCGGCCAAGAAACGGCAGCACGCGTTCCAGCAATAATTCCGGCGCCTCTTCGGGAATGTAGTGCCCGCAAGGCAGCGGGCCGCCCGCCACGTTGTCGCTCCAACAAGACCATTCGGCGATAGGATCGAAGCACTTGCCGATCACGCCGTCCGCACCCCATAGCGCGAGAAACGGACAAACGATTTTCTTCCCGGCGGCGAGATCGTCGGCGTCGTGTTCGAGGTCGATCGTCACCGAGGCGCGATAGTCCTCACAAATGCCATGCGCTGTGGCCGGATCGGAAAGGCAGCGCAAATAATCGGCATACGCTTCCGTCGCAAATGGCTTCAATCCCGCACTGCGGGCCCCAATCGTTTGCTTCAGGTAAAGATCGGGGTCGGCCCGAATCAAGGTTTCAGGAAATGGCTCGGGCCGAACGAGGAAGAACCAGTGCCAGTAGGCGCGGGCAAATTCGAACGAAGTCTGCTGATACATCGCTAGGGTCGGCGCCACGTCGAGCGTCACGAGCTTGCGCACGACGTCGGGATGATCGATCGCCATCCGCGCCGCTACCCTCGCCCCACGGTCGTGGGACAGCACCATGAACTCATCGAATCCCAAGCCGCGCATCAGATCGACTTGGTCCTGAGCCATGCGGCGCTTCGAATAGTTGCTGTGATCGGGCAGCCCGGCCGGCTTGCCGCTATCGCCGTATCCGCGCAGATCGGCGGCCACGACGGTACACGACTCCGCCAGAGACGGCGCGACCTTATGCCAGATCGCCTTCGTTTGCGGATGGCCGTGCAACAACAAAAGCGCCGGTCCCGCGCCGCCCATGACAGCGCGAATCGATAGGCCGTCCGTCTCGCCTTCCACCGCGCGGAAACCTTCAAACATGTGATGCCCCTCCGTTTTGCGGTAGTCTAATTGATGACCTGAATGTTATGGTGTCGTCAAAAGCAAACCGCTATTAACTTGTAGGAAACAATGGATCCGATCTCAGATTTGGCTCTGTTCGAGCTCGTCGTGCGTCAAGGGAGCCTGACGGCGGCGGCACGCGAACTTGGCGTGACTACGCCCGCGGTCAGCAAGCGGCTCAGTCAGCTCGAAAAGCGCTTGGGCGTGCGTCTGCTCAATCGCACGACGCGGCAGATCGGCGTGACGACTGAGGGCGAGCTGTATCTGGCTCAAGGCTCACGGATACTGTCCGACATTGCGGAACTCGAACAGACAGTGAGTAGCAGTCGCGCCGAGCCGGCGGGGTTGCTGCGCGTCAATGCGTCGTTTGGATTCGGCCGCACGTATATCACGCCCTCGATTTCACAGTTCGTCGAGCGATACCCGTCCGTGGAAGTTCAGCTTCAATTGACGGACAGGCCACTTAGCCTTCATGAACAGGCTTTCGATTTATGCATCCGGTTTGGGGAAATGCCCGATTCAAGAGTTCACGCACGGCGCCTCGTCCGCAATAGGCGGTTCGTTTGTGCGAGCCCTGCGTATCTCGATGCGCACGGCACGCCGAAGACGCCGCGAGAGCTAGCCCAGCACAAATGCCTTGTCTTACGCGAAAACGACTCCGCGTATGGCACTTGGCACTTTGCTCGGGGAAAACAGGAGGAAACCGTCAAGGTCAGAGGCCCGTTGAGCAGCAACGACGGTGCGGTCGTGCTTCGATGGGCGCTTGACGGGTATGGGATCGCCATACGCTCCGAATGGGAAATCGAGCGCTATGTGGGCAGCGGGGATCTTGTCAAACTTTTGCCGGATTGGTCTCTGCCCAACGCCGACATCTTTGCGGTTTATCTAGAAGGCCATCAGCTCTCGGCCCGCCTTCGGAGCTTTATCGACTTCCTCGCGGATTCGCTGCCGAGGATGATGGGCCGCGTTGCATCTGGATACATCCCGTAACAACGTCACATGGATCGGTCGCGCGGCGCTCGTACAATCCGCTCACTAATACTCGCTCGGGAGCATCGTATGAAAACCCAACGCTGGGCTATGATCGCCGCGACTAGCGTCGCCTTGGCAGTCTCTTCAGTCTCGTTCGCAGCCGGTGGTGGTGGCGGCGGCGGCGGAGGGGGCGGCGGTAATGGAGGAGGCGCCGGTGGCGGGCATGGCGGCGGCATGGGCGCTGGAAGCAGCGCCGGCAGCAACCAAGGCGGTGCGTCCGTGGGTCACATCGGCGCGGAGGGCATGAAAAATAGCAACAGTCCGATGTCGGGCGATCGCGACAAAGGCCTTGCGCGCGCCGAGGATCGTTCGGATACGCAAGCGGATCGAGTGGGCGACACCGATAGCACGAGCGCGAAGTCGAAGCCATCGAGCAGAACCACGAAGACGCATCATCATCATTTCGTGCGCAAGCCGACAACGAATAGCGAGCGCTCCTAAGCAGTTCGCCTAGCCGCTAAATGCCACACGTTAGGCGATAAGCGCGCGCAGCCACAGATCGACTGCGCGCTTTCCTTCCGTCCGTCTAGCGTTCGCTTACGGAAGTTGCTGGCCTCGAAGGCGGCCATCGTCGATCGCCGTTTTGACAGGCGTCTGGTCGAAGTTCGGGTTTTTCGCCAATTTGGAAAGCAATTGTTTGCTCGCTGGATCGGGCCCGAAGTCCTCGTAAATTACGGTGGGGATACCCCGCCGCTGCGCCTCGATCAACTCGTCCCGCGCAATTTCTCCGCCGCCGTAGCCGTAATAAATCGCCGCTGCGCTCACCATATACGATTGCCCGTCCGGAGCGATCGTCGACCATGTCTTTCCGGGATCGGGAACGAACACGACGTCGTCGACGTACGGCGAGACGCCGAACTGCCGAGCCTCTTCCGAGACGATGCCGAGCGTGTCGACGCCATGGGCTTTGGCGACGCTGTATGCGATATCGCCAATCCCATCGCTAGTCGCACCGGAAACGACGATCAAGTTCTCCGCGCCGTGAGTCTCGATTTCTCGCTGCAAATCCGCCGTCCAGGCCTGCACGGCTCGATCGACATCCGCATACCCGGTTCCGGAGAAGCCGCCAACGACGAGTGCGCGCTTATCACCGATTTTCGCCATGATTTGGCTCAGCACCGGGTCTTCCGACGAAGCCGAGGTGAGTGCGGGCGTCGTGCCGCCGAGCGTCAAAGCACCGATTCCCTTTGCGTACGGGGCCACACTCGCGGCCGTCACCGCGCCACCGACAGCCCAGGCGCGCCACGACGTCGGATGGGTCGCAACGTTTTTGATCGCGCTGCCGGCGTTCCAGGTTGCCGCACCCGCGAAGTAGATCCGCGTACCGAGATAAGCCAACCGAAGGACGCCGCCGGTGGCGGTCGCCAACATTGGCGCCGCGAACGGCGCGACGCTCAGAGCGCCCACCGCGGGGAACAGCACGATGGCCTCGCCGGCCTTCAGGAAAATGTCGAGATTGCTCATGGGCTTCTTCGGGCCCGTGGCCGTCTGATCCCATACGTTGACGGGCATACCCGCGCGATCGGTCGTCAAGTACTGCTGCGAGAGCAGTGTGCCTTTGCCTAGCCCGTTATTCCGCACCCATGCGTCATAACTGTCGAAGGCTTTCGGGTTACCCGGGCCGATGAATTTGCGGCCTGCCGCCCCATCGATTTCGATTAGCGGCAGCGTTTGCGGATCGGCTTGCTTATCCGCGCGGCTCGCCTTCTGAGCCGCCTCGCTCCAGTAAAGCATTGGCAGCGTCGTGAGTTCGAGCGGCGCGTTATCGCTGGGCACCGCGATATGCTGTGAAGCCGTGACGCCATCGGCGATTTGATTCAGCGTCTTATCGCCATACACCTTATCGTTGCCGTCGTAGTGCGGCTCGCCAGGCGCCGGATGGGGCAGCGGCGTTTGGTTGTACGCGCTTCCGAGTGCGTCGATGAGCGCAGCGCGAGAGGTGACGACGCTCGTGCTAGGCGATGCCGGCGTGCTAGCCGTCCCCGCGTTCGCGGCGGCGGCTTCCGGCGGCGGCGCGGCATCGCCGTGACTTAACGTAGGCAGTTCCTCCTCGATGAACTTCGCCGTACTCGAGTGCGGATCGGCATCGACGATGTCCTGATACAACTGCGGATTGACGATGTGCGTACCATCCTTGCTAGTCCAGTTCAGATCGTAGTTTTTTTCGCTGCCGCCGCCCGTTCCGACAAAATCGTTGCCGTCCATGCGAGTCTTCACCGCGCCGAGCAGCCGGCGGCCCGCCGCGGTTTGGCCCGCGGGTGTCGTCGTATCGCCGAGCGCGGCATAGGCGTCGCCGACATCCGCCGCATAGCGCGGCGCGTCGTTGTGGTCTCCCCACCAGATGGACAGGCCGCCGCCGTTATTCCATACGCCGTGCGCCACCAAGCCCTCGAAGCGCGATTGGAATTTGTCTTGGTACAGCGCGACGGCGAGATCAGCGTCGGCGGGTGCGCCAACGTTCTTGAGGATTTGCGCATCGGCGTGAACTTCGTCGATGGCATGCTTGGCATGCACGGAGCCGGCCAGATCCGCGAAACGCTGCCGGACCGGCGCCGACTGCAGCGCGCCGGCCAATAAGTCTTGATAGTTGAACGCCCCGCCGCTCTTGAATTCGGCTAGCAACCCCGACGTCGCGCGCAGATCCGCTTGCGCGGCCTGCGCCGATTCGCTCGAAGCCGAACCGGCCGCGCCGATCACCTCGTTAAGGTCGTCCGTCTTCAACTTGACGATCGACGCATCGCGCGTGATGTCGTTGTACAGGGTCCAATCGTCCAAGCTGCCTTGCGCGCTATTTCGCGTCATCGCATAGGGGTTGGACGGTGCGACAAGCGCCTGCGTCGTAGGATCGATCCTTAGGAGCCCTAAGCTCTGCAGTTGCGCCGTCAATTCGTTGGTTTTTGCGACATCGTTCTGCGTCGCCCCATCCACCGCCGAATCCGGCTTGTGATGCACGACTGTCACGCCCTGAACCTCGCCCAACGTCTGCAGTTCGGTCAACGCGAGCGTCAGGTTGTGGCTCGCACTCTGCTGCGTGGCCGAAGAAGCCGAAGACGCCGACGCGAACGCTCGATGCACCACCGCGGCCTCGGCTTGATCGAGCGTATCGCGGCTGAGCGGATCGGCCATCCATGCGATGCCCTGCTTGCCCGATTGCGCATCGAGCGCATCGGTCAGGGCCGTGCGCAGCGCGGTCATATCGTTGGTGTAGTCGATCGACCCTTGCTGATCCGCGGCGAGCTTCGTCAGCGCCGCCGATACGGCGTGTTCGTCGAACGCGCCCGCGTGTTCCGTCGCCGCCATCAGATGGGTTGCCTGATCCAGCGTGGCCGCATCGAAGTACTGCGTCAACGTCGCTTGGGCTAGGCGAACCGGAGTCGGGCCCGTCGGATCGCGCAGATAAGCTTGCAGCGAAGCCGGGGCTTGAACGAACAGCGCGGCGCAGGCCAACGTCAAGCCGTCGCAGCCGATCCCGCCGTCCTCTGTCGACACGCATGAGAGCGCTTCGGGCAATTTGACGCCGGCGCTCAAGTACGCGTTGAGTTGCGATACCGCTTGCTTGATCGCGGACGCAGACGGCGGCAGTTGACCGCCAGTTCGGACGGGTGCGGCGCCGCCGGCCGTCGATGAGCCGGCTCCGGCTCGCATTGCCTGCGCGGCCTTCTCTAACGATTGAGCGCCCGGGGAATCGAGCGATGGAAGATGCTCGGCTTCGAGTTCCTTCACGGCGGTATCGAGCGGGTCCTCACCGGCCGCACCCACGGCGAGATCGTGCTGCATTTGAATAGTGAGCGCGGCCTGCCCCATTGCGAGACCCTCGTCATCGCGGCATTTCCAAGCGGCTTCGATCGCGGCGGCCATCGAGCTCGCGTTGAGTGGCTTTTGGCCGATGCTCGTCTGCATGGCCGCATAGGCTTGGCTCGCAGGAGACGCCTCGGGGGCAACCGAAGGCGCGGCCGCAGCGGCAATTTGAGCGGGCGTCGTGCCCATCGATCCATCCGTGATTCGTTCTAGCATGGCGCCTGTAGCGAACCGGAGCATGCCCACGCATGCGCCACCGGCCCGCGAAAGGCAAGATTCTGAGCAGTTGAATTTCGTCCAACAAGGCTTGCCAATCGTAGTTCGGGGCACTTTCGTTCGATCGCGAATCGATTCCAACCGAAATCCCGTGTGCAAGCGTCGGCGCGAATCGGGTATGTCGTAAGGTTCGCCGTAAGGCTCCGCGTGAGGGTGCCTTTGCACGGCGAGATACGAAGATCCGTAGCTACGCACTGGCCTGCGTCGAGCGCCTGCCCGCCTACTACGAGCACAATCACCCCGCCAGCGACGCAACATGAAATGATGGAGGGCGTTCGAAAGCCGATGACGCCGATCGGGCGCACATCGTTTGCACTCCTAACCTTGGTTGGAGCTACCCACCGTGGCGTTTTCATTCCGGTTTCCGCGGGCTCGCGTGTCCCGTCTCGCTCAGCCGCTCCTGCTCGGCGCACTCGCATGGCACGCCGCGAGCGCGCCGGCCAAGCGGCTCGCCATCGCGGATAGCGCCGCGCCGCTGACGATCCAGCAAGTGCGCTTGATGAATTACTTTCCGTCCGCCCATGCGTGGACGTACATGTGGACGGCATGGGATCCGGCGACGATCCAGCAAGACTTCGCGAGGATCGCCGCCATGAACTTCAATACCGTGCGCATCAACCTCGAAACCGGCGTGTTCGCGCTGCCCTCGCCTTCGGCCAGCGCCTTGCGGCAACTGGCCACGGTCATTGCCCTGGCGGACCAGCAAGGGTTGAAAGTCCAACTCGGCCTGTTCGACTGGTTCGGCAACTTCTCCGATATTCCGGACAGCAAAACGTGGATCGATGCCGTCGTCACGCCTTATCGCAACGATCCGCGTATTGCCTTCATCGATCTGCGCAACGAGCTCGATACCACGGTGCAAGCGCAACGCGATTGGGCCGCGGCGTTGCTGCCGTATCTAAAGGCCGCGGCCGGCTCGATACCGGTGACCGTGTCCGTCACCGCGCAATCGCAGCTCACTGTGTTGCAGCATCTTCAAGCGCTGCGCGCCGCCGGTATCCAGGGCGATTTCGTCGATGTTCATCTGTACGGCAACGCCGCCACCGCATACAACCAGTTGCGAGACATCGTGACGTTCGCAGCCGGCGCGCCGGTGTTCGTCGGCGAGACGGGCTATTCGACCTACGCGGGCTACGCGGCGAACAACCCCGGCGGCGCGCTATCGGGCGTACCGGCCAACGCTACGGCGACAGAGGCCCAGCAAGCCTACCAGTTGAAAACGATGAGCTATGCGGTGCAAGCGCTCGGGCTACCCGCGATTGCGCCGTGGGCCTATGCCGATTTCACGGCGAGCGCCATCCCTCCCTCGCAGGTGGCCTCGAGCCCGCCGCAGTATGACTTCGGGTTGCTGCGCACGGACTACAGCGCCAAGTCCGCCGCCGCGCTGATGACGGGCGTCAATAGCGGCGCCGCGCTCTCGCCCGATTTCAATAACGGGTTCGAACAGTTGGACGATAGCGGCTTGCCCGTGCTGTGGCGCCTTCGCTCCAAGCCCTGCGGCACCTATCCCGCGCCGGCTTGCGGATTTCAAGCGGATTTCGCGGGCGATTCGTCCGTGTCGCATAGCGGAGGGGCATCGGCCCGTATCAGTAGCGGCATCGGCAATCAATACGGCATGCCGGGCTTTTTCTTGTCGCCGCCCACGCCGGTCGTACCGGGCCACACCTATACCGCCACGGCATTCGCTCGCGGACAAAACGTGGCGGGGGTCGCGCGCGTGAATCTCTCGATGTACACGCGAGCAGGGTGTTATTTAGGCAGCAGCACCTCGGCCTCGCTGCCGGCCGGCGATTCGAGTTGGACCCCGCTATCGGCCAGCATCGCGTTGCCCGCGCAGGGCGATGCGCAGGTATGCGGGGGTGCGCTGCCAGCTTACGTCGAAATACACCTTGAATCGGGCGCCTCCGCGCCAGCCAATGGAGGCACCGTTTGGTTTGACGATGTGACGTTTGGGGAGACGTCGTCCTCGGCGGTGCAGCGCTCTGCTCGCCTCGTAAAAACGAGGCGTTCCCGCTGAACTCACTGTTGTAGCTGCCACTGCAATATCGGATGAGTGGCGCCCGCGGGCATCGCCCACACACCATTCGGCCCGAAGTCGTAGCCTGCGAACGACGCGCGCTGTTGCATCTGCGTGTTCGTCAAGCCATTCGCATCGGGTACCGGCGTGCCCGTGTACACGCCGATCGTCGCGCCCGTCGTGTCCTTGTTCCAATACACGTCGTTGCCGATCGTCCCTTGATTGATCGACGCGATGCCGGCCGGCGGAATGTTGTTGTCATTGGTGACGGGGCCCGTGGCGAACGACTGCGAGATCGTCCCGAGGTTATTCCATACCAACGCGGCCGAACCGGACGTACAGCCCGGGCCCGGACAGTAGGAGAAGGCCGCCGTGGTCCCGCCCGTTGCATACGAGTCGACGATCGTGCCGCCGTTGCCGCCGACGAGCCCACCCGCGCCGCCTGCATAAGGCTCCGCCGTGACGCCGCCGGTGGCGAACGATTGCGCGATGAGGCCGTTGTTCTCGGCCGCGAGCCCACCCACGTTGCCCGCCGAATCAATGCCGGCGCTGCTCGACGAGCGCAAGATCGTGCCGTTGTTCAGGCCCACCAACCCGCCCGACTTTGTTAAAAACGCATCCAGTTCGCCCGACTGGGCGACGTCGCCGGACGAACTGCCATGCACGATCGTGCCGTTGTTGACGCCGGCGAGCAAGCCGATCGAAAAATAGCCGCCGGCGCCCACAGATCCGCCGCCGACATCGATATTGCGTACGACGCCTTGATTGCCGATCACGCCAAATAGCCCCTGCGCCATCAGCATCTCGCCGCTTCCCCCTTCCAGCGGGCCGCCCTGGACCATTTGAACCAAATCGAGCGAGCTGACCTGATGCCCGCGCCCGTCGAACTGCCCGGTGAACGGATGGAGATAATCGCCGATCGGAACAAACGATCCGTCGGTCGTGCCGCTCGCGTCGATGTCTGCGCCGAGCGCATAGTTGGCGGTCGGACCCCTCGCGACGTTCTTTAGGTCTCCTAATGAATTAACGAGCCGGTAGCCGGTAATTTGCGTGACCAAGCCGCTAAAGGGCGCCGCGGTCCACGCGGCATTGCTCAGCAGCATGCCGGGCGTGTAGCTGCCGTTCATGTCGTAAAGGGCTGTCACGGCGCCGGTGCTTTGCGACCAATCGATGATGCCCTGATTGTCGATGCTGCCGCCGTTATCGATGGCTGTCGTATCGGCGTTGAGCGTCAAGTTGCCCGAGCCGCGGTTCTTTAGTTTGACGCCCGCTTCGATCGTCAACGAGTGATACGCGCCGAGCGTCAGCGAAGCGGCGCCCGCCCAATGGATCGAGGACATGACGTCGATATCGCCCACGCCGTCCTGCGTGCCTGTCGCTTGTGCGTTGATCGACGTGCCCGCATTCAAGCTTCGACTCAACGTCGCCGCCGCCGGATCGTCGATCGTCAGATCCGGGCTAGCCACATTCCATTGGCCGGCCTTCACCAACGGTTTGATCTCGTCGCTGCCCAGTTGCAGCAATGCGCCACGAGTATCGACCACACCGCCGCTTCCATCTGCGTTGCGCGCCTCGATCGTGCCGCCGAGCGCCACCATCCCCGTATCGGCGACGAGCCAGACATGGCCGGCGCGGGTGGCGGCGCCTGTCGCGCGGATCGTCGTGTGATCGCCTGCCAGCGCGAAGATGTTGCCGTCTGCCGCTTGCAAGTTAACTTGCGCGGCGCTGATCGGCCCTGCGTTCTCGATATTGCCGCCGCTACCCGTTTGCACGAAAACCTGACGGCCCGTCGACGAATCTTGCAGCAACACTTGTTGCCCAACGGCCAACTCGGCCGTCCCGTGCAGGGCGGCGATTCGCCCCGCGTTGACGATGTTGTTGCCCGCGATCAGCATCACATCGCCGCCCGTCGATCCGATGCTGCCGAGGTTGATGATGCTCGCGTTCGAGTCGCCTTTGAAGACCAGCGGATGACCCTTCATGAAGCCGCAATTGCAGGTATCGAGCGTCGAGGCGACAAAACGTCCGCCTGTGCTGATCACGCCGCCGGGACCGATCAGGATGCCTTGCGAATTGATCAGATAGACGCTTCCGGTGGCGGATAACGTTCCGAAGATGACCGACGGATCGCCGCCGGTGACGCGATTCAGCGTGGCGCCGTTGCCGTTATCGAACGTGACGCGGTTGCCTCCGCCAATCGAGAAATGCGACCAGTCGATCACCCCGCGACCGGTCGTTTGATGGATCGTCAGCGAATTGGCGCTACCGCCGATGGATCCCGCACCGGCCACAAAATGGCCGCCATCCGGCAAAGCGCCGCCGGCATACGCCGTGGGAGCGGCAATGCTTAAGCCCCACAGCGCGACGATGATAGGCGCCAAGGCGGCCAGCCGTCGACGATCCAAAGGCCGATCGACACGGGGATGATGAATACTGCGAGCGCGGCGCTCGGCCGCTTGTCCGATGTGCATGACCGCCCCCTGTTCGGTGATCGAAGATCACGCCACGTTCGACCCGCTTCGATACATGTCGAGGCGGCCCGTAGCCATCAGAACGATAGTGGGCGGGGCCGCAATCATTGCCAGGGAATGCCGGCCCAATGCGCCAAGTGCTCGGTGTTTTCGGCCCGCTTTGGGCTGGTGGAACGATCGCCTAGGTCCACGGACGTTGTTATTGTGCAACGCGTCAACACTCCTTCCCGCCTGCCACAGAGCCGTACACAGAGCGGCCGAGAGAAGGTTTTTGTGCGGCGCACTAGACTTTCACTAGGGAAAACCCTAGAATGGCGGCTAAGGATAAACCCTGATACGCATTCAACCCGGAGTCGCCATGAGCTACGTTTTCGCCCTCGTTCAAAAGATCAGCGATTTTTTCGCGTCGCCGCACCTGCCGCTCGACTCCGACTATTCGTTCGAAGCGCGCCACCGCGAAGCCGAGCGCGTTCGCCTCTCGCAAGCAACGGTATTCGGCATTCGCCTCGTCGACTGATCTCGTGATGTCGGCGCGGGCCGACTTCATCGCGACACGACTGCTGCGCCGGCATTTGCATTTGCCGGCGCGTTCGTTTTAGCGGCTCGTCGTATCCCTGGCCGCTACATCTGCTTACAGATGTCACCAATGCGTGGTCCACCGCCATGCATTGCACAGCGTTGTTGCAGACATCCTTGTCCGGAGTCTGTCATGAACGCGAATCTTCCTTCGAACCCGCAAAGCAGCCGCATCCATCCTTTGATCGCCGCCGCTGCCGTCGCGGTCATCCTCGTGAGCGGTACGGGCATCGCCGCTATCGCCGGCTGGTTGCCGACGTCGCGCGCCGTTTCCGCGCCGCCCGAACAAAGCGCTTCGGCCGCCATGCTGAGCGCTCAGACCGCTAGCGCTCCTGTCACCGCTGCACCGGCTACGAGTACCGTGCGTTCGGAAAGCAATGATGTCGCCACGGAAGCACGGCGTCATCATCACGTCGTCAAGGTAACGCCCACGCAAGCGCCCGCCTATAACGGCAACGGCGCCTATGAGAACGCGGGCGCTTACAACGGTGCGGCGCCGCGCGCAGCCGCTTACGATCCCAACGCAGGCGAAGTCGTTGCCATCAACGCCGTGCAAGCGCCCGAACCGACGACGGGTATCGGCGCTGTCGGCGGAGCGATCGCGGGCGGCCTGCTCGGCACCCAAATCGGCAACGGCCGCGGACGCACGCTGGCCACGATCGCGGGCGCTGTAGGCGGTGGCTTGGCGGGCAACGGCATCGAACACGAAGTGCGCAAAACCACGACCTATCAAGTGCAGGTACGGATGCAAGACGGCAGCTACCGCAACTTCAACTACCCGACGCCGCCTTCGTTCCAACCCGGCGAACACGTGCGGATTGTCGGCGATTCGCTTGCGGCTTCGTAAGCCGCACTTAACCGAACCTTAAGCTTGATCGACCATACTGTGATGGCAAGCTGCGAGCGATCGATGCTCGCAGCACACGCGAGACAGGAGGTACGGATCATGAAGGTTTCATTCCGAATCGTCGCGGTTGCACTCGCCCTCGCGCCCGTGGCGGCGCTGGCTCAGTCGCAAACATCCGGGCAGCCATCCACCCATGCGCAACTGATCGATCAGCTGACGCAACTGCGGCAGGATGGCTACGTGCCCAGCAAGATCCACTATCCGGCGGATATTCGAGCGGCGCAGGCGCGTATGGACATGCGAGCCGGCACGAGCGCCGCGTCGAATAGCGGAGTGGGCGGCGCGATGGCAGGCGCAACCCAATCAGGAGCCCGTGCAACGTTCAATCCCGGCGCTCGTTCGATGTATGGGCATCATTAACGGATGCTTCGCCCGCTCTTCCCGATCGGGATCAGGCGCTTACTGCCCGTTATTCTTTGTCTGTTGAGCGGCTGCGCGAGTTACCACGCGCGGCCGCTCTCGCCTGCCGATATCGCCCGGAACTTCGAGCAGCGATCGCTCGCCGATGCGGGGCTGCGCGCCTATATGGTTCGCGCGCTGGGCCACGACATCGCGCCGTGGCCGCCCCTGCAATGGGATCGCGGGCAACTGACCGCGGCGGCCTGGTACTACAACCCATCGCTGGAACTCGCCCGCGCGCAGTGGCAGACGGCCCGCGCCGGCATCGACGTGGCCTCGGCCCGACCGAATCCCACGTTGCAGTTGCCGTTCGACTATGCGTCGCCCAACCCTGGCCCCGGCGCACCATTTACCACGGGGCCCGCGCTCGACATTCCGATTGAGACAGCGGGAAAGCGAGGTTACCGCATCGAGCAGGCGACGCATTTGGCGGAAGCTGCGCGATTGAACCTCGATACCGAAGCGTGGAAAGTGAGCGCGCAAGTTCGCGATGCGTTGATCGCGCTCTATGCGGCCGAGACGCGCAGCGCCTCGTCGGCTCGGCACGCATCGGATGAAGGGAGGATCGTAGCGATGCTTCGCAAGCGTATGGCTGTGGGCGAAGCGGCACGCTCGGACGTCGAAGCGGCGACGATCTCGATGCGACAAGCACAGCGCGACGACATGTCAGCTCAAACGGCGTTAAACGATGCGCGCGCGCAGCTCGCCGCCGCGATCGGCGTACCGAGTTCGGCGATCGCAAGCATCCGCATCGATACGTCGTGCCTGGCCGCAGCCCCTCCCGCTCATCCGCTGGCCGATGCACAGCGCGAAGCCATCTTTCATCGCTCCGACCTGCTCGCTTCGTTGGCCGACTATGCGGCTGCGGAGTCGGCGCTCCAATTGGAGGTCGCCAAGCAATATCCCGACATTCATCTCGGGCCCGGGTATAGCTACGACACGGGTACGCGACGGATCGCCTTTGGATTGGCCGGCATCTCATTGCCGATATTCGATCAAAATCAAGGGGGCATTCGCGAAGCGGAAAGCAAACGCGAAGAAGCGGCGGCGCGCACTTCGGCGTTGCAGGACAAAATCATAGGCGAGCTCGACCAAGCATTGACCCACTACCGGACGACGCTGATGGCCTTACATCTTGCCGACGAACAGTTGGCCACCGCCAAGAAAGTCCTGACCGAGCAGGCAGCCGGATTCTCCGTCGGTCAAACCGATCGGCTTGCCCTTACCACTGCCAAGACCGATTACGAAGCGAAGGAAATGTCGCGCCTAGACGCACTCGTCGCGACTCAGCAAGCGGCGGCAGCCATCGAAGACGCTCTGCAACGTCCGCTGGATCAGGGAATCGTCTACGCACCACCACGCCGTCAGGAACAAAGCCGATGAACGTTCGCTTGCTTTTTGCTTCGGCAGCCTCCCTGGCGCTCGCCGCGGCCGCGGGGTGGTATGCGTCTCGAACCGTGGGGGCGTCAACGCCGGCTCCGAGCGCCGCGACGGCGTCGAAAGCGCTGGCCGCCAGCGATTCGCTGACGGCAGGTCCGGAACCCACGCTGGTTGTGGCGCAGGCTGCGCAACGTGCCAGCGGCATGATGCTCGCACCCGTCGGCCTCACGACGGTTCGATCGGAATACGACGCCTATTCCACGGTGGTCGATCCACAGCCGCTGTTCGATCTCTCCACGAAGCTCGCCGGCGCGCGCGCCGATGTGGCCACGCTCACTGCACAATCCTTAAATTCCACGGCGCAATACCAACGCAGCCAAACGCTTTTCGACGACGATCACAACGTTTCTCTCAAAGCGCTGCAGGAAGCGAAGGCGCTCATGCAGGCGGATCAGGGGAAACTACAATCCGCAAGGGCGACGCTTGCGGCCTTGAATGCCACCACACGTATGCAATTCGGCGATGTCCTCGCCCGTGCCGCCGCCATTTCCGGTTCGGATCTGTTGCTTCGTCTGCAAGCGGGGCGCGCCTCGATTCTGCGCGTGACGTTACCCGCTAGGATCGGTAGCGCGGCCCCCGAACGGCTCGAGGTACCTGCGCCGAACGGCGAGCGCCTGTCGGCGCAAAAACTTTCGCCTTCGCCGTTGGCGGACCCGGCCGTGCAAGGACTGCCGTGGTTCTATCTGGCTCAGCGCGCGCTGCCCGTCGGCATGCATATGACCCTGGCGGCGCCGGCATCGGGGCCGAGCGCGCCCGCCTTGCTGATCCCAGCCGATGCGATCGTCTGGTACGGCGGGCAAACATGGGCCTATGTGCGCATCGCTTCCGATCGTTTCGTGCGCCGGCCGGTGCAATCGGTGAGTGAGACGGACGCCGGGGTGGCCGTGAATTCCGGCTTTCATGCTGGCGATCTCGTCGTGACGCGAGGCGCGCAATTGCTGTTGTCGGAAGAGCTGAAACCTCAGGGTGTCGCGACGTCCTGTAAAGATCCGCCCGAATGCGACGACTAACCTGATTGCACATTCCGGCCAACGCGCCGCGCTTCCCTACTCGTTCGCGTCTTCGCTCGCTCATGCTCGAAGCCATCATCCGATTTTCGCTGCGCTTTCGCGGTGTCATTTATGCGCTCGCCGTCGTTGCCGCCGGCTATGGCGTTTTCTCGATGATGCGGGCGGAGCTCGATGTGTTCCCCGAGTTCGCGCCGCCGATGAGCATGGTGCAAGTGGAGGCGCCGGGCCTGACGAGCGAGCAAGTCGAGACGCTCGTCACGCAGCCTGTCGAGACGGCGCTGGGCGGGATGGCGGGGCTCAGGTCGATTCGATCGAGGTCGATGCAAGGATTGGCGGCGATCACGCTCGTCTTCGATGATCGAGCCAACGTCCTACAGGCCAGACAGCTCGTGGCCGAACGCCTCAACACGCTGGCGGCCTCGCTGCCTGCGGGCGTGGCGCCGCCGACGCTCCTGCCGCTCACGACCACGACGAGCGTCGTGCGGATCATCGGTTTGACCTCGCAACACCTCTCCACCGCCGCGCTGTACGACATCGCACAGTGGACGCTCCGCCCTCAAATGCTCAGTGTCCCCGGCGTCGCGGACGCCATCGTATTCGGCGGCGCCGCGCGGCAGTTGCAGATCGAGGTGGATCCACAAAAGCTGCTGCGTTTCGGCCTGTCGCTGCAGGATGTGGTCGCGGCGGCAGGCCAGGCAACCGGGACGCGCGGCGCCGGATTCATCGAAAACGACAATCAACGCATCGCCATTCACGTAGACGGACAAATCGATGACCCCAAAAAACTGGGCGACATCGTGCTGCGTTGGAACAATGGCGCGGCCTTGCATCTGGCTGATGTCGCAACCGTCGGCTGGGGGGAAGCGACGCAGGTCGGCGCCGCAACCATCATGGGCAAACCAGGCGTCATGCTCGTCATGGAAAACCAATACGGCACGAATACGATGGCCGTGACGCGCCGCATCGAGGCGCGACTCGCCCAGCTTGCGCCGATACTTGCGCAAGAAGGGGTGCATCTGCAGCCGGACGTGTTTCGACCGGCCAACTTCATCGAAACGGCCATCGTCCATCTGCGCACCGCCCTCATCGTCGGTGCGTTGCTCGTCGTGGCCGTGTTGTTCCTTTTCTTGCTCAATGTCCGCACGGCGTTGATCTCCGCCGTGGCCATCCCCTTGTCGTTGCTGACGGCGATCATCGCACTGACCGCCTCCGGCGCGAGCCTGAACACAATGACGTTGGGCGGGTTGGCAATCGCGCTGGGGGAGGTGGTCGACGACGCGATCATCGATGTCGAAAATATCTATCGCCGTCTGAGAGAGAACCGCCTGCGCGCGACGCCGTTGCCGAGCTATCGCGTGGTGCTGAACGCCTCGTTGGAGGTACGCAGCGCCGTCGTGTTCGCGACGTTCGTCGTCATGTTGATATTCCTGCCCGTGCTGACGCTTTCTGGGGTGGCGGGCAAACTATTCGCTCCTCTCGGGACGGCGTATATCCTCGCCGTGCTGGCCTCGTTGGCCGTCGCGCTAACGGTGACGCCCGCCATGTCGCTCGCCTTGCTGGCACGCGAGGCCTTACCGGCGCACGAGCCGCGCGCGATCGTCGCACTGAAAAGCCGTTACGTACGATTGCTTGCCGCGGTCGAACGCCGCAAGCGAGCCGGCGTCATCGTGGTCGCACTATTGTGCGTCGCGGCACTGGGCACGTTACCGTTCATGAGCGGCAATTTCATTCCGCAATTGCGCGAAGGCCACTACATCGTCCATATGGGCCTCGCGCCCGGCACGTCGCTGTCGGAATCGGTCAGGGTCGGCAGTGAAGTATCGGATGCGCTCATGCGCGTGCCCGGCGTACGCCTCGTTGCTCAGCGCGCGGGGCGCGCCAATGAAGTCGTCGATCCCACCGGTGTCCAACTATCGGAGTTCGAAGTCGAGCTCACCCCCATGAGCCCGTCCCGTCAAGACGCTACCCTTCGCGCGATGCACGACGCCCTGGCTCGCTTTCCGGGACTCACCACCTCGATCAACACATTCTTGGTGGAGCGGATCGACGAGACGATTTCCGGTATCACCGCACCCGTCGTCGTCAACGTCTTCGGCAACGATCTCGATGTCATGGATCGCACAGCGCAGCAGATCGCGCGCGTGCTGGGGCAGATTCGCGGCGTGGCGAGCGTCAGCGTGGAATCGCCGCCCGGCATCCCCGAGCTGGAGATCAAGCTCAAGCCCAACCAATTGAGCCGATGGGGCTTGCGGCCGGTCGAAGTCATGTCGGCGATTCAAGCAGCCTATGAGGGCGTCACCGTTGCCCAGGTCCATCAAGGCAGCCGCGCCTACGACATTTCGGTTCAACTCGAACCCGCGGCGCGTCGAACGCTAAGCGATGTCGGCAAGCTACTCGTGAAGAATGCCGATGGTTTGGCCGTTCCGCTCGACTCCCTTGCGACGATTCGGCAGGTATCGGGCCGATATCAAATCACGCACGACGGCGGCCAGCGCGTACAGACCGTCGCGGTCGCCTTGGGCAATCGCCCCGTGAGCGATTTCGTGAGAGAGGCCAAGGCGCGCATCGGCCGGGACGTGTCCATGCCTACGGGCGTCTATGCCCTATTCGGCGGAGAAAGCGAGGCACGCCGGCAATCGCAGCGCGACTTGCTGGCCTATGGCGCCGTTTCATTGATCGGAATCGTGCTGCTGCTTTCGCTCGCGCTGAAAAGCAAGCGCGCTGTCGCGCTGGTCATGCTCAACTTGCCGTTCGCGCTCGTGGGCGGCGTCGCCAGTGTGATCGCAACGGGAGGGGACCTGACGCTAGGCGGCATGGTGGGCTTCGTCACGTTGTTCGGGATTTCGCTACGCAATTCGATCATGCTCGTGAGCCATTACGAACATCTGGTGCAAATCGACGGCTTGCCGTGGAATGCCGACACGGTTATGCGCGGCGCCTCGGAACGCCTTGCGCCTATTCTCATGACCGCACTCGTGACCGCGCTCGCCCTATTGCCGCTCGCGTTGACGAGCGGCGCCGCGGGCAATGAAATCGAAGGCCCAATGGCGATCGTGATCCTAGGCGGGCTCTTGACATCGACGTTGCTGAACTTGGTCGTGCTACCCACGCTCACCCTACGCTTTGCGCGCTTCGCGGGCGATGAGCATGCCGATCCCGATGCAATCTCCGGTGGCGCGGCGAAAAAACGCAGGGTTTGAATTCCGCGATTCGCGGCACATATCGTATCGACCGCCGCAAGGATGGCCGGCATCCACGTCAGGAAACCTTAATGTTCGCCGGTCATCAT